>ENA-ORUV01000001-ORUV01000001.1-human-gut-metagenome-genome-assembly--contig:-NODE-1-length-396183-cov-20.9032_pt1 | contig 396183 bp, 374 predicted proteins | sample MGYA00242089_ERZ509229 | MGnify/ENA primary metagenome ERZ509229 (study PRJEB26280, sample SAMEA2338805) | human gut metagenome | biome: human gut; feature: human-associated habitat; material: faeces...
AATACAAAACGGATAAAGATAAAACTAAAAGGACTTAGTCCTGTAGAATACAGAATTAAGTTTCAATTAGTAGCCTAATTAATATGTCCAATATTTTGGGTGCACATCAAAACAAGGAGATGCTTTTTTTATTCCCTCGGGAAAAATTTCTTATTACAAAGCTTCAGCTACTAATCCCTGGTGCTATACATGGATTAGTTTTTTAGGGATTAATTCTCAAAACTATATCTATCAAATGATGAAAAAAACTAATGATATTTACATCATTCACAATTTAGATATAACAAAATATAAGACACTAATTGATGAAATTATTAATCTTCAAGAAAATAATGTCATTCATTATCTAAAAGCCAATAGCCTCTTATTCCTCATTCTCGCACAATTATTTGAGGATATTAATCTATCTGAAAATCAAATGCAAACTAAATCTCTTGCTAATGATTTAAAATTTTATTTTGATGTCAACTATGCAGAAAAATTAATTCTAAAGGATATCGCTAAAAAATTTGGCATTCATCCTAATTATCTAACTCGCATATTCCACGAAAAATTTCATTTATCACCAAAACAATATATAATGCAACTAAAACTAAAAAAAGCCCGTAGCCTTTTAATAACTACTGAGCTTTCTATTTCCATTATTGCTTCCTCATTAGGATTTGATGACCAATTAGCCTTTTCACGTACCTTTAAGAAAGAATTTTCTATTTCACCTTCTATGTATAGAAAATATTATGCAGAAAAATAATTTTCCACCTAAAAGTCTAGTAAATTTACTAGACTTTTTTATTTCATATCATTTTTATGTATCTCTCCCCATACACATAATCTATCTAAAATTTCCATGAGCGATTTTCCCCTATCTGATAAACTATACTCTACTTTAGGTGGTATTTGTGGATATTCCTTTCGTATTATCAAGCCATCTTTTTCCAATTCTTTCAAAGATACTGCAAGTGTTTTATGTGAGATAGTCTTTATATATCTTTTTAATTCATTGTATCTGACAATATTAAATTCCATCAAACAGTATAAAATAACCATTTTATACTTGCCTCGTATTAATGATAAAGTATAACTAAAACCTGTATCTTCAAAATTGGCATTTTCAATATAATTTTTAAACATCAAAACTCTCCTTTTGGTTAGTATCTAACAAAAATGTGCGTACTTCAAGCAAATAATCTACACTGATATAATTATAAATATAAACATTGGAGGTGTAAATTTATGCATAAAAAAATCTGTATTTTAAATGGAAGTCCCAGAATAAATGGCAATACAAAAGAACTCATCAAATATTTTACTAAAGGAGCAGAAACTGTAGGTCATGAAGTTACTTGCTTTGATTTACAAAAAATGAATATTCATGGCTGTCTTGGTTGTTGTAATGGAAGTAAAAACGAAGACGCTCCTTGTGTACAAAAAGATGATATGTCGCAAATCTATCCTGTATACAAGACAGCAGACATCATAGTCTTAGCTTCTCCTATGTATTATTGGGGCATCACAGGTCAACTAAAATGTGCTTTTGATCGTTTATTCGCTATAGCCGAATTAAATCCAAATTATGAAAATCCACAAAAAGAATGTATTTTACTTATGGCTTCAGAAGGAAATACCTCTGATAATTTTGCACCAGTTAAAGCTTTTTATGAAGGATTAATATCTCATTTAGGTTGGAAAAATCTAGGCATTGTCTATGCTGGAGGAAATATGAATATTGGCGATATTTTAAATAAACCAGAGCAATTAAAACAAGCTGAAGATTTAGGAAAATCTATTTAATAATCATCTGATAAATAAAATACCAGCTATCATTTTAGCTGGTATTTTTAAATACTTTCAATTTGCATCAAAGCATTAATGATTTTATGCACTTCATATGGATTGGGATTTTCCTTAGCCAATACTTCTAATATATAATCTTTATCATAAATAAAATCACTAGAATAATTCAATAAATGAATAGCAAACTCATTTGCTTCACATTCATAACGAGCAGGAGAATAATATATTCCTTCATGTTGAAAAAAATAACCTGCATGCCAATGCATACGCACATGACCAAGTTCATGACAAATTACAATTTTTTGAGCTTCATAATTCAATTTATCATTCAATAAAATAGTCTTTTTTCGCAAAACACGCACCAATATTCCACGTATCTTTTCAGGAAGTGGCACATATAAAATATTTACATCTAATTCCTTTGCCAATGCAAATGGATCTGCTGTTTGATATTTATTAACTAAATTTTTCACTCTTAATTTTATATTTTTTCGCATAATCTATTTTTTCTTTCGTTTATTTCTTTCTTTTGCGTCCCAAAAAGCCATTTCTAATGCTTCTTGTATCTGATTTTTTTCTTCTATATTCAACTTATATGTATTACCATCAAATAAAACTTCTGCTTCTTTTAAAAATTTTTCCAAACCTTTATCCTTACCCATAAAATCACCGCCTAATATAATTTTTTATATTATTATATCATACTTATTTTTTTAATTATATAGTTTACAACTTGACAATTTTATTTTTTAGTTATAAACTATTAATTACTTTGCAAATACAAAAAGTTTTAAATAATAATATTAAATATATTATTTAATTATAAGGTGGTTTTATTTATGAATACAGTATTTTTACCTTCATATAGTGTAGGCAGTGATGTTTACAATCAAATTCCAAAAGTTTGTGGTGCTTATGGCAAAACAGCTGTAGTTATCGGTGGTAAAACAGCAATTTCTAAAGCTAAAGATGCTCTTTTAGCTGGAGTACATAATTCTAATATTGAAATAATCGATTTTATCTGGTACGGTGGCGACTCTACTTATGCTAATATAAAAAAACTTGCCCAAAATCCTCAATTTCAAAAAGCAGATATGGTTTTTGCTGTAGGCGGTGGTCGTGCTATTGATACTTGCAAAACTCTTTGCGATATGGAAAATAAGCCTGTTTTTTCTTTCCCAACAATAGCTTCTAACTGCTCTCCTGTAACAGCTGTTTGCGTAATTTATGATGATGAAACTCATGGCTTCAAAGAATTATATTTCCCTCAAAAAAGCCCTCTACATAGCTTTATTAATACAAAAATAATCACTGAAGCTCCTTATGAATATATCTGGGCTGGTATCGGTGATGCTTTATCCAAACAATATGAAACTGGCTTTTCCTCTCGTAATGATGAAATGAGCCATACAAATGCTTTAGGTGTACAAATCAGCAAAAATTGTTCTGATACTCTATTGCAATATGGTCTTGAAGCTTTGACTTCTGCTAAAAATCATCAAGTCAGTGAAGCTTTAGAACAAGTAGTATTAACTATAATCGTAAGTACAGGTCTTGTTTCAGTACTTGTTATAAATGATTACAATAGTTGTCTTGCTCACTCTATATATTATGGTTGCACTATGCTTCCTCAAGGAGAAAAACATCTTCACGGCGAACTTGTAAGTTATGGCGTACTTGTAATGTTACTCTTAGATAAACAACAAACTGAATTTGAAAAAGTTTATGCATTTAACCGCCAAGCTAAATTACCAACTTGTCTAAAAGATATTGAAATCAGTACTAAAGAAGAACTCGATATTGTATTAGATAAAGTAATGACTACAAATGATATTGTTCATGTACCATACAAAATCACTCGTGAAATGGTTTATGATGCTATCATGGATTTAGAAATTTATCATCAAGAACATTTAAATTAACAAAAATTAACAAAAAAGGCACTAATAAGTGCCTTTTATTTTTATCAAATATATTTTTTATTATTTTGCATCAATAATTTTATTATTAATTACATCATATTGAATTACATCATATACATTTGTTTTGCCATCTTGATGTACTTCTACTAATCCACTAAATTCTGCTATTTTAGTTCGCCAATTGAAAGAACATTTTTCTGCTTGAATAGTTATATCTGGTCTTTCTAAAATAGCATCGCCTTTTATAATTGCTGTTTTTAATTCATCAGAAGCATAGACACTGCCACCTTTAAATTTTATTTCTTCTTGAGGTTCTTCTACATATACATTGCCATTTGCCCATACTTCTTTAGTTACTAAATTGACACGAGCTTTATCTGCTCCTATAGTTCTTGTATCAGTCTTTACTAAGACATTTCCTTCAAGTACAAAACAACCTGAGGAAATATCAAAATACTTGCTATCAGATGTTACGGATACACTTGCACTAGATACTCCTACCATAGATAACATCAATACACAAACTAAAAACATTGATTTTATTAGAAGCTTTAATTTAATCATAAATTTTTTTCTCCTGTTTCTTTAAATATTCTGGTAATCTATCAAAAACCTTTAAAGCATTATGATAAAATACATCATCATAAGCCTTTTTAGGTATTATTGATTGTATTACTTTAATATACTCTTTCATATCCACTAAAGGCCAATCAGAGCCATACATCAATTTTTGATAATCATGTAAATAATTAAACCATGTTCTAAATATATTTAAATATGGTTTAAATTCTTTTATCTGTTTTTTAGCTTTAAATTTGCCTTCCATCAAACCTGACAAATCCATATATACATTTTTATTTTTAGCTACTACTTCTACTGCATCAGCCACCCATGGAGTTCCGCAATGAGCAATTACAAATTTCACCTTAGGAAAATCAACCGCTACTTCATCTATGATTAAAGGCTGTGAATATTTTAATTTTCCCATTGAATTTGCTGTATCACCCATATGAAAAACCACTGGTACATCATATTTCTGTGCTAATTTATAAAAATCTCTATATTTCTTATCTGTAGCCAAATATGGTTGATATCCTGTATAAATCTTTAATCCAACCGTTGAATTTTCTTCTAATTTTTGCTTAAAACTATCTAATGTATCTTTAAGATTTTCCTTATTAATAGCCAATGCATTAATACCTAAACATTGTGCTAAAAAAGGCGGAAATTTTTCTTTTCCATGATATATTATCTGTGGATTACTAAGATTATTTTCTTCGCAAATATCCACACCCATGCCAATACCTAAAACTATATTATTTTTATTAAATTCATTTTGTACTTCTTCTAAGGTACATTTTAAACCAATATTTTCAGCTGTTTTATTAAATATCCCTTTAGCTGAAAAATGCATATGACAATCTATAATTTTATCCATCATATTTTCACCTCTTAAATCTATACCCTATCTAAACTCTATTATACAAATTATCTATCTTAAGCTCAATAAACTTACTCACCTAGTTTGATTAAATTATCATTAAAATTATTTATCAATGTAAAAACGCCTTAATTATAAGGCGTTTTCTTTTTCTACTTATTTATTTTTCAAAAGGATATTTCATATTCCATTGATTGCGTATCTTATCTAATATTTCCATGACAAAAATAGTTTCTTTATGTGGCATTGCTTCACATTCTAATTCATTTTTATCAATTGCTTTAGCACAAGCTAAAACTTCATATTCATATCCTGTTACTTGTTTTGGTATTTCTACTTCTTTGATTAAATTATGTTCTACATCATAAATTTTTATCGCTTCAGGATTATTGATATTAGTTACACAAATATAACCTTTTTCTCCATAAATAAAACCACATCTATCTGTTGGTGTCATCATAGAAGCATGAAGAACTGCCATTTTCCCATCATTCCAAGTGATTGTTATACTATCTGTCAAATCTATACCTTTATCTGACATCACAGCTTTTGCAAAAATATCTTTTATATCATTGCCAAATACCATCAAGGCAAAGTTAACGGTATAAACACCTACATCAAGCAAAGCACCGCCAGCAAGTTCTGGAGAAATCATGCGTTTCACATCTTTAAGCGGATAACCTAAATTTGCCTGAATTGAATGTACTTGCCCTATAATGCCAGAAGCAATAACATCATTTATTAATTTTCGTGAAGGCATATATCTTGTCCAAATTGCTTCAGTGATAAGTACATTATTTTCCTTAGCTAAAGCTAATAAATCCTTTGTTTCTTCTGCATTTACAGTAAAAGGTTTTTCACACAAAACATTCTTTTTATTTTCTATACATAATTTAGCTATGCGATAATGCTCATTATGTGGTACGGCAATATAGACTAAATCAATATCTTTATCTTGAATTAATTCCATATAAGAACCATATAATTTTTCTACTTTATATTCATCTGCAAATACTTTTGCCTTAGTTAAAGTTCTTGAGGCTACTGCATAATTTTTTATATTTTTATCATTTAATCCATTCAAAGTTTTTGCCATCAAAGAAGCAATTAAACCTGTTCCTACAATACCAACTTTCATCTGTTTCATTAAATTAAAACTCCTTAAATATTATTCAAATTATTAGCATCTATATATTCATTATCAGCAAGCCATTTTAATTGATACGAACGACGTGCTGTCCATGCAATATCATTTATATATGAAGCATTAACTGCTGCACCTATGCCTGCTCCTATAATCGGCATTATCTGCATCAACTTACGTTTAGTCAAATTAATACCTAATTGTTTAGCGACTTTCTTGACTAAATTGCTCATTAAAACTTCTTCAATTATTTTCTTTTGTAAAAAATCTGATTTCAATGCTAATAATGCTTCCTTTTTCTCCTTCATATCATTAGCACCTGATACAGATAAAATATTCAACACAAATTCTTTATCTTCAGCTGATTTAACTTCATATCCATAACACATAGCAATCTTATGAATAGTTCTAAAAGCTAAAACTATAACAGCCCCCACATCAGCTACCATTGTTGCTGTACCGCCAAGCCCTGTAGCAAATCCTTCAGAACCAGCAAAACCTATCGCCCATTTATGCACATTACTAGCCAACTTATCAGATAAAGCCAAATCCTTATGACGCAATTCTTCGATAGTATCTACACCAGCATTTTTCAAAATATCATTTTTACTTGCTAATTTTTGACCAATATCATGAGCATGATATATTGCTTTTTCTACTACCACCTCTGGAATTACTTTTCTCGTAAATTTACTCATAGGTGAAAAAATCTTATTCATGCCAGTATTGACTACGCTGGGTTTTTGCTGTTCCCATTTACTGATTTCTACCAATTGTTTTTCTATATATTCATCATACATTAAGATACCCTCCTTATTCTCCACAACAAAATTAATTACAAAAAAAGATTAATTAATTTACCTTAGTAGGCATATTAATTAATCTTTTTCCTCTACTTCATATTTTTTTGCCAACTAATTAAATCCGCCAAAGTAATATTATCCACAACTTCACTTATAGCATCATATAATTTTTCCCAAAGAATTAATGTTGGACATCTATCTGCACGTGTACAATTATTGATATCATCATCAAGGCAAGCTACTGGGGCTAAACTTCCCTCTATCAAACGTAAAATCATGCCTACTGTATATTCTTCTGGTTTTTTAGTCAGTCGATATCCGCCCTGCGGTCCACGCAAGCTTTTTACAAATCCTGCCTTATTTAAACTAGATACTATTTGTTCCAGATACTTATCTGAAATCTGCTGTCGTTCAGCAATATCCTTTATTCGAACCGGTGTTTTTGCATCATTTAATGCGATATCTAACATCAATCGCAATGCATATCTACCTTTAGTTGATATTTTCATCGAGCTTCAATCCCACCTTACTATAAAATTAAATAAATCCTATCTAATTTATAGTATAGCATGAAATTTTTTTCAAAAAAACTATTTACTAAAAAATATTACTCTAAACTACTAGCTTCACCAGCAACAAAGCCCATAGAAAAAGCTGCTTGCAAATTATATCCGCCTGTAAAAGCGTCCACATCTACTACTTCGCCAACACAGTATAAATCTTTAATTAGTTTTGACTCCATAGTTTTAGGATTTATCTCTTTTGTAGAAATACCGCCAGCTGTTACAATAGCTTCGCTAAGTGGTCTTGTCTTTGTAACAGTCATCACCATATCTTGCAATAAGTCAACTAATCTTTCGCGTTCAGCCTTGCTTATTTGATTTACAAATTTATTTTCATCAATAAAAGCTAAATCAATCACTGTACTAATCATTTTGCTTGGCAATAAATCGCCTAAAGCATTTTTTATTTGTTTTCTACTATATTTTTCAAAATCTCTACAAATTCGTTTATCAAGCTGTTCTTTTGTCAAAGCAGGTTTAAGATTTAAAGATAATTCTACCAATTTCCCTTCTCTTAACCATTTAGCAATATCACGACTTAAAGTCAAAATAATTGGCCCACTTACACCAAAATGAGTGAATAACATTTCGCCAAACATTTCTTTTTTTACATCACCATCAACTAATACCTTTAAATTTACATTGCGAAGTGATAAACCTTGGAAATCTTTTACCCAATCTTCTTCACATTCTAAAGGTACAAGTGCTGGAAATAAATCTTCAATAGTATGCCCAATCTGTTTTGCCATGCGATAACCATCGCCTGTTGAGCCTGTTCCAGGGAAAGATGAGCCACCTGTAGCTAAAATAACAGCATCAGCTTCATATAATTTATCTTCTTCAGTGATTACACCTGTTACTTTATTATTATCTACTTTTAAAAATTTTACACTTTCATTTAACTTTATCTGTACAGCCAATCTATGCAATATCTTTTCAAAAGCATTTACAATATCAATTGCTTTATCACTTACAGGGAAAATTCGTCCACCGCGTTCTTCTTTTAATGGCACATCTAATTCTTCAAAAAAGCTTCTGATATCCCAATTAAAAAATTTGCTAAATACACTATATAAAAATCTACCATTACCAGGAATATTTTTTACAAACTCTTGCAATGGTGCTGTATTTGTTACATTACAACGACCTTTACCAGTGATTAATAATTTTTTACCCAAGCGATTATTTTTTTCCAATAACATCACTTCTGCACCATTTTGTGCAGCACTGACAGCCGCCATGAGTCCAGCAGCACCACCGCCAACAACAATAACTTTACGCATTATTTATCTCCTATTTTTTTACGCAAACGCAATAATTCAGTTTCAGTTAATTTTCTATATTCTCCACGTTTTAATTTACTCAAAGTAAGACCTGCAAAAGCTATGCGTTTTAAAGCTTTAACTTCATATCCTAAAGCCTTGAACATACGACGAACTTGACGATTTTTACCTTCATAAATAGTGATTTCCACACGAGATTCTTTCAAAGTTTTATTTATGGAATCTAAATATACATCAGCAGGTGCAGTCTTGCCATCTTCCAATTTCACACCATTTGCTAATTTATCCAAATCTTCCATATTAATAATGCCGTCTATTCTTGCCACATAAGTTTTGCCAATTTCATACTTAGGATGCAATAATTTATTCATAAATTCGCCATCATTTGTGAGTAATAATAAACCTTCTGTATTATAATCCAAACGACCAATAGGGAAAATTCTTTCCTCTACATCAGATAAAATATCTACAACTGTTTTTCTACCTTTTTCGTCTTTTACACTAGAGATATACCCTTTTGGTTTATTAAGAATATAATAAACTTTTTTTGCTTCTACTTTAAGCATTTTTCCATTATAAGAAACTTTATCTTTCACTGGGTCAACTTTCGTACCTAATTCAGTAACAACTACCCCATTGACGCGAATTTTACCATCTGTAATTAATTTTTCTGCTCCACGACGAGAAGCAATTCCTGTACGAGCTAAAAATTTTTGTAATCTTTCTTGCAAAATAATTCTCCTTATATTTTATTATCTATATCAAATTATATCATATAATAAATATCATCTTTATGAAAAAAGAGTATGAATTTCTTATCATTCATACTCTTATATTTCTCATTTTATAATACTACCTTATGTGGTGCTATCTTATGTTCGCTAAATACATAACGACCTATACCAGCAAACTCTTTATCTTTATATAAACGAATAAATTTTTCTGTTATTTCTTCATCTTCTTTAACAGCAATTTGTTTACCTTGTTTAATCATTACTGCTTCTTCATCAGAAATAACATATTTTGGTAAATGCTTTATCGGAAAATCTATTGATAATAGCGCTATATGTGGTAATAAGCCTATTTCTTCTGTAGTAAATGCATCTTCTAATTTAAATGCTCCCACATGAGTGCGAATTAAGAAACTCATCACTGTAGGTATTCCTAAATATTTACCAATATCCATACATAAACTGCGAATATAAGTACCTTTAGAACAAACTACTTCAAAAATAAAACCATTTTGTGTCATCTCTTGAAATTTAATATCATGAATGACAACATCTCTTTCTGGCATTTCTACTTCTATATTTTTACGAGCCAAATTATACGCTTTTTCACCATTAATTCTAATAGCTGAATACATTGGTGGTTTTTGTTTTATTTCACCACGAAATGTTTCTAATGCCTCTTTTACTTTTTCATCTGTAGGCATAGTATAATTTTCCATCGTTTCAATGATTTTTCCTGTATCATCACCAGTATCAGTGCTCAGACCAAAAGTTACTTCTACTTTATAGGACTTATCTACATCGTCCATATACTCAAGCATTCTTGTAGCTTTTCCAAGTGCCACTGGCAAAACTCCAGCAGCAGCAGGGTCTAAAGTCCCAGCATGACCAATTTTTTTCAATCCATAAACTTTACGTAAATGAGATACAATATCATGTGAAGTTATTCCTGGTGCCTTCAAAACATTTACAAATCCATTAGGCATTTTCTTTATTCATTCCTTTGATAATAGCATTAAGTACGATATCTTTTGCTTCCATAAGATTTTTATATACAGTCGCACCAGCTGCACGAATATGACCGCCACCGCCAATAGATTGAGCAATCTCACTGACATTTACTGATTTTGAACGCATACTTACTCTAGTTACTTCATCATCAGCATATTTAATCATCACAGCTACATCTACACCACGAATATTTCTAGCAAAATTAACAAAGCCCTCTGTATTATCAGCAGACTCTTTTAAAGCCTTATCAATAATTATCAAAGCAATTTTGCCATCATGATACAACTCAATAGTATCTATAGCTCTTCCAGCTGCCTTTACACTAGAAAAAGAACGTTGGTAAAATATTTCAGAAATTTTATCTGGTTTTACACCAATTTCTAATAATTCCGCAGCAGCTTTTAATGTATAAGGTGTTGTATTGCTATAACAGAAAAATCCTGTATCAGAACAAAGACCTGTATAAATACATGTAGCTGCTTCTAAATTAAATTGCCAATTCATTTCTTTTATTAAACTATAGACAATTTGAGCTGTAGCTGCCGCTTTAGCATCAACATAGCAATAATCAGATACTTTTGTATTAGATATATGATGGTCTAAATTCAAAATAGGTGCTTTTACTACATCTTTTACTCTGCCGATACGGTCAACATCAACATCTAAAATCACAAGTAAATCACACTCTATAATCTCACCATCTTGAGGTTTTTGATATAAATCTAAACCTTCCATCATACCGAGATTATCTGGTAAATCATCATCTAATAAAATTTTTATATCTTTATTAGTTCCCTTTAGGGCATGATATAGCCCTAAAGTTGAACCAACATTATCACCATCAGGATTTACATGAGAAGATAACACTATTTTATTAGCTTTTTCAATTAATTCACCAGCTTGTTTTAGTGTTACTTCCATTATTTTTGCTCCTCATCTTTTTGCACTTTTATCAATAATTCTTGAATATGTGCACTATATTGAAGTGAAGTATCCATGAAAAATTTAATTTCTGGAATAAATTTTAAACGAATACGATGCGCTAATTCTCTGCGAATGAAACCTAAGGAAGAATTTAAGCCCTTCCATGTATCTTCGATTTGTTTATCACTGCCTAAAATACTTACATATAATTTAGCATTGTGTAAATCACTAGATACATCAACTTCTGTAATAGTTACAAAACCGATACGAGGGTCTTTCAATTCTCTCATGATGATTTCACTAGCTTCTTGTTTAATCAATTCTTGTACTTTTTCTATACGAACGCTTCCCATTAATATACTCCTTATTTCTGTGGAATTTCTTCCATATCATATACTTCAAGGATATCGCCTTCTTTAAAGTCACGATAATTATCAATAGTAATACCGCATTCATAACCAGTTGCTACTTCTTTTACATCATCTTTGAAACGACGTAAAGATTCAATCTGACCTTCGTATAATACAATATTATCACGAATAATACGGATTTTAGAGTTATTACATACTTTACCTTCAAGTACATAAGAACCAGCAACTAAAGCTTTGGAGAATTTCATAACTTGACGAATTTCTACTTTACCTTGAATTACTTCTTTATATTTAGGTGCAAGCATACCTTTCATAGCTGCCTGAATATCATCGATAGCTTCATAAATTACGCGATAAGTATGAATATCAATTTTTTCAGTATCAGCTAATTTACGTGCATTTGCATCTGGACGTACGTTAAATGCAATAATTAAAGCATTTGCTGCAGAAGCGAGCATTACGTCAGATTCAGTTACAGCACCAACGCCAGAGTGAACGATACTTACACGAACTTCGCTTTCATTTTTATTAAGACCTAAAAGTGAAGAAGATACTGCTTCTACAGAACCTTGAACGTCAGCTTTAATCAAGATATTTAATTCTTTGATATCGCCTTCGTTAATCTGATTGAATAAGTCATCTAAAGAAACTTTCTTAGAACGCATAAGTTCATTACGCTGTTTTTCAATACGTTTTTCAGCAATAGTTTTAGCAAGTTTTTCATCTAATGCTGCAAGTTCGTCCCCAGCTTCTGGAACATCAGCAAGACCTAAAATTTCTACTGGCATAGAAGGACCAGCTTTTTTAACTTTTTCACCACGGTCATTGATCATTGCACGAACTTTACCACAAGCAGTACCTGCAATAATAAAATCACCGATATGAAGTGTACCATTTTGTACAAGTACAGAAGCTACAGGGCCACGACCTTTATCAAGACGTGCTTCAATTACTACACCACGAGCTTCGCGATTAGCATTAGCTTTGAGTTCTTGTACTTCTGCTACTAATAAGATCATTTCTAAAAGGTCATTAATACCTTCTTTTTTCTTCGCGGAAACAGGTACCATGATTGTAGTACCGCCCCATTCTTCTGGAATGAGTTCATGTTCAGCAAGCTGTTGTTTTACATGGTCAGGATTTGCACCTGGTTTATCCATTTTATTGATAGCTACAACGATTGGCACTTTTGCTGCCTTAGCATGGTTGATAGCTTCTAAAGTCTGAGGCATAACACCATCATCAGCCGCAACTACAAGTACAGCTATATCTGTAACCTGAGCACCACGAGCACGCATAGCTGTGAAAGCTTCATGACCTGGTGTATCTAAAAATACAATTTTTTGACCATTACACATAACTTGATATGCACCGATATGCTGAGTGATGCCACCTGCTTCATTTGATGTTACAGATGTTTTACGAATAGCATCAAGTAAAGAAGTTTTACCATGGTCAACGTGTCCCATTACTGTTACAACAGGAGGACGAAGTGCTAAGTTTTTAGGGTCATCTTCAAATTCTGGGATTTCTGTTAAATCAACTTCAGGTGGAAGTTCTTCGACAGCAATACCAAATTCTTCTGCAATCAAAGAAGCTGTTTCAAAATCAAGTTCCTGATTAATTGTAGCCATTGTACCAAGTAACATTAATTTTTTGATAACATCTGTTACAGGGTATGTCATTTTACTAGCTAATTCTTTAACTGTAATTGTTTCGCCAACTTTAATATGTTTTGGACGAATGATTTCTTGTGGTTTGTTTTCCACTACAGGCTTAGCATTTTTGCCTTTATTCTTTTTATTGCCAGCAAATTTATTATTAAAATTATTATTGTTGTTATTATTTTTCTTATTGTTATTGCGATTGTTGTTTTTATCGTTATTTTGTGGACGATTATTTTTATTGTTACGATTTTTATTATTAGCAGTATTATTTACTGGAGTATTTTTTGTTTTATGTTCATTTGTACTAGCATTATTTCTAGTATTATTGCGATTATTGTTCTGATGTGTATTATTCTGATTATTTTTGTTTTTATTATTGTTGTTATTATTATTTGCAGAATTATTATTTTTATGATTTACATTCTGCTGATTATTTTTTTTTGCTGTTTGTTGTTTATTATTATCTTTATTATTCACGATACTAGCTATAACCTCACGTTCTTTCTCGCCAACCAAGTTTAGGTTGTTACTAACATTAATATTATTTTTATTTAAAATATCAATTATTTTTTTACTATCTAAAGAAAACTCTTTAGCTAGTTGATAAATTCTATATTTGGACATTAAGCCACCCCCAGGGTTTTCAATTATCCAATATCTTTAAAATGGCTTTCTTAAAGCCTTCATCACAAATCGCTATAGCTGCTCTATCAGTTTTCCCAATAGAATTTGCCATCTCATCTTTTGTAAGTTCTGTATATCTCAACAAAACTTTACTATTTTTTGCCATTTTTTCATATTTAGCTTTTGTCGCATCAGCAACATCATTTGCCAATAATATCAATTTAATATTATTTTTACTGCTTAAAGCTTTTTCAATGACAAATTCTCCAGATATAACTTTACCAGCACGACATGCAATGCTTACAATATTTATTAATTTAACTTTATTGTTCATCAAGTTTGGCAAATTCCTCTTTTAGCTGTTCATATACTGAATTATCTATCTGACATTTAAAAGATTTTTCTAAACGACGCTGTTTCACTGCTGTATTTAGACATTCAATATTCTTACAAATATAAGCACCACGTCCAGATTTCTTACCTGTGAAATCTACACTGAATTCACCTTCTGGACTTTTAACTATACGAATCATTTCACGTTTATTATGAGGTTCTTGACAGCCCACACATAAACGAACAGGAAGTTTTTTCATTACTTATCGCTCCCTATTTATTATTAATCTACAGAAAAAGATTCTTCACTTACAACATTAACCATGTTCATATCGTCTGAATCAAAGCCTTCTTCTGCAGCTTGAGTTTCGCTCTTAATGTCGATTTTCCAACCAGTGAGTTTTGCAGCCAATCTAGCGTTTTGTCCTTCTTTACCAATAGCTAAAGATAATTGATAATCTGGTACGATTACTCTAGACATTTTCTTTTCTTCATTTACTGCAACAGATACAACTTTTGCAGGGCTTAAAGAATTTGCTATATATTTTGCTGGGTCTTCATTCCATTTTACGATATCAATTTTTTCGCCACGAAGTTCATCTACTACAGCTTGAACACGTAAACCTTTTTGACCTACACAAGAACCAACTGGATCGATTTCTTCATTTGCAGAAAATACCGCTATTTTGGAACGCATACCTGGCTCACGAGCTACAGATTTAATTTCAACTGTACCTTCTTGAATTTCAGGTACTTCAAGTTCAAATAATCTTTTCAATAAGCCAGGATGTGTACGAGATACTAAAATCTGAGGACCTTTAGAAGTTCTTTTTACTTCTACTACATAAACTTTAATGCGGTCATTATGTTTATATTGTTCTGTACTGATCTGTTCAGATGGTGCAAGTACAGCTTCTGTTTTACCAAGGTCAATAAATACATTATGACCTTCCATTCTCTGTACAGTACCAGTTAAAATATCACTAGAACGGTTAGAATATTCCTCATAGATAATACCACGTTCTGCTTCTCTAATACGCTGTACTACTACTTGTTTTGCAGTTTGAGCTGCAATGCGTCCAAAGTTAGCAGGTGTTACTTCTACTTCTACTACATCATCTAAAACAATGCTTTCACCAAATTGTTTTTGAGCTTGTAATAAAGAAATCTCTGTAACTTTATTTTCCACTTTTTCTACAACTTTTTTCTGAGCGTATACATGAAATTCGCCAGTTGCTCTTTCTAAATACACACGCACATTAGAAGCAGTGTTGAAATTTCTTTTATAAGCAGATACCAATGCTGCTTCTACTGCTTCAAATAATACTTCTGGTGCTATGCCTTTCTCCTGTCCAACTTCTTTTAACGCATCTAAAAAGCCTTTATCTTTGGTTGCCATTTAATTACATTTACTCCTTAATCTTAATTTAAAAATCAATATGCAATCTAACTAAAGCAATATCTTTTAATGCTATTTCTCTAGTTTCATCAATAGTAATAATATCTTTTGTATAACCAGTTAATTTACCAGTTATCATTTTTTCACCATCAATAGCCTTATATAATGTAATATCCACCAATTTGCCCATTTCGCGTTTAAAATCTTTTTCTTTTTTCAACGCACGGTCAAGTCCTGGTGAAGACACTTCCAAAATATAGCGGTCATTGATAATATTTAATTCTTCAAGCTTTTCATCCAGTAGGCCGCTTACTTCCTGACAATCATCAAGGCCAATGCCACCTTCTTTATCGATGTATACACGTAAAAACCAATCACGTTCTTTTACATACTCTACATCAACAAGTTCATAATCAGTATTAGCTAAAATTTCTTCAGCAATTTTTTCAACTGCTTCTTCCACACGATTTGCCATCGAAACACCTCCTGTAATATTATCCCCAATATAAAGTAAAGAGTGGGCGTCTACCCACTCTTTAAGGAATAATCAAATTAACTTCTTTAACTAGTATAGCATAGAAAATTTATCTATGCAAGATTTTATACATTTATACAAAAAATATCTCTATAAAATAATTTCTGCTATTTACAATAGCTTATCATCATTTTATTAAATTTAAATTATTTCATTTAACTTTTTCTTTTTCTGAGTTCATCTAATTTTGCCATGACTTCATCATTTATTCTTGAGCCGATTTCACTTCTTCTCAATGGCAATACATGCTCACCTGTATATTCATCGCGAATATTTTTTTTGCTATGTTTTATTCTTCGCCATAATTCATTTGCAGAAATACGATATGCTCCTGCTCCTAAAATCAAAGACTGCTCTGCTCCATCAGAAGTTACTACATATACTTCTCTACCATAATATTTAGTAGCTTCATATACACTGCGTTCAATATAACTATCAGCTGTCTCTTTTTCCTTTGTATAAACCACTTTACAATGTTTAGATATTTCTTCGACATTTTCTTCCGCATTAGTATATTGTGCATCAAAAACTATAGTAATATCATATTTTTCATATTGTCCATATTCCATTAAAAGATGAATTAATTTTTCTCTAGCAAAATCTAAATCATCATTGATGAATTTCTTTAAACTTTCCCATGCATTTATTATATTATAGCCATCTACTACCATGTATTTTTCATGTCGATTTGGTGTCAAATATGTTCTACTTCTATTCATAAGCTATTATTCTCCAATTCAATTTTTTGACATTTCTTATTATACCATAAATACTATTATCTTTGCTTTATACTCTTTCCTATGTTAAAATTTATATCAGTTAACTTTGAAATTATAGGAGGAATTCTCGTGGCTATTTTAGATATAAAAAAAGCTGGTGATCTTGTTTTAAAACAACAAGCTCAACCAATTGAAAGAATTGATAAAACAATCCGTACTTTACTTGATGATATGGCAGAAACTATGTATAAAGCTAATGGTGTAGGTCTTGCTGCACCACAAGTTGGTCAATCTATCCAAGTAGTAGTTATCGATATAGGTGAAGGACTTTTAGAACTCATCAACCCTACTATTATTCGCAAAGAAGGCACTGAGATAGACACTGAAGGCTGTTTAAGTGTACCCGAAATTTATGGTGAAGTAGAACGTGCTGCTAAAGTAAGCGTTGAATATTTAAATCGTCGTGGAAAACGTCATCGCATTACTGCTACAGGACTTCTTGCACGTTGCCTTCAACACGAAATAGACCATTTACATGGAAGATTATTTATTGATATTGCCAATAATCTTCATAAAGCTCAAAAATAAGAGGTGTTTTCCATGCCAATAAAAAATATTGTTTTCATGGGTACTCCAGAATTTGCTGTACCTTGCTTAGATATTTTAAATCAACACTACAATGTAACTGCTGTATATACACAACCAGACAGACCAAAAGGACGTGGTCAAAAATTAGCTATGTCCCCTGTCAAAGAATATGCTCTAAAACATAATTTACCAGTATATCAGCCAGAAAAAATCAAAACACCAGAATGTGTAGCTGAGCTTCGCGAATTAAAACCTGATTTAATTATCGTTGTCGCTTTTGGTCAAATTCTTTCTAAAGAAATACTTGATATACCGCCACTTAGCTGTGTAAACGTACATGGTTCATTATTACCTCGTTGGCGCGGTGCAGCTCCAATCCACTGGTCAATCATCAGTGGCGATAAACAAACTGGTATCACTACTATGTATATGGACGTTGGTTTAGATACTGGCGATATGATATTAAAAGCTACTACCGAAATCACTCCAGATATGACTACAGCACAACTTCATGACAAATTAATGGTTCAAGGTGCTGATTTATTATTGCAAACAGTTCAATTAATCGAAGAAAATAAAGCTCCTCGTGAAAAACAAGATGACAATTTATCTTGCTATGCTAAAATGTTAAACAATGATAATTGTCGCATTGATTGGACAAAATCTGCCCAAGATATCCATAATTTAGTACGTGGATTGAATTCTTGGCCAGTTGCTTATACTACTTTAAACAATAAGAAATTTAAAATCTGGCAAACAAGAGTAACTACAGGAACTGGAAATCCTGGTCAAATCATAAAATTAACTAAACAAAGTATTATTGTAGCTACTGGTGAAGGTGCGATTGAACTTCTTGAAATTCAGCCACCTAATAAAGCAAAAATGCCAGCAAGTTCATATATAAACGGTCATAAACAAGAACTTGAAAATAATGTATCTTTTATCTAAACGTAACAAGCGAAAGTAGCCTAGCTATTTTCGCTTTCTTACTAATTTTTTACCAATTTTACACTACACGAAAGATTAGGATAAACTATATGTATAATGATATTTTAAAAAATACTAAAAAACGCTTATTTATAAAATTAGCTGCTATTAGCTTATTTAGTATAATGTTTCTCACCTATTTGATTATCTGGCTATGTTATCCACGCCTAATTGTCTTAGACTTAGCTTTTATTGCCCAATTAGCTTTTACCTTTGTTAGCATAGTATTTATTTTCTGTTGTCTATTCATTCTAAATATGATTTTCAACATAGCAAATATAAAAGCCTTTTCTTTTCTTGATAAATATATCTTCAATTTTATCAATTTTCTTTTCCCTATCATCATACTCTGGGGAAAAATATTCGGCATAGGACGACGTGAAATTGAACGTTCCTTTATTGCCTTAAATAACTATATACTCACACATAAAAACATCAAAGTAGAAGCTAAAGACTTATTAGTTATCTCCCCACACTGTCTACAACTAGCGACTTGCCCACACAAAATAACTCATGACATCAATAATTGTAAACATTGTAATCAATGTACTATTGGACCATTAATCGATATGGCAAATAGAATGGGTTTTCATTTCCGTGTGGCAACAGGTGGAACTTTAGCTCGTAAAATTGCCAAAGAACTCCGCCCTAAAATGTTATTAGCCATTGCTTGTGAACGTGATTTAACAAGTGGCATACAAGACGTATATCCTCTACCAGCTGCTGGAGTTTTAAATATTCGACCTAATGGTCCTTGTTATAATACCACTGTAGATTTAGAATTAGTTGAACAAACAATTAAACAATTTATTAAATAACAAAAAAGTTGTAATCACTTGATTATGTATCATTTGATTACAACTTTTTATTTCTACTGTTTTTTAGCCATCAATTCAACATACATATCACTGATGGTTTTTCTATATACAGGATGTAATTTATACGGAGCAATCTGCATTAATGGTTTTAATACAAAATCGCGATTTTTCATATCTGGATGCGGAACTATCAGATCATCTTCACTTATAATATCATCATCATAAAAAATTATATCTAAGTCTAAAGTTCTAGGTCCCCAATGTATTTTACGTTCTCTACCTGCATGTTCCTCTACTTTTTGCAAAATCTGTAATAATTCATCTGCTGGTAAAAGTGTTTCTATCTTCATAACACCATTTAAAAATACATCTTGTTCCACATTTCCATATGGTTCTGTAACAATTTTATCTGAAATAGCTACTATATTTATCTGTGGTAAATTGCTCAAAGCTTCAATAGCTTCGTCTATAAATTTCTCTTTATCTCCTAAATTAGAGCCGAACGCTACAAAAGCTTCATGCCAACCACGTTCAATTTCTACAGATACGGACTCAAATTCCTTTTCAATAGGTGCATGTGGCTTTCTAATTTCTAATAAAACACTTTTTACTAATTTAAACTCCAATAATAATGCCTGTGCTAATTGTTCAGCTACAGTTTCAATCAAATCATAAGTATGCTTAGTCATAAAATCATGAATAAAATCGCATACTGTTCCATAATTAGTAGAAGTGTCTAAATCATCATTCATGCCAGCTTTTCTTGTATTTGTATATAATTCAGCATTAACATAAAAATACTGACCTTTTTCTTTTTCTTCATCATATACTCCATGATAAGCATATACTTCTAAATTATCAATGCGAATTATATCCATCAAAAATTACCTCCAGCATATTTTATAGCTTCTGCCATTTTTATAGCTCTTAAATTTTCTTTTATATCATGAACTCGTACAAAATCATAATCTGCTAACACTGCCATAATAGATGTAGTAATTGTACCTTCTACTCTCTCATCAGCAGGTAAATCCAAAGTCAATCCTACCACAGATTTTCTTGAAGCTCCTAATAATAAAGGAAAATTCAACTTGTGTAGACTAGATAAATTTTTTAACATAATTAAATTTTGCTCATATGTTTTAGCAAAACCAATACCAGGATCTAAAATTATCTTATCTTTTTTTATTCCAGCATTTTGAGCAATATCTATAGTTTCTTGTAAATCCTCCACTACATCAGTCAAAAAATCTTTATAATTCGTATCTTTGCGATTATGCATCAAACAGCAAGCTACATCATTTTCTGCTATAACTTTTGCTAAAATATCATCATATTTTAAGCCCCAAATATCATTGATTAAATCAGCACCTGCTTTTATTCCTTCTTTAGCTACATTTCCCTTATATGTATCTAAAGATATTGGCACATCAAACTCTTTTTTCAAATTTTCAATAACAGGAACAATACGTGATATTTCCTCATCATCACTCAAAAGTGTATATCCAGGTCTTGTTGACTCTCCGCCAACATCTATGATATCTACACCCTCTTTTATCATTTCTTGCACATGAAATAAAGCTTTATCTAAAGAATTAAATCTACCACCATCGGAAAATGAATCAGGTGTTACATTCAAAATTCCCATAATATAAGTATGTCTGCCAAAATCAAACTCTCTACTACCAATTTTCATAAAAAATACCTCAAATAATTAATATTTTAATTTTAAATTTTTCTTTTCATCTTTCCAATTACAAATAGGCTCAACTTGACAACAAAAACAAGTCCTACTCATTTTATCTGCTCGATACAATAACCCATTTAAATTCTTTTCTTCACTAGTTTTACTATCTCTATGTTTTAAAATAGCTTCAATGATTTGATTTTTTTCTTCTACAGTGAAATCGCAATCATCTAAAATTAAAGGAGCAATCTGCGCACTAGATATTTCATGACCAATTCCTTGACGATATTGAATATGACGACCAATATCATGTAGTAAAGCTGTCGCATAAATCATATCATCACTAATTTTTAAATCTTCTTTTACATTTAAAATCATCATCAATCTAGCCACATCTAAAAAATGACCCATATCATGTCGGCAAAAAATACGATTTGTTTCCTCTTTATCTATCTCTTTATAACATTTCTTAAATATTCTATGTCGTATAATCGTATTTTTACAATCAAAATTCATCTTCTTTGCTCCCTAAAATTCTAAAAAATACATATAAATCATTATAAAAGAAATCCTACAATTAAACAATAAAAAAAACGACTTCTACTCAAATTATCATAGAAGTCGTTTTTTATTACACTAATTATTTATTTAATTTCGCAGTGATAACACGACGAGCAAATTCAATAATTAATAAAATATTTACTAACAAGCCGAGCCATTGGGCTGTATCACCAAAGCTATCGCCTACCATACGAAGTGGAGCTTCACTACCGCCAGATGTTACAGAAACAACGATAACACCAGCAAGTAATACACCCATTAAGGATTCACCAACGATCATACCAGAGGCAAATAAGATACCACGACGATTGCATGTATCTACATCATCAGCAACATTTTGAGGGCTACGAACTTCTGCACGTTTACGTAAATAACGATTTACTACATAAGAAAGTACAGCACCTACTACAAGTGGCATCTGTAAAGTTGGAGGAAGATATATACCCATACCTACAGCAAGAGGTGGTAAGCTAAGATTTTTTGTAGATTTTTTCAAGAGTACATCAATGATGATAATAATAATACCAAAGATTACACCATAAAGAATATATGACCAATCCATGCTATTATTGAAAATACCTTTAGCAATAGTTGCCATCAAAGTAGCCTGTGGAGCAGACAATACCTGATTTGGATCCATATCAGGACGAGGCATTGCACCTGGGAAACCATATGCTTCATAAAGTAAGTTGAGTACAGGAGCAATAGCGATCGCACCAGCGATACAACCGATTAATAAAGCTACCTGCTGTTTCCATGGAGTTGCACCAACAAGTAAACCAGTTTTTAAATCCTGTAAGTTATCATTAGAAATAGCGGCAATACTTGTAATAACACTTGTGATAAAAATAGCAAATGCAGTAGCAAATAAAGTACCATATTCAGAGCTAAATAAACCTGCAAGGTTACCTAATGCTAATACTACAAGGGAAGAAACAATGATACCTAAAATACCAATACCAGAAATTGGACTGGAAGAAGTACCGATAAGACCTGCCATGTAACCGCAAGCAGCAGCTACGAAGAAGCCCATACCTACAGCAACAATAATACCAACTACTATGTACAACAAAGTCATACCTGTGGATAAATTGCCACCAGCTAAGAAGGAATAGAATACACCTATTAAACCGATAATGATTAATACGAATACAATACCAATGCTTTTTGGTGTCATATCTGTATCCATACGATGCAAATTATCGTTAGATACACTATTATCAGATACAGCTTTAATAGACATTTTAATACCATCTAAAATAGGTTTTAATAAAGTAATTAAAGTCCAAATAGCAGCAATACCAATTGTACCTGCACCCATAAAACGAATTTTAGAAGACCAAATGCTAGTAGCTACTTCACCGATATCTACACCAACTGGAATATCAGATATAGACATGAAATATGGTACAAAACCTAACCAAGTAACAACTAAACCAAATAAAATTGCTAAACCACTAGCAAGACCAATAAGGTAACCTGCACCTAATAAAGCAGGAGAAAAACCTAATGGAAGACAAGTTACTACATTTTTGCCCAAATGAATCCAATTCATCATTTCAGCGGAAAGATATCCAAATCCACTAGAAAATAGATTGATAAGTGCAGCGACAACACCACCACTTACAATATCTTTCATGCCAGTAACGCCTTTTTTCTCGCTAGCACTACCAACTTTCAAAATTTCAGCAGCAGCACGACCTTCTGGATAAGGCAAATCTGTATTAACTACCATTGCACGACGAAGTGGAATAGTGAATAATACCCCTAAGCATCCACCACATGCGCAAATCATTAAAGTTTGCCAAAATTGGAAGCCTTGCCAATAACCAATCATCAATAAACCAGGAATAACGAAAATTACTGCGGATAATGTACCAGCAGCAGATGCTTGAGTCTGTACAAGGTTATTTTCTAAAATATTAGAATCCTTGCACATACGCAAGATAGCCATAGAAATAATTGCAGCTGGAATAGCAGAAGAAAATGTAAGTCCTACTTTCAATCCTAGATACACGTTAGATGCAGTAAATACTATTGTTATAAATAAACCAAGTATGACCCCTCTAAGTGTAAGTTCAGGCAATTTTAATTCATGGCTCATGAAATCATGATTTTTCATAAATAAAATCTCCTTTTTTATAAAATCATGATATATTGTACAATAGTATTGTACAAAGTGCAATACTAAATACACATTAAAAACATTTTTATTTTTACATAAATTACGTAAAAAGCTCTTGTTTTTTACTAAAATTTTATATAAAGCAAACAAAAATCTAATAAATACAGATTGTTTTCTTAGAAATTATATTTTTATTTATCATAATGTCCATATTAAGAAGAAAATATCAATTTCACAAGTTAACAATTTATTTATATCTATTAACAGCATAAACTTAATGTAAAGTTATATTTTACAATCTAGTATCCTGTTAAAAGACATTTTTATTTTATTATATTTTAGTAATACTTTAAATTTATTATCGAAAAAAATGAAAAAATATGCATTTATTATTAAAGTTATTTTATTGCTATTAAAAACAAAAAACTCCCCATAAAATCTAAAAAATAAAATTCTATGGGAAGTTTTCCTAAAATAATTATTTAACTTCTTTATATTTATCAATCTGTTGATTTAATAATTCAATATCATCAAAATAATTTATTTTCATAGCATCTTTTACTTCATGCAATGTTTGTTGAGCTACTTCACGAGCTACTTCAGAACCTTCTTTTAAAATCTGATATACATAAGCAATATCTTTTTGATATTCTTTACGACGATTTCTAATTGGTTCAAATTCTTCTTGTAATACAGCATTCAAGAATTTTTTAACTTTAACATCACCAAGACCGCCACGTTGATAATGAACTTTTAATTCATCTAAATTATTATAATCAGGTAAATATTTAGCAAAATGTTCATCTTTGCAGAATGCATCTAAGTAAATAAATACTGTATTACCTTCTATTTTACCTGGGTCAGAAACTTTGATATGGTCAGGGTCTGTATACATGCTCATTACTTTTTGTTTAATGACATCAGCTTCATCAGATAAATAAATGCAGTTTCCTAAGGATTTACTCATTTTAGCTTTACCATCAATGCCAGGAAGACGTAAACAAGCTTTGTTATCTGGAAGTAAGATATCTGGTTCTACTAAAGTTTCTGTATTATACAACATATTAAAACGACGAACAATTTCTCTTGTCTGTTCAATCATTGGCTCTTGGTCTTCACCAACTGGTACAGTTGTCGCTTTAAAAGCTGTAATATCAGAAGCCTGACTTACTGGATAAGCTAAAAAACCAACAGGAATACTTGCTTCAAAATTACGCATTTGAATTTCAGATTTAACTGTAGGATTTCTCTGTAAACGAGATACAGTAACAAGGTTCATATAATAACATGTTAATTCACAAAGCTGTGGAATTTGTGATTGCACAAAAATTGTGGATTTTTTAGGATCAATGCCACAAGCTAAATAATCCAAAGCTACTTCTAATACATTCTGACGAACTTTTTCTGGATTATCTGCATTATCTGTAAGTGCTTGAGCATCAGCAATCATAATGAAAATCTTTTCAAATTCTCCAGAATTTTGTAATTCTACACGTCTTTTTAAAGAACCTACATAATGACCAATATGTAAACGACCAGTAGGTCTATCTCCTGTTAAAATAATTTTACCCATAATTAACCTCCGCAATCTATTACTAATAAACTTTATTATTAATATTTATATATTTAATATAATATAGATTTAAATCTCTTTTGTAAATATCAATTTAATTAAGTACTTATTTTTCTTCATTATTATATATCCTTGATAAAGAAATTTTATATTATAATATAAGTAAATACTATTTATATTGGAGATGATTTTATGGCTAGAAATTTACCTCAACAATTGCGTTATGACAAATTAGGCCCTAATGTAGTAAAAGCTCTAACTAAACGTCATTTTGAAGCTTATTACTGTAGCACCAAAGAAGAAGCTTTAGCCCAAGCAATTAAATTAATTCCTGAAAAAGATGTTATTTCATGGGGAGGCTCTATTTCTATTGATGAAATTAATTTATTATCCTATGTAAAAGAACATTATCAAGTAATCGACCGCGATAGTGCCAAATCACCAGAAGAACGACTTGACCTCATGCGTAAAGCTCTACTTTGTGATACTTTCCTTATGAGTTCTAATGCTATCAGTGAAGATGGTCAATTAGTAAATATCGACGGTAACGGCAATCGTGTTGCTGCCATGATTTATGGACCTAAAAATGTAATTATAATTGCAGGTATGAATAAAGTAGTAAAAACTCTAGATGATGCTTATGCTCGTGCTAAAAATATAGCTGCTCCTAGCGTTGTCCAACGTTTTCCTAATGCTAAAACACCATGTAATCAAACTGGTGCTTGTCATGATTGCTTATCTAGTGATAGTTGCTGTGCTTATATAGTTACTACTCGTATTTGTCGTCCAGCAAAAAAAATAAAAGTTATCCTAGTAGGCGAAAATCTAGGCTTATAATAAAAAGCTCTCAGAATATCTGAGAGCTTTCTTCATCTTTGTGATATAACTAAGCCAACAATAGCTAATATCATACCTATTAATTTATATAAAGTTATTGGCTCATTTAATACTAAATAAGCAGTAATTACTGTTACCACTGGACAAGCATATATATATACTGTAGTCTTTACTACACCTAAATACTTCGTAGCGAAATTCCATGTCAAAAAACAAATTGCTGAAGCGCCAATTCCTAAATACAACATATTTGCCAAATTTACTGGTTCCAATAAATAAATTAAATCAATATTAAAACCCATAAAAATAACTGGTGGTATCATTAAAATTACGCCATAAAGAAAAATTTCTCTTGTGATAACTATCATATCATAGCCAAATGCACAAATTTTCTTTAATACTACAGCATAAACAGCCCATAAAACAGCAGCTCCTAAAGCTAAGATATCGCCTTTAGGGTTGATATTCAAACTACTTTCTTCTAAGGCAATAAATACTATACCTATCATTGAAATTATAAATCCTACAATAAAAGGCCCTGTTATTGCGTGTTTTCGCAATGTAAAACTAGCTAAAATAGCAGCGAAAAAAGGCGCTGTTGATGAAATAATTCCAACATTTGAAGCATATGTATATGTCAATGCAATATTTTCCATCAAATAATATAAAGTAATTCCTGATAATGCTGCCACTACCAAATATAAACGATGTTCTTCATGCCTTAACTTCAAAGGTTCTGGTCTGATTATATATAAAATACTAAGACCAATTACAAACCTTGTTAATAATATCTCAATTGGCGAAAAATCTACTAATAATATTTTAGTGGATATAAATGTTGTTCCCCAACAAATGATTGTAAATAGTGCCAATAAATGACCTTTCATCGCTACTCCCATTAGTAAAGCCCCTTTTACATTAAATTTTGTTCTATATATTTCAAACAATACGCTTTATTTTCTAAAATTTTATAAATAGTATTATCGTATAAATACCTATCATGTTCTTGATTATAAAAAGCTTTACCTGTTTGAGTTTCTTTTATTAACCAACCTTGTTTTTCCATAAATATATAAAACTCTATTTTAGTTTTTATATTTAATTTATTTATATTATCAATTGTTTTTATTAAATTCTCTATCAAATTATAAAATCCTTGTTTTTTTTCGGATAAATATATTTTTTTATCTAAATCATATTGAAGAGTTTTTCCCCATATCATTTCAATATTACTACGTAGAATTTTATCATCATGAAAAGTTTTAGCTAAAGTTTTATCACTAACTTTTCTATTTTCATCAATATAACTAAAGATAAAATCTTTCTTTAAACGTTCATGTTCCAGTTTTATGCCAACTTTTAATAATTCCTGCTCAAAATATTTAAAGTCTTTATTTCTACTTTTATTTAAAATAGCTATTATTTTATCATAAACTGTTTTCTGCCACGTTAAATCTCTAAATTGTTCTCTTAAAAAGCTATATTTTTTACGCATATTATATTCACGATTTTTATTTTGAACAAATATATCTCTTTCAATAACTGATAAATTATATTCTCTGCATAATTCGTCAGAACTATATTTTAATTTTTCTAAAGTTTTATTGGCATGTATTTCTATTGTCTTTCCTGTTATAGCATTCACTGAATTGATGATAAAGTGATTATGTATATGTTCTGTGTCTAGGTGTGTACATATACATACTTCAAAACCATCTTGAGCAAAATTCTGCATTGCCCATTTTTTTCCTATTTCATGAGCTTTTTCTGGAGTTATTTCATTTGGCTTAAATGATTGCTGAAAATGTTTATACATTTCACTATTTCTATTATCTATTGCTTTTCGATATAGCTCTTTTGTTGCTATCATTGTATCATATATATTTTTTAGTGAACCCCAACAATTCAACGGAGTTATTAATTTTTTCCCTGTTATTGTGGTTATTTTTTCTTCATTAGCAATATAATTTAGAGCTGATTTTAGACTTGCTTTTGTTTTTCCTGCTTTAACGACTTTAATAATTGCCAAAATTCATCACATCCTTGCTGGATTTCTTGTAGTAGTTTTTCTGTATTTTCATCTTTTGTTTCTATTTTATTAGATAATTCGTTTACTTTATTTCCTAGGTATTTTATTTGCGATATTGTTTGTTCTAGGTTGGGTGTTATGTATATTGGGTTGTTGTTTATGCTGTCTATTATTAGCTGAGTTTTTGATATTTGTGTTTGTTCTAGTTTTTGTTTTATTAGTTCATTTTGTTCGGGAGTTAATCTTATGTTTAATTGTAGGCGAGGAGATTTTTTTTTCATTTTTTATTCCTTTCTTTTGTCTAGCCTTTTGCTAAGCTTGCTTTTTTTACTTCTATCCTTTCCTTTTACTATATATTATGATTCTTTTTTCTGCAATATTTTTGTAGACATTTTGTTGTTTTTTATATTATAATTTAGTTAATGGATAATAATTATTATTTTATAAGAAATATTGATTTTTTATTGTAGGTGATTTTATGTTAGATACTGTTATTATTGGCAGTGGTCCTGCTGGTCTTGCTGCTGCTATATATGCTTCTCGTGCGGCTTTGAATTATGTTGTTTTGGAAAAGGCTGGTTATAGTGGTGGTCAGATTGTTACTACTAATGATTTAGATAATTATCCTGGTATGCCTAATATTGATGGGGCTTCTTTTTCTATGGCACTTCAAGAACATGCTGAAAAATTAGGTGCTGAAATTAAAGAAGCGACTGTAACTGCTATTAAACAAAATGAGGATAATTCATATACTGTAGAAATAGAAGGTCAAGAACCTATTTTGACTAAATCTGTCGTTTTGGCTACTGGTGCTAATCCTCGCACTTTGAATGTTCCTGGAGAACAACAATATTTAAGCCGTGGTGTTTATTATTGTGCTACTTGTGATGGTGCTTTTTATCGCAATAAGACAACTGCTGTTATCGGTGGCGGAAATACTGCTCTTGAAGATGTTTTATTCCTTGCCAAAATCTGTGAAAAAGTTTATTTAATCCATCGTCGTGATGAATTGCGTGGAGATAAACATTCCCAAGAGAAAATTTTTGCTATGCCAAATGTGGAATTTGTAAAATCTGCTTTGCCAAAATCTATCAAAGGGGATAAAAAAGTTTCTGCTATTGAAATCGAATATAAAAAGACTGGCGAAATTGTAGATATTCCTGTAGATGGAATTTTCGTAGCAGTGGGCATGATACCTAATAATCAATTAGTACCTGATTTTGTCAATACTGATGATGCTGGTTATGTCATTGCTGATGAAACAGGTAAAACAAATGCCAAAGGATTTTTTGTGGCTGGTGATTTACGTACAAAAGATTTACGTCAAGTTTTAACTGCTGCTTCTGATGGTGCCAATGCTATTAAATCTGTAACAGATTATTTAAACGAAATTTAATTCTATACTCAAAGAGCAATACTAATTGTTAAATGTAAATTATTAGTATTGCTCTTTTTTACTGCATTTTACTTGTGAAAAGTTTTAAAACTAGTTATAATTAATTTACTTAATTTATATTAGGAGAGTGCTTTACTTTGATTAAAGTTAAACTTATGAAATATACTGCTGAACCAGAGCGTACTGTAGCTATGGCAGCTCGTCTTTGTTATTCTCCTGCTGGTGCAGAGGAATTATCTGAAAAAATGACTGATGAACAAGTTACTAAACTTGTAGAAAAAATTATCAGCATGGGTCATGCTTCCACTATGGAACATGTTACTTTTACATTTGCTATTGAAGGTATTTCTCGCGTGCTCACTCATCAATTAGTGCGCCATCGTATTGCTTCTTATTCTCAACAATCTCAGCGTTATGTAAGTGAACATGATTTTGAATATATTTTACCGCCATCAATCGCTGAAAATGATGAAGCTAAGGCAAAATTTGAAAATCTAATGCATACAATTCGCCAAACTTATGATGAATTAGTAGCTATGGATGTTCCTAAAGAAGATGCTCGTTATGTTTTAGCTAATGCTACCGAAACAAAAGTTTTAGCAACATTTAATGCTCGTTCTCTTCTCAATTTCTTCTCTCTTCGTTGCTGTAATCGCGCTCAATGGGAAATTCGTCAAATGGCATATTTAATGCTTGCTGAAGTTAAAAAAGTAGCTCCACTTTTATTTAAAAATGCAGGTGCAACTTGTGTTCGCACTGGTCGTTGCCCTGAAGGTGCTATGACTTGTGGTAAATTTAAAGAAATGCTTAAATTACGTGAAGAATAATTTATAAAATATTAATAAAAAAGGAGATTATCATGCGTCCAACAAAAAATAAACCTAAAAAAGATAAAAAAAATAAATTTGTAGTAAGTCCTCGTCCGAAGAAAAAAATAAATGATACAAAACAAATTAAACCTAAAAAAGTAGAAATCAGTGAAGATATCTTACTTGGTCGCAATGCTGTTCGTGAAGCCTTAAAAAGTGGTCGTTCTATCAATCGCATCTTGATCGCAGATAGCGCACATGGTGGTTCTATGCCTGAAATTATGACACTTGCTAGAGAACGTCGTATCATTGTACAAAATGTAAATACTGAAAAACTTGATCAAATCTGTGGCGGTCAACGTCATCAAGGTATTGCAGCTTATGCAGCTCCTGTTGATTATGTAGAACTTGATGATATTTTAAATCTTGCTAAAGAACGCAATGAAGATCCATTCATCATCTTATTAGATGAATTAGAAGACCCTCATAATCTCGGTGCAATCTTACGTACTGCTGATGCTGTTGGTGCTCATGGTATTTTAATTCCTAAACATCGCAGTTGCCCATTATCTTCTATCGTAGCTAAAACTTCTGCTGGAGCTTTGGAATATGTTCCTGTAGCTCGCATTGGTAATGTAGTACAAACTTTAGAAGAATTAAAACAAAAAGGTCTTTGGGTAGCTGGAGCAGACATGGACGGTACAGAAAATTATTATGATGCTAATATGACAGGACCTCTCGTTTTAGTTATCGGCAGTGAAGGTCGTGGTGTTAGCCGTCTTACAAAAAATGCTTGCGATTTCATCGTCAAAATCCCAATGCGTGGCAAAGTAAACTCTTTAAATGCTTCCAATGCTGCTGCTATCTTAGCTTATGAAGTCTTAAAACAACGTACTTTAAAATAATTTATTTATATTTATTTGAGCAAAATCTTATTTTATCTTAAGTGGTGATTATTTCATGCTTTATAATGAACGTGTAGAATTAATCTTGCAACAAGTACAATTACAAGCTATTGTAAAAATCAATGATTTAAAAGATTTATTAAATGTTTCTGTTGATACTGTTCGCCGTGATTTAAAAACTATGGAACAAAGTGGTCTAATAAAATGTATACGTGGCGGTGCTTGTTTACCTGATTCATTGCCGTCTTTATCCAATTTTACCGGTAGGGAAGTTCTCAATATAAAATTAAAACGAGAAGCTGCCAAAAAAGCATTAGCTTATATTAAACCTAATGCTATCATTGCTTTAAACTCCGGAACAACTAATACTATATTAGCCCAAGAATTAGTTTTTAAAAAAGATAATATCACTGTCATTACTAATAATTTAGCAGCCATTAATATTTTAATTCAAAATCCAGCAATAAAAATTGTTTCTATTGGCGGAATTATTGATTCTCAAGAAAAATCAACTTATGGTACCACTTGTGAACAAGAATTTGGTCAATATTTTCCTGATATTGCCTTTTTATCTATTAATGCTATAAATTATAAAGATGGCTTCACCGATTTTCGCATATCCGAAATAGGTATTATTAAATTATTATCTCAACGTTCAGAAAAAGTAATTGCCATAATGGATTCTAGTAAGATTGGCAAACGTTCAAAACAAAAAGTATTAAATCTAGATAATGTTGATTTATTATTAACAGATGATAATATTTCACCAATATTAAAAGAAAAATATAAAAATAAAGGTCTTCTCATTGAATAAAAATAGCCATTTTCCTTATCTCTTATTTAGAAATTTGGAAAATGGCTATTTTTTATGGAATTAAATTACCTTTTATACTTCTCCACCATGAAATTGTTCTATATGCTTCCAAAGTTTTTTCTACTTCTATTGGTTCATTTCCATCTAATTTACCTATATCTACAGTATTAAGCCAAACACTATCATTAAAGCCTACATTTGCTCCTCTTGTTAATGATTTACCTAAACTATAGTATTCAAAACCTTGTGGCGCTATCAATTCAAATATAGTTGCCCCAATATTAATATGACCGCCAGCTATTTCATCTGATAATATATTTTTCGTAATACCATCACCATAAATGACACATGGCACAGTATATCTATTAAATAATGTTGGTTTTGCTTCTATATTTGTTCTATCAGCATGGTCGCCAGTAATCACAAATAGATTTTCTTTAGGATATGTTGTTTCAATATCTTCAACAAAATTGCCAATTACTTTATCTGTATACCAATAATGACCTAATTTATTTAATAAATCTTCATTATTTTGTACATTTACAGGTAATTTAGCTCGCACTTCTTCTTTCGGAAAACCTGCTTTTGCTAAATCTACACTATAAGGCGCATGATTTGATACAGATAAAATCACATATACTGTAGTTTCATCATTTTGAGCTACTTCTTGCTTTAACTTATCAAAAATAAATTCGTCATCACAGCCCCATACATTACCTGATGGATATTGATAATCTGATGCACAATGAAATTCATCAAAGCCTTGTGCCAAAGCAAAATCTTTTATTCTTTCCCAACCACTAAAACCAGCATACCAGAACTGTGTTTTATATCCTAATTTTTTTATCTGCGGTGCAAAAGATGTCGCATATACCTGCTTATATGATTCATATTGATGATTAGGATATATATTTACATCAGATAAACCACAAATCATAGCATTTACTGCCATAGGTGTAAATGCACCATTAGGCATAAAATTATGTGTATATGTTGCATTATCTTTTTGCATAATAGCTCGCACATTTTCGCCTAATTGCAGATTTGCATATTCATCTAATAATGGCCATTGAGCAAAACTTTCACCGATTATAATAAATATATGTTGTTTCTTGTCAATTATATTACCATGAGCTTGATATACTAAATTACTATCTATTTTACTTAAGTCTTGTTTTTGCAGACGATAAGCATCACTATTTTTCGCTAAAAACTCTAAATTCTGAGCAATATTTTCCTTATGCACGCCATAAATCACGCCATTATCAATACGTTTTTTTATAGAATATCCTCGATAGATAGCCTGCATATCATCTAAAATTATCTCATTAAGAAAAGTATCTTTTGTTTTTGCACAATTTTCCCAATGAATAGATTTTGCATAAGAAAAACTTGCACCAAAGCGTACAAATAAAGCAAAAACTAAGGTAAATACTATAACTGATATTTTAAATATAAGACTTTTTTCAAATTTAAAAGATTTTTTTATCCACTGCCAAGCAAGATACTTTTTCAAGATATATACAACCATAGCTGTAAATAAAATAATGATTACTGTGCCTTCCAATAAATGATATTGCTCTATCATTGTATAAAATAAAGCTTTTACATCATCATTTACAGCATTAAATACCATTTCATTAAAATTAGTATGAAATTCCCTATAATAAAAATATTTTGCTACAAATAAAAAATTCAATATAAATAAAAATACTGCTGATAATCCTAATCTCAATTTATCTAAATGCTTATTTATCAACCAACCTATTAATGTAACAAAAATAAATGTAAATAGCATAAGCACGCCTGCTGTTTTTAAACTAATTCTTGCCCCATAATAGATAGTCAACAGAATATCATTTAAATTTATATCACCAGCATAACTTTTCATCGTTATCAATGAAATTACACGCAATAAATTTAAATATAACCAAACAAAAATAAATAACTTGAAATCTCTTTTCAAATTATAATTAAAACTCTCCCATTTTAACTGCAAAATCATTCTCCTAACTTTAAAAAATTATTCATTAACAGCTTCGATTAAATTTCTCACTAAATTTTCATCTACATAATCATAACAAGCTTTATTTTCACCTTGAGCAAATGCATAATTCACAAAATCACCAAAAGTTGTTTTATCTTCTTTCCATGCCCTACAAGATGAATGTATCTGCTTTACTTTTGTATATTCTATTAAATCTTTTACATTATCTTTATTAATACCACTACCTGCTAAAATTTCTATTTTTGCTCCTACTGTTTCTTGTAAACTTCTAATTAGTTCTTTGCCTTCTATAGCTGTTGCTTTCAATCCACTAGTTAATACTCTATTTACGTTTAATTTTATTAATTCATTTATAGCTGTTTTTTCATCTTTTACACAATCAAAGGCTCTATGAAATACTGCTGTCTTCCCATAGGAATGTACTAGATTTACCATTTTTTGTGTACATTCTAAATCAATCGCTCTATCTTTAGTTAAAAACCCAAAAGCTAATCCATCAGCACCATGCTCTAATAAAGCTTTTGCTTCAGCAAAAATCTGCTTTTTTTCTAAATCACTATAACAAAAACCAGCTCCTCTTGGTCTTACCATACAAATAACTTCTAAATCTGTATTTCTTTTAATTAATTCTAAAGTAGCTATACTTGGCGTAAGTCCACCTAAATACAAAGCTGAATTTAATTCTATTCTCTTTGCTCCACCTCTATAAGCATTTATGGCATCTTCATAACTGCCACAACAAATTTCAATCATTCTATCCATTTTACGACCTCATTTCATTTTATATGCCTATTATATACTATTTTGCTAGTATTTAAAAATATATGTTATAATATAGTATTATATATCTTTAATAAAGGAGAAAAAATCATATTATGTTAAAAGACATAGCAGAAAAATATTACATACAAGGTTATAATTGTGCAGAAAGTCTTATTCGTGCAGGTAATGAATATTATAATTTAAATCTTGATGAAAATGCTCTAAAAATGACAGGCGCTTTTGGTGGTGGTTTCCATGTTGGTGATGTATGTGGAGCTTTAAGTGGTTCAGCATGTGTTATCTCAAGTAAATATATTGAAACAAGAGCTCATGAAACTACTCACTTAAAACTTATAATGTTAAACTTAGTTAGAGCATTTCAAAGTCATTTTTCTTCAAGACTTTGCTGTCAAATTAAAGCAAAACATTATTCTCAAGAAGTACATTGTTTAAATACAGTAAAAGCTACAGCTGAAATTCTTGAACAAGTTTTAACTGAATACGAAAAAAGTCATTAATAAAAAACCTAATCTCTAATTATTCTAGAGATTAGGTTTTTTATTTACAATCTTGCTTGCACTCACTACAACCATTACAGATAAGTTTACTAGCACATTCATTACATTTTAGTTTGAAACTTCTTTTATACAATTTTCCTTTGTCTAATAATCTCCCAAATTGGTCATATAATTTAAATGCTATTTCTTTGCCTTGATAATTCATTTTAGATTTAAAAGCCATCTTACTTTGTAATTCCTTTGAGGGCAAATTATATATTTTTTTATCTTTCATAAAAACTGTTCCTGTTTCCATAAAACAAAATGTAATATTTGCTTTTACACATTCTTGGCGCAAGTTTTTCACCCAATCGAAATTACAAACTCTAGCTCCATTATAATTTTCTCCACCACAAATTACCTGTTCAATTTCTCCATCTTTTAAATATTTTTCTATACTTACATTCTCTAAAAATGGAGCAACAATTATCCCTTTATGTTTAAATGGTAAACTTAATAATATGGGTATTCTCTCATCTGCACGCTTTTGATTTTCACAAGTTACATGCAAAAACACATTTTCCCAACCATCGCCCCAATTTTTAGGTAAACATGCTCTTATTCTTTCTGCTCTTTTTGTTATCAATATAAATATAACATCACTTCTAGCTTTTATTATTCTCCATGCTTCTTCTCTCCACTCATCAGCTTCTTTTAAGAAAAAATCTGATGTCATACAAACCCTTATTTGTTCACCACTTTTTATCTTATATTCACCTTGTCTATTTTTAGCTAATGGATAATAAAAATTTGCCTTTACTTTATAGATATACGCTCCACTATTACCTCTTATCTTATCTAAATAATACATATAACAATTTTTACAGCCCTCACTATATTTAAGGCAACCATGCCATGGGTTCCAAATATCTCTAATTTTTTTCACCACCTACATTATAGTAAAAAGTTCAAAATTCTACCTTATATTTATCTCTTCCTTAAATCTTTTCCACCACAAATAGGGCATTGTTCTTTTTTAAACAAAAAATAATATATAGCATAGATAAAAATCCAACTACCACCAGTAATTACTGATAAAAATATAAATAAAAACCATGATGGTCTTTTCACTGGAGAAACCATTTGATTACAGTATGGACAATATTTCATAAAATCACCTCATTAATTTATTTAAATCAATACTTATCTTAACAATACTTCAAAACTCTGGATATTTCCATATTTTTAAAATTATATCCGTCAATATATTTGTTCTTCGTTGAATAGCTTTTTTATTCCATACATCACATTGAGCAATGCTTTCACTTAATTTTAAATGACTATGCTTAAATCCACTCTCACCATTTACTTTTTCCACAAAAGATTTATTGCTCATTTCTGCATTATATCCCGTTATCGTCAAATTGCCCAAGCTATGCAAATACAGGCTATGCACTTCTTGCCAATCCTCGCCTAACATTTGTTGCCACGACAGATTATGTTCTATATTTTGAGGCATAATATGCTCTATAGTGTAATTTGCTGTATTTAAATCAATTGGCTCTTTATGATAATAATTTTCTAACGCTTCTAATAAATATTTACGCAAGCGAAAATGATATATATCCTTCGTTTGCAATTTTTCTCGAACTTCATAATCAGATGGAAATCGTTTATAACTTGATTTAAACACAAACGCCTTGATAACACTATTTACATAATCATCTTTATCCACAGCTTGATATAAAGTAGCAAAAGTTTTGCTAAGTGAATTTGTCGGTATTTCACAAATAGCTCTACGCCATAAATAACTTATCACTACTTGCAAAATCTTTTTAAAATCTTCTTTAATCAATATCTGACAACTATAATCATCATACAATTTCAATAAAAATGGATATACTACATGACTATCTAGTTTCTTAAATTCTTGCCAATATAGTTTAAGCTCATCATCTTTTTCTTGCAATAAATCAATGCAAGCATAATATTTGGCATAAGTAAATAAATCCTTCAAAACTACGAATTTCTCACAATTATTATCTAAATAATAACGCTTAAAATTCTCATATACATTATTTATCTTACAAATATAACCTGTATCACTCTTTAAGGTTAAAAAATCACGGATAAAATAATCAAATTTATTTACATCATTTTTATAAATGCCTTCGCCAAATAATTCTTCCATAGATTTCCAATATGTTTTATACAATCTAGTTTGCTTTTCTGGAGTCAAATCCATCAATAAATAATTGCGCAATAAATCCGTCTGCGACAAATCTTTACCTGTGGAATTCATACTTTCAAAAATCATTTGAGGATTATCACTATCTTTATCCAAAGATATTGACACTAAACTCAATTTAAAAATCCCTGCATAAATTTCATCAATCTGCCCATATTGTTTTATAAAATCTTCTATACGTTCATAAAAAAATTCATAACATTTAATGATATTTGTAGCAGGCTTATTCACTGTAAATATTGTATTATCTATTAATTTTATATACGTTTCTTTATCTTGTACATTCAATAATAATTTGTATCTATCTTCATCTATTTCATCACTATTATATAAAAATTGATTTTTTATCTTTGCTAAATTGATGAGTTTAGTTTCTAAATTGAATTTCTGCACATAATCTTTTATTGCACATAATAAAATAGAAATTGTTGTTAAACGTTGTTGACCATCAATCAATAATAATTGTTGAGGACGTCCTGCTGGTGTTCCCATATCAATATACACAATAGAGCCAATAAAATGATTTTGTTTTTCTTTAAATTTACTAGCACGTAAAATATCAAACCATAATTGTTCATATTGGCTTTTTTGCCAACTATAATTTCTTTGAAAGATAGGTACTATAAACTGACGAGATGTATTTAATAATTTATTTAAAGTTGTTTCTCCTGCTTGCAAAAAATCATCTCCTATATAAAAATCACCGAAAAATTTATATCTTAAATTTATATTATGTATCAATTTCAAATATCCATAATTTATAATTCAATTTTAGCTTAAACCTTGATTTTTATAAAGACAAAAAAATAAAGCTGACTCAATAGCCAGCTTTTATTTAATCTATCAAATATACATTTCCATAGCAATCTCGTCGCAATTTGGGAATTTGGGACAATCTATACAATCCTTCCAAACTTTTTGTGGTAAATCATCTTTCGTTACCACTTTAAATCCTAAACTGCCAAAAAATTTATCTTGATATGTCAATGTGAAAACTTTTCTTATACCTAAAGCTTTTCCTTCTTCAATGAGATGTTCCACGATATTTGCACCAATATGACGACGTAAAGCTTTTTTAGCTACTGCTAAAGTGCGAACTTCTGCTAATTCATCCCAAACTATATGCAGACCTCCCACACCTAGTATTTCACCATCTTCTTCAGCAACATACATATCTCTCAAAGTTTCATATAAAGTATTTCGAGAACGTGCTAACATTACTCCTTCTTGAGCATATAAATTTACTAAATTATATATTTCTTCAACATCGTTAAATGTAGCCTTGCGATAAATCATTAAAACATCTCCTCAATATAATTATATCAAGCTTGCAATAATGCAGAAGGGCAAATATCTTTAAGTGGACAATCACCACATAGAGGATTTCTTGCTCTACAAAGTTTACGACCATGCCAAATAAGCCAATGATGTGCATCTGACCATTTTCCCATCGGTATTGCCTTTTGCAATCCTTTTTCTACTTCATCAGGTGTATTGCCTACAGCTAGTTTTAAACGATTGGATACTCTAAATACATGTGTATCCACAGCTATAGCTGGACGATTAAACGCAATGCTTGAAACAACATTCGCCGTTTTTCTTCCCACACCTGGCAATTTCAATAATTCTTCGAATTGCTCAGGCACTTCACCATTATAATCACTACATAATTTATGACAAGTAGCTATTATATTTTTTGCCTTATTTCTAAATAATCCACAATCGCGTATTTCTTCTTCTAAAGCTGTAACACCCATTTCTAAAATCTTTTCTGGAGTATTTGCCTTAGCAAATAAACGAGCTGTAGTTATATTCACGCGTTTATCCGTACATTGTGCTGACAATATAACTGCAATCAACAATTCAAAAGGATTATTAAAAATTAAAGCTGGCTTAGCATCTTTATACGTCGTTTCTAAAATCTCCAACATTTCATCTTTTATTTTTTTAGTTATTTTCATAAAAACCTCATTTTTATACATTAAAGTAAACTTGTAAACCTAAGTATATCACAATAAAAATATTAAATCTAGTAAAATTACAAACTAAATATATTAATTTTGAAAATATGGGCGTAAAAATAATGTAATAAAAAATATAATTGCCGCAAAAATAGCAATGGTTGCTCCAGTTGCAATATCAGCATAATAAGAAATCACAAGGCCTAAAAGCCCTGCACAAATAGCAAAGCAAATAGATAACGCATGATATTGTCTAGCATTAACTGCTATATTTCTAGCTGCTGCTGCTGGCAAAATCAACAATGAATTTATAATCAATAAGCCTACCCATTGAATACTTATAGAAACAACTACAGCTACAATAGCTGCAAAAATCATTTCAATATATAAAGTCTTAATACCTCTACTAGCAGCAAAACCATCATTTATACTAATTATCAAAATCTGATTGAATAAGAAACACCATGCAATCACAACGACAATAAAAGTTATGAATAAATATACAAGTTCATTAGCTGTAATGCTTAAAATATCACCAATAAAATATGAAGTATAATTACTAAAATTACCGCCATGCGACATCAAGATAAGACCTATCGCTATACCTGCCGAAGAAAAGACACCAATAATTGTATCTGTTGAAGCACTACTGCGATGTTTAATATATGTGATTAGAGCCGCAAAAATTATCGAAAATATAATCAACGAAACAAGTGGCTCACCACTACCTAATAATACACCTACAGCAACACCTGTAAATGCTCCATGACCTAATGAATCAGAAAAAAATGCCATGCGATTGCTGACAACCATAGTGCTTAAAATTCCCAAAAGTGGTGTAATCATCAACACTGCCAAAAAAGCATTTTTCATAAATACATGATTTATCCAGGCAAAAGGCAAAATCACATCTAAACCATTATAAATAATATCTAACATTATTTTGCCTCCTCTTCTAATGGAGCTACAATATTACCAAATAACGCTTTTGTTTCTTTACGATTGAATACTTCTTGTGGTGTTCCTTTACAAATCACTTTTTTATTCAACAAAACAACTTGGTCAGCATATTGAGCTACAAGTGGTAAATCATGTGATATCAAAACAATTGCCATATCTTCTTTTTCTCTAAGCTCGGATACAATCTCATAGAATAATTTCAAACCATTATGGTCAACTCCAGATACTGGCTCATCTAACAATAATAAATCTGGCATTGGATTTAAAGCTAGAGATAATAATACACGTTGCATTTCACCGCCAGATAAAGCTCCTAATCTTCTATCAATTAAATGTTCAGCTTTTACCCTACGCAAACTTTCTAAAACTTTTGGTCTTAATTTTTTCATACTACAGAGCCATACAGGATATTTTGATAAACATGCTGCAAAAAAATCCATTACACTAGTAGGCGAAGTACGGTCAAAACGCAAATACTGTGGTACATAACCTATAATAGGATTTCCTGTATGTTTTCCTTTAGCCTCAACATAATGTAAATTCCCACTATGAGGTACTTGCCCTAAAATACATTTTAATAATGTAGATTTTCCTGCTCCATTTGGCCCGATTAAAGCTGTTAATTGTCCACAATGAATATGCATATTCACATCTGTAAATATTTCTGTATCTCCAGCATGAGCTGAAAAATTTTCTATTTTGGTACAACAAAGTTTATTACAATCTTCTGATGAAGCATTATGATGATATTTTCTTTTAAACAAAATTACACCTCACTAGATAAACTAAATAACGCAGTATACCAACTAAAAAATTGGCAATACTGCGTTAATGTCTTAATTTTATAAAATTTAATTAAGCTTCTTCAAATTGGTCTTTACCAACACCGCATAATGGGCATACAAAATCTTCTGGTAAATCTTCAAAAGCTACACCAGGAGCTAAATCATAATCTTGATCTCCAAGTTCTTCATCATAAACCCAACCGCATACAGTACAAACCCATTTTTTCATAATTAATAGCCTCCAATATATTTTATTTGTCTTAGCTTTTATATACTAAATTCATTTCATATTATATTTATATAATATAATTAATACTTCTCTTTGTCAACTATTAATATTAATTATTATCCACAAATAATTATATTTTAAATATTTATTAAAACTAACGCTTTATTAACTTACAAATATTTTGATAAAATTCATATGGTACATCTAAATTATTATTTGTACCACTGCCTAAATCTACAGATGGTCGATTAGCACCATGAAAATCAGTACCACCAGTTGGCACTAAATCATATTTTTCAATCAAATAATGAGCAAATTTTTCATCATCTTCACTATAATTTGGATAATATGCTTCCATACCATCTAAACCAATTTCATGTAAATACTTTATATTTGCTTCTTGTTCTTCTCTTGTATAATTTTTAAAACCTATTTTTTTATGAAAATGAGCTAAAGATGTAACAGCCCCAGCTTTTTTCATAGCTTGGATTGCATCTTCTGCCTTTGGATTTTCTGTTATCTTCAAATTCAAATTATTAAAAGCAGGGTCAATGTATCTATCCCATAAATACTGAATATCGCCGGCTTTCGATTTATCAGATACTAAATATCGCAAAATAGCATATTTATCTAATGCACCGCCAGCTATAAAAGGCTCTACTTTTTCTACTGAAATATCTAATCCTTGTTTTTGTAAATAATCAATAACAGATACTATAGAAGATTGTTTTTTCTGTCTTAATTCATGATAAAAATCTTTAAAAGCCTTACTTTCTTCATCAAAACCTAAAGCTACTACGTGGATTTGATGATTATTATAATTCAAGCTAAGTTCCATACCATGAATAAATTCCATATCATATTTTTTAGCAGCCTCATAGGCTTCTTTATTACCATATATAGTATCATGGTCAGTCAAGGCTATAGCCTTTAACCCTTTATCTTTAGCCAATTTTATCAATTGACTAGGAGTATACGTTCCATCAGACATTGTAGAATGTACATGCAAATCAATCACATTATTGTCCTCCCTTATATATTTTATTTACAAAAATTAATCATATTATTAATCTTACACTTATTTTCATTATAATTAAAGCCAATTAAATAAAATATTTTCCCAATTCTTTTAATTGACATCATCTCTCGTTAACTTTAGGATAAATAATATAAATATATTTTAAAAATGAGGTGTACTTATGGCTGATGTTGCAATTATGGAATATAAAACTAGTTCTAAAGATTTATATTTAGTATCCTGTGGCTGGGAAAAATGTGGTGCTACACATTCTTATGGACCAGCTGTTCGCAATTATTATATGCTTCATTTTATCTTGAAAGGTCAAGGTCATTATTATTTAAATAATAAACATTATAAATTAAATGAAAATCAATGTTTTCTCACAGAACCTGGAACAGTAACTTTATATAAAGCAGAACCTACAAACCCATGGACTTATACATGGATTTGTTTCAATGGTGATTATGTGCCGCACTTACTTAAACAGTCAAATTTAAATACAGATAATCCCATCATCAATCTATCTTGTAATCAAACCATCTATGAAATAATCAAAGAAATGCTCTCTTATCATCAACTCACACCTGCAAATGAATGTTATCTACAAAGTAAATTATATCTCATTTTTGCTAAACTTCATGAGGCTTTACAAAGTGTTTATAACAAAGTCGAACTAAATAATAATTTTTATGTAACTAAAGCGATTGAATATATTGAAAAAAATACTTTTACTAATCTAAGTGTAAATGATATCGCTAGATATCTCAATATCAGCAGAAGTCATTTATATGCATTATTTAAACAAGAATTAAATACTTCACCACAACAATTCTTAACTAATGCCAAAATAGCAAATGCACGTGAACTTTTAAGCAAAACGAAAATTCCTATTTATAGCGTAGCTTTATCATGTGGCTATAAAAATGCTTTTGCTTTTTCACGTGCATTTAAACAAGTTACGAATATCTCTCCACGAGAATATCGTCAACACTATCTCCAACCAAACGATTTAGTAAAATATTAAATCATTCTGTCATAGATAAAAAAGTTTGATAACGTATTGTATTTGGATTGAATTTTAATCCTGTTTCTTCAAACCATTGATATTTACAATCTATATCATGGTCTTTATCCTGCCAATGCTCTGGGCAAGTAGTTTCTTCCCAATCAACAGGAATTACATGATGTTCTTGCTTAGATGCTACCTTCAAAATCTCATGTAATTCTTGTTTTTCTGTTTCATCTAAAATATTTGGTCTAACAGAAATAAATAAAGGTGTTCCACTTTGCGCTAATACATCTGCCCATTGTTTATTCATTGACCATGAAATACCTCCATCAATACCTACACAATCAGCATCAATCTCATAGAATTTACCATGCTGAGGTAAACGAAATGCTAATGTATTTACACCCATAAATCTAGTTCTTTCCCAATCTACTCCACTTGTATCATCACCAGTGCGATTAATATGCATATAACCTGCACCTAAATGACCTATAGTATTACAGCCAAGTATCAAAGTCTCTCCATTAGAAGCTTCCACACTTGCATCTAAAATAGCTTTATATAATAATTTCACTACTTCGGCACTTGTCAAACTATCATCATAAAAATGCCAACCATCATCTGTTACAAGTGGACTCATTTGAAAGCCCCATTTGCCAAATAAATCAAAAGTAGAAAAATCATGTTTAATTAAAGTATATCCCCAATTACAAATTCTCTTGATATCTTCTTTAATATAATTGAGTGCTTCTGGATTAGTTGGGTCGATACAATTATTATGTGATAATCTCCACTCATTTTTTATATTTTCATCTTCATTTAATAATAATCTCACCCAAATACCTGGACGCACGCCTTTTTGTACTAATTTATCAGCTAAAGCTTTCATATCTGGAAATTTTTCATTTCCCTTTGTCCATGGGCCACCATTATATTCATTTAAACGATGATGTTCTTGCCAACAATCATCAATAACCATATATGGTTTATTTTCTATATCTTTTGTTAAATTTAAAATATAATCACAATCAGCTAGAATTTCACTTTCTGAACTTTTGCCATAAGCATAATACCAGTTATTGCTACCATAAACAGGATATTTAGGTAATATTGGGTCTTCACACATCTGACCGCAAAATTCTTGCATAGCTTCAAAACTAGTGCAATCACGCATTTCACAAGCTATAACATCAGCAAGCTTAATCACTCTACCTTTTAGATTTACACCACTACCACCACAGCGAACATCTAAAAATAAAGTCATACCTAAAGAATCCACTTGCCAAAAACACATTGCTGAAGGTCTTACTTTTACCCCATAACAAACAGATTTTGCTTCACTTTTAGCACAGAAATACCATGGCATAAAACGATTAGGGTTCATACCTTTCCATTCCATATCACCATATCCACGTTCCCATGCATCACCTAAAAAACGAACATTTTTATCCCAACTCAAATTATTCCATCTCAATTTTATCCATTTCACTTTTGAAGTTTGAGCAGTAAGAAAAATAGCTAAATGTTCATTATCCTGATTTAGATTAACATTTATATCATCTAAATTATAATCATCATTTTCCCATTTAGCAGTTACAGTTTTTGTTTCCGTAGTCAACTCAATAAAATCCGGTTTATTTACTTTCAATATATTCTTTAACATAAACTCACCTCATAATTTTTGTTTTATTATTAATTATGAGAAAATTATATACTTTAAAAGCCAAAAATACCATGATTACATAAATTATAAACATTGCTAAATGTCTTTTATAAAAAAATAGCCTAGACTATAAAACTATAATCTAGGCTTTGATTTTTATTTTAAATATTCTACATGACTAGCATAAGCATTATGATTATGAATGGACTCAAAGTTTTCACATTCCACAGAGAAGTAATGAATATCATCTAATGTTCTAAGTGCTAAAACACAATCACGTAAAATATCTTCTACAAACTTCGGATTTTCATATGCTTTTTCTGTTACATATTTTTCATCTTCACGTTTTAATAATGGATATAATGGACAAGAAGCTTGTGCTTCTATCAAGCTTACAATATCTTTAATATTTATAGCTGTTTTTTTGCCATCATAATTTATTTTTACAGAAATAATACTGCGTTGATTATGTGCCCCATATGCTGAGATTTCTTTACTACATGGGCAAAGAGACGTTACTGGTATTTTTATAGCTAGTGTAAATGGCATAGAATTTTTACTAGCTGTTTTTACAGCACTTACTTTGCAATCTAAATCCAATAAAGATTTTTTACCACTAACTGGAGCAGTTTTTTCTATAAAATATTTAAAACTCATGGACAAATGCGCCGAATTAGAACTTAATTTAGTGATAGCTTCATCTAAAATATTGCCTATTTCAGCTTGCCCAATAGGATTGATATGCCATTTCGTCAAAATTTCTTGAAAACGGCTCATATGTGTACCTTTATATTCCATAGGCAAATCCACAGTAAATTTCAATCTAGCCATAACTGGCTGGCTATGCTGTTCTTGCTTTATTTGTAAAGGTAAATAAACATCGCTAATACCCACTCGCTGAATGGCAATACCTCGTTTATCTACTCTATTTTGTACATCTTGCAAATTTTCACTCTCCGTTTTCATAAGCAATATGATTTTTAGTTACATCATTATAATTTTTTTCATAAGCTATAGGGTCTTTTATTCCTGCTTCAGCAAAACCTCTCAAACGAAGTTTACAGCTATCACAAACACCACAAGCTTTTTCTCTACCATTATAACAACTGCGAGTTAAATGATATGGTGCTCCTAATTTTGTACCCAATTGAATGATTTCTTTTTTAGATAAAGATTGTAGAGGTGTTACAATCTTTATTTTTTTGCCATCAACAGCTGTAGTTTTGCAAGCATAATCTGCCATATCCTGGAATTTTTGGATAAATTCTGGTCTGCAATCAGGATATCCAGAAAAATCAACTGCATTGACACCGATAAAGATAGCGTCAGCTTTTACTACTTCAGCATAACCTAAAGCATAGCTTAAGAAAATCAAATTTCTTGATGGTACATATGTTACTGGTACATCATTATCTTTTCGATCAACATTTCCTTTTGGCACTTCAATATTTTCATCAGTTAAAGCTGAACCGCCAATAGCATTCATATTTGTATCAATAATTAAATGTCTTTTAGCACCAAAGAATTTAGCAATTTCTTTAGCACCTTCTAATTCAATTTTATTACGTTGATGATAGTCAAAACTTATAGGATATAAATCATAACCCTGCTGTTTTGCCACTGCCATACAAGTTGTAGAATCTAATCCACCTGATAATAAAATAACAGCATTCATTAAAAATCCTCCTTTAATATTTATTTCATAAAACTAATTTAATTCTATTATACTAATCTCTTTGTCTTTGTGGAACTTCTATCGCTGGTTTTTCTGGCGTTGTTGTATTAGTTGTTCCCGTATTAGTAGTATTTGTTTGTTCATTTTTGTCTGGTACATTTGTATTTGTGCTATTTTCATGTCTATCTGCACTACCAGAAGATACAGTCAATTCAATAGTAGTACCTGTTTCTACTTGAGAACCAGCTGATACGCTTTGTGCTGTTACACTACCAGATGAAGCACTTGCACTTACATTAAATCCTTGCGCTTCTAGTGTAGCTCTTGCAGAATCTACAGATTGTCCAACTACATTTGGTACAGATACTTTTTTAACTTCTTTACCTTTACTTACTACAATATCTATATTAGCACCTTTTTTAACTTTATTATTAGCAGATATAGATTGTTTTAATACTGTTCCACTTGGTTTATCAGAATACTCTGCTGTAACTTGACCAATCTTCAATTTTAATTTAGCAAGTTGATTTTCTGCTTCACTTTGGCTCAAACCTACTAAATTAATCATATTGATTTCTTCTCCGCCTTTACTTATATAAATAGTAACTAAGCGAGATTCTTTTACAGTTTTACCAGCTTCTGGAGTTTGTGAAGCAACTTTTCCTACTGGTACTGACTCATCAAAGGTTTCTGCTACTTCTACACGCAAGTTTTCCGCTTTCAAAGTTTCTTCAGCCTGTGCTTGACTCATACCTACTACATTTGGCACTTCTACAGTTTTACTGCTCCAAAAATCACCATAGGATAAAAATGCACCTACACCAAAACCTAACACTAGAATAAAAATCAAGCCCATAATAAATGTTTTATTAAACGAGTTCTTTGATTTTCTCTGTGGTTCTACTTTATTTTCTTGGTATACAGGCTGACTATAATTTGGTGTTACTGTTGTTTTCTTAGGCTCAATATTTTGTAATTGTTCTATTTCTTCACTAGTAAGCACTCTTGTTGCAAATGGGTCTTCTGTTGGTACATTAACCTTTGCAAATGGTTTTCTTTTTGCCTGTTCAATTTCTTTAATCATTTCTGTACTAGAGAAACGATTATCTGGATTTTTATCCATTGCTTTTAATACTATAGCTTCAACAATTGCTGGTATATCTGGACGCAATTCATGTGGCGGAATTGGTGGTTCTTGAAGATGTTTTATCGCGATACTAACAGCAGTTTCACCTGTAAAAGGAACTTTACCTGTAAGCATTTCATACATTACTACACCTAAAGAATAAATATCTGATTTAGGGCTAATAGTATGACCTTTTGCTTGTTCTGGAGAAAAATAATGTACAGAACCTACAATTGTACCTGTATATGTTATTGTTGATGATGATGTAGCTCTAGCTATACCAAAATCAGCTACTTTTACATGACCTGCTTCATTGATTAAGATATTATGCGGTTTAATATCACAATGTACAAGATGGTTTGCATGGGCATTTTCTAAAGCTTCTGCTATTTCCTGTACAATTTTAAGTGTTACATCTATTGGTAAAGGAGCTTCACGATTTATTTTATCTTTTAAAGTTTCTCCTTTTATATATTCCATTACTATATAGTATTTACCATCACAAGAGCCTACATCATAAATACTAACAATATTCGGATGTGATAATTTAGCAGCTCCTTGAGCTTCACGACGAAATCTTGTTACAAATGATTCATCACTTGTAAATTGCGGATGTAAAATTTTAACAGCCACGAAACGGTCTAACATCTTATCATGAGCGCGATAAACTTCTGCCATACCACCGTCGCCTATACGTTCAATTAATTCATAACGATTGTCTAAGAGCGTAGACATTTTACTTCCCTTCCTTTGCTAAAATACTTGTGAGTATATTTTTTATAATAGGTGCAGCCTCACTACCACCAAATCCGCTATTTTCTACGATAACAGCAAATGCAATATCTTCATTTGGCATATTTGCACAACCAATAAACCAAGCGTGGTCTTTGCCTGTAGAATTTTCAGCAGTACCTGTTTTACCTATCATTTCAATACCAGGAACTTTGGCTCTTGTACCTGTACCATGATTAATAACATTTTTCATATCTTCATAGATGATATTTATTGTTTCTGGTGAAGATACTTGTCGCCAAGTCATTGGTTGATGTTGTTCTAAAATACTATTATCTGGAGCTGTAATGGCATTTACTACGAAAGGTTTCATCATGATACCTTCATTCCCTATACTTCCAGCTAACATAGACATACGAAGCGGTGTTACGAGTAAAGTAGATTGCCCAATACCTACTTGAGCAAGTTCTCCATCACTTAAATTATCAAAATCAGGTAATTGTGGTTTATTGTTGATGAAATCTGTATCAAGTTCTTGGTCATAACCAAAACGAGAGAAAGTTTCTTTTAAACCATCACTACCTAAACGTATACCCATTGTACCAAAATAACTATTACAAGATTCCTCTATAGCTTTGGCTAAATTCACACCACCGTGAACTTCTCCACTACTATCTGATAAAGAATATCCTCCGCTTAATTGTAAAGCCCCTGTACAATTAACCACAGTATCTGTAGTCGCTACTCCACTTGTCAATACACCATCACCTATCATAGGCTTGATTACTGAACCTGGTGGATATAAACCTTGACTAGCACGATTTAATAAAGGACTATTTTCATCTACACGAAGATTATCCCAATCTTCATCAATCGTATTTGGATTAAACATTGGTCTACTAACCATTGCTAATACTTCACCAGTTTTACGATTTAAAACTACAACTGCCCCTTTGCGATTACCTAAAGCGTCATAAGCTGCTTGTTGATAGTCTGCATTGAGTGTTAAATGAACATCATTTCCCACATTTTGTTCAAAAATTTGAGAAATAGGCCCTAATGCATGCAATACTAAATTATTACCAACAAGATAAGTATTTTGCGTACTTTCTATGCCAGCATAACCTAATTTATCGCTTACATAACCAATTGGCGAAGCGAAAATCTCGCCATAAGGATATACCCTTTTAAATCCATCTTTTTCCACTGTAGTATCTGCAAGCACCACGCCATTTCTATCTAAAATTTTACCGCGTTGTACTTGTAATGCTTTTTCTGCTACATGTGAATTATGACTATCTTTTAATAAATCTTCAGCTTGATATATTTGAATATATGCTAGATTAATAAAGATTATTGCAAATAAGCCAATAAATACTTTTACGATTGTATATATATGTTTATCTATACTATTTTGTCTATGCAAACTTATCTCTCCTTACTACTGAGAGCATATAATAGCCCTAGTGAAATGAAAGATGAAACCATAGAACTACCACCATAACTAATAAAAGGTAAAGTAATACCTGTGAGTGGTAACAGCTTAGTTACACCAGCTAATATAATAAATGTCTGTAATAATAAAGTTATAGCTAAGCCAAATGCCATCAATTTATATTTTTCATTAGTCAAAAGTAAGGCAGCTTTTATGCCTCGCATAAATAATAATAAATATGCCAACAATAAAAAGGTTACACCTATTAAACCAAATTCTTCTCCAATAGCAGCAAAAATAAAATCAGTATGAACTTCTGGTATTAAACGAGGAAAGCCAGATGTATATCCTGTGCCGAAAACTCCGCCATAACCAAAAGCAAATAATGATTGTACTATTTGATAAGCACTTCCCATCGGGTCGTCCCAAGGATGTAACCAAATAGCTACACGAGTTTGCACGTGAGCAAACAATAAATAACTTATATATGAAGATAATGAAAAGAAAAATAATGCTATCGCTACATATAATTTTTTACCTGTAGCTACATAAGTCATGATGACAACTATACCAAAAAATAATAATGCTGAGCCTAAATCTCGAAGACTTACAAACATCAAAATTGATGCACTCCATATCAATAACAATGGAGCTAAAAATCTAAATGGCGGTAAATGAATGAATTTCCAGCCACGACTAGGCAATACTAAGACATTTTTATTTTCGGATAAAAACGAAGATAAAAAGGCTATAATCAATAATTTCGCAAATTCTGAAGGCTGTACTTGAATAGGCCCTAAGATAATCCAGTTGCGGTTACCACCGATATCTGTACCAAATATAAGTACAGAACAAATAATTATCAAAGCTCCAAATCCTAGTACATAAGGATAATCCAATAATTCTAACAACCTATCAGATACTGTTACAATTATCAAAAAAACAATAAGCCCTATACATATCCATACTATCTGATGCATATATAAATCTGGCTTCAATCGCAAAATCATGATAGCACTGATACTCGACATAAACATGACTAATGATAATAAATAATTATCCGCATTTTTTCGCAATCTGACGCTTATTATCTGTACTACGATAAAAATAACAGATAATATTCCAGCTGGAATAAATGCTTCATTAGTCAAAGTATTATTTTTGATATTGATTAATAATGTACCCAAAAATAATAATAAAATTGAAAATACTAATGTAATATATCCCTTTTTTATCATGATATTTCCACCACGATACATGTAATATTGTCTTTTCCGCCATAATTAATAGCTCTTTGTACTAAATGTTGAGCTTTATCTTTTATATTACTATCATAACAGATATTTTTTAGCTCCTCATTATCTACCATATTTGTAAGGCCATCAGAGCAAATAAGGAATTTATCCGCTTGTAAAATATCACAATAACCCGTATCTACATTTAAATTCACAGAAACACCAGCTGCTCTTGTTAAAATATTCTTATGTGGATAATTTTCAGCTTCCTGTGCTGTGATTTTATTTTGTTTTAATAATTCATTCACCAAAGAATGGTCATTTGTCAATTGATAAATTTGACCATTGCGCAATAAGTAAATCCTACTATCACCTACATGAGCCCATGTGGCATAGCCATAATGAACATAAAATAGACTAATCGTAGTCCCCATGCCATTATAATCAGGATTTTCACTAGAAGCTTTCATAATTTGTTTATTCGCTTCTAAGACAACAGATTTTAAACATTCTTCACTACATTCATCAGGATTTTTATTCTCCAAATGAAATTTTATAGTATCCACCATTATGCGACTGGCAATCTCTCCAGCTGCATGTCCTCCCATGCCATCTGCAACTGCATAAATATGTGGTTCAATACAAAGATAACTATCTTCATTTGTAGTACGTACACAACCAATATCAGTAGCATGAGTAATTATCATAGCTCTCACCTCTCAAAACGGAATGATACACAACCTATCTTTATAACATCACCATTTTGTAAAAATTCTTTGCCATTAAGAATATTACCATTTATATAGGTGTGATTTCGACTTTGTAAATCCTCAATCTGATAAAGATTGCGAACTGGACTAATAACAGCATGATGATGTGATACATAAATATCATCTAATACAATATCATTTTCTTTACCTCTACCGATAGAGATTTGACCTGAAAAAGATATTTTCTTATTAGCCAATTTAGGATCTGCTGCTTCTAGCACTATTAAAGCCACTTCATTTTGTGCAGATTCTTCTTTCACTGGCTTTAAGCTGGAAGTGCTTTTCAAATCTTTGAACATGGATTTTACAGTTACAAAAATATAACCACAGATACAAAGAAGCATTCCATACTGTAGTGCTACTAAAAAAGCTTTACTTGCCATTTGACCACCTCATCAAAGATATATCAATACTTTATTATAGGCATAAATCCTAGATAAAGCAACTTCAAAACCATTATTATAATAAAGTTTTTTTCCTAATTATATATATAAATCTTTCTATAAAAAAACTAGACAATCAAGTTTTTTCCTCAATCATCTAGTTTAAATTTATAGCCAACGATAACTCACAAAACCTGCTCCTCGTGAATTCATCTCACCTAAGCCCACGCCTAAAGATAAATATGCCATTTCTTGAGATTTTTCATCATCTAAGACAGCAAGACGCACTTTATCGCCGAGAAGTTTTATATTTTTATATTTCATTGGCACAGGTGTTTTATTTAAAAATTCTATAGTGGAATAAAATTTTTCCATATTTATTTCATCTTTATCATTTATATCGCCTTTAAAATTATTTATTTTCTTAGTTAAATTAATAATAAATCGCTGTTCAAATTCTTCTTGACTCATGCAATTTTTCCAATAACCATTTTCTGCCTTGATTATCATTGGTGTCAAAGTATAGATAAACTCTATTATCTTTCGTGGCAAAACTTTTTTTCTGCTGTCAGACCTTTAAATTCTCTAGTATTTATATTTGGACAAACTTCATAGAAAAATTCTGCCATATCCTCATCAATAGTTCTAATAGTCAAAGTATATATCTTGCCTTTTTTATAGATTTTATCTTTTTCCAATGGCGATAATAAATCATAGCAATAATTTTTATATGTATTTATACTATGTAATTTTCCTAGATTTTCTCTTGCAAATAAACTTTTATCAATAAATCTAGTCAACATAATTTGCACATCTTGTGCCATGATATCCTTTAATAAATATAATTTTATGCGTATTTGATAAACCTTCATCAAAATGCCCCTTTCTTTGAATTTACCAAGTGATATATTCATCTTTTTTAATATTTATATATCAATAATTATAACAAAAAAGCTAGATAGTTAAACCTAACATTTAACTACCTAGCCTTTTATCAATCATTCTTATAATACGATTTTACCGAAATCTGCAATAGATTTAATAAGTGTATCAATATTTTTAAGAAGTGCAAGACGATTATTTTTGATTTGTTCGTCTTTATCCATAACCATTACATTATCAAAGAAATTATTGATTGGTGCAGTAAGTTCCTGCATTTTATCAATAGCTGTTTTATAATCTTTATTATTTAAAGCAGTTTCTACATCTTTAGCTACTGCTACATAAATATTATAAAGAGCTTTTTCTTCATCTAATGTAAATAATGCTTCATTAATAACATTATTTTCTGCTTTTTTGCTGATGTTACCTACACGTACAAAAGCTTGAATTGCATCATTTAATACGCCAGAAGCGATTTCTTGAGCTGTTACACAAGCTTTAGCATAAGTGCCTGCAACTTCATCTGCATTTTCAAGTACAGCGTCAATAATATCATAGCGAACATCATTATCGCTAAGTACATTTTTAAGACGTAAAGTGAAGAATTCTGCTACATTTTTCTGGATTTCAGCACGTTTTTCACTATCAGTAATATTAAGTAAATCCATTGCTTTATCTGCAATTTCACTGATAGAAATAGTGTAGTTTGCTTCAATAATTGTATGCACAATACCAAGAGCTTGACGACGAAGTGCAAATGGATCTTGAGAACCTGTTGGCACAAGTCCACGACTGAATGTAGCTACGATATTATCCATTTTATCAGCTAAAGAAACAAGACGACCTGCTACGCTAGCTGGTTCTGCATCACCTGCAAAACGTGGCATATAATGTTCATAAATAGCAGTTGCTACTTCTTGACCTTCACCATCTAAAAGTGCATATTCACGACCCATGATACCTTGAAGTTCAGTGAACTCACAAACCATAGCAGATACAAGGTCAGCTTTTGCTAAGATTGCAGCACGTTTAGTTGTTTTTATTTCATCTTCTGTAGCATTTACTTTTTCACCAATAAAAGCAGAAAGTTCTGCTAAACGATTAGCTTTATCATAAATTGTACCAAGACCTTCTTGGAATACTACAGTTTTTAATTTTTCTACATAATCATAGAGACTATGTTTTCTATCTTCATCAAAGAAGAATTGAGCATCAGCAAGTCTTGCACGAAGTACACGTTCATTACCATGCTGTACTTTATCTAAGCAATAATCGCCACCATTGCGAACTGTGATAAATAATGGTAATAAATTGTTATTATCATCTAAAACAGGGAAATAACGCTGATGATCTCTCATTGGAGTCATTACTGCTTCTTTTGGTAATTTAAGATATTTATCTTCAAAAGTTCCGCAAAGTGCTGTTGGATATTCTACAAGATAAATTACTTCTTCTAATAAATCTTCAGTGATTTCTGCATGACCATTGTGAGCTTTTGCAATTTCTTCAATCTGTGCTTTGATGATATCGCGACGTTTTTCTTGGTCTACAATAATAAATGCATCTTTACAAGCTTGTTCATAATCACTTGCTTTATTGATTGTGAAATCGCCTTCACTTAAGAAACGATGACCACGAGATACGCGACCAGATGTTACATTAGCTACTGTAAAATCAATTACTTCTTCATCATACAAAGCTACGAGCCAACGAAGTGGACGTACAAAGCGGAAATCTAAATCGCCCCAACGCATATTTTTAGGGAAGTTCAAACCTTCTACTAATTCTTTTAATAAAGTAGGTAAAAGTTCTACAGTCTGTTTGCCTTCTTCGCTGGAAACAGCATATACATAACCATCTTTTACTACTAAATCAGCAACATCTACTTTTTTGCCACGAGCAAAACCAATAGCTGCTTTTGTAGGATTGCCATCTTTATCAAAAGCGATAGCAGTAGATGGGCCTTTATATTCACTAGATGCACCTTGCTGAGTTTCTGCAAGATTTTTTACTAAAAGTGCAGTTCTACGAGGTGTACCAAGAGTTGTTACTTCATCAAAATCAAGACGCATTTCTTGAAATTTTGCAGTTGCTTTTTCTTTTAATTGAGCTAAAATTCCTGGCATAAAATGAGCAGGAACTTCTTCTGTACCAATTTCTAATAATAAATCTTTAGCCATTATTATTTTGCTCCTTTCTTCAAGAGAGGATAGCCGAGTTCTTCACGCTGTTTTAAATAACATTGAGCACAAAGACGAGCAAGATTACGTACACGAGAAATAAACGCTGTACGTTCAGATACGCTGATTGCTCCACGAGAGTCAAGCAAGTTAAATGTATGAGAACATTTCAATACATAATCATATGCTGGATGAACATAGCCAAGCTCAATTACGCGAACAGCTTCTTTTTCGTATTTATCGAAAAGGTCAAATAAAAGAGCAGTATCTGCAAGTTCAAAGTTATAAGTGGATTGTTCAAATTCATTTTGATGGAATACATCACCATAAGTGTATGTGCCATTCCAATCAATATCATAAACATTTTCTTTTTCTTGAATATACATTGCAATACGTTCAAGACCATAAGTGATTTCAGAAGCTACAGGTTTTACATCAACACTACCTACTTGTTGGAAATAAGTAAACTGTGTGATTTCCATACCATCGAGCCAAACTTCCCAACCAAGACCCCAAGCACCAAGTGTTGGAGATTCCCAGTTATCTTCAACAAAACGGATATCATGTTCTTTTTCATTGATACCGAGTTTTGCTAAGCTCTGTAAATAAAGTTCCTGAATATTATCAGGAGATGGTTTCATAATTACCTGGAATTGATGATGTTGGAATAAACGGTTAGGATTTTCACCATAACGACCATCAGCTGGACGACGAGATGGTTCTACATATGCTACATGCCAAGGTTCAGGGCCAAGTACACGTAAAAATGTAGAAGGGTTCATAGTACCTGCACCTTTTTCCACGTCATAAGGTTGAGCTAAAATACAGCCTTGCTTAGACCAAAATTCCTGCAAAGTCAGGATAATTTCCTGAAATGTCATAAATATACCTCCTTGATATTCATGGGCGACAAAATAAAAAATCTCGCCCATGTAACAACAAAATGTTACAGGGACGAGATGTATTCCCGCGGTTCCACCCTGATTGACTTAAATATATTTAAGTCCTCTTTAGAATGTTATTTATTATTATAAAGCTCCCTAGTGCCATTCACTTTTTGTAGTCTTACACCATCACTACTCGCTGATTAAAGTTACTTTTCTAGTTCATTGCTGTACATAAAGTCTAGCAAAAGAAAAAATCCTTGTCAATATATTTATGTTGTTTACTTTTAGATTTATGGCTAAATAATAAAATACTTTTAATATCTCTTATTTAAACTAAATTTTTTTGCTCCAATCAATTGATTAACAAAAATATTAATAATGGCTATAGCTAACATAACTGGCACAGTAATCCCAATAAAAGTGCTGTAATCAATCAACAATTCATAAGCTATAAAACCAATTAACCATAAAAGACAATTTTTACCAGTGATAAGTAAATTTTGATGATAAATATTATGGCTAAAGAAATATTCAGAAAAAGCAATAGCAAATAACGGTGCAAAAGTTGCTGCTATAAAATAAAGGAAAGTTTCATATTGTTCCATGGATAAGAAAATAGCAAGCAATGTAGAAATTATACATACAAAAAACGCTGTATATTTTACATCTAATTGATTACTGATATGATTTAAACAAATACTTGAAGAATTTATCGTAATGAAATTTGTTGTTACTGTAGATAATAAAATAACAACTAAAGAAATAACACCCAATCCAGATAACATGAAAATATCACAAATATCTGTTATCCCATAATGAACAGCACTACCTAAGCCAATTGTATACATTAAAATACTGCCAAAACAATATGCCACTACACAGCTCAATGTACCTGTAGATTGATTTTTAAGTGTTCTTGTATAATCTGAAATAACTGGCATCCATGATAAACACATAGCAATATTTAATTCTACCGCCATGCCAAAACTCATACTTTCATCTAAAGAAGTTACCACTTCATTTGCAGAAACTACAGCCCCAAAACCTAAATATAAAGAAGCAAGCAATAAACAAAGCATTACTACTTTATTTATCTTACTTACAAAATCCATTGTACTAAAAATCCAAATGCAAGGAAAAAGACCTATAATAATTGTCCATAAAATAGTATTTTCTCCCATATTCCATAAAGATGCCATTAATTTATTAAAAGCTTGTGCCCCAATGATGGTCATTATAGAAGTCCAACCTATTAATTGAATAGTATTTAATAGAGAGAAACTAACAGAACCCAACTTACCAAAAGATAAATTAATACTTTCAGAAGCACTACAACGTTTATTAGCACCGATAATCCCTGCTAAATAAAGAATAATTCCACCAATTACATGACCTACTAAAATAGCTAAAAATCCATCTTTCATGCCAAGTGGTGCTAAAAAAGTTCCTGTCATGATTTCAGCCACAGAGACTGCTGTACCAAACCAAATCAATGATACATTAAAACTAGAATTATTTGTTGATGTAAAAAATGTAGACAAAAAATCACCTCATAAAAAATAAAAATATTTAAAAATAAAAAAAGGAAATAGCCATGCCATTTCCTTGAAAATACGTAATCAAACTAATATTTCCCTACGTTGGCATTATCCAAATCAGGTCATAGGTCGAAGTTCACAACTTCCTCTCAGCCTGTCTACAAGCTCCCTTTTTCATATTCTGCCTTTAATATAAATTATCCTAAAATATTTGTCAAATTCTCGAAAAATCTCCAAAAAATATATTGCATAGCCTATTTTTATATGATAAAATAACCTAGTATGCAACAAACGGTCCGCTGTGAGATATTCTTATATGAACGTTTGAATTAAGGAGGAAAAATAATGAATATTATTCAGGCTTTAGAACAGGAACAATTACGTAACGATATCCCTAAATTCATCCCTGGCGATAGCGTTCGCGTACATGTAAAAGTAGTTGAAGGATCCAACGAACGTATTCAGATGTTCGAAGGTGTTGTAATCGCTCGCCAAGGTTCTGGCGTTCGTGAAAACTTCACAGTAAGAAGAATTTCTTATGGTGTTGGTATTGAACGTACTTTCCCAGTACATTCCCCACGCCTTGCAAAAATCGAAGTTACTCGTAGAGGTATTGTTCGTAGAGCAAAACTTTATTATCTTCGTAACCTTACTGGTAAAGCTGCTCGTATTAAAGAAAGACGCTAATATCTTCATAAGAGGGACTGCCTATGGCAAGTCCCTTTTGTTTTATTAGTATGTTCTAGTAGAGGGAGGATTATCATGGCTGATAAAAAAGAGTCATCTTTAGGTAGTGAAATTAAAGATTGGGTTATTTCCATAGCTATCGCTGTTGTCTTAGCCTTATTCATTCGTCATTTTGTAGTAGAATTATATTTAGTTGATGGACCTTCTATGCGTCCGACATTACAAAATCAAGAGCGTTTAGTCGTTAATAAATTTATTTATAATTTACATGACCCTGAACGCGGTGATATCTTGGTATTCCAATATCCAAAAGACCCTAGCCGTGATTTTATCAAACGTGTAATTGCAATTCCTGGAGATACTATTGAAATCAAAGATGGTCATATTTATGTAAATGGGGAATTAAAAAATGAACCATATATCTTAAGCACAACTAGAGGCGATTATCCACTGGCTACTGTACCAGAAGGACATATCTTTGTAATGGGCGATAATCGCAATAATTCCGAAGATAGTCGTTTCGCTGATGTAGGCATGGTACCATTTGATTTAATCAAAGGTAAAGCAATACTCATCTTCTGGCCACTTGATAAATTAAGAACATTACCATGATAATAACGAAAAGGTACCTATGAAATATTTTGTAGGTACCTTTTTTATTTTATAAAATCTATTTATTGTTTATATGTCTAGCTAAAGCTTGTTGCCAAACTTCTTGAAGCATCGGCAAACGAAATTTAGCATTTGCTGGACTTGTAGATGGCAAAGTATAAAAAGTATATGTTTTATCTTTTAAAATATCTTTATTATATTTCTTAAAGCACTGAAAAGATTTTCCGCCATTAAAACAAATAGTCTTTATCTTAGGATATTTAGCAAATAAAGCTTTAAAATCATTTGGCACTTCATCGCAAATAGCACTATCTAAACTACCTTCTCGAATACAAGAATCTATAGAGTCCCATAGCGCAATATGATTTTTTCTCAATAATTCTAGTCGCTCTTGATAAATAGTTGGTATTATTCCTTCATTAAAAAATATAGCCATTAATTTCCAAAATCTATTTTGAGGATGAGCATAATATTGTTGCTGTTCCAAAGATTTCACACTTGGCATTGAACCTAAGATAATAGTTGTACAATTTTCATCAATAGATGGGGCAAATCCTATGAGTCTTTCCATAAATAAAATCACCTCTATCTTATTATAATATAAAGATTTTTAGTATAGATAAAAAATTTTTAAAAATAAATGTCAAAAAGTCAAAATAATGTTTGACAATTTGACTTTTAGCTTTTATAATATGTTTTGTAAGCAAATACAAAACTAAAGTATAACATAAATTATTACTTTAATATTTATATTTACTGTATTATTGTTTTTATACTATTATTAATTGAAATGTTACTCATCATGACTTGGAGGTATAAATCATGGGTGAAGAAAAATATACACAAAAAGTTTTAGAAGCTATGCAATCTGCACAGCAAGAAGCAGCACTTCGCTATCATCAAGAAATTACATCTGCTCATGTCCTTTCTGCTTTAATTAAAGAACCAGAAGGTTTACTCGCTACTATTTTTGCTGAATGTAGAGTAGATTTACCTATGCTCAAAGCAAAATTAGAACAAATACTCAAAAAAATTCCTAGCGTAAAAGGTCAAAGTCGTTTAGGCATGAGTACAGAAATGGTTCGTGTATTAGGTAGAGCAGCAAAACTCGCTGAAAACATGAACGATGAATATATAAGCACAGAACATTTATTATTAGCTATTGTCAGCGATAGTGATGACGAAATGCAAGCATTATGTAGAGAATTTAATCTACATCAAAATAAAATTCAATCTGTAATCAAATCAGAACGTAAACAAAATGTAAATAGTGATAATCCTGAAAGTGGTTATAAATCACTTGAAAAATACGGTCGTGATTTAACAGCTATGGCAAGAGTTGGTAAGCTCGACCCTGTTATTGGCCGTGATGAAGAAATCCGTCGTACTATCGAAATCTTATCTCGTCGTACTAAAAATAACCCAGTATTAATCGGTGAACCTGGTGTTGGTAAAACTGCTATCGTTGAAGGTTTAGCTCGCCGTATCGTAGCAGGTGATGTTCCAGAATCTCTAAAAAATAAAACATTATATTCTCTTGATATGGGCTCATTAATCGCTGGTGCTAAATATCGTGGTGAATTTGAAGAACGTCTAAAATCTGTATTAAATGAAATCTCTAAATCCGATGGACAGATTTTATTATTCATCGATGAAATTCATACTGTAGTAGGTGCTGGCGCAACTGAAGGTGCTATGGACGCTGGTAACTTATTAAAACCAATGTTAGCACGTGGACAACTCCGCTGTATTGGTGCTACTACTTTAAATGAATACCGTAAATATATTGAAAAAGATACAGCTCTTGAACGTCGTTTCCAACCTGTAATGGTAGGTCAACCATCTGTAGAAGATACTATCTCTATCTTGCGTGGCTTAAAAGAACGTTATGAAGTTCATCACGGTGTAAGAATTCGTGATAATGCACTTGTTTCTGCAGCTGTATTATCTGATAGATATATCTCCGATAGATTTTTACCAGATAAAGCTATCGACTTAGTTGATGAAGCTGCTGCTAAACTTCGTACTGAAATCGAATCTATGCCAGAACCTATTGAAAAATTGCGTCGTAAAATCATGCAATTACAAATAGAAGAAGAAGCATTAAATAAAGAAACTGATGAAGCATCTAAAGAAAAACTTGCTAAACTCATTGATGAAAAAACTAAATTACAAAATGAAGAAAATGAATTAAAAACAAAATGGGATAGAGAAAAACAAGGTATTGTTCGTGTACGTGCTATCAAAAAAGAAATGGATAGTGCCAATACGGAAATGGAAAAAGCTCAACGCAGTGGCGATTATGCCAAAGCTTCTGAAATCAAATACGGTAAATTACCACAACTTCAAAAAGAACTTGAAGAAATGGAAAAAGCTGTTCATGATGAAGAAGGCAATCGTCTCTTAAAAGAAGAAGTATCTGAAGAAGATATTGCCCAAGTAGTAAGTCGTTGGACTGGTATTCCTGTTACTAAAATGCTCACAGGTGAAAGAGAAAAACTCGTGCATTTAGAAGATGTTCTTCATGAACGTGTAGTCGGTCAAGATGAAGCTGTAAAAGCCGTAAGTGAAGCTATTATTCGTGCTCGTGCTGGTATCAAAGACCCTAATCGTCCAATTGGTTCTTTCATTTTCCTCGGCCCTACTGGTGTAGGTAAAACTGAACTTGCAAAAACTTTAGCTGAAAGTCTATTTGATGATGAACGCAGTATTATTCGTATCGATATGAGCGAATATATGGAAAAACATTCTGTAGCTCGTTTAATTGGGGCTCCTCCAGGATATGTTGGCTATGATGAAGGTGGTCAACTCACTGAAGCAGTTCGTCGTCGTCCATATAGCGTAATTTTACTTGATGAAATTGAAAAAGCTCATCGTGATGTATTCAATGTATTATTACAAATCTTAGATGATGGTCGTTTAACTGATGGTAAAGGTAGAGTTGTAAACTTCAAAAATACTGTTATCATTATGACATCAAACTTAGGTAGTCATGAAATCTTAAATCAAGAAGATTTTGCTACAGCTGAAAAATTAGTACGCGATATCTTAAAAGATTATTTCCGTCCTGAATTTTTAAATCGTGTTGATGATATTATCGTATTCAAAGCTTTAACTAAAGAACAAGTACGTCAAATTGCTCGCATCATGCTCGAAAATCTTAATAAACGTCTACAACATCAAGTTAATATTTCACTTTCTTGGTCTGATGAAGCTTTGACTAAACTTGCAGATGAAGGATTTGAACCAAACTTCGGTGCTCGTCCACTTCGTAGATTATTATCTCATACTCTAGAAACTCAATTAAGTAAAGAAATCATCAAAGGTAATATCAAAGAAGGCGACACTGTAGATATTAACGTAAACGGTGAAGAATTCACATTTAATCCAATTCGCAAAATGGAAGCATAAATTTTAACCTAAATAATAGCACTCTAAAATAAGATTAATTTTAGGGTGCTATTTTATTTTTTAGTTAATTAAGAATATCATATTATCGAAAAGTCTTAACAAATTTTAATAAAAAGCCAATGATAAAAATACAATGTTACATTAAAAATAAAAAAATAACTACTAGACAAATACTTTTGAATATGATATTATAAATCTCGTAAAATAGAACAGCAAAGGCAAGGGAGCCATATGAGACATCTGTGCATTAATATATCTATTCAATATATTTTTATTAATAGGTTTTTATGACATTAATGCAGTCAGGTTTGTTTTCATACGGCTTTTTTTAGTTGCTACATAAATTTTGTTAATAAAAGGTGGGTCTTTTAATGAACGATTTATTATATGTTATTCCTGCAAATTCTAAAAAAGAAGATATTATTGCTACATTGAAACAACATCCTGAAATTAAATTTGTTTCTTTAGTAGGTATCGATTTAGCTGGTAATGATACTGATGAAAAAATTCCTATGAGAGTTTTTCTTGAAGATATTGACTCTTTCTATAATGGCTCTGCTGTTCAAACAGATGGTTCTTCTGTAGTATTAACAGGTATTGCTACATTAAATAATGCTAAAGTAGATATGCCAATTGATCCTACTGTTAATTGGTTCGTTGATTACAATATCGAAAGCTATGATGATGAACTCGGTAAACCAGTTGGTACTCTCCGTATTCCTGCAGCTCTTATTCATGATGGCAAAGCTGTAGACTCCCGTTCCATCTTAGCTAACACTTTAACTTATGTAAAAAAAGGTTTATTAGATCTCTTTAAAAATAATGCTAAAATCTCCGGCTTAGAACACATCAATGGCGCAGATGTAAAAGATATCGTATTTACTTCCGCTACTGAACTTGAATTCTGGGTAAAAACTCCACTTAGCGAAGCAGATATCCCTGAAATGTCCGCATCTCAGGTTATGCAAGAACAATATTGGCAACGTACACGTGGTGCTGTTCGTACAGCTCTTGAACAGTGCATGTTAGCTCTTGAAGCTTATGGTCTTTCCCCTGAAATGGGTCATAAAGAAGTTGGTGGTATGAAAGGTCATATGGATACTGATGGTAATATGACTCATGTTTGCGAACAGGTAGAAATTGACTGGAAATTCGCTGATGCACTTCAAGCTGCTGATAATGAACTTGTTGTTCGTATCCTTGTAAAAGAAATCTTCCGTGAAAATGGTCTTGAAGTAAACTTCAAAGCAAAACCTATGATCGGTCTTGCTGGTAATGGTGAACATACTCATTTCGGTATTGGTGCTATCATGAATGATGGTTCTTTCGTAAACTTATTCGCACCAACTGATATGAAAAAAGACTTCATGAGTGCTGTAGGTTATGGTGCTATCATGGGCTTACTTAAAAACTATGAAGTTATCAACCCATTCGTATCCGCAACTAATGACTCCTTAAATCGTTTAAAACCAGGTTTTGAAGCTCCTGTATGTATCGTTACTTCCTTAGGTCATAAACCAGAAGTTCCATCTCGTAACCGTACAATCTTAGCTGGTCTTATTCGTGATGTTAACAATCCAAAAGCTACTCGTTTTGAACTTCGCGCTTGTAATCCATATACAAACACTTATCTTGTACTTGCTGCTATTTATACATCTATCCTTGATGGTGTTAAATACGCTGTTACTAAAACTACTGCTGAATTACTTGCTGAAATCTCCAAAGATGTAGGTGATGATGCTGGTTACTTAGAAAAAGACCGTGCTTATCGTGCTGAAGATGATGTATTTGAAGATTACACTGAAGAAGAACGTCATCAACGTTTTGGTGTACATCCTGCAACAGTTTGGGAAAACTTCTCTAACTTGAAAAAATATCCTGAAAAACGTGCAGTTTTAACTGAAGGTAAAGCATTCAGCGATAAAATTATTGATGCATTTGTTGAAGGTGAATTAATTCGTTGGAAAACTGAACTTATCAGCCGTATTATTCCTGAAAATCGTATGCTTATCAGCAAATTTAAAGAAATTAAATCTGCATATGTAACTGATGAAGATTCTTACAACTGGAATAAACTCAACCGCATTCGTTATTATCTTGCTAAAGACAGCATCGATAATAAATCCTTATTCACTCAGTTAATCAATGCTTTAAATTCTGGAGATTTTGCTACAGCTTCTAGCTTACAGGTAGAAATGTACGATAAAATGGAAGAATTAAAAGAACTCTATGCAACTTATAGAAACAATATGATTTAATAAAATTCTCCAAGAAGGCTTCTATTTTTAGGAGCCTTCTTATTTATATTTTAGATTAGAATAATAAATTATTTTTATAACAAAGATATTGACAAAAATCTATTTTTTCTATATGATAATGATTAGCAATTATATAGAATAACTCATCAAGAGCAACTGAGGGACTGGCCCAATGACGTTGCGGCAACCATTGAGCATTTATCAAACGGTGCCAAATCCTTTAAGTTTTACTTAGAAGATGAGAGATGGATATAAACTCTCTCGCGTTTAAGTTTAGAGAGTTTTTTTTATGTTATTTTTTAATTGTTAAGATATAAAAAAATATACTAGGAGGTTCCTAAATGTCCAACAAAGTATTATTTACTTCTGAATCTGTTACTGAAGGTCATCCTGATAAAGTAGCAGACCAAATTTCTGATAGCATTTTAGATGCAATTTTAGCCAAAGATCCAAATGGTCGTGTAGCTTGTGAAACTTTCGCTATGACTGGTCAAATCCATGTAGCTGGTGAAATATCCACCGATTGCTATGTAGATATTCCATCTATCGTTCGTGAAACTATCCGCAATATCGGTTATACTCGTGCAAAATTCGGTTTAGACTGCGATACTTGTGGTATTTCTTTATCTATTGATGAACAGTCCCCTGATATTGCTATGGGTGTCGATAAATCTTTAGAAGCAAAAGAAGGCGAAGCAGACAAAACAGATCTTGGTGCTGGTGACCAAGGTATGATGTTCGGTTATGCTACAAATGAAACTCCTGAATATATGCCTCTTCCTATCGCTTTAGCTCATAAACTCGCTCGTCGTCTTACTGAAGTTAGAAAATCTGGTGAACTCTCTTATCTTCGTCCAGATGGTAAAACTCAAGTAACAGTTGTTTATGAAGATGGTAAACCTGTTGCTGTAGATACTATTGTTATCTCTACTCAACATGACCCAGATGTTACTTTAGAACAAATTAAACAAGACCTCATGGAAAAAGTAATTAAACCTGTTGTTCCTGCTGAACTTTTAACAGCTGAAACAAAATATTTCATCAATCCTACTGGTAAATTCGTTATCGGCGGTCCACAAGGTGATACTGGTCTTACTGGTCGTAAAATCATTGTTGATACTTATGGCGGTATGGCTCGTCATGGTGGCGGAGCTTTCTCCGGTAAAGATCCAACAAAAGTAGACCGTTCTGCAGCATATGCGGCTCGTTATGTAGCTAAAAATATCGTAGCTGCTGGTCTTGCTGATAAATGTGAAATCCAATTAGCATACGCTATTGGTGTTGCAAAACCTGTATCTATCAGCATCAATACTTTCGGCACTAATAAAGTAGCTGAAGACGTTATCACAAAACTTGTAAATGATAACTTTGACCTTCGTCCAGCAGGTATCATCAAAGAATTAGACTTACGTCGTCCAATTTACGCTCAAACAGCAGCTTATGGTCATTTCGGTCGTACAGATGTAGATCTTCCTTGGGAACATACTGATAAAGCTGAAACATTAAGAAAACAAGCTGGCTTATAATAATATTATATAAAAAACCTCTGATAAATAATTTATCAGAGGTTTTTCTTTATCTATGACGACCATGTCCAGGTTAAGGTGGCGGAGCAGCCTCTGTTGTATTTGCACTTATGACATAACTAATAGGTGTTGCTAAGAAACATGCCATAGTTAAAATACCAATAGATTTTTTTATTCTGTTTTTTAACATTATAAAATCTCCTTTCAATCTATTTTGCCGAAAAAAACGATAAAAACGAAAATGCTATCGATATTCCCAATATAATTAGCAATAATCTTCTTAATAATGGATTCATAAAAATTCTCCTTCACGCAAATTATTTTAATTATAAAATTCTGTAATACATATAAAATATCCTCTCTCATATTTTCTTATTTTCTAAAATTAAATAGATATATTATAATATAAACATATTACTTGATTAGGTACGTGATTATATGAAAAAACTTGCAGATATATATATTAATATTCCCGTTAAAAGTATTGCTAAGGCTTACACTTATATAATTCCTGAGAAATTTGATATTTTAAAAGAAGGTTGTCGTGTTTTAGTACCTTTCGGCAATAGAATTATGGAAGGCTTTATTATTAAAATATACGCAAATAATGAACATAATATAGATATAACTAAATTAAAAGAAATCAAAGATATTATTGATACGGAAGCTTGGTTTACACCTCAAATGTATACTACCGCCAAATGGATGGCTGATTTTTATCTATGTTCTTTAGGCGAAACTATGCGGTTATTTATCCCCGGAAAAAATAGTGTACAAATTCGCCCTATTTTTAATATTAACCAACAAGAATATGATTTATTCCCTAAAAATAAACTATCAGCAATTGAAATATCTTTGCTTGAATATCTTTCTCTACAAAAAAATACTGATTTATTGACTTTACGACATAAATTCAATACAATTGACAATTTATCTTCTTTATTAGATAAACTCATCGCCAAAAAACTAATTATCCGAGATTATACTTATAAAACAAAAGCTAATAAAATTTATATCACTTATGTCTCTTTAAATGTAACAGTTAATGATGATATTTTAGCAACTTTAAAAAATAAACCAGCTCAAAAAAAAGCTCTATTATATTTAGCTAAAATAAAAGAAGCTTCTACTAAAGATTTAGCAAATGAAAAAATCTCTCTACCTACATTAAAAGCACTTGCTGATTTAGACTATATAAAATTAGAAAAGAAACAAATATTGCGAGATAGTTATCATCAAATAACTACTAAACAAAATGCAGATAAAAAACTGACATCAGAGCAAATGACAGCCTTAAAAAATATAGAAATAGCTCAACATCAAGGCAAGCAAAAATTTTTACTATATGGCGTTACAGGTAGTGGCAAAACTCAAATCTATATAGAAATGGCTTTAAAAGCACGTGCTTTAGGTAAACAAACCCTTATATTAGTTCCTGAAATCGTCCTTACAGGGCAATTAGTAACTTCTTTTAAAGAATATTTTACTGATGATGTCGCTGTTATTCATAGTAGATTATCCGTTGGAGAAAGAAATGATACATTTTGGCGAATTCGCACTAAACAGATAGGTATCATCATTGGAGCTCGTTCAGCATTATTTGCTCCATTTGAAGATTTAGGCTTAATTGTAATGGACGAAGAACATGACTCTTCATATAAGCAAGATGAATCACCTCGATATCACAGTCATGATATCATTGAAAAAATGGCTGAAATTTATCATGCTACTTTAATCATGGGTAGTGCTACACCTTCTTTAGAGAGTTATTACAAAGCGCAAATAGGCGAATATGTTTTATTAAAAATGCCTAATCGAATAGATAACCTACCTTTACCATATATTGAAGGAGTGGACATGCGTGAAGAACTACGCATGGGCAATCGAAAAATTATTTCTTTAAAATTAAAAGAATTAATTGCAGATACTCTAGCTAAAAAAGAACAAATTATCATCATGTTAAATCGCAGAGGTTTTTCCACTTTTGTAATGTGTAGAGCTTGTGGTCATGTTATCAAATGCAAATACTGTGGTTTACCACTTGTTTATCATCGCCGTGGCATCTTACAATGCCATCACTGCGATATCACAGAAACCGTTCCTACTATCTGCCCAAAATGTAATAGTAAATATATTAAATTTTTCGGCTCAGGAACAGAAAAACTTGAAGAAGAATTATCCACTTTATTTCCTCAAGCTAGAATAATTCGCTTAGATAGAGATACTACTGGCAAAAAATTCGCTCATTTAGATATCTTAAAGCAATTTAAAGCTGGTCTATATGATATTTTATTAGGTACACAAATGGTTGCTAAAGGTCATGATATACCTACTGTAACAGCTGTTGGCATCATAAGTGCAGACTCTAGCCTAAATTTACCAGATTTTAGAGCAGGAGAACGTTGTTTTGGTTTAATAACTCAAACGGCTGGTCGTGCTGGTAGAAAAAATAAACGTGGACAAGTAATCGTACAAACGTATAATTTAGAACATTATGCTGTACAATGCGGTATTCAACAAGATTATAATCATTTTTATAATGAAGAAATTTTATTGCGTAAAGCTATGTATTATCCGCCTTTCTGTCAACTCATAAAATTAATAATTCAAGACGAAAATGAAGAAAATGCTTTAACTAAAGCACAAAATTTAAAAAAACTCATCAAAAATAAATTCCAAGATAATAAAAATATTATTGTCATGGGCCCTGCTCCATCTTTAATCGCAAATTTCAAAGGAATGTATCGCTTTAATTTACTATTAAAAACAAATGATTTAAATACCTTACGAAATTATTTGCGTGAATGTAAAGTAGATATTGATAAAAATATAACAGTGGATATTAACCCTATTAATACAAATTAAATTCAACATAAAATAAAAACCCCAATAACTAGAATGTACTAATTATTGGGGTTAGTTTTTTAATTAATATTTATATCATTTTACAATCAAAACTGGGCATTCGGCATGTTCTAACACATATTTACTTACGCTACCAAGCAATACACCTCGTACAAGACCTAAACCTCTACTACCCATAACAATCAAATCTGCAGAAATTTCTTTTTCATAATCTCTAATTGCTTCAGCTGGGTCTCCAGTTCTATATGCACAAATAATTTTCATTCCTTCTGGGAACAATTCTTTTGCTGCATTTAAAATGCGTTGACCTGCTTTTTCAATTTCAATCAATACGTTACCAGATAAATAAGCATTAATTGCTAACTTATTAATATCTGCTACATATAAAATATGAACTTCTGCTTCATTAAAGCGATTAATTTTTATAGCCTGTTGCATAGCACGTTCAGCAATTTCAGAGCTATCGATTGGAACTAAAATACGTTTTACGTTATCCATAACCAAACCCTCCTTGGTGCCTTGATTATAATATATTTTCAAGTTATTTTATATTAATTATATTCTGCATATATAGCTAAAAATCCTGCTTTTTTGAATAAATTTTGCAAATATTTTTATAAAATTTATTTACGATAAACTTGTAACTTGCTTAATAAAAGTAAGTGATTTAAAAGGCTTGCCAATTAAGGATTGTATATAATCTAATAGAATTTTTTCAGCATTTATCAAATCAATACCTTTTACTTGAAATTTAGGTGGATTATCCCAATCTAAATGTAAAAGATGCTCTATAAATAATCTTACTGAAGCTGGATAATTTATCTGCTTTCCTTGACTGCAAGATGTGCAGATTGCTCCACCTTGCATGGCATCAAAATGACAATCGCCTTCGATTTTACTTCCACATAATGCACACTGACTATAATGAAGTTGACAGCCAGTATATTCAAAAATCTGATAAGCACTAGCCAAAGCACAAATACGAGGATTAAATTTTGTTAGACAAGGCAAAATCTTTAATAATTTTTCATAAATCTCTGCTTGTGGTTCATCTTCACTACATAATTCTTTAGCTAATTCTGCAATAAAAGAAGCATATGCCATTGCCGTCAAATCCTCATATAAATCAGAAAAAAATCCTTTATGTTCACATTGGCGAACTGTATCCATTTTTTCACCTTTAGATAATTGAATATCTAACCATGAAAATGGCTGCATAGATGCTGCTAATGGACTTTTAGGACGTCTACAACCATATGCTGCTGCTGTTATTTTTCCATAAGTAGGTGATAAAAGAGTAATGATTTTATCTGCGTTACCCCAATTTTTTACACCTAAAACTAATACTTCTGTTGTATAAATAGCCATATTAGTTTATTTTCCCTTTTAATATTTTACTTATTTTCAACAGAATCCATATTTTTTTCTTGTTGAGCTTTTTCCATTTTTTCCTTAACTTCTTGTATTTTTGCTAAATCTGCTTTTACATCAGCACCTGGCATTACACCACCAGCTGTCAATATATATTGAAAAGCATCTTCTACAGAGATATCCACATAAATTATATCTTTTTTAGGTACAAATACATTAAATCCAGAAGTCATATTTAAACTCCATGGTAAAAATACAGATTCATATTCTTCATCTTTACTTAAATATGGAGCAAGTAATGATGATGGTTTTGGCATTAAAAATCCAATAGTTTTTACATTTGGATGTGGATAAGGAATTAAAACGACTTGACTAAACATCGTTTTTGATTCAAATAACATTGTAGAAACACGCTTAACACTATTGTAAATAAATTTTACAACTGGAATTTTATCTACTACTGTTTCAAAATAGCTGATAATTCGCTGAGAAGCCCATGACCAAGTTGATGTTATCCAGCCAGCAACTAAAATAACGATAATTAATAAGGCTACACCTGCACCTGGAAATTTAAGTGGTATATAACTTTCTACTATACCTTCTACTAAGGCAAATACTGTAGCAATTACAAAGTAAGTTATAACAATTGGTACTAATACTATAAGCCCATTAATAAAATAATGTGATAATCTATTCATCATGTTAAGCACGTCTTCCTTTATCAATCTCTAAAACCTAATTCACGAAGCACATTACTGCGGTCGCGCCAATCTTTTTTGACTTTTACCCACAAATCTAAATAAGTTTTAGAGCCAAGCATTGTCTCGATATCTTTGCGAGCTAATGCCCCTATTTCTTTTAATAATGCACCACGTTTACCAATGACAATTCCCTTTTGTGATTCACGTTCAACATAGATAGTTGCACGAATATAAACTTTATCATTAGCACGGGATTTCATTTCCTCAATATCTACAGCTATAGCATGGGGTATTTCATCACGAGTCAAATGAAGTACCTTTTCACGTATCATTTCCGCAGCTATCAAACGTTCTGGTTGGTCAGTTACTGTATCCGCTGGATAATACTGTGGCCCTTCTGGTAAATATTTATTTAATTCTGCAAGTAAACTATCCAAATTCATTTTTTCTTTAGCAGAAATTGGCACTACACCTGCAAAAGCGTATGCTTTTGTATATTTTTCAATTATCGGCAATACGGATTGTCTATCAATTAAATCTAATTTATTTACAATCAAAATAACTGGTTTTTTTGTAGCTTGCAAACGTTCCATAATGTAACGTTCACCACCACCTAAATCTTCAGTAGCATCAACCACAAATAAAATAGCGTCAACTTCTTTTAATGTGCCTTCTGCTGCTTTTACCATATATTCACCTAATTTATGCAAAGGTTTATGAATACCTGGCGTATCTAAGAAAATTACTTGTTCATTATCTGTAGTCAATACACACATAATTTTATTGCGTGTAGTCTGTGGTTTATCAGACATTATCGCTATTTTCTGTCCAATAAGACTGTTTATCAATGTAGATTTTCCTACATTTGGTCTACCAATAACTGCTACAAAACCTGATTTAAAATGTTTATTCTCCAAAAAATTAACTCCTTTTTAATCTCTACTTATTCCTAATTGTTCCATAACAAAATCTTCTTCTTTTCGCATTTCTACACGGTCAGCTTCTTCTATATGGTCATATCCCAATAAATGAAGCATACCATGAACTGTCAAAAATGCTATTTCACGACGAACACTATGACCATAATCGCCAGCTTGTTCTATCGCTTTTTCTACAGAAATAATAATATCACCTAACATATTTACAGGAATTTCTCCTTCAATATTAGGCTCATCACCTTCATTCAAAGCAAAAGATATTACATCTGTTGGTCTATCCACTTTTCTATATTCACGATTTATTTCATGAATATGTTCATTATCTGTAAGCGTAATGCTCACTTCTGCATTATCTAAAGCATATAATTGACCAACTTTTTCTACAGCTTCTTTCACTGTATCACTTAATTTTTCATCTATTTCAAGATTTTCAGGTAAATTGCTTAAAATTATTTCCATAATAAAATCTCCCATTTAGTAAATTAATTTTGCTATTTATTACTTTATCAACTATGTTTATAGAAATTCTTATCTTTATTCTCACTAGGCGGATTAGCAGCTTCATAAGCATCATAAGCTCTAATAATTCGTGCAACTACATCATGACGAATAACATCTTTATCATCAAAATGTATCACAGAAATACCTTCTAATCCATCTAATATTTTTGTCGCCTGTGTCAAACCTGAGCCACTACCTCTTGGCAAATCAATCTGACTCAAATCGCCATTTACTACCATTTTTGAGCCAAAACCTAAACGAGTTAAAAACATTTTCATCTGTCTAGGTGTAGTATTTTGAGCTTCATCTAAGATGACAAAAGCTCTTTCTAATGTGCGACCACGCATATATGCAAGCGGTGCTATTTCAATGATATTTCTAGCTAATAATTTTTGATAAGCTTCTAAACCTAAAATATCTTGTAATGCATCATATAGCGGTCTTAAATATGGATCGATTTTTTCTTGTAAATCACCAGGTAAAAAGCCCAAACGTTCTCCTGCTTCAACTGCTGGACGAGTCAAAATAAGTTTATCTACTTCATTATTGCGAAGTGCCATAACAGCCATGACTACAGCTAAATAAGTTTTCCCTGTACCAGCTGGACCTAAACCAAAAGTTATGCTATGACGACGAATAGCATCAATATAAATTTTCTGTCCAATAGTCTTTGGTCGAACGCATTTTCCTCTTGAAGTAACAGTCAATACATCTGTGAATAAAGATTTTAATTCATTAGATTGACCTGCTTTAACCAGTTTTATACTATATCTAACCTCATGCATTGTAAGCTTTGTACCTTGTCTATACAATAAAAGCAAAGCTTCAATAACTTGACTGGCAGCATTTACTTCTCCTTCTTCACCATTGATTGATAAATCTGTACCTCTACCAATAATACGACAGGCAAAACTATCATTTAAAACTCGCAAAAATTCATCATTTTCACCAAGAATACCAATTGTTTCTGCTCTGTCTTGAAAAGGTATTTTTATTTCTGCAAAATTTGGCAAAAGCATTCGCCCTCCATTATTTTTAAAGTAATAGTCATATTCTCATTATAACATATTCATTCTATAGTGCTAAATCTTTTTACCAAAAAATTACTTAAAGACTCTTTATTCAACTTTTATGAAAATCAATCCTTTTCTATTATAAATTATATAAATAAAAAAAAGCTATAACCATTATAAAATTTTATTTTTCTTAAAATTACTAATGATTATAGCTTTATTTTAATCTTTATGAATTACGCGTTTTATACCAAATCGCTTTAAATATTGCAGTGATTTTGGTTGTTCTAAAACTTGAGCATACGTTATTGCTTTTATTATATGCTCTTTTTCAATATCTATTTGTATTTTTTTATCCTTATCTACAGCTTTTATCTCTGTTTGTTGAATAAAATCTTTTGCCTGTAGATTAGTTCTATTTTGCTTTAATTTTTCTTGATATCTATTTTGCAAATCCTGTTCATATTTATCGATATATTGTGTTAAATCATTTATTTTTTCTTGTTGTAAATCATTTGCCACAATTTCAATATTATCATTATTCACCTTTGGCTTTGCCATCATATAATCAAGATTTCTTTTTCTATTTTGTCTTGGTGGTGGATTATCATATATATCAGGAAATTCTTGTTTTTGTTTCTTTTTTTGCTCTCTACGTTTTTGGCCAGTATAGATATTTATTATCATAAAAAACAAAAAGAGCAGAAAAGGTGCTAATCCTTCCATGATAAATTATTTTATTGGTACTTGTCCTTGTGGGACTGTACTATCTCCTGTTTTACTTATTGCTTCTCGCATTTGCGTATCAGCATTGATATTATTTAAATTATAATAATCCATTACACCGAGTTTACCTTCACGAAGAGCTTTTGCTAATGCATGTGGAACTTCTGATTGAGCTTCAACTACACGAGCTTCCATTTCTTGCGTATATGCTTTCATTTCCTGTTCTTTAGCCACAGCCATAGCACGTCTTTCTTCAGCTTTTGCTTGAGCTATACGTTTATCAGCTTCTGCTTGGTCTGTCTGAAGTTCTGCACCGATATTTCTGCCTACATCAACATCGGCTATATCAATGGATAAAATTTCAAAAGCAGTTCCTGCGTCCAAGCCTTTGCCAAGTACAGTTTTAGATATATCATCTGGATTAGCAAGTACATCTGTATGAGCTTCTGAAGAACCAACTGATGTTACTATCCCTTCACCAACACGAGCAATAATTGTAGGCTCACCAGCACCACCGACTAATCTATCAATATTAGCTCGAACTGTAACCCTTGCTTTAATTTTTAATTCAATACCATTTCTAGCCACAGCAGATACAACAGGTGTTTCAATGACTTTTGGATTTACACTCATTTGTACTGCTTCTAATACATCACGACCTGCAAGGTCAATAGCTGCACTGCGTTCAAACGGAAGTGGTATTTGCGCTCTATGAGCAGCAATGAGTGCATCGACTACTTTATCCACATTACCGCCAGCTAAATAATGCGCTTCAAGTTGATTTACATTGACATTTAATCCTGCTTTATTTGCCTTTATTAGTGGCAATACAATTTTTTGTGGCGGAACTCTACGCATTCTCATACCAACTAATGTAAATATACCTACATGAACATTTGATGCTAATGCTGAAATCCACAATCCTATAGGTACAAAATGCAAAAATAACATAATCGCCACAATGACAATTACTACGATAAAACCAGAACCGATAATCGCTTCCATGATTAATCCTCCTTAAATTTATTTTAGATTTTACGTACAATAATACGCATACCTTCAATTTTTACTACACGAATCTTTTCGCCTTTACTGATATAACTACCTTCAGATACAACATCTAATACATCATCATCGATTTTCACACTTCCAGAAGGTCTTAGTTCTGTCAAAACAATCCCTTCTTTATACAAATATCTTGAATAATCTACGCTACTTACATAACCTTCTTCACTAGAAGATGTCTTTGTCAAAATTATTTTACTCCAGAGCTTACTTGTAGGTAATTTTTTTATTATCAATGCAAAAATTATTATCGCAATAACAAAAGAAATTGCCATCATCAACATAGCATCAATATCGCCACCCATAGCTAAAATCAAACTATATAATATAGCTACTACTCCAAGTCCTGCAAGTAATCCTATCGTTGGGGTTAATATTTCAATTATGATAAAAATAATCCCCACAATAAATATTGCAATCTGATATAAGCTGACTAAACCTTTAACATAACTACTGCCAAAAAATACGCCAGCTGCTATGATACCTAGTAATGCCCCTATGCCTGTACCTCCTGTTTTTATCTCTACTAAAATAGCTAGAAATATTACACTCAAAAGCAATGATTGCAATATAGTTGAATCTATAATAAAGTCCATATTATCACTTCCTTTTATTTTTCTATTTAGCAATATAAATAATATATTCGACAATATCTCATAATAAACCTTTTTATAAAAAAATAAGTAATCTAAACAATAGTTTAAATTACTTATTCTTACTTATTTATTTAATTTTCCTAATCGTCTCCAGACCACCATCATCATAGTAGAAAAACATGCTATACCGCCCACAAAATTTGAAATCATTTCAGCATAAAAAACTCCATATACACCTAAATCCCATAAATTTGGTAAAAAAATCGTCAATGGGATAACTAAAATGACTTTACGAAACAGCGAAAAAAACGTTGCATATTTTCCCATGCCTAACGATATAAACGTTGTCTGTCCAGCAGATTGAAAAGCCATCATAAAAAATCCTAAAAAATATATATGTAATGCTGGCACGCCAAGCAATAACATTTCTTCTTCACTATTAAATAGATGAATAAAAAACTCTGGGAAAAAATCTAATATGCACCAAGCTATACTTGTATATAATAGTGCTATCTTTGTCAAAAATTTTATGCCCTGCCTTACACGTAAATATTGTCCTGCACCATAATTATAGCTGATAACAGGTTGAGCACCTGAACGAATACCTTCTATTGTCATTTGCAAGACATCACGTATAGAATTTAATACGGTCATTATGCCTACATAGATATTTCCGCCCCAAAATAACAATACATTATTGCAGACAATCTGCACTAAACTTCCTGTAGTGGCAAAAACAAAGCCTGAAAATCCTAGAGAAACAATTTCTTTTATTAATTTAAAATCTAATTTCATGCAAGATTTTTTAATACGATAAATTGCCTTATCACTAAATAAAAAATGCAATACCCATGATGCTGAAATAAATTGTGCAATGACAGTAGCGATAGCAGCGCCTTTTATACCTAAATCTAAACCAAAAATAAAAATAGGGTCTAAAATAATATTTATTATCGCACCAATTAATATAGTGAGCATTCCTTTTTTGGCAAAACCTTGAGCATTAATAAAAGTATTCATACCTAATCCTACCATTACAAAAATACTTCCCCAAATATAAATAGAAAAATATTCATTAGCATAAGGATATGTTTCATCACTTGCCCCAAATAAATATAATAGAGGTTTTTTCATCACTAAACCAATAATTATCAAAATACAACTACAGATAATCAGCATAGCAAAAGAATTACCTATTATTTTTTCTGCCCGTTCATCATCGCCTCTACCTCTAGCGATAGAACAAAGTGGTGCTCCACCCATACCAAATAAATTAGTAACTGCTGTAACTAACATAATAATAGGAAAAGTAATTCCTAATCCTGTCAAAGCTAAAGTAGAATTTTGTGCCAAATGCCCTATGTACATTCTATCTACAAGACTATATAAAACATTTATCAACTGTGCTATGGTCATAGGAATAGCTAAACTCATAATATTATATGCCATACTATTTTTAGTAAAATCATTTTGTTTTTCTTGCATATCCCTTCACCTACACCTAATAAATTTATATAAAAAAACAGATAAGACCACTATCTAGTAATCTTATCTGTTTTCATAATTAACCTAGTAATTCTTTGACGATGGTATTAACCATTTTTCCGTCAGCGCGTCCTTTAACTTTAGGCATGAGCTGTCCCATGACTTTACCCATATCTTTAGGAGTTGTTGCATTAGTAGCAGCAATTGCTTCTTTAACCAACGCTCTAACTTCTTCTTCTGATAACTGTTCTGGTAAATATGGCATTAAAACGGCAATTTCAGCTTCAGTCTGTGCGACTAAATCTTCACGACCGCCTTTTTTAAATTCATCTATAGAATCTTTACGCATTTTTACTTCTTTGCTAATAAGTGCAATTATATCGTTATCATCAAGTTCTTTTTGACCATCAATTTCAGTCTGACGAATAGCTGAACGAACCATGCGGATAACAGCAAGTTTCTGTTTTCCGTCTTCTTTGGCTTTCATAGCAGCTTTCATGTCGTCCATTAACTGGGCTTTAAGTGACATATGAATTACCTCCGTTTGTGAGCTAATTAAGCTCTGTATCTGCGTTTTCTAGCAGCTTCTGATTTCTTTTTGCGTTTTACGCTTGGTTTTTCATAATGCTCACGTTTTCTAACTTCAGCTAAAGTACCAGCTTTCTGGCAAGTACGTTTAAATCTACGGAGAGCGCTATCAATTGTTTCGTTTTTACCAACTTTGATTTCAGATGACATTTATATTTCCCTCCCCTCCACCTAACACGGGAGTGTTGTACTTAATAATCATACCCAAATATTATACCTTGCTTATAAGTGCATTGTCAACCATAACCTGCAATTATATACAAATTTGATATGATTTTTTTATCAGCCTGGTGGCCATTGCATAGAGCGACCGCCAAGTAGGTGGAAATGAAGGTGCTGAACTGTTTGGCCACCCTCTTCCCCTGTATTTGCTACAGTACGGAAGCCAGTTTCTGCAATATTCAATTTTTTAGCAAGCATAGGAATTACTTCACAAGTGATATGTGCTAAAAGTTCTTTATCTTCAGCAGTTGTTGCAAGAAGACTAGCAATATGTTTTTTAGGAATAACTAATACATGAACAGGAGCTTGTGGCTCTAAATCATTAAAAGCAATGACCATGTCATCTTCATATACAGCTTGAGTTGGAATTTCTTTATTTGCTATTTTACAAAAAATACAATCTGACATATAAGGCACCTCCTTTTATAGTTTAATTAGTATAGAATTGATATATCAAATAAATATTTAATATATACCTAGTTTAAATAAATTTACTTAAACTTTAATACTAACTCTATAACTTTATATATATTCGTTATAAAATTAGTAAAATCCTTTTTTTATTTAGACAAATTTTAAATTAATTCACCTAAAATACCATCTTTAAATAATTTAACTAATTTTACAAGGCGAATATCACCAGAAGTTATTTCTCCATCATTTTTAATATATACTCTTATATAATTTGAAGTTAAACCTTCCATATATCCATCTTGTTCTTGTTCAAATAAAACTTCTAATTCGCGTCCTAAAAATCTTTGATAGAACTCCACTGCTGATTGTTCTGCCATCTTTTGCATCAAATGAACTCTTTGTTTTTTCACTGCTTCATCAATTTGATTTGTCATTTTAGCAGCTGGAGTACCTGCTCGTTTAGAATAAGGGAATACATGCATTTTCATAAATCTCATAGATTTAGCAAATTCCAAAGATTTTTGGAATAATTCATCTGTTTCTCCAGGGAAACCAACGATAATATCTGTAGATATAGCAATATCTGGAACTTCACGGCGAATATTTTCTATCAATCTAGCAAATTCTGCTGTAGTATAATGGCGGTTCATTGCTTTTAAAATCTCATCACTACCTGCTTGTAGTGGTAAATGTAAATGCTTAGTAAAGCGTTTATGAGTCTTTACTAATTCCAATAATCTAGGAGATATTTCAATAGACTCTAAAGAACCTAGTCGCAATCTTTTTAAATTTTCATTAGCTAAACAAATTTCTACAGCATCGCTTAAAGAAATATTTTCACCTTTAAAATCTCTGCCATAAGCACCTAAATGAATACCAGTAAATACTATTTCATGAAAATTTTCTTCTACTAATTGGTCTACTGCTGTTTTTATACTTTCCAATTTACGTGAACGAATAGGTCCTCTAGTATATGGAATAATACAATATGAACAGAAATTACAACAACCATCTTGAATTTTTAAGAAAGCTCTTGTACGATGTGGTGTGCCATAAAGTGGAATATCTTCGAATTCATGCATATGCATAACATCATTTACTTCATTAAATAAACCATCTTCACGAGCTGCTTTTTCCACTAAATCAACAATTTTATCGCGCTGTTTAGTACCGATTACTACGCGAACACCTTCAATCTTGCTGATTTCATCAGAAGCAATCTGTGCATAGCACCCTGTTACAGCTATGATAGCATTATCATTTAAACGATTTGCTCTGCGAATTAATTGACGAGATTTGCGCTCACCTAAGTGAGTAACAGAACAAGTATTTATAATATAAAAATCAGCAGGCTCAGAAAAATCCACTATTTCATAGCCACGATTACGAAATAGACCTTCCATAATTTCTGTTTCTACTTGATTAACTTTACAACCAAGTGTTATTAATGCAACTTTTGGCAAAATTTCACTTCCTCAATTAAAATAAAACTAAAAAACTACTAATATAAAATTAGTATAACTAAATTACAGTTTCCTATAAGATAGTTATACTAAACAAAAATCTTTAATATTAAATCTAAATCAAAAATTAATAAATGCCACCTAAATCGCCTTTTTCATACATGACGATAGTAAGTGCTGCAATTGATGCTGTTTCAGCTCGCAAAATACGTTTTCCCATAGATATACTTTTAAATCCAGCATCTTTGCATAACTGCACTTCATCTGGAGCAAAACCACCTTCTGGGCCAATCAAGATAAGATATTTTTTACTATCTGCTGATTGCAACATCTCTTTAAAACTTTGCTCATCTTCTGCTTCATAGCAAATAAAACGAGTATAATCCGCATAATCTTTTGCTAATTGCTCTAAACTCACAACAGCTTCAACTGTCGGCTTTATTGTTCTACCGCACTGTTTTACTGCTTCATCAGCAATTTTCTGCCATTTTTGTTGACGAGCTAATTTTTTCTTATCATCATATTTCACTACACAATGACGGCTAACTACAGGAACAACACTTGATGCTCCTAATTCCACCGCTTTTTGCACGATAAATTCCATTTTATCGCCTTTAGGCAAACATTGTGCAACGACTACTTCTATAGGTGCTTCTGTATCAGCATCTTCTATATACTGCAATAATTTTAATTGCACTGTATCACTTGTACAAGAGATTACTTTTGCTTGTGCTACTTTACTTTCTTTATCAACAATAGTAAAAACCTGCTCAGGTCTTACTCTCATAGCATAAAGAAGATGTTTTGCATCATCGCCTTTAATCGTGATATCTTCACTTAGACATTCATCTATAAATAAACGTCTCATTGCATATCTTCCTTACGACGGAAAATAATTGCAGCCCAACCAGCTTTTTCATTCATTTTTTCTACCATAAAGCCATGTTCTTCAGCAGCTTTAGTAACATCTGCTATACGGTCAGCAATTATACCACTTGTCAAAATAGCACCATGCTGATTTAAATAATTATCCACATCATTAAACATGCGAATAATAATGTCTGCTATAATATTAGCTATGATTAAGTCAGCTTTGCCATTCATATTTTTTAATAAATCGCTTTGGAAAATCTTAATATTTTCACATTCATGATTTTTTTCGATATTTTCTCTGGCAACATCAACTGCCACATTATCATAATCAGCAGCTTCGATATCTTTTGCTCCTAATTTTGAAGCAGCAATTGCTAAAATACCACTACCTGTACCAACATCGAAAACTTTCATTTCTGGTTTTACATATTCTTCTAATAATTGAATACACATAGATGTTGTAGCATGTGTACCTGTACCAAATGCCATACCAGGGTCTAATTCAATTACTATATCATTATCTAATGGAGTGTATTCTTCCCAAGATGGCTTTACTACAATTTTTTCACCAATGCGTTCTGGATGGAAAAATTGCTTCCAATTATTAGCCCAATCTTCATCTTGGATTTCACTGCAATTAATCACGCCTGAACCCTTATCTAAAAATTGGCTCATTTCATCAATATGCAAACGCAACTGTTCTAATTTACTTGGTAAATCCTCATCAGTAGGAAGCCATGCTTTCACTGTAACAACTTCTGTTTCTTCAGCAAGCGGTATATCTGTATAATCCCAAGCTCCAGAATGAATATAAGTATTCACAAGTTCTGGGTCTTCAATCAATACACCAGATGCTCCAAGTTCATGAAAAATCTCTGCTACAGCTTCAGTAGCCTCATGTGAAGTTTGAATGCTAATTTCAGCCCATTTCACAGGTAAATTCCTCCTTAAATAAATACTAAATCAAAACACATAAAGATTATTATACGTTTTGCTTTGACAAATGTAAACCATTCATTATAAAAAATATATTTAATTTACATTCTCATTTATTATAAACCTTGCTCTATTAATTTATCAAATTGTTTTATTTCTTTTGCTTGGTCTTTAATGATATTTTTAGCAATTTTTCTTATTTGCGGATTTTTTGTATATGCTAAAATCTGTTTACTAGCTTCTAGCGCACCTTCATGATGATATTTCATTGCCAAAACAAAAGTATAATCTGCTGTTTTTTTATCGCGAGTTCTAGTTACAGCAATCATTTTATTCATCATTTCCGCCATATTTTCTTTTTCTTTAGCCACAAATTCAGCATAAGCTTTTTCACTTAAATTACTATTGCTAAAATCTCCATTAGCTAAAAGCTCATTGAAATCTTCAATTTCTTTTGTCTGTGTCTTTATAATATTACGAGCTATTGCTTTTACTTCTTCATTACTGCCATATTCTAAAATTAATTTTGCAGAATCTATTGCACCTTGATGATGTGGTATCATATTAGCGATAAAATCTTTATCCACATTGCCACTTTGTACAAATTCTTCATTCATCATCGGCATATGCATACTATCTACAATTTCATTATTGATTAATGGGTCAAAATTTAGACGATTTGTCTGCGTATTTATATTCATATCATGATGTCCATGATAATCGTGATAATGTGCATTTGCCACACCAAAACTATTTACACTACTAATAATTGACGCACAAGTTATAGCTAAAATTATTTTTTTCATTTTTCAACCCTCTTATCATTTAATATTTCATAGTGAAATTATATGATTTGGCTTTATAATTGTCAATATAACAATAATATTCTTGGAGGTATCTATGCTTAATATTTTACAATTACAAATAAAAGTCTTATCTTCAAAGGAACAAACATTAAATTACATTGAAGCTTATCTCAAAAAATTTCTTCATCTTCAGCCTGATATTGTAACCTTACCAGAAATGTTTAACTGCCCTTATAATAATAAATCTTTTCCTTTATATGCTGAATTCGAAGGAGATATTACTTACAAATTTTGTCAAAATCTAGCTAAAAAATACAATATCTATTTAAGTGCAGGCTCCATTCCTGAAAAAGATGCCCAAAATCATTTATTTAATACAGCTTATGTTTTTGATAATAATGGTAATTGCATCGCTAAGCATCGCAAAATGCATTTATTCGATATTGATGTGAAAAATGGTCAACACTTTAAAGAATCAGATACTTTATCTGCTGGCAATAATATCACTGTTTTTGATACAAAATGGGGCAAAATGGGATTGTGCATTTGTTATGATTTCCGCTTCCCTGAACTCGCTCGATTAATGGTAGATTTAGGAGCAAAAATTATCCTTGTTCCCGCTGCTTTCAATATGACCACAGGCCCACTTCATTGGGAATTATTATTCCAAAGTCGTGCTGTAGATAATCAAGTATTCACCATTGGTACAGCTCCTGCTAGAAATTTAAATGCTTCTTATCATTCTTATGGTCATAGCATTATTGTTTCACCATGGGGAAAAATTTTAAATCAAGCAGATTTTGAAGAAACAGCTTTATTTACAACTATAAATTTAAATGAAATTAATCTCGTTCGTGAACAGATACCACTTTTAAGACATCGTCGTTTAGATATCTATGAATTAACACAAAAATAAAACTTATAAACTTGCACAAAATAAAAAAATAAGTTAAAATATCTCCTTGTTATAAAAATTACCAATTAAAAATAAACATTTAATAGGTAATTAAATATAGGAGGTATTATTATATGTTATTAATTAAAGACCGCTTTCAAGGAGTATTTCTTTGTTTCGTCTTAGCCTTACCTGCTTATTTTTTAGGTAAAGAATTTGAAATCATTGGCGGTCCTGTTTTTGCCATTTTACTTGGTATGCTATTATCAAAATTTGTTCGCGAAAAAGATATCTTAAAAAGTGGTATTACATTTACTTCTAAAAAAGTTTTACAATATGCTGTTATTTTATTGGGATTTGGTCTAAACTTAAGCACTGTTATCGCTGTAGGTGCTACATCTTTGCCAATCATCATTTCTACAATTGCCACTTCATTAATTACAGCCTACATAATTTTTAAATTAATCAATATTCCTGCTAAATCTTCTATCTTAATCGGTGTAGGTTCTTCTATTTGTGGTGGTTCTGCAATCGCTGCAACAGCACCTGTCATTGATGCTAATCATAAAGAAATAGCTCAAGCCATATCTGTTATCTTCTTATTTAATATCATCGCTGCTTTAATTTTCCCTACTTTGGGTAATTTTTTAGGTTTATCTGATCATGGTTTTGCTATCTTTGCAGGTACTGCGGTCAATGATACTTCTTCTGTTACAGCAGCAGCTTCTTCTTGGGATAGCATGCATAATACTGGTACAGAAGTTTTAACTGGTGCTACTATCGTAAAACTCACTAGAACACTTGCTATTATTCCTATCACATTAGTTTTAGGCTTTTATCAAGCAAAAAAAGCTTCTGGTCAAAATAAAGCTAGTATAAAATCTGCATTTCCAATGTTTATTTTATATTTCATCATTGCTTCTATTATTACTACTTTCTTAAATTATTTTATGGACAGAAATATTTTTTCTGCTGAAATATCTTCTGCTATTTTATCTTTCTTTGCTTTAATGAAATTTTTCAGTAAATATTTCATCATCATGGCAATGGGCGCTATTGGTCTTCATACTGATATCGTTGATTTAATAAAAAATGGTGGTCGTCCTATCATCATGGGCTTTTGCTGTTGGATAGCTATTGCTTGCGTCAGCTTATTAGTTCAACATCTTTTAGGTTTGTGGTAAAAAATAAATTATAAAAATTAAGCTAGAATATGTCTTTTCAGATATGTTCTAGCTTTTTTATTTTTATCTTTAAATCTGTTGTTTTTACAACATACTTTTAAATCAAGACTAATTATAATAAGCATATCAATTAAATCACAAATAAAATTATTGGAGAGATAATTATGGAAAATAAAATGTTTTGCTTTCAATGTCAAGAAACAGCTCAATGCACAGGCTGTACTCGTGTAGGTGTTTGTGGAAAATCCGCCACTACTGCTACACTGCAAGATTTATTAATTTATGCAACTAAAGGTCTTTGCGAAATCACTACTAAACTTCGTCAAGAAAAACAAGATATCAGTCGTAAATTAAATCAATTTATCTGTGAAAATCTTTTTATCACTATCACTAACGCTAATTTTGATGATGAAATTATCATTAAACGCATCACAGACACTTTAAATTATAAACAAGAATTATTTGCAAAATTGCAAAATAAAGATAATTTATCCCCTGTAGCTCTTTGGACTACTGATGATGAAAATACTTACCTTGTAAAAGGTGCTACTATCGGTGTTTTAGCTACTGAAAATGAAGATATTCGCAGTCTTCGTGAATTAATCACTTATGGTTTAAAAGGTATGGCAGCATATAATAAACATGCAAATGCCCTTGGTAAATTTAATGATGAAATTGACTCATTTTTACAAGCTACTTTAGCTAAAACTGTTGATAATAATTTATCTGGAGAAGAATTAACAGCTCTTGCTTTAGAAACTGGTGCTTTCGGTGTAAAAGTCATGGCACTTTTAGATGAAGCCAATACTTCTCGCTATGGAAATCCAGAAATCACATCTGTAGATATCGGCGTTCGCAATAATCCAGCAATCTTGATTTCTGGTCATGATTTACGCGATTTAGAAATGCTTCTTGAACAAACTCAAGGAACTGGTGTCGATGTATATACACATAGCGAAATGCTTCCAGCACATTATTATCCATTCTTCAAAAAATATAAAAACTTTGCAGGTAACTACGGCAATGCTTGGTGGAAACAAAAAGAAGAATTTTTATCCTTCAATGGCCCTATTTTATTGACTACTAACTGTCTTGTACCACCAAAAGCTGAATATAAAGATAGAATTTATACTACAGGTGTTGTTGGCTTTGCAGGTTGCAAACATATTCCTGGCGAAATCGGCGAAACTAAAGATTTTTCTGCTATTATTGAACATGCCAAAAAATGCCCACCACCAACACAAATTGAAACAGGCTCTATCGTAGGTGGTTTTGCTTATAATCAAGTCTTAGCTCTTGCTGATAAAGTAGTTGAAGCTGTAAAATCTGGTGCTATCAAAAAATTTGTAGTTATGGCAGGCTGTGATGGTCGTCAATTAGCTAGAAATTATTATACTGACTTTGCTAAAGCACTTCCTCAAGATACAGTTATCTTAACTGCTGGCTGTGCAAAATATAAATATAATAAATTAAATCTAGGCGATATCGGTGGTATTCCTCGCGTTTTAGATGCTGGTCAATGTAATGACAGTTATTCACTCGCTTTGATTGCTTTAAAACTTAAAGAAGTATTTGGCTTAGATGATATCAATGAATTACCAATTGCTTATAATATCGCATGGTATGAACAAAAAGCTGTTATCGTTCTTTTAGCACTTCTTTATCTTGGTGTAAAAAATATAAAACTTGGCCCTACACTTCCAGCTTTCTTATCTCCAAATGTAGCTAAAGTTCTTGTGGATAACTTCGGTATTTCTGGTATCAATAGTGTAGAAGAAGATATTAAATCTCTTATCTAAAACTTAAAACACAACAAAAAAGACGGTATTAAAACCGTCTTTTTTTATTTTCTTTATTTTTTCATATTTAAATATTTTTCTCTCAAAGCTATTTTTCGTTGCATAGACTTAACAAATTCTTTTGCTCGAGAAAAATCTTCTTCATTAGGATGAATTGAAGCTTTTTGCCAACGTTCAAGATTACGAGGTGTCGCTGCATGAGGATCATTTTTATCAGCATTTTTACGCCTTTCTAGCATTGCTGGATTTATTTTTCCTTGGCTGGCAAAAGTTCCCAATACTTTGCAATTTTCTCCTAAATAACTAGCAGCTCTAGCAAAAGCAGTTATAGAATGTTCACTATTTAATTCTGCACCTTGTGTTTGAAATAAAATTACTGTTTTATTATTTAATTTTTTCAATAATTCCTGTACCATTTTATCTGGTTCGCCACGAGTAAGCCAATATCCTACAGCAATATTATCATAATCCTCAAGATTAAATTCATCTCGTATAGCAAAAATATTTGCCATATCTTCACCAAAACCATCATAAATAACCTCTGCTATTTGTTTTGTATTTCCAGTTACACTAGAATAAACTATCAACCATTTTTTCATTATACACACTCTTTTCTTATAAATTAATTATTATTATAAATAAAAAAGATATAAATTCTGTTGTTTTTACAACTAATTAAACAAAAATAAAAAGGGATTAAGCATAAAGCCAATCCCTTAAATATAATTCCATTATTAATATTATTAAAATTCAATTTGTAATTTAAATTCAGTTTCCTGTTTTTCTTCTTTTGCCCAAGTATTTAACATATTAATCATAGCAATAAAAGAAGAAGCTGAAATATCTTCAATGATATTCTGATTTTCTTTAGAACGTCCACCTACATATTCTAAGCTAATGCTACTAGATAATCTTTCATCTGCTTCTTTAAGTAAAGTATTAATCACTGCATTTAAAGTTGCTTCATTAATTACTTCATAATCGCTCAAATCATTATTGCAAAAAATAGTTGTTAAATTAAAGAAACCTTTTTCTCTGTCGCTGATAGGTATAGCAAAATATCTATTTTCATATTTTTTATTATAAGGCACATCGTAACTATGTTCATAATCCCTTACTTCATACTTACCTACTAAATAAGCAGTAGGCTTACTTTGCTCGTCTTTCACAACTCTTACCAATTCTTTAAAAGCTACTCTAAAAGTATTTTCTTTAAACCCTTGTTTATTAATATAGAGATAAACTTTCATTTAGTGCCAGGCCTCTTTTCTCTTCAAATTTCTAATAATAATAATACCATTATATTTATAAAACGTCTATTTAAATGAAAATTCAATAAAATTTTAATTTTTAATAATTATATTTAAACATAAAAAAAGGATATTCTTTAAAAAGAATATCCTTTTTATAACTTTCATATCAATTATTTATTATCTTTACCCCAAGTACGTTCAAGTTCTCTAACAATTTCAGCATGTTTTTCTTCTGTTAATTTAACTTTAGCTTTGTAAATGAATGTTGCAATGATGAGTAAGATAAATGGAATTGCAAACATGATAATTTGGAAGTTGAGTAAATTATCAGGAGTTATGCTTTCTGCTGTAACTTTATTACCAGACATACCAACCCAAACAGCTGTGAAGCCTACGATAGCAGATGTGATAGCACCGCCTAATTTATCGATTAAAGGACGTACACAAAGTACGAGTGCTTCATCACGATGACCAAGTTTTAATTGACCATATTCAACAGTATCTGTAATTGTCATTAATACAACAAGGAAGATAAGTGGCTGTGGTAATGCAAATAAACCAGCACCAAGTAATGTTAAATATACATTTTGACCTGCAAAGTAGTAAATAACTACTGCAATTAACATAATAGCGATAGAATAGAAGAATAAATTACGTCTGCTGAATTTTTTAGTTAATGATGGGAATAAAGCAACTGCCATTAAACCAATGATAACGTTGATTACACCTAAGAAGGAAAACTGAGAAGAATCACCTAATACATAAATGAAATAGTAAAGGTTGAAGTTATTGATAAGGTTTTGACCTAAACCAAAGATAAGATAAGCAAATGCAATCCATAAGAGCTGGTCATTTTTCATTAATACAGAGAAAACTTGTCCAAAAGATGTATCTGTTTTGTTTTCACGAAGCGCAGAGTCATGTTCTTTTGTACCAATACCAAGAATGATAGCACCTACAGTAGCAATTAAACCACCAATTGCAGCAAATGCGAACCAACCTGTAGCATCACCTGCACCACCATTGCTATTTTCAGAGAAAGCTAAAACAATTGGAATAACAATGATAGTTACGAGCTGACCACCGAATACAGAACCAATACGTGCATAAGTAGCTGTAATTTCACGTTCACGAGAATCAAAAGAAAGTGCTGGTATCATGGACCAAATAGCAACGTCTTTTGCTGAATAGAAAATATCCATAATTATATATAAGATAGCGAAAACAATTAAGTACATTATAGGGCTTGTTTCAGCTAAACCGCCAATATCTGTGAATAAGATAGCTAAAGTAACTGCGGCAATAACTGCACCAGAAAGAACCCAAGGTTTAAATTTACCCCATCTAGTTTTTGTTTTATCGATAGTATTACCAATAAATGGGTCAATGAAAAGTTCCGCAACACGAATAACAAGAATAACTGTTGTTACAAGACCGATCATATATTCATTATAACTTGTATCATCTGTATTAAATAAATTACTTGTTACGAAAATCATAAAATAAGTACCAATCATTGCATAGAAAAAGTCATGCCCAAAGGTACCGCACGCATATGCCACACGTGATAAAAATCTTGACATATAAAGGCCTCCCATTATGTTATTAAAAATTTAATGACTACACTAAAAATTATTTAACTGTGTTAATATATTCGATGATAGCATCAGCTATTTTATCTAAAGGAGCATTGCTAGTATTTACAATTAAATCATAGTTAGAAGCTTCGCCCCATTTTTTACCTGTGTAATAATTGTAATATCTAGCTCTTTTTTCGTTTTCTGCGTCCAATTCTTTTAAAGTTTTACCTTCGTAAACTTCTTTACCTCTTTTTTCTCTATATTCATCATTTGCACAAACAAAGATAGAGAAATGATTTGACATATCTTCTAATACATAATCAGCGCAACGACCTAAGATAACACATGGTCCATCATTAGCAAGTTTTCTTACTACACTAGCTTCAGATAAGAACATGCCTCTACTAGATTCACCCATGCGAGTACCAAAAGAATGGAATGGCATGAATGTCAATGTCAATGGATGAACAGTATTTTCTAAATCCAATAAATCTTGTTCAGATAAATCATTAATACCTAATTTAGCTGCTGCGATATGCACAATTTGTCTATCGTACAATTTTACATTTAATTTTTTAGCTAAAATCTCAGCTAATTCACGACCACCGCAACCATACTGTCTACTTATTGTAATTACTGTATTTGAGTTCATATTAAATCCCTCTCTTTAATATTAAAATATAATAAATAAGAAAATGCTCAACTTATCAAATATATAATAATAAATAAAAGTATATGATTTTTTTGAAAATTTTTATTTTGAAAACGTTTACAATTAACCTGAAATGTACATTTCTATCTAAAAGCTTTGTTATTATTATATTTTATATCGTTACCAATAGCAATGTTTTATGTTGCTAAAATTTGTTTAAATGTTGTATATTATGTAAAATTATAAAAAAAGAACTGTACTAAAATTTAGTACAGTTCTTTTATCTTCATATTTATATATTATTTACTGATATCTTTCCAAGTACGTTCAAGTTCTTTAACGATTTCAGCATGTTTTTCTTCAGTAAGAGTAACTTTTGTTTTGTAAAGTAATGTTGCGATGAGCATGAATACGATTGGCACAGCAAACATGATTAATTCGAACATCATTTTATTGCTATCAGTAATGCTATCAGCTGTAGCTTTACCAGACATACCAACCCAAACAGCTGTGAAACCAACGATAGCACTTGTTACAGCACCGGATAATTTGCTAACTAATGGTCTGATGGAAAGAATAAGGGATTCATCACGGTGACCAATTTTTAACTGACCATATTCAACAGTATCTGTGATTGTCATTAATACTACTAAGAATACAAGTGGCTGTGGTAAGTTGAATAAACCAGCTGCAATTAATACTAATACAGAGTTTGTACCAGCGAAAGCATAGATGATCAATGCAATGATCATGATTACGACAGAATAGAAGAATAAGTTTCTTCTTTTGAATTTAGTTGTTAATACAGGGAATAAAGCAACTGCTAATAAACCAATGATAACGTTGATAATACCTAAGAAGGATAAATAAGTGGAATCACCTAAAATGTAAGCGAAATAGTACATCTGGAAGGAGTTTACTAAGTCCTGACCGAAGCAGAAGATAAGGAATGTAATAGCGATCCACATTAACTGGTCATTTTTACCTAAGATAGAGAATACTTCTTTGAAAGTTGTTTCTTTTTTGTTTTCACGAAGAGCGGAAGCTTGTTCTTTTGTACCAAGACCAAGGATAACAGCACCTAATAAGGATACACCGCCACCGATTAAAGCGAAAGCTAACCAACCATTAGCATCACCAACACCGCCGTTAGCGTCTTTGGAGAAGAATAATACGATAGGAATAACCATTACTGTTACGAGCTGAGCACCAAATACGGAACCAATACGAGCAAATGTTGCTGTAATTTCACGTTCTTTAGAGTCGAAGGACATTGCTGGAACCATGGACCAAATAGCAACGTCTTTTGCTGAATAGAAGATATCCATTACTAAGTATAAAATAGCAAAGATAATTAAGTAGAGTAATGGATTAGATGTTGTTAAACCACCTAAGTCAGTGAACAAAATTGCTAAGCTTAAAGCTGCTACGAAACCACCAACGATAACCCATGGTTTAAATCTACCCCATCTAGTGTTTGTTTTATCGATAGTGTTACCAATGAATGGGTCAATGAAAAGTTCTGCTACACGAATTACAAGGATTACTGTCATGATGATACCGATCATGTATTCATTATGACTTTGATCTTCTGTGTTGAAAAGATTACTTGTGATGAACATGATAAAGTATGTGCTAACCATCATATAGAAGATATCATGTCCGAAAGTACCGCAAGCATATGATATGCGTTGCATAAGTTTATTACCATTATTACCTGACATTTATAAGTCCTCCTAAATAAAATTATAAATATTTAATAAAAAAATTATTAACAAAACTTATGTAGATAACAGCATCTATGCTGTTACCCTTCTATATTCTTTAGTTCTTTTATTCTTGAACTTTATTAATATATTCAATGATAGCATCTGCTATTTTGTCTAAAGATGCATTGCTAGTATTTACAATTAAATCATAGTTAGAAGCTTCGCCCCATTTTTTACCTGTGTAATAATTGTAATATCTAGCTCTTTTTTCGTTTTCTGCGTCCAATTCTTTTAAAGTTTTACCTTCGTAAACTTCTTTACCTCTTTTTTCTCTATATTCATCGTCTGCACAAACGAAAATGGAGAAATGATTTGGCATATCTTCTAATACATAATCAGCACAACGACCTAAGATAACACATGCTCCATCGTTAGCAAGTTTTCTTACTACACTAGCTTCAGATAAGAACATTCCTCTACTAGATTCACCCATATGGTTACCAAAAGAATGGAATGGCATAAATGTTAAAGTTAAAGGTTGAACAGTATTTTCAAGTTCTAATAAATCCTGCTCAGATAAATCGTTGATGCCAAGTTTAGCAGCAGCAATATGAACGATTTGTCTGTCATATAAATTGACATTTAACTTTTTAGCTAAAATTTCAGCTAATTCACGACCACCACAACCGTATTGTCTACTAATTGTTATTACAGTGTTTTCTTTCATTAAAATCACCTACTTATTTATTTTATTATCAATATGAAATTGATAACGAGTTAATATTTCAAAATACCATATTTTTTATTTATAAATGCAATATTATATCAATAAATAAAACCATATGATTTTTTAGAAAATTCAATTTCATAAAATTGAAAATGGAAAACGTTTACACATTTTGTCAAAATACGAACTTATTTTATACATATCTTAAAGCTCTTGAACAAATGTTTGTTTGTATTTTTACAAATTTTCATTTAACTCAGCTTCATTATATTATTCTCATCACTTAAAGTCAATATATATTTCTCAAAAAATTTTTATGTAACAAGCTGAAATTTAATAAAAATCTCAACATAAATACAAAAAACAAACGTTTACATCAACAAATTTACAATCTTGTTATGGTTTAATTATACCCATCTCCCTATATAAAGTCAATATACAATTTTCAAAAAATTATATAAAAAATTAAAATTAATTACAAAAAAAGATATGGTTCTAATATCGCTACTAGAACCATATCTTCTTATACTTTTTTCTTCCATTTACAAAAATAATTTTCTACCAAGTCTAAAAAACCAAACAAAAATAGACCTATTAAACTTAAAACTACAATACCTGCGTACATATCTAGATAATTTACACGAAGCCACGAATCCATTATAAAATATCCCATACCATATTTAGTGCCAAATGTCTCTGTAAAAAACAATACTGATATAGCTGTCCCCATTGCTACACGTAAAGATGTAATAAAATTTGGTAATACAGCTGGCCATAGTATATTTAAGAAAATTTGTCTAAAAGATGCACCTAAACTATATAAAGGAAAAAACATTTCTTTTGGTATAGTTTTTATACTATCGCGAATGGCAACTAACACTTGAAAAATCACAATCAAAAATATCATAATAACTTTTGGTAATTCTCCAATACCAGCTAAAAGCATCAAGATAGGCAATAATGCAATCTTAGGAATAGGATATGTCAGATAAACAATAGGAGCTAAAATCTTATCACATTTTTTATAATATCCCATCATCACCGCTATTGGTACACCAGTTATTATAGCTAAAAATACGCCTGCTATAATTCGCCAAAGACTATATAGTGCATGAATAGCTATTGTTTGTGTAAAAATATTGCCCAATCTTTCCATTACCAAAACAGGCGAAGGAATAATTGGCAAATGTACGATTATAGATATAACATACCATAAAATAAGCAATAATATCATTGCAGGTAAATAAAAATGCCATGATTTATCTTTCATTTTTACTACCTGCTTTCTTTAAATAATTTCTTATTTCTTTACTTAGTGAACTAAAGATTTCTCTATCACGAAAATTCTTATCACTAAATAAAGGATTATCGATTATTTTATAGATACCTCCAGGTGCACTAGTCATCACTATTATTTTTTGCCCTAAATATAAAGCTTCTTCTACATAATGCGTAACTAATATAGTAGAAACTTTCTGCTTCTGCCATAAATCAATGAATACATCTTGCATTTCTTCCCTTGTAATAGCATCTAAAGCAGAAAAAGGTTCATCCATTAATAATAAATCAGCTTTTAAAGCAAAAGCCCTAGCTAAACTTACGCGTTGTTGTTGACCACCACTTAAATTATTAGGATAGCGATTTAATAAATTACTTAATCCTAAATTATCTACTAAATTTTGAGGTAAACCTTGTTTAACTTCTTTTTTTATTTTTAAACCTAATAAAATATTTTCTTTTACAGTAAGCCATGGCAATAATCCATAATTTTGAGGAATAAAACCTATAGTTTGTTTTTTAGGGGAAGGATTTGCGCCATTTATTTGCACTAAACCCTGATAATTTTTTTGTAGTCCTGCCAAAACATTCAATAAGGTAGATTTCCCACAACCAGAAGGGCCAATCACTGCACAAGTTATCCCTGTTGGCAAATTTAAATTAATATCTTCTAATATATTTGTATCATCATATCTTACATAAAGTCTATCTACGGTAATCATTTCGTTAAAATATCACTTACTATATCTTCATAATTATATTTTTCAGTTACTAATTCTTTTTTATTGAGCCAATTTATAGATTTATCCCAATCAGATTTTTCTGGTAATGCAGCTTTCATATATTTTGGCATAACTAAAGCATCTTTAGTTGCTGGTGGTAATCCTGCTGTTTCAATAACTAAATCCATATATTCTTCTTGAGGTGTAGAATTTAAATATTCTATAGCTTTATCATAAGCTCTATACATAGCTTTTATAACTTCTTTTTTATTTTCTACACTATCATTTGTAAATACCATTACGCCTGGATTTATTTTCATAGCTTCAGAAGAATTTACTAAATAACTGCCATTTTTTACAGCGATACTGCCCATAGGTTCAGGAAGTACTGCACCATCTAATTTACCATTTTGTAACATTTCTAATCTTGTAGGTATCTGTGGAATTACTGTCTTATTGATATCTGCTTCAGTCATATTGTTTTGTGCAAGCATTTCATCTAAAACAAATTCAATAATAGTATTTTTAGATACGGATATATTCTGACCTTTCATTTCTGCTAAAGATTTAGCAGTATTGCCAGTACCTGCAATTAAACAGTAATTGCCATTAGTAGAAGAAGTTATTTTTACATCAAATCCTCCAGCTTTAGCAAATCCTGCTGCTAGCATATCAGATACGCCACCATCTAAATTGCCACTTTGAAGGGCACTATCTCTATCCATAGCACTTTTAAAATACTGTAGCTCTACGTCTACACCTTCTTCTTTAAAATAACCTTTTTCTTGAGCAATAATAAATGGTATGGAATCAATGTCTGGCATTAATCCAATTTTTAAAGTTTCTGTTTTTGTATTATCTGCTACTTCTTTTTCATCTGTAGTTGAACCACAAGCTGTGCATAGCATAGATAAAATACAAATTGCTACTAATAATAATTTTTTCAAAGCATTCATTCCTTTCTTATATAATATATGCCTATGCTTAACTATTTAATTAATCCTTTTATATCATATAAAAAAAACTTAATTCATGCAATAAAAAACTGACGCTAATGAATAGCGTCAGTTTTATTTTATCAGCACGAAAAATTATTTACCTGCTAATTTTTTATATCCTTCAAGACGTTCTTTTGCATCTTTTTCTGTTTTTGCAAATAATTCATCTGCAATTTCAGGGAATGCACGTTTTAAGGATGTATAACGAACTTCACCTTGAATAAATTCTTGGAAGTTTCCTGTTGGTTCTTTAGAGTCTAAGCTGAATGGATTTTTATCTGTGCCACGTAATTCAGGATTATAACGATAAGTAGCCCAGTAACCAGCTTCAACAGCACGTTTAGTTTCAAGTTGGCTCTTGCCCATACCTGCACGTAAACCATGGTTGATACATGGAGCATATGCAATGATAAGAGATGGTCCTTTAAAAGCTTCTGCTTCAGCAATAGCTTTTAAAGTTTGGTTTTTATCGTAACCCATAGCAATCTGTGCTACATATACATAACCATAGCTCATTGCCATCATGCCGATATCTTTTTTCTTAGTACGTTTACCAGTAGCAGCAAATTGAGCAATAGCAGCAGCTGGAGTAGCTTTAGAGGACTGTCCACCAGTATTTGAGTAAACTTCTGTATCAAGAATTAATACGTTAACATCTTCACCAGAAGCAAGTACATGGTCAAGACCGCCATAACCGATATCATAACCCCAACCGTCGCCACCAATGATCCATTGGGAACGTTTTACAAAGAAATCTTTTTTATCATAGATTTCATTTAAGAGTTCATTATCGCCTTTTTCTGCTTCAAGAAGTTCAGTCAATTTTTCAGCGCGTTCACGGCTACCTTCACCTTCATTGATGTTAGTTTGCCAATCAGCAAATGTAGCTTTGAGTTCATCACTGCCAAGACCTTCTTCTAAAGCTTGAGTGATTTTTGAAGATAATGTTTCACGAACAGCTTTTGTTCCAAGGAACATACCTAAACCATATTCTGCGTTATCTTCAAATAAGGAGTTAGCCCAAGCAGGACCTTGTCCTTTATGGTTTTTAGTGTATGGCATAGATGGTGCAGAACCGCCCCAAATAGAAGAACAACCTGTAGCATTAGCTACCATCATACGATCACCAAAGAGCTGAGTGATGAGTTTTACATATGGAGTTTCACCACAACCAGCACAAGCACCGGAGAATTCTAAGAGTGGTTGTTCGAACTGACTACCTTTGAGAGTAGTTTTCTTCATAGGATTTTTCTTAGGTGCAACTTTTGTAGCATCAACAGCATAATCAAATTCAGCTTGTTTTGCAAGTTGAGTTGCAATAGGTTTCATAGCAAGAGCAGAACCTTTTGGAGCTGGACAAATATCAGCACAGTTACCGCAACCTGCACAATCTTTTGCAGAAATAGTGATTGCAAAATTTAAGCCTTTAGCGCCAAGAGCTGGTTTGGATTTCATTGTTTCTGGAGCATTAGCTACTTCTTCATCTGTCATAAGTACTGGACGAATTGCAGCATGTGGACATACGAAGGAGCATTGGTTACACTGGATACATTTATCAATATCCCATTCTGGAACATTAATAGCAATACCGCGTTTTTCATAAGCAGCAGTACCTACTGGGAATGTACCATCTTCAATACCTTTGAAAGCACTTACAGGAAGTTTATCGCCTTCTTGACGGTTCATTGGATTTTGGATATTTTTAATGAAATCAGGAATATTAGCATTTGCATCATCAGCATCTTTAGCATCTTTCCAAGAAGCTGGAACTTCTACTTTATGAAGAGCTTCGATACCTTTGTCGATAGCGCCATTATTCATATCAACGATATGTTGACCTTTTTTACCATAAGAAGTAACAACTGCATCTTTAAGATATTTAACAGCTTCATCAATAGGAATGATATTTGCAAGTTTAAAGAATGCAGACTGCATAACCATGTTAAAGCGACCGCCAAGACCGAGTTCTTGAGCAATTTTAACAGCGTTTACAGTATAGAAGTTAATATTGTTTTCTGCAATATAACGTTTCATATATGCAGGGAGTTTTTCTGTTAATTCTTCATCAGTCCAAAGTGTATTTAATAAGAATGTACCATTTGGTTTTAAACCAGCAAGTAAATCATATTTATCTACATAAGACTGTTGAGAACAAGAAATGAAGTTTGCTTTATTGATGAGATATGGAGACATAATTGGTTTTTTACCAAAACGCAAGTGAGACATTGTTACCCCACCAGATTTTTTGGAGTCATATGCAAAATATGCCTGTGCATACATATCTGTTTTATCGCCGATGATTTTAACAGCACTTTTATTTGCACCTACAGTACCATCAGAACCTAAGCCCCAGAATTTGCAAGCAGTTGTTCCTTCTGGTGTAAGGTCGATATCTTCATGATATTCTGGTAAAGAAGTGAAAGAAACATCATCATTGATACCAATAGTAAAGCCATTTTTAGGAGCATCTTTTTTGAGTTCATTATAAACTGCAAAAATCTGATCTGGAGTAACATCTTTACCACCAAGACCATAACGACCACCAACGATTGTTGGACGTAAATCGCTATTATAAAGAGCGGACTGAATTTCAAGATATAAAGGTTCACCGATAGAACCAGCTTCTTTTGTACGGTCCATAACAGCAATTTTCTTAACAGTTTTTGGAAGTGCATTTAAGAAATGTTTTACAGAGAATGGTCTGTAAAGGTGAATGGATACAACACCGACTTTTTCGCCTTTTGCATTCAAGTAATCAACAACTTCCATAGCTGTATCACATAAAGAGCCCATAGCAATGATTACGCGATCAGCGTTTGGATCACCATAGTAGTTGAATAATTGATAGTTACGGCCTGTTAATTTATTGATTTCAGCCATAGCATCTTCAACCATCTGAGGAACAGCTTCATAATAAGGATTTGCAGATTCTTGACCTTGGAAATAAATATCAGGGTTTTGGCTAGTACCACGAATTACTGGATGATCTGGATTTAAAGCATTATGACGGAATTTATTTACAGCTTCCCAATCAAGCATTTTGCCTAAATCTTCATAATCTAAAACTTCGATTTTTTGAATTTCATGAGAAGTTCTGAAACCATCAAAGAAGTTTACGAATGGTACACGGCTTTTGATAGCTACAAGGTGAGCAATAGCACTCAAGTCCATAACTTCTTGAACACTAGCTTCAGCAAGCATAGCGCAACCAGTTTGACGAACTGCCATAACATCACGTTGGTCACCAAAAATATTAAGAGAAGATGTTGCAAGAGCACGAGCACTTACATGGAATACACCTGGGAGCAATTCACCAGCAATCTTATACATATTAGGAATCATTAATAAAAGACCCTGAGAAGCAGTATAAGTAGTAGTTAATGCACCAGCCTGGAGAGAACCATGTACTGTACCAGCAGCACCTGCTTCAGATTGCATTTCTACAACACGTACTTTTTGACCGAAAAGGTTTTTCTTACCTTTTGCTGCCATTTCATCTACAACTTCTGCCATTGGAGATGATGGAGTAATTGGATAAATAGCTGCTACATCTGTAAATGCATAAGATATATACGCCGCAGCAGTATTACCATCCATAGTTTTCATATGTTTGCTCATATTTTCAAATAAGCTCCCTTCTATATATATATACCCTTTTATAGGCATTTTAAACTATAACACATATTTATGATACAACTTTTTATAATATTTTTCAACTATGAATATACCTTTTATATCTATAATTTATCAGTGGTAAATCCATACTCATATAGAAAATTTTATAAACTATTATCATCTATAAGTTTCAATTCTTCACTAGAAAACGCTATATTGTTCATTGCTTCCAAATTCATTAAAATCTGTTCTGGCTTTGATGCACCTATCAAAACACTTGTAACTATGTTATCTTTTAAAATCCAAGCCAATGCCATCTGAGCTAAAGTTTGACCACGCTGTTTTGCTATTTCATTTAAATTAGCAATCTGTATTAATTTTTTTTCTGTCAAAATTTCAGCTTTCAAAAATCTTCCATCAGTTTTTATGCGACTATCTTCAGGAATACCTTTTAAATATCTATCTGTCAATAATCCTTGCGCTAATGGGCTAAAAGCTATAATACCTTTATTTAATTTATGTGCCATTTCCTTCAAGCCATTATTCTCAATAGTTCTATCGAAAATGGAATAACGATTTTGATTGATGATAAATGGACAATGCATTTGAGTTAAAATCTCACTAGCTTTTGCTAAAGTTTCCCCATCATAATTTGATAAACCTACATATAAAGCTTTTCCACTTTGTACTATTTGATTTAATGCTCCCATAGTTTCTTCAAGTGGAGTGTCTTTATCCATGCGATGATGATAAAAAATATCTACATACTCAAGACCCATGCGTTTTAAACTTTGGTCTAAACTAGCAATTAAATATTTTCTACTGCCCCAGTTGCCATAAGGGCCTTCCCACATATCATAGCCAGCTTTTGTACTGATTAATAATTCATCACGATATTTTTTCAAATCTTGCCTTAAAATTCTACCAAAATTTATTTCTGCACTGCCATAAGGAGGGCCATAATTATTTGCCAAATCAAAATGAGTTATGCCATTATCAAAAGCAGTGAAACAAAGTTTTTGCATAGTTTTAAAATCATTATTATCACCAAAATTATGCCAAAGTCCCAAAGATACTCTTGGCAATTTCAAACCGCTTTTACCACATCTAGCATATTCTAACTTATTATATCTGTCTTTATCTGCTATATACATGAAAAACGCCCCTTTACTTTTAGTCAATATCTTTTTTATAATTATCATAATACTAATTCAAGTACGCTTTAAGTCAAGATATTACTATGATAAAGGGGCTTTATTATGGATAAACAATATTCAATTCGTGAAGTATCAGCCAAATTCAATCTGCCAGCTTCCACGCTTCGCTATTATGAAGAAGTAGGCATTTTAACTGATATTCCTCGCAATTCATCAGGCAAACGCATTTATTTAGAAAAACATATCAATCGTTTAAAAACTATCTGCTGTTTTAAAAATACAGGTATGAGTATCGCTCAACTACAAGAATTTTTTCAATATGAACAGCAAGAGCCTTCACATATTGATGACATTTTAAAATTATTGACCAATCAAAAAAATCATATTCTAGCACAATTAGCAAAAATGCAACATGATTATAAGCATATTCAAAAAAAATTAGCTTATTACCAAGCTATGAAAACAGCTGTGGATAATCATACTGCTCTACCTGATTGGCAAGATTTTAAATGTGATAATTGAAATATAAGCTATAATAATTTAACTAGAAATTTTTCCTTAAATTATTATAGCTTTTTTATTTATAATTTAACTTTCATAGTTTCAGGATTACATAGTTGCATGGGGGTGCCTTCTTTTACTATATTAAAACCTAATTTTTGATAAAAAATAACATTTTTCTTTTCATCAGGCATCAATTCAATATAAAGATAATCTTTATATTTATTTTTTATCATCTTTACTAAATTGCTGGCAATACCTTTACCTTGATATTTATGATTTACTAATACATAATGAATATATGCTGTAAGTATGCCATCATCTAAAGCTCTAGCTAAGCCTACTAATTTATTATTCTCCCATGCAGTAAATACCGTTGGTGAGTTAATTAATGCTGTATATAATTTATCAGGATTACTAGCCGATAATTGCCAATCAACAGATAAAAACAATTCTATTATATTTTCTTTCGTAAAATCTTTTTCATCTTTATAAATGATTTCCATAAAATCAAAATCCCTACATCATTCTTTAACTAAAAATTTTTGTACAGCACTGCCATTTAAATAATTACACAAACGACCTTGATAAAGATTTTTTTCTTCCATTTCTTTTACGATTTCATCGCGAATTTTCCACCAACCTGTCTGCCAATTACTAAATAAAGTATTTTCAGCTGGTGCTCTACCAATTAATCGCTGTAAAACAATATTTGGGGATAAATGTTCTAAGAAATCAATTACTCTTTGTTTATAATGCTCACAAGAAATAATTTCAAATTCTTTATTTTCATATTGCTGAGCCATTTTTGTATTTTTTACGATATAAAGTGCATGTAATTTCACCTGGTCAACGCCAAGTGCAGAAATCACTCTAGCAGTTTCAATCATATCTTTATCATCGTCCCATGGTAAATCTAAAATCACATGAGTACAACACAATAAACCATAACGCTTTATACGCAATACTGCATCAATATATTCTGCCAAACCATGACCGCGATTTATTTTTTCTAAAGTCTTATAATTTATCGTTTGTAAACCTAATTCTACACAAATATCAATATTTTTTTCTTTAGCAATTCTAGACAAGATTTCTAAATAAACATCATTTATACAATCTGGTCTTGTCGCTATATAAATAGCCACTATATCATCACTAGCACATGCTTCTAATACATATTTTTCTAATTGTTCTGGTGGCATATACGTATTACTGAAATTTTGAAAATACGGTATGAATTTTTTCGCCTTATACTTAGGCACTATATGAGCCTTATTCATGCGAATTTGTTCTGTTACGGATAATTCTGGTGGTAAATTTTCATAACCTGCACCAATACTACCGCAAAAAGTACAGCCAAATTTTCCACATGAACCATCACGATTAGGGCAAGTAAGCGGTAACCCTATAGGTAATTTATAAACTTTCTCACCATAACGTTGTTTTAAATAATCGGAAAAAGCATAATATATCATTATAAATTTATATCTCCTTGTTTTATTTCTTGATAAAATACTCCATCATCTTCATAGGCAAAAATCATTGCATTTTCTTTTGCTTTTATTTGACATGATTTCGCTTCATTCATATCATAGGCAAAAACTTCTATCGAAAATTTCTTTTTCAAATCGCGCCATGATTTAAATTGATAATTATTAATATAAGCTAATGCTTTTTCACTCATATAGAAATCATCTGTTACTTTTTTATCTACTTCTTTCCATGGCAACATATCTATTTTTATCTTACCTTTATCTGTCAATAAAGCATCGAATTTCAATACATTATAAATATATTCTTTATCTTTTATTTTAGAATTTTGCTCAATAAAATCATATAAAAATACATATAAATTCTTAGGAGCGTGTGGTGCTAAATGCAATTTTTTAGCTTGCCAATATTGAGCAAAGTCAGCAAAAAATGTATAGGCATCTTGATTATATTGTTTGATTAAATTAATAATCGTATATTTAAAACGGCCAGCATTATAATACAGTTCCAATACATCTACAAAAATCTGTAATTTTCGCATAGTGGCATAATCCATATATTTATTGCTGATTACTTGATATGGTGCTTGTGGCATATATACATAATCATGCTCTTGTATTAAATCATTCATTGCTGCACCTTTTAATAATTTCAAAAAGCCCACTTGAAGCATATCAGCTTGCAATAAATATACGTCATTAAAAGATTTTGCAAAAGAAGTAATATCTTCATAAGGAAGACCAATGATTAAATCCACATGCAGATGAATATTTCCATAAGCCATGATAGATTTTATGTTATTTGTCATTTCTTCCCATGGATTTGCTCTACTTATCTGACCTAGAGTTTTTAAGTTCGTAGATTGAATACCTATTTCAAATTGTACTCTACCTTTTGGCATTTTCTTAAGTACAGCCTTGATTTCATCATCAATATGATGAGCCACTATTTCAAAATGGAAATTAGTTCTACAATCTTGTTTAGCAATAAATTCTAAAATCGGTAAATAATGCTTTTTATCTGCATTAAAAGTTCTATCTACAAATTTTACCTGACGAACATTATGTTTAATAAAATAACTTAGCTCAGCAAAAACTTTATCTAAAGAGCGATATCTTACGCCTTTAGTTGCACAAGATAAACAATATTTACAAGAATAAGGACAACCTCTTGAACTTTCATAATAAATTATCTTATCCTTTAAATTTTCGATATCGTTATCATTATAAGGGAAAATTATTTCATCTAAATCACTTACAGTAACGGCAATATTCTCATCAATAGTATCATCACTATTTCTCTTTGCTATGCCAGCAATTTTTATTTCTTCATTATTTTTATCATCTAATAAAGCCTGCAATAAATCATGAAAAGCTTTTTCACCTTCGCCACGCACTACAAAGTCCACCATAGGAAAATCCTGCATAAATTCTTTTGTAGCATATGAAACTTCTGGCCCGCCACAGATAATCTTACAATTTGGCAATAATCTATGCACAAGTGGCAACAATTGTTTCACTAACTCAATATTCCAGATATAACAAGAAATTCCCAATATATCTGGTCTAGCATCAAATATCTGATTAGCAATATCAATCAAATGATTATTGATAGATACTTCTAGCATCTCTATATCACAAGATAAATCTTGACAATTTTTGTATATATAGCGAATTGCTAATGACGAATGTATATATTTTGCATTTATCGCTGTCAATAAAACTTTCATAAAAAACTCCTCTTATCTCAAATTTTTATCATTTTCATTAAAAAACACAATATCCTAAAATAATACCTATATTATTATATATGTACAATGTATTTTTAGCAAAAACTAATGCAAGCTACTATTATTAATGATATAATAACACTGTTACAATAATTTAGTAACTCTATAAAATTAATAAGGGGAAGTATAAATGAAACTCGTTATAACTGTTATCGGAAAAGACCGTGTAGGCATCATTGCCACTGTAAGTAATGTTCTTGCTGAAAACAAAGTAAATATTATCAGCATCAACCAAAATATTATGAATGGCTTTTTCAATATGGTTCTAATTGCTGAAATGACTGACAAAAACATTAAATTACAGGATTTACAAAAACTCCTCAAAGAAAAAGGTGCTCAGCTTAACGTAGATATCAAAGCTCAACATGAAGATATCTTCAATGCTATGCATACAATCGGCTAATTTTAAATATTCTTTATTAATTAACTAAAGAATTTAGGAGGAACTTTTGTGATTACTATTAATGATATTTTAGAAACTAATCGTATGATAACAGAAAATAAATTAGATGTTCGTACGATTACATTAGGACTTAGTCTTCGTGATTGTGCTCACCCTAATTTAAAACAATTTTGTGATAATGTTTATGACAAAATCACAAAATCTGGTGAATTCTTAGTAAAAACCGGTGAAGATATTTCTAGTGAATATGGTATTCCCATTATTAATAAACGTGTTTCTGTAACTCCTATTGCTATTGCTGCTGAAGCCTGCAAGACAGATACTTATGTTCCTGTTGCTGAAGCAATGGATAGAGCTGCTAAAGAAATTGGTATTGATTTCATCGGCGGTTTTTCTGCTCTTGTTGAAAAAGGTTATACAAATGGTGATAGAATTCTCATCAATTCCATTCCACAAGCTTTAGCTACTACAGACTTAGTTTGCTCTTCTGTAAATCTAGGTTCTACAAAAGCAGGTATCAATATGGACTGCGTTCGTGAAATGGGTGAAGTAGTAAAACGCACTGCTGAACTTACTCGCGACCGTGAAGCTATTGGTTGTGCTAAACTCGTTATCTTTTCTAATGCTCCTGGAGATAATCCATTTATGGCTGGTGCTTTCCATGGTGTTAGTGAAGCTGAAAAAGTAGTAAGCGTCGGCGTAAGTGGCCCTGGTGTTGTAAAACATGCTCTTGAAGATTTAAAAGGTGCAGATTTTACACAAGTTGCTGAAACAATTAAAAAGACTGCATTCAAAATCACTCGTGTAGGTCAATTAGTAGCTAAAGAAGCTTCTCGTCGTCTTGGCGTACAATTCGGTATTATCGATTTATCCTTAGCACCAACTCCTGCTGTTGGTGATAGTGTTGCTCATATCTTAGAAGAAATGGGTCTTGAATCTTGTGGTGCTCCAGGTACAACAGCAGCTCTTGCTTTATTAAATGACGCTGTTAAAAAAGGTGGCTTAATGGCTTCCTCTCACGTTGGTGGTTTAAGTGGTGCTTTCATTCCAGTAAGTGAAGACGCTGGTATGATTGATGCTGTAAGCTGTGGAAGTCTTTCCATTGAAAAATTAGAAGCTATGACATGCGTTTGCTCTGTAGGTCTTGATATGATCGCTATCGCAGGAGATACTCCAGCTGCTACAATCTCTGGTATCATCGCAGATGAAGCTGCTATTGGTATGATTAATAATAAAACTACTGCCGTTCGTGTTATTCCTGTTCCTGGTAAAAAAGTTGGCGATACTGTTAACTTTGGTGGTTTACTCGGTCATTGCCCTATTATTAAAGTTCGCAGTGAATATAGTTCTGATGCATTTATTGCTCGTGGTGGTCGTATTCCTGCACCTGTACGTAGCTTAACAAATTAATTTAAAAAAATTTTAAAAAAGTTGTTGACAAACACGTAATATATAGATATAATATTAAATGTTCTCAAGGAACGCGCCCATAGCTCAGCTGGATAGAGCACACGCCTTCTAAGCGTGCGGTCGCAGGTTCGAATCCTGCTGGACGCACCACTTTGAAATTAGAGCCTTAGCAATAGCTAAGGCTTTTTTGTTATCTAAATATAAAATTTTAATTCATAAATAAAAAGAGACTCTATAAATTTTTTATCATTTATAAAGTCTCTTATTTTTTTATTTAACTTCAATCATCATAGCACGAACTACATTTGGTATATCATATTTTCTTTTCCCTGCACCTATACCAATTTTCTTTATAATAAATTCTTCTGGCAATTTATCTTCTGTTTGAATACCTGCAATAATAGCAGCCCCTGTTGGAGTAATTAATTCCCCTTTTATCTGTGTATAATGTAATCTTAAACCATGTTCTATAGCAATATTTACTACAGCTGGCACAGGAATAGGCATTTGACCATGTTGACAACGCACAAAGCCTTGACCTTCATATATCTTTGGACAAACAACTCTATCTATATTTAATTTATCTATACATACAGCAGCAGCTACTATATCCACTATTGAATCCACTGCTCCTACTTCATGGAAATGAACTTCATCAATACTTACACCATGAGCTTTTGCTTCTGCATTAGCAATAATATTAAAAATTCTTATTGCTATTTCTTTTGCTCTATCTGTTATTTGTGATTTATTAATTATTTCTACGATTTCTTTTAAACCACAATGTTCATGGTGATGATAATGTTCATGACTATGATTATGATTATGGTGATGAGTCTCATGATGTTCACTATGTAAGTAATTCATATCATGGTCATGATTATCTATATCCAAAATTACATTAAAATCACAAGCATCAAGTGCCATTTTCTTTACACGGCTAATTTCTATTTTATAACCATCTAGTGGTAATGTTTGTAAATTTTCCATTAAATAATTTTTATCTACGCCTAAATCTAATAACGAAGCTACAAACATATCTCCACTAATACCAGCATAACATTCTAAATACAATATATTATTCATAATCTAGCTCCTTTGTCTTCTATCTACATTATATATTAACTGTTAAACTTAACTTCATGTCAATAAAAAAATGAAAAAACCTACTATAATAATTTAAATAAATTTTAAATCATCATAATAGGCTTTTTTGTTATTTCATATAATTTTGTGCTTGCTCATTTAATTTTTCTATTACTTCTTTAGATAATAAACGTTCACCATAAGGATAAGCCACTCTATTTTCCTTATCTATATGTCTACGAAGTAAATAAACATAAGACATTGTATTTGTAACTATCGCCAATTTTAATTTTACTGTAGGCTCTTTTTGATACGCTTTCAACGCATTTTCCAATTTCCATACATATAATCTAGCTAAATTATGTTCTACAATCATGCCATGATTTACTAAATTATTTGCCATCTCATCTTTCGTTTCAAGCATAGCTTTGAATAAAAGTTCTTCTTCTTTTTGATGATGAGTTTTATCCGCATATACACGGATAAATTCTATAGCTTTTGTATATTCTTCAATAGATATTTCATTTTTTTCCATCAAATCTATTGCCATAATTTCAAATTTATCTACAAATTTACTGATATTATCATGTTCTTCTCTTAAAATTTCAAATATATTCATCAAATAGCCTCTCCTAAATAACAAAAAATTTATACTCAATTAACAATCATCTAAATTTCATATATCATTATATAACAAATCATATTAAGCATATGTTGTTTTTCCAACATATTTTTAAAAACTTATAAAAAATTTCCATAGTATATACTAAATGATTATAATAAAATAAAGATTAGAGGTGATTTCATGTATAAACGTAAATATAAAGAAAAATTTCCTGTTATTGCCATTTGTTATGATTTTGATAAGACTTTATCACCTAAAGATATGCAAGCTCAAGGCTTTATTCAAGATATAGGCTATGATGTAAATAATTTCTGGGAAGAATCAAATGCTTTAGCCACAGCTAATGATATGGATACAAATTTAGCTTATATGTATAAAATGGTAGAAAAATCTCAAAGAAATTTCCGTTTAGATAAAAAAATACTTGCTGATTATGGAGCTAAAGTTGAGCTTTTTCCTGGCGTCAAAACATGGTTCAAACGCATTCGCAATTATGGCAAAAAACATAATATCATCATTGAACATTATATTATCTCAAGTGGTTTAAAAGAAATGATTGAAGGTACTGTCATGGCTCAAGCTGGTGAATTTGAAAAAATCTATGCAAGCTCATTTTATTTTGATGATAATGGCATAGCCAAATGGCCCGCTCAAGCTGTTAATTATACAAATAAAACACAATTTCTCTTTCGCATTGAAAAAGGTTTTTTAGATATAAATGACCCTGCGGTAAATGATTCTATACCTGAAGAAAAAATTCGCGTGCCATTTAGAAATATAGTCTACATTGGCGATAGTGAAACAGATATTCCCTGTATGAAACTAGTAAATAGCTATGGTGGTCATTCTATCTGCGTATATAATCCTCAATTATCCAATATGGATAAAGTCATTAAATTATTTACTGAAAATCGCATTAAATATTTTGCTCCTGCCGATTATAATGAAAATAGTAAACTTGACTTACTCATAAAAACAATTATTGATAAAACTGTTGCCTTTGAAAAATTAAATCAATGCTATTTAAACGATAAAAAAATATTAACTACAAAATAAAAAGAGGCTATACGCCTCTTTTTTTTATTTACACTGCCACACTTTCTTTTCGAGATTTTATAATCATACCTATATAAAATAAAAATGCTAATAAAGCCGCTATTGCTGAACACATATAAACTGCTCTAAAGCCATATATAGGCACAACCATACCTAAAATATATGGCCCTATGCCATTTCCTAAATCCAACGCTATATATAATGTTGAAGTTGCTAAACTAAATTTATTTAACTTAACTTTTTGTACAGCAATAGTTTGACCTGCTGAAGGAATAGAACCATATCCTATACCTACTAAAACAGCACCTAACAATAATACTAAATTAGAATGAGCTAAAGCAATAGCAACAAATCCTAAAATCATAGTGAATAAAATAGGTACCATTACCACATGATTACCATATCTATCGATCATTACACCAGATATAGGTCTAAAGATTAAACAAGCGATAGAATATGCTATATAAAATAAACTTCCACCTAATAATAAACCAATAGTTTCACTATATGTACCAATATAACTCATTACGGCAGAATAACCAATAGCACCTAACAATGCTACGATAGAAATTGGAGTAGCCGTAGGTTCAAAGAAAGTTCTTAAACGAAAAGATTTAACTTCTACACGTTGACGAAAACCTACTTTTATTTCTGTTATATTCAAAATAAAAGCCAAAACAATTAAACTAATTGATAAAACATCACATAAAACAAGTGCATATAAAGGATTTATCTGTGGTAAACTAATTCCTAAAAACGGACCAATTGCAGAGCCTAAAGTAATGCTCAAAGTGAAATAACCAATACCTTCACCACGTCTACTTTCTGGAACAATAGATGCTACTGTAGTAGCAATAACAGTAGAAGCCATACCATAAGTCATACCCTGTACAAAACGCAATGTACATAAAAACAACATACCATCAATAAAATGATAACCAAATGTACATATAGCATGAATTACTACTGCAATGATTAACATTCTTTTTCTACCAATGAAATCCATATATCTACTAATAACCAAACGTGCTACCAATGCGCCCACAATGAAAATCCCTGAGGCTAATCCTGCTTCACTGACAGAAACATTAAATTCTGTAATAGCCAATTTAGTTGTATAAACCATCAATAAATAAAATACTACAAATAATAACAAATTGCCTACAATGTTTAATACATAATCCTTTGACCAAAGCTTCTCCATAAAAAACTCCCTTTCTTAAATTTATTCCCCGACATAGATATTAATTCTATCATCTTTTTTATTTTTTACAATACTATTTAACTAGTATATAAAAAAAAGAATAGGTTTTTTATATACTCATATAAAAAACCTATTCTTTAATTCAATTACTTATTTAATTTATAAAAATACAATTATTGTTGAGCACTTTCTTGAGCTTGTTGATTTTGTTGTATAGGTAATAAACCAAATTCTACTAATTTATTATTTTTATCAAAAATAAAAACTATAGCTACAACATTTTCTTGGCTAAAAGAAGTTAGATATGTTACTTTGTCTTGATTATTATAACGTTCAAAAGAATAAAATTTACTTTCTTTCAAATCGCCAAATTTAGTTTTCACTTCATTTTTTAATGCATCATATGCTTTTGCATCAAAATTCTTTTTTAATCCATTATCAATATTTGCTACTAATTTATCATATGGAACTTTTTCTGTTGTAATACCACTGATAAATGTTTCAGCAACTTTTTGATCTTTATTTAAATCTCCGCCATCAGCTGCCATACACACACTAGAAAATGCCATCATCATAACAGCTACAAAAATCAATACTATTTTTTTCATTATAAAACCTCCCTTAGTTTTATTTATTTTTCCCTTACTATAACATTTAATTTATATTACTACAATAAATTTTATAGTTAATACAAATATCTATAAATAAATTTTATACTAAATAGATATTATTTTTTCATGAAACTAAATAATTTTTTCATTACAGCCATTTTTCTTTCAGCTGCTAATTCATGAGATATATTTATATCTTTTGCACTATAAAGAGGATTTAATACATCTTTAAACGCTAACCATTCATCAGAAAATAATGGACATTCCATAGCAATATCTACGGCTTGTTGTCTTACTTCTTCAATAATTGCCATATCATCAATATTTTTCAATACCTTAGCCATCATTTTACCAATGTGTTCCATCTGCACTTCTTTAAGCCCTCTAGTTGTTAAAATCAAACTAGATAATCTCAAGATTTCAAAATTAAGATTTTCATCACAAGTAGATAATACGGTTGGTTTTACGATAAAACCTGCACTTTGTAAAGCATTATGAGCCTTTTTACAGCTAATACCTAATTTAGTAAGGTTCACTAAAACTAAATTTGTATCAGTTCCTTTACATAAAATTGTAATGCCTTCTTCTTCTAGTCCTTTTTGAAGTGCTTTTGCATTTAATACAACTTGTTTAGTATACTGTTTGAATTTTTCTGTAGTCGCTTCTTTAAATATAACAGCTAAACTAGCTAAAATATTTTTTTTCAAAGAAAAATGTCCTGTAGTGATAACTGTTTTATCAATGATATCAGCTAATTCTTTTTTACATAAAATTACTGAACTTTGTGGTCCTCTTAAAGAATCATGTGTTGAAAAAGTTACTACATCTGCATAAGGTACTGGTGAAGGTATTTGCCCTGTTGCTACAAGACCTACATTTTGACAAATATCAAACCACATATAAGCACCTATATCATGTGCAATTTTAGCTAATCTTTCATAATCTATAACTCTTGGATAATTAACTGGTGAAAAAATTATCACTTTAGGTTTATGTTCTTTGGCTATTTGTTCAACTCTATCTAGATTTAATAATTGTGTTTTAGGGTCAATACTAAATCTAACAAAATTAAATTCTAAATTTTTACTATTACAATGGTCGCTTTTTCTATTATCTAAAGATAATATAGTATCGCCTTTTTTAGCTAAGCTATAAAAAACAACGCGAGAAGCAGCTGCTATACTTTCTAAACGAATAACTGCATGTTCACTGCCAAATAATTTATTAATGCGATTAATAGTGATTTCTTCTAAGCCTGTAGGTTTAGCTTCATCATGGTGTGTTGTCAATGTATTTGACAAAATACTACCTTCAAGATATGTGCTTAAAGGTGATGAATAATTTTCCTCTGGCATAAAAGATAAGGTATATTTTTGTCTTTGTAACTCTTCTTGAAAGAATGTATATAATTCTGTATCAAATGAAGCAATCGTACTAAGAGCATTTTCTCTATCCATAAAATCAATCCTTTAACTATAAATAAAATCTAAAATAAAACTCTCTTATACTATCTGATATTCATCATGGGAAAAATGGCCAGAAGAAAGGAATTACAATCATGCAAACAACTAGAGAAACTACAACAAGTGGCAAACCGACTTTTACATAATCCATAAATTTAAAATGACCTGGTATCAGTACCAAAGTATTCGGTGGCGTTGCAACTGGTGTTGTAAATGCACAAGAAGCAGCAATACCTATTGCCATAAGCACAGGATAAGGTGATGCACCTATAGATTGTGCTTATGGCAATAGGTGCTAATAACGCTGCAGCAGCTGTATTTGACATAAATTGTGTAAGCCCACAAGATAAAATAAACATTGCTACAACTATTAACATTGGAGATGGATTATCCCCAATAATTCCTACTACACCATCTGCTATCATTTTACCTGCGCCACTTTTATCCATAGCAGAAGCAAGTGGTAGCATACCTGCAAATAAGAAAATAGTAACCCAGTCAATACCTAAATAAGCTTGTTTTTCAGATAAACAACCTGTTAATACGCAAGCTAACGCTCCTATTATCGCAGTAGTTTGCATTGGTATACCAATATTTTTTTCAAAAGCCATACCTAATACAACTAAAATTAAGATAACAGTACATATTATCATTTTCTTTGGATCTTTGACTTCATCTGAAGCTTTATCATTCTCTACAGTTTCTACATAATGTCTAGGGCAGAATTTTCTACCTATACTTAACATATAAACCATACCAGCTATAGATAAAGGTACACCAATATACGCAAATTCAAAAAATCCAAAAGGTTCTAATCCTGTTGCCTGAAGTGTTGCACTCATTAAAATATTTGGTGGGGTACCAACCATAGTGATTGTTCCACCAACATTTGCAGCTACTGCTAATGCCATCAATTGTGGGGATACAGGTATTTTTGCTACCGCACAAATTTGAATTACTACTGGCATCAAACAAGCTACTGTAGCTGTATTTGATGATACTGCTGATAATAAAATAGTAATGCACATCAAAGCTGCCATCAAACGATTTTCACTAGTTCCAGCGCTTTTTACTACTTTTATACCAATTTTTTGTGCCAATCCAGTCTGAAACATCGCTGCTCCAATGACAAACATACCAGCAAATAAAACTACTGTGGAATCAGAAAGACCAGAAAACACTTGTTGTGGAGTAAGTACTCCTAAAAGACCTAATGCAATAGATGCACCTATAGCCGTAACAGCCAATGGAATAAGCTCTGTTACAAAGAAAAATGCTGCTACAGCTAAAACGCATAAAGTTATTACTGCAGGGCTCATAAAATTCCTCCTATCAAATATTTTTTTATTTCTGCAACAGTAATTTTTATTATATCATAATTATTCATAAATTTTAAGACAATACGAAAAAAAGATTACATATTTTTAAGTTTTACTATTGAAAATTATTTATTTATTAAATTTTGTAACATTTTAGTCATATGAAAAAAATTATAAAAAAGTATTGCAAAATACATAAATGAGCAGTATAATAATTTTTGTTATTAATGACTCACTAGCTCAATTGGTAGAGCATCTGACTCTTAATCAGCAGGTTCCGGGTTCGAGTCCCGGGTGGGTCACCATATGATTTAACATGCGAACATTTAGCATTTGTTAAAAATAAATTAGTTCTATTTTTCTATATACCTAAATTTTAAAATTAAAGCAGCTATCCATGATAGTTGCTTTTTTTGTTTTTTATTGCTTAATAAAATTTTTATTTACCATAAAATTACCAGCTAAAAATAAGCAAAGCTCCTCTAAAGCTTAAAAATTAAACCTTTTTTTAGTCTCCAAAAATTCTATCATCATTAGTAAAAAAATTTAAAATTCTTGTATATTAATACTTTTAATAGTATAATGAAAATCATAAAGATTGACTTTTCTAGCATTTAATTTTAACAAGTATTGTATTTTAATTATGGTTTTGGGAGCAATATGGGGGCAACCAAAATAATTTAACTTTAACAAGTGTTGTATTTGAATTAATAGCTAACCATATGTAAATCAGCGTCGTAATTAAGGTTACGACGTTTTTTATTTATTATTATTTTTTAATCAGACGATTTGTGACATCATATTTTAACATCTTTATAATTAAAAAAAATAAAAGTCGTTGCCTTAGATAAATACTTTATAGCAACGACTTTTTAATAATTATAAACTATTAAAAATTATAGGCTTTTTCAATATTGAAAGAGGTTATTTTCTGAAGATAACCTCTGTTTTAAGAAGACAGTCTGTAATACTTTGGTCGGTAGTGCAGACGGTCTTTTTTATTTACATTTTATTATTTTTTATAAATTCTTCAGCTAATTTTGGATTTTTCCTTACTATTTTCATAAACTCTTTTATAAGAATATATTCATCATCATAAGCTCTTATATTTCTTCCTGGTCGTGCTGTACTAACTTCTTTTGTTGTTCCCACTGGTCTTCCAGCACCTTCACGCTTTCCGCCTCTACCCATATTTACCTCCTAAATCTAATAAACCAATATGAAATAATTACTCCCATGCTTACACCATTAAGCCAATTAATAAAATCTAAGTCTTTAAACTTCAAAATAAAATTAATTAAAACTATTATGGTAAATAATATCATTGTTTTCATCGGTTATACATGATAGAATAATCGTAGTGGAGCGGATAACCGCTCCTTCTACGGCTCTGCTTTATCGTTTACGCTTGCGAGGCTTTCTACGATTTTGCGGGGCTTTTTTATTTGTAACCACCTACCTATTTTTATTAATGTTTCACCAATAACTATAAGATAAGTAGATACTTCAAGAAAATCTTTTACATCATTATCTATCATGTAAACACCTCCTTTCTATATTTTTATTATACTATATTTTGATTATTCTGTAAAGCAAATTTATCAATAAAAAAATAAAAAAAGCCCCTATTACCTAGATGTTTTCTAAGCAATAGGGGCTTTTAGCAATAAAAGAAAATGTTATTTAATTATAACTCTTTTATTAAATTTTATCTATAATTTTATTTACTTCTGCGATACCTTTACCATCTAGCTTATCTACTATTCCAAGATAAGCCACATTTCTAGCTACTACAGAAGTACTAGTAGTTGTAATTATTTGTTTTTGTAATTTGTCCTTAAGCTTTCGTTTTTCATCCTCAAGTTTGGACCTGATAAAAATTTTTGCAAATTCTTTTAATATATTCATACAATCTCCTTATCAAAATAATTTTTCTGCGTCAGTAATTCCACGAGAAATGGCATTAGCAAATTCTTCTATTCTATACATAAGTTTATAAGCATCTTCTTGATTTGAAATAAATGCTGTCTCTACCAATACCGCAGGCATAGTTGTTTCTCTTAATACACATAAATCAGGACGTTCTTTAATACCTCTATCTACCATATTAAGAGAATTAACAATTTGTGCTTGAATACATTTAGCTAATAGTTCCGCTTTACCACCTGTACTATAAACAAGCGTTTCTGTTCCTTTTGCACTAGCATTAACTGCACTATTGCAATGAATAGATACAAAAATATCTGCACCACTATTATTTGCAGTGGCACAGACATTAGGTTTCCCCTCTGTTTCACCATATGATTTATAAAATTAAAGCAACTATCAATGATAGTTGCTTTTTGTTTTTTGCTTAATAAAATTTTATTTATCATAAAATTACCAGCTAAAATTAAGAAAAACTCCTCTAAAGCTTGAAAATTAAACCTTTTTATAAAATCTCCAAAAATCCTATTATCGCTGGTAAAAAATAACTAAAATCCTTGTATATCAATACTTTTAATAGTATAATGAAAGTCATAAAGATTGATTTTTCTAGCATTTAACTTTAACAAGTGTTGTATTTGAATGCAATTTGTTTTTCTTGCTGTGTTGGTTCTGGCAATTTAACTTTAACAAGTGTTGTATTTGAATTTTAAATCCCTTCTAATATTTATCCATTTTTCAGATATTTAACTTTAACAAGTGTTGTATTTGAATCAGAAGAAGAAGCAACTGTTTCTGTATTAACTTTTGGATTTAACTTTAACAAGTGTTGTATTTGAATTGCTTTGGAGATATGAACAACAAAAGGACGTTAGTCATTTAACTTTAACAAGTGTTGTATTTGAATTTCCCACACCTCTTTTTTTAGGTCTAGGCTGTTTATATTTAACTTTAACAAGTGTTGTATTTGAATTTAGCAAATTTCTCTAACCAACCACGGCCAATACCATTTAACTTTAACAAGTGTTGTATTTGAATATTTGATTATTATTGGCCTGCGCTCGCTCATTTAGGATTTAACTTTAACAAGTGTTGTATTTGAATTAATAACGAGGGGGCTTGCACTTTATTCCATTTCTAATATTTAACTTTAACAAGTGTTGTATTTGAATTATGGGGTGGTAAAAATGAAGATAACGACATATCGATTTAACTTTAACAAGTGTTGTATTTGAATTGTGGCTGTTTACGTGGAAAAAGACTTAAAGAAAATAATTTAACTTTAACAAGTGTTGTATTTGAATCCATATGACTTGCCAAGAGCCTTGCTAGTGCTTCAAATTTAACTTTAACAAGTGTTGTATTTGAATAAAATTCCCTGTAATATTGTTCCTAATCGTACATTAATTTAACTTTAACAAGTGTTGTATTTGAATTTTAATGCCATTTGGTTTATTTCTTCTTCTGTAGCCAATTTAACTTTAACAAGTGTTGTATTTGAATGCGATTGAAGACATTATCTATGAAGTAGCAGAAGATTTAACTTTAACAAGTGTTGTATTTGAATTCTGGTGGATTTACCATAGCTTTAAGAATAGAAACAAATTTAACTTTAACAAGTGTTGTATTTGAATTTATTTGCTTGTGCTGTAGATGTTATAGCTTCTATTATTTAACTTTAACAAGTGTTGTATTTGAATAATCATATGTATATTCACACCATGCATTTTGCACATCATTTAACTTTAACAAGTGTTGTATTTGAATGCTGAACCTTTTTGGCGATATTAATTAGTTCATCATTTAACTTTAACAAGTGTTGTATTTGAATGAAAAAAATAATGAAGTTCCTGAATTAATATGTAAAATTTAACTTTAACAAGTGTTGTATTTGAATTAAGCTGGACTTTTATTTGTAACAGCAGATACTCCATTTAACTTTAACAAGTGTTGTATTTGAATTTAATTAATAGTAGTATAGCTTTTTGCTGTTCATCGATTTAACTTTAACAAGTGTTGTATTTGAATTTAGCTACTGCACTTCTTCTTTCCCATATTTTTTTAATTTAACTTTAACAAGTGTTGTATTTGAATCTTATTATTAAAAAATTATAAAAGGCTTTTAATAGATTTTGTCTTCTATTAAAAGCCTTTTTCTATTTAGAATTATTTTTCAATTCCTCTAAAAATTTCTTATCATCTTTGCTTAATTCTACTTTTTCAAGTAAGTCTGGTCTATTTGTATACGTAACACGCAAAGATTCTTGTCGACGCCATTTTGCTATTTTAGCATGGTCTCCTGAAAGTAGTACATCAGGTACGCTAAGACCTCTATACTCACGTGGTTTTGTATATTGTGGATATTCTAGAAGCCCATTATAAAAAGAATCTGTTGGCGCAGACTCTCCAGAACCTAATACGCCTGGAAGCATTCTTGATACAGCATCAATTACCACCATAGCTGGAAGTTCTCCACCTGTTAATACATAATCGCCAATAGAAATTACTTCATCAGCTAAATTTTGTACCACACGATTATCAAAGCCTTCATAATGACCACAGATAAATATTAACTGATCAAAATTAGCAAGTTCTTTTGCTTTTTCTTGAGTGAATACTTTTCCAGTAGGACACATCAATATAACCTTGCTATTTTCAATTTGCATCTTAGATTTAACGTCTTCTACAGCTCTAAATAATGGCTCTGGCTTCATCACCATGCCAGCGCCACCACCATAAGCTGTATCATCAACTTGATTATGCTTATTAAAAGCAAAATCACGAGGATTTGTTATTTGTATATCTAAAATATTTTTTTCAATCGCTCTTTTAGTAATACTACAACCAAAAACTCCGCCAAACATCTCAGGAAATAAAGATAATATATCTATTCTCATAATTACACTTCCTGATTTTCATCCCAAATTACTTTCATAAATCCATCTTCAACATTTATTTCAGTAACTACTTTCTTTAATGCTGGAATTAAAATTTGTCTGCCATCTTTAGCTTTAGTAATATATACATCATTGCTACCAGTTTTCAAAATTTCTGTTATTTTACCTAAAACAACATCATCTTGATTGATTACTTGAAGTCCGATTATATCAAAAGCATAATATTCTCCATCTTCAAGTGGTGGCACATCACTGCGATTTATTTTCAATAATTTATTCGTAAAACGTGCTACTTCTTCACGAGAATTAACACCTTCTACTTTCATAACTACAAAATTCCCCTGATAGCGAGTAGAAATAATATTTATTTCTTTATCGTCTACATATGCTTTTTTTATAGTATTAAATCTATCCGGAAAATCTGTTAAAGGATATACTTTCATATCGCCTCTAACACCATGAGCTGCACCGATTTTACCAATAATAATCTTTTTATTAGTTACGGATTTCAATGATTTTTTCATCCTCTACGATAATTTCAGTATTCATAACAGCTGGCATTTTATCGCCAACTTTTACATTAAATACATGTTGCATAGTACCTTGAATAATTTCAGCACCTAAACCTAAATGTTTCATATCAGCAATATCTTGTTCAATTTTAGCTTTTAATTTTAAACCTTTAGCTTTGTCTACTTCCATTTTTTGAACAATTGCTCCAACTTGTTGAATATTATCTTCAGCATGTTCTTCTAAAAATTTTTTCTTTTGAATGTCGATTTTAGATAATTTTAAATCTACTTCTGCTAATTGTTTTTCCATTTTATCTAACATTTTAGCTCTAAATTTTTCAGTAACTTTTACTTTAATTGTTACTGGACATTGTAAAGAAATGCTTTCCATAACTATAACCTCACTTTAATTATTTCATTAATCTCATGATATATACTATCATATATATATTATAATGAAAAGATTTTGGATAAAGAGAAAGCCGAAAGTCATAATCGACCTTCGGCTATTTTTATTGCAATTATTCGATGATATCAACTGTAACTTTTTTATTTTCACAGGAAGCTGCAGCTTTCACTACAGTTCTCATAGCTTTAGCTATACGGCCTTGTTTACCAATGACTTTTCCCATGTCAGCTGAAGCTACACGCAATTTTAACAAAACATGATTACCATCAACGATTTCATCAACAGTAACTTGTTCTGGATAATCAACGAGTGATTTTGCTATTACTTCAACAAGTTCCTTCATCTATTTGCCTCTTTCTTATTTCTTAGCATGTTTAGCTGCATCAAATTTAGTCATGATACCTTTTTTGCTAAGTAAAGATTTAACTGTATCTGTAGGCTGAGCACCTTTGAGCATCCAGTCTAAAGTTTTTTCTTCATCAATATTGATAATAGCAGGTTCTTTTGTGGAATCATAGTTACCTAAGATTTCGATGAAACGACCATCACGTGGAGCACGAGAATCTGCTACAACGATACGATAGAATGGACGTTTTTTAGCACCCATACGATTTAAACGAATTTTAACTGCCAATGTTTTCACCTCCTTAAAGTGATTAAGTTATATTATAGAAGGTTTATCTAAAGAAAGGAAGTTTAAAACCACCTTTTCCTTTTTTACCTTTCTTATTTAACTGTTTCATATTAGACATTTTCTTCATCATTTTTTTCATTTCGTCAAATTGCTTTAAAAGCTTATTGACTTCCTGAACTTTTGTTCCACTACCCATAGCGATACGCTTACGGCGAGAACCATTGATGATTTTTGTATTTCTTTTTTCTTCTGGTGTCATGGCTCTAATAATAGCTTCGATATGTTTGATTTCTTTACCATTCATATCGATATCCACATCACCGAGTTTTTTCTTAAGTCCACCCATACCAGGTATCATACCTAAGATATTTTCAAAAGAGCCAAGCTTTCTTACTTGATTTAATTGAGATAAGAAATCATCTAATGTAAATTCATTTTTGCGGAAAGCTTTTTCCATTTTTTTTGCTTCTTCTGCATCAAAAGCAGTCTGTGCTTTTTCAATTAAAGTAAGCACATCACCCATACCTAAGATACGAGAAGCCATTCTATCTGGATAAAATGGTTCTAAGGCTTCTAATTTTTCACCAGCACCCACAAATTTAATAGGGCAACCTGTAACAGCCTTAACAGAAAGTGCCGCACCACCACGAGCATCCCCGTCCATTTTAGTTAAGATAACACCATCTAAGCCTAAATCATTATTGAAGCTTTCTGCTACATTAACTGCATCTTGACCAGTCATAGCATCAACTACTAATAAGATTTCATGCGGTTTTACATCTTCTTTTATAGATTTCAACTCTTGCATGAGGTTTTCATCTATATGAAGTCGTCCTGCTGTATCGATGATTACAATATCATTAGCATGAGATTTTGCATAATCTATTGCTTCATTAGCGATACGCACAGCATCTTTACAATCTTCTTTAGCAAATACTGGAATATCAATTTGACTACCGAGTACTTGTAATTGTTTGATAGCTGCTGGACGATAGATATCTGCTGCAACCATCAATGGGTGTTTGCCTTGCTTTTTAAACATCAAACCAAGTTTACCAGCAGATGTTGTTTTACCTGCCCCTTGAAGACCTACCATCATGATGATTGTAGGAGCTTTTGGTGAAATGTTTATATGACTTTGAGTCTGCCCCATCAATGCTGTTAACTCTTCGTTAACAATTTTAATAACAGCTTGTGCAGGTGTCAAGGACTCTAAAACTTCTTGTCCTACTGCACGTTCTTTTATTTTTTTAATAAAATCTTTAACTACTTTAAAGTTTACATCGGCTTCTAATAAAGCTATGCGAATTTCTCGCATGGTAGCATTAACATCATCAGCTGTTAATTTACCATGACCACGCAATTTTTTAAAAGTCTCTTGCAAACGATCAGCTAAATTTTCAAAAATCAAATTTATGCCTCCTTGCTATCATTTGTTAACACAGAAATACGTCTTATTATATTATTAAGCCTGTTATCTTCTGATTCCTGCTTTAATGCTAATAAATCAGATAAAATTGACAAAAGCTCTGTTTTTTCTTTTGTCGAACGGGCTGCCAAACCTAATTTATCTTCATATTGCTGCATGATTTGCTCACTGCGACGCAACATGTCATAAACAGCTTGACGTGAAATTCCTAACTCTGTACTTATCTCTGATAGTGAAAAATCTTCGAATAAGTGCATTTGTAGACAACGTTTCTGTTTGTCAGTTAGCAAAGCCCCATAAATATCAAATAAAGCGCTCATGTGCAAAAACTTTTCTAACATTTAAACCACCTGAGCTTTCATTATTCATCAAATTTAATTATGTCCTACGACTTTGACTATTATATATGACAAAAAATAACCTGTCAAGTATTTTTACTTGTCAGGTTATAAATTTTATTATTTATTTTATCTGCTCAAAACTTCTTGATTTACCATTACTTTTGCTGATGTAGTTTCTTTCTCAACTATTTTAATTGGCTGTTTATCCACAACACTGATAATCAAAAAGCTGATTATACAAATAATCCATTCAAAATAAATTACATGTGGCAATACATGTATCTGAGGTACAAATTGCCATAAAACCAATCCTATTAAACCTACAACAGTAGTATAAAATGCTGAATTTTTGCGACAAAGACTAGGCGCAAATACAGTAAATAAAAATACTACAGTGAAGGCAGTAGTCAAACTTAAACCAATCATCATAGTTTTTAAAATTCCCACTGCATTAAATGCTAACCATAGAGTAGCAAGACCTACTAATAATATAACTAAACGATTTACTTGCAAAAATTTTGCAGTTGTTACTTGTGGATTGATAAAACGTTTATAAATATCTTGAGAAATAAGTGTGCCTGCACCTAATAATATTGTACAAGCAGTGGAAACATCTGCTGCCCATAATGCTGCAAGTGTTATCCCTGAAACTACAGGATCTAAGCTCATGATGATTTGAGGAAGTGCCATAGTTGGATTAATATCTGGATATTGAACTTTAGCTGCTAAACCTAAAATAGCTGATAAAAAGCCAATTGGAAAAATCAATGCTCCACCTAAAATAAAGCCTTTTCTTGCTGTTTTAGCATCTTTTGCACCGCAGGCAATCTGTACAGTTCCTTGCAATGTAAGTGCTTGAGATATCATAATTAAAATCCAACCTAATACCACAGCTAAGCCTAAGCCACCAATAGGACTAAACCAAGAAAAATCAACTACAGGTAAATTATTATTGATATTTACAAGACCACCATTATTATCTACGACAGAAATAGTTGAATATAAAATTCCTAAATAAATTAAGCTAACACTTATCATATTAGACATACCAGAAGACCACAATCCGCCCACAACAGTGATACCGATGAAAACTATAGCACTCATTATCATGCCTATTTTCATAGAAAATATATCTGGCATAAGTGTTGATAAAATTGCCCCGCCTGCTACATATTGAAGTGAAGTAATACAAATAAGAATGATTGCTAAACCAATTGCACTTATAAGACGACCTTTTTTATCATAATAACGTTCAAATAATTCTGGTATCGTAGAACAACCCATTTGTCTATATTTCCCTGCGGCTAAAATTCCCATAACCACAGCACCGATTGCCCATGCTCCATTATACCAACCAGCTGCAATTCCTACCTGTGTTGCATTTTCTGCCACACCAACAGTAGAAGCAGCACCTACAGCAAGACCTGTTACATTAAAAGCAATAAGTGATGTAGACAATTTTCTTCCTGCAAATAAATACTCCATAGGATTTTTATTAGCGCGATGTTTTACATAAAAAGATATTGCAAATAATAATACTACATATAGACAGACTATCATTAATTGAATAGACATAGTTTTCATCCTTTCTTATGATGTTAATCAAAATTTTTACTTTCACATCAATCTTTAAATTACTGCAGATTAAATTTTAATTTGTCAAAAACTTAAGTATTATTATCAGCTGATATAAGTTTAAAATAAATTCATCTAACTAAAAAAGCATACAAAAAAGCTCGCCCCTATATAGGGACGAGCTGTTATAACCCGTGGTACCACCCAATTTGCTTTTTTAGCCACTCATTCAGATACTAACATATCCTAGCCCATGATAACGGAGGCACTCCGACAAAACTTACTTAATTAATCCCAATTATCATAATTGTTCAGCCTTGCAACTCTAAGGTGTATTTCAATTTAATTCACTACTATGTCCCACCAAACCATAGCTCTCTGCAAGCTTCATAAATCTACTTTTCCTCTTCACTGTTTTTATCTGTCTATTACTATAACAATAAAATTTATATTTGTCAATGATTATTTATTGTAAACTTGTAAATTAAATGTACAGTTGTAAATTTATTTTAATTTACTGCTCACTAACTCATGTGTGCGGAAAAAATTATATATAGATTTTGCTATCTGCTCGCTAATCCCTGGTACCGCCATCAATTCATCAACTGAAGCATTTTTTATATTTTGTATCGTTTCAAAATGGTCAAATAAACTTTTCCTTCGCTTAGCACCAATTCCAGAAATATTATCTAATATAGATATTTTATTGCGTTTTGTTCTAAGTTTACGATGATAAGTAATAGCAAAGCGATGAGCCTCATCTCTTATACTTTGCACCAAATATAAAGCATCTGAATGACGTGGCAAAATAACAGGCTCTGATGATTGTTCTGTAAAAATATATTCAAATTGCTTAGCAAGCCCTACTACAGGGACGCTATAATGACCTGCTCCACGAATAATTTCCAAAGCTGAGCTCAATTGACCTTTACCGCCATCAATGATTATCAAATCTGGTAAATCATTTTTATCAATGCCTATATATCTGCGAGTAGTTACTTCCCTCATCGACATAAAATCATCTGGTTTTCCTTCAGTAGAATTTATCTTAAATCTGCGATAAGAATTTTTATCTGGCTTGCCATCTTGAAATACCACCATAGAAGCTACTGTTTCTGAACCTTGAATATGTGATATATCAAAACATTCCATACGCATTGGTGGCTTAGGTAAACTTAAATATTTTTGTAAATCATAGACAGCACCTAAACTACGAGCCTTCATATCTTTTAATTTTTGCTCTTGCTCTAATAAATATTTTTCTGCATTTTCTTTTGCCATCATCAAAATATCTTTTTTCACACCACGTTTAGGCAATAAAATTTTTGTCTTTTTCTTCTTTTCTGCCCAAAGCCATTCTTGCAATAATTCTATTTCTGCTATCTTTTCTGGTATCAATATTTCTTTAGGAATATCCACCGCATCATTATAATATTGTTTCAAAAAGGCTGTTATCAGATTTTTTTCATCATCATCTTCATCATTTAATAAAAATTGATTGCGACCTAACATTTTACCATTGCGAATAAAAAATATCTCTATACAAATTCCATAATTAGCTCTAGCGATACCGATAGCATCTATATCACCATCATCTAATAATATCTTTTGTTTTTCCATTATCTTGCGCACAGCTAATAATTGGTCTCTCAATCTAGCAGCTTTCTCAAAATCTAAATTCTGTGCTGCCGTCTGCATTTTTTTCGCCAAATTCTGCTCTACAACTTCACTTTTACCTTCTAAGAATAAACATACACCATCTACCATATCTTTATAAGTATCTTCATCAATATAATTAGCACAAGGAGCTAAACATCTTTTTATATGATATTCTAAACAAGGTCTATCTGCTAAATGTTTGCAAGTTCGCAAAGGGAATAATTTACGCAATAAATTTAAAGTTTCCTTCATTGCTGTAGAACTTGTATATGGGCCAAAATATCTTGAGCCATCTTTGATAAGGCGACGGGTAGTTACTATTCTTGGATATTTTTCATTCAACGTGATTTTTAAATAGGGATAAGTCTTATCATCACGAAGCATAATATTATATTTAGGATGATGTTTTTTTATCAAATTACATTCTAAAATCAATGCTTCTAATTCATTATCTGTAACTATTGTTTCAAAATCTTCTATATGCGACACCATAGCAATTGTTTTTGCTGAATGATTTCTACTTGATTGAAAATATTGTCGCACACGATTTTTTAAATTAATCGCTTTACCTACATATATAATCTGTTTTTGCTTATTTTTCATCAAATAAACACCTGATTTTGTAGGCAATAATTTTAATTTTTCTTGTAATGTTTCCTTAATCATCATTTTATATTCTCTTTAATCTAATTATATTTATATTAAAACTCATTGCATTTTTAATTTTAAAGCCAAAATACCCAAATATTCACGAATAGCCATACAAGATGTATTTAAACTACCATTATTAGGTAAAAAATTAAAAATACTAAAGACTAACTCATCACTCATTTGATAATCTGCTACATATGGCGTAGCTTCAATTCCTTCACGTGCAAATATTTCCATTGCTCTTGGTAAGTGAAAACCAGATGTGATAACTAATGGCTTAGTAAAATTATATTCTTCCATTATAACCTTACTATTTTGCACATTTTCCACTGTGTTTCTGCTCTGATTTTCTAATATCAAAGCTTGCAAATTTACGCCCATACCTTCAAATATACGCTTTTCAATATCAGCTTCTCGTCCTGTATCTTCAAACACCTTTCCGCCAGATAAAATAATAGGAATATCCAATTCTTTTTGCAATCTCATAACTGTAATCATGCGATTAGCTACATATCCTGAAACTTGCCCTTCGCCATCAATATCTGCTACATTTATCGCACCGCCACCTAGCATAATTATCACATCATCTTTATCTTGCTTTAACTGTTCAATAGTTTTATTTTGATAAAAATTCTCCAATGGCTTAACTAAATGATAAGCTATAAAATTTGTAGATAACAAATAAAACAATAAAGTAATCACTGTTAAAATATATTTGCCTTTAAATTTCTTCCAATACAAATAAATATTGAATAAAATCAGAAGTGATATAATTCCTCCCGGTGGAATTATAAAAGCATAAAAAATCTTGACTAAATAAAGCATAAATATACCTCCTATAACGTACTTTTTCCCCTAAAAATTATAAATATAACAAAATCATCGTTAATTTCTTCATTAATTTTCATTGTAAAAATATCTATTATTTGTTATAACAGTATATAAGGAGGGGATTATCATCGAAATTTCTCTAGAAACAATTCAACAGACAGACGAATTAGTTCATCAACTATATCAAACAACACGTGCTATGTCAAAAAGTGTAAACCATGCATTATACAGTACAAATATCTATGGTTCTGAATGGACTATCTTAAAAACAATTCACGATCAAGGCACTATGACACAGACAGCACTTGCTAACTATTTAAATATTGAACCTGCTGCAATCTCTAAAACAATTCGTCAGCTGATGAAAAAAAATCTTATCATGCGTCAAAGTGGTGAGGATAAACGTGAAAAATATATTTATCTCACACCATTGGCGATTGAACAATATAATGAATGGTTTGAAGTTATCGCTCAAAATTGTCGCCGAGTATTAGAAGCTGTCAATGTAGAAGAACAAAAAATACTGATGGACTTATTGAGCAAAATAAAAAATAAAGTCAATGATGACATTTAACTTCTAAAACATAATTATCATAAATAGTGTAAATAATAAAGAAGGGCATTATCTTATAAAAGTTAATGCCCTTTTTATTTATCATTTTGTAGCTGCGCGAATAATTGATTGTGCAACTTCTTTTATTGTTTTTCGTTTTGCCATACTATATTTTTGTATTCTACGATAAGCTTCACTTTCAGATAAATTATAAGCATCCATCAAAATACCTTTTGCTCTATCTAATAATTTTCTCATTTCTAGTGAATTTTTTATATCATCTAATTCACTTTCTAATTGTTTAATCTCATTAAATCTAGATAGTGCAATTTCTATTGCTGGAAACAAATTACTTGGCTTTATTGGTTTTACCAAATAAGCTAAAACACCTGAATTCTTAGCTTTTTCTACAATGTCTTTTTGGCTAAAAGCTGTAAGCAAAATAACAGGAGCTAATTTTTGGTCAGAAATTCTCTTTGCAGCTGTAATCCCATCCATTTCTGGCATTTTTATATCCATAATCACTAAATCAGGTTTTAATCGCTGCGTTAATTCTATAGCTTTTAATCCATTAAAACATTCTCCAACGACTTCATGCCCAGCTTCTTCTAACATTTCTTTCAAATCCATGCGAATGATTGATTCATTATCAGCAATCACAATTTTTAACTTAGACATCAACTTCACTCTCCATTAAAAATTTATAGGGAATAGCTATCTTGGCATGAACCCCATTATCATTATATAAGTCAAAAGAACCATTCATATCTCCTTCAATTAAGGTTCTCACAATTTGAAGTCCTAAAGATTTTGTCGGTAAATCAAAAAATTTCTCTGGTAAACCATTACCATTGTCATACAATTCTATTATATAGGCTTCATCACTTTGACTTATTTTAAGACCAATTTTACCATAATTTCTGCCTAAAAATCCATGCTCAATTGAATTTAAAATCAATTCATTTATGATCAAAGCTAAATTACTAGCTTGTTTTGATGGTAAAATTATTGTCTCTCCAATGAATTCTGTCTCCAATTTAAAATGACTATCTAACATATTTTGCTGGATTAATTGCAAAATATTTTTTGTTACTTCCATTACATCTATATTTTCATCACCTTGTTGTGATAAAAATTCATGCACAACTGATATACTTAAAATACGATTTACACTTTCCTTTAAAGCCTCTTTTACTTCCATTGAATTTGAACGTCTAGCTTGTAATCTAAGTAAACTAGCAATAGTTTGCAAATTATTTTTTACGCGATGATGAATTTCTTGTATCACTGCTGATTTTATTTTTAATTCTTTATCCTTTTTTCTAATTTCAGTAACATCAGATAAAATCACTATACGTGTCAATAAATTGCCTGCTTCATTGATTGGAATGTCTCTTCTAATCAATACTAAATTACCCACTTCAATTTCTTTTTCATAAGGACATCTAGGCAAAATAGTTTCTTTTCTAATATGCAAAGTCAACTGTCTATCAAAAAGATGACAACCCAACAAATTACTAACACCTAAAACGTGATATATTCTTGATGCTACCATATTAGCAAAAATAATGCGTTCATTTTTATCTGTAATGATAATCCCATCTCGTGAAGAAATTGCTCTATACATTTTATTATCTGCTTTTTTAGGCGCATTTTCCAAAATAATAAAGGCAGTTTTCAAAAGACGAGTAAAACCTCTTGTTTGTGTATCTTCATAATTTATCTCAAAACAAATAACAGCTATTACTTCATAATCAACGACAATCGGTATAGTATACATTTGATAAAATTTACCAAAATCTAATTCTCTTTGACCTTCATATTTTGATTTAAATTTAATAGTTTTATCAATTAAAGGCTCTTGTACTTTAGGAATTTCCTTCCCTATCAATGATTGTTTTATAGGATTATACGTAGTATGTGGTTCAAATTCAGAAACAACAGTGAAATAATTTTCTTTTTTGGAAAATGTATACATAGCTACATGTGCATGTACCAAATCAGAAACTAAAGGTAATACTGTATTAATTCTTTGTAAAAAATTAGCTTTCATAGCGGATAAATTAGTAAATTGTCTACAATTATTCAAAAAAGACATTATTTTTCACTTCACTTTCTTTAATTTATGCTTTTATTTATTTTTATAAAGAAAAAAGGAGACCTATCGTCTCCTTTGTATTAAATTAAATTATGTTTAATTTAATTTATGTAATTATAAAACTCTACGTGCTCCAATATAGCAAGATGCCCAATAAGAACTACTTAAAGAATCGACAACTACTCCACGGCTAGAAGAAGCATTAATAAAATTACCATCACCCATATAGATACCTACATGAGATGCTCCATAAGTATAAGTAGAGAAAAATACTAAATCACCAGGCATAAGGTTATCATAAGATACTGGTGTACCTATTTCAAATTGTACATCTGCTGTACGTGGAAGAGAAATACCAGCTGTAGCAAAAACATAACGCGTAAAACCAGAACAATCAAAACCGCTTGGAGTTGTACCACCAAATACATATGGCACGCCAATATAATTCAAAGATGAATTAATGATACGTTTTGCAATGTAATTAGAACTACGGCTTACTACAGGCATGTTACGTCCCATCAATGTTTGATATGTCATAGCGCCAACTAAACCATCATTATCCAAACCATTAGCTGATTGGAATGCTGCCACTGCAGCTTGTGTAGCTGGACCGAAATCTCCATCTGCTGTTACATCATAACCCTGACTTGCCAATGCTGCTTGAATTTCAGCGATTTCTGCACCTTGGTCTCCTAAACGGAAAGAAGATGCGCTAGCAATAGCACTCATACAGATCAAACATAAAGATAAAACTAAAACACGGACAACTTTACTCAAAAAAAAGACTCCTCTCAAAATCGCCTACGAGGTTAGCTGACGGGTTAGGACAGAGAAGGAAAGACTATCCATCTAAAATTTCAGTAAATTCTACCAAAATAAATTAGATTCACCCCAAAAAATTGGTTCTCCCGCTCCTGAGCTGGATTCGGCTTTCTATTTTTATTTTTTTATTACGCTCATAATCTATATTTTACACTATTTTATTAAAAACCTCAACCTATAATCAATAATTTTTATCATTTAGTTTAGTTCCTATATAATAACTAAACTAATTTCAATTGTTTTCATTATACTTAAGAAATTTTTTATTTAATTAAACAAAAGACATTGACATTTTGTCTAAATAGTGATACATTCTTAATTAGAAGTTAGCACTCACTATTATAGAGTGCTAACAATAGGGGTGAAAGAAATGCTAGATGAAAGAAAGCAACGCATTCTCCGAGCCATTGTAGATGACTATATATCTACTGCAGAGCCAATAGGCTCCCGAACAATTGCTAAGAAATATAGTTTGGGAATTAGCCCTGCGACAATTCGTAATGAAATGGCAGATTTAGAGACACTTGGTTATATCAAGCATCTCCATACCTCATCTGGGCGTATCCCCTCATCAAAAGGTTATCGTTTTTATGTTGATGACTTATTAACATTAGAACAAATGTCGGAGAATGAGATATCTCTTATCAATAATTGGTATGCTACTAAAGTACGTTCTGTTGAAGAAATTTTCCGTGAAACTTCACGTATAATCTCTCAATTGACAAAAAATGTATCTTTAGTTTTAGCTCCACAATTAACGCAAACAGCTTTTCAGTATTTGCGATTTTTACCACTTAATGAACATCAAGTAATAGCTGTCATCATGACAGATGCTGGTTTTATTGATAACAAAATTATCGATATTCCAAGTGGTGTTTCTTTTGAGGATTTTGATAATATCGCTAGTATCTTTAATCATTATCTCAAAGGTAAGCGTCTATCAGATATTAGTATGGCATCAATTCGCAAAATTCGTGGTGAAACTGTTAATTCCACAGTTTTCAATGCTATCATTAATATTATAGATGAAGCATTAGCCAAAGATAAGCAAGAACGACTTTATCTAGGTGGTGCAAGAGAATTAATGGAACAGCCTGAATTTCATAATATAGATAAAGTAAAAAAACTATTATCTATGTTTGAAGAAAAACAACTTTTATATGATATTTTACATGCACAAAAAGATGAAAGTTTAGCTGTTACCATTGGTCAAGAAAACAAATATAATGATATTAAAGATTGCAGTATTATCAGTGCCACATATCATTTAGATGGTAAACCAATTGCCACATTAGCTGTTTTAGGTCCAACACGTATGGATTATGGCAAAATAATTTCTTTATTAAAATTTATGAATGCTAATCTTGCTGATATTTTCCATAGATTTCATTTGTAATCTATAAAGATTAAACTATTTATTATTAACTAAGAAGGTGGTTGATTCATGGCTACTCCAGAAGAAACTAAAGAAACTATGCAGACTGAAACTACTTCTGATAATGAAGTTAAAGAAACAGTAGAAGAAACTACTACTGAGACTGCTGTAGAAAATGATGAAGCAACTTTTGATACAATAAAAAAAGAACTTGAAGCTCAAAAAGAATTATTACAGCAAAGCGAAGACCACTATAAAAGATTGCAAGCTGATTTTGCAAACTTCCGTCGTCGCAATGAAAAAGAACGTGAAGAATTATCTAGTGTAGTACTTCAAGGATTAATTAAAGATTTATTACCCATCATTGATAATTTTGAACGTGCTTTAGCTGTTGAAGGAGCTGCTGGTACTCCTCTTCATGATGGAATTTCCATGGTTTACAACCAATTAATGGAATCTTTGAAGAAAAATGGTCTTGAAGTTATTAAAGCTGCTGGTGAAAAATTTGATCCTAATTTCCATCAAGCTGTAATGCGTGTTCAAGACCCTGAAAAAGAAGATGATACCATCGAAGAAGAATTCCAAAAAGGTTATATGGTACAAGGTCGAGTAATTCGCCCAAGTATGGTAAAAGTTGTAGCTAATTAATCATTTAATTAACTATAATTAATATAAAATATTTTATTAAATTGCATAACACTTATATTTATATATAGATGTTTTTAGGAGGAATTTATAATGTCCAAAGTAATTGGTATTGACTTAGGTACTACTAACTCTGTAGTCGCTGTTATGGAAGGTGGCGAACCTACAGTTATTACAAACCCAGAAGGTAGCAGACTTACTCCTTCAGTTGTAGGTTTCACAAAAGATGGTGAACGTCTTGTAGGTCAACTTGCAAAACGTCAAGCCGTTTCCAATCCAGATAGAACAATCGCTTCAATCAAACGTCATATGGGCGAAGTTAATTATAAAGTAAATATTGATGGTAAATCTTATACTCCACCAGAAATTTCTGCTATGGTTCTTCAAAAATTAAAAGCTGATGCAGAAAAATATCTTGGCGAAAAAGTAACTCAAGCAGTTATTACTGTTCCTGCTTACTTCAACGATAGCCAACGTCAAGCAACTAAAGATGCTGGTAAAATCGCAGGTCTTGATGTTCTTCGTATCGTAAACGAACCAACTGCTGCTGCTCTTGCTTATGGTCTTGATAAAGGCGAAGATGGTACAATCTTAGTATTCGACTTAGGTGGCGGTACATTTGATGTATCTATCCTTGAACTTGGTGATGGCGTATTTGAAGTAAAATCCACTAATGGTAATACTCATTTAGGTGGCGATGACTTTGACCATGCAGTAATGAATTGGATGGTAGAAGAATTCAAAAAATCCAACGGCATTGACTTATCTCAAGATAAAATGAGTGCTCAACGTCTTATCGAAGCTGCTGAAAAAGCAAAAATCGAACTTTCCAGCATGACTTCTACAAATATCAACTTACCATTCATCACTGCTGATGCAACAGGTCCAAAACACTTAGATTTAACTCTTACTCGTGCAAAATTTGATGAATTAACAGCAGATCTTGTTGAAGCTACAATCGAACCAACTCGTAAAGCTATGGCTGATGCTGGTTTATCCGTTTCTGAAATCGATAAAATCATCTTAGTTGGTGGTTCTAGCCGTATCCCTGCTGTTCAAGAAGCTATTAGAAAATATCTTGGTAAAGAACCAAATCATGGTGTAAACCCTGATGAATGCGTTGCAGTAGGTGCAGCTATTCAAGCTGGTATCTTAGCTGGTGAAGTTAAAGACGTATTACTTCTTGATGTAACTCCACTTTCCTTAGGTATTGAAACATTAGGTGGTATTTGCACAAAAATCATTGAAAGAAATACTACTATTCCTACTTCTAAGAGCCAAGTATTCTCTACAGCTGCTGATAATCAGCCTGCAGTTAGCATTCATGTTCTTCAAGGTGAACGTGAAATGGCAGCAGACAACAAAACTCTCGGTCGTTTCGATTTAACAGATATTCCACCAGCTCCAAGAGGAGTTCCTCAGATCGAGGTTAAATTCGATATTGATGCTAATGGTATCGTTCATGTATCTGCAAAAGACCTTGGTACTGGTAAAGAACAAAATATCACTATTCAATCTGATAGCGGTATGAGCAAAGAAGATATCGACCGCATGGTTAAAGAAGCTCAAGCTCATGAAGCTGAAGATAAAAAACGTAAAGAAGAAGTAGAAACTAGAAATAATGCTGATTCTTTAGTATTCCAAGCTGAAAAAGTAATCAAAGATTTAGGCGATAAAGCTGATGCTAATACTGTAGCTAAAGTAAAAGATGGCATTGAAGGCGTTAAAAATGCTCTCAAAGGTACAGATATCGAAGCAATCAAAAAAGCTATGGAAGAATTACAAAAACCTCTTTATGAATTAAGCGCAGCTGCATATCAGCAGGCTCAGCAAGCTCAACAACAAGCTGGCGGAGCAGGTGCTAATACACAGCAACAGACCCAGACAAAAGATGATGACAATGTTGTTGACGCTGATTTTAAAGATGTAACTGATAAATAATTTAAGTTTAATTAATATAAGAAATTTGATGCACATAACTCCAGTTAATCCTTAGCTGGAGTTATGTCAATTAAGCATAAAATCTTTATTTAGGTTTAGGTGGTGCAAAGTGAGTACAAAACGCGATTATTATGAAGTCTTAGGCGTAAGTAAAAATGCTACAGAAACAGAAATAAAAAAAGCCTACAAAAAAATGGCTCGAAAATATCACCCTGACCTCAATCGTGATAATCCTAAAGAAGCCGAAGAAAAATTCAAAGAAGTAAATGAAGCTTATGAAGTTTTATCCAATCCACAGAAAAAAGCTCAATATGACCAATTTGGTCACGCAGCTTTTGATGGTACTGGTGGAGCTGGCGGTGGCTTTGGCGGTTTCGGCGGTTTTGGTCAAGGTGGCTTTGGTGGAGAAGGCTTTGGCGATATCTTTGACATGTTCTTTGGTGGCGGTGGTGCTGGCGGTTCTGCTCGCCGTCGTGGCCCAGAACGTGGTTCTGATTTACGCTATAATTTATCTATTTCCTTTGAAGAAGCTGCATTTGGTAAAACAGTAGAACTCAATATTCCTCGTACAGAAAAATGTTCTAGTTGTAATGGTACAGGCGCTGCTGCTGGTACCCATCCTGAAACTTGCCCTGATTGCCATGGTACAGGTCAAGTACAATTCACTCAAAATACACCATTTGGTCGCATGGTAAATCAGCGTACTTGTTCCCGTTGCAGTGGTACAGGTGAAATCGTTAAAACACCATGTAAAGATTGTAATGGTAAAGGTGTTAAATCTGTTCGCTCTAAAGTTGAAGTTAAAATCCCTGCTGGCGTAGATACTGGAAACCGTATCCGCGTAGCTGGCGAAGGTGAAGCAGGTGTTCGTGGCGGATCTACTGGTGATTTATATGTATATATCACAGTAAAAGACCATAAATTCTTTAAACGTGAAGGCACTGAAATCATCTGCGAAGTTCCTATCACTTTTGTACAAGCTTCCTTAGGCGATACTATAGAAGTACCAACTCTTGATGGTAAAGTAGAAATGAAAATACCTGCTGGTATCCAGTCTGGTACAATAATGCGCTTAAAAGGAAAAGGTATTCCTTTCCTTCGTGGTGCTGGTCGTGGCGATCAACATGTTCGCATTAAAGTTTTAACTCCACAAAAACTTACTGACAGACAAAAAGAACTTCTTCGTGAATTTGCTGGTATTAAAAATGATAAAGCAAATCCAGAACAAGAAAGCTTCTTTAAGACTTTAAAAAATCTCTTTAAATAAAAAAATGACTCCTAGTTATAATTACTAGGAGTCATTTTTTATTATTTATTTTTATCTATAAATTCTAAAGCCATTTCCGCATTTGACCTTGCTAAACTACGCAATTTAGCCATTCGCTTCAAATTCTGATTGCGATATATTTCTTTATTATTCCATTTAGCATTAATTTCTTGCATCAAAGCTTCCACTGTTACATTTTCTAAATCGCCTACAACATCTTCATCAATGGATTTTAAAAATCTATCAATTTTAGGATCATATGATATACCTATCATTGGCGTGCCCATCACACCTGCGAAAATCAATGCATGAAGGCGAATGCCAATCATTAAATCCATATTTCCTACTAATGACATTAATTCCCTTGTTGTAAAATCTTCTTTCAAGACACATGCCGGCTGTTTCATTTTAGCTACAATTTTTTTAGCAGCCTTTACATCTTCTGGATATTGCATTGGCATAAAAACAATCTGAGCATTTAATTTCGTTACTGCTTCATCAGCCACTTCTGCTAAGACGTCTTTATAATGTTGCCATTCACGCCATTCACGCACAGATATACCAATTATCGGCTTAGTGAGTGAAATATGTGATTTCTTAAAAATCTCTCGCCCACTTTTTTTATCTACTGCATTTATTGCTAACACTGGATCTGCTGTAGCTTTTATCGGTGGTTTTACAATCTTAAGCATATCCAATTCTTTTAATGAATCTTTATCGCGAACTGTAATCAAAGCACTATGATTACCAAACCATCTCATCAAGCGTCTTGCGAATTTACCATAAATAGGACCAATACCTTGAGCATATAACATTATCGGTGTATGAACTAATTTAGCTAAAAATAATACACCCATATAATAATATAAGCTTCGACCGCTAGTTACATTTTGTAATAAGCTACCACCACCACTTATAAGTAAATCCGCCTTTTTCAACACTTTCAAAATATCTACTACATTTAACCAATTAACTGCATCAACACTATGGCGTTTTCTTGTATATTCTGGGTCTGATGAAATAACTGTAATATGAAGTTTTGGATTAAGCTCTGAGAATACTTCTAACATTGCAGATAGCATAGCTTCATCGCCTGCATTTTTAGAACCATAATACCCAGAAATTACAATATTATTCATTCAAAGACTTACTCCTATCTGTTGAAGATGCAATATATTGCCATAAATACAATGCACCCATGACAACACAGCCTATGACAGCACCCCATAAAGCACCATCAAAACCTCTCATTAATGACATAAATACCGGCGTACGCATATGTGCAAAAGTTTCTACCATAGAACCTTGTCCAATAGTCGCTACTATAGATAAAATAAAGAAGATAGCTGCTGGCCACTTACGATACCATGCCATGATCATTATTATAAACGCTGGATGACCAATAAAAATTTCTTTTGAACGAGGTCTTGCATAAAACGCTTGTTCTAAGAAAGCTCTTATTTTCAATTCTATGCCAGGAACAGGAACGCCAGCTGTATGACCGGAACGACCGATAAAGATAACAGCTACAATCATAGCTATCAAAAATCCTACTAAAGCTTTTACAGATACAGTCATATTTAATATACGTTTAGCCTGTTCTTTAAAAGCTGGTGGTGTTAATAAATTATCACCGAATATATCAAAACGTTGCATAAAGGCTATAGCCACTAAAATAATTGGCAATACAAATGTTAACTTGATACCACGGAAGATACTCATTTCCAAGAAGAATTCTACATCAGATAAAATACCAGATAAGAACATTGCCCCCATCATAGAAACAACACTTGCACAGACAATAGCTTTCACTGCTTTTAATAATAATGGACCAAATTTTAATTTACCAATTAGACGATTTCTACGAATTACATCTAATTGACTTATCATACCAATAGCAGGGAAAACATTTGCCGCAGCTAAAGCAGCCATTATACGAATTGTAGAGCCTTTTCCTATCAATACTGGAACAGCTGTTATTACAAAGCAGATTGCTAATAAAATATACTGTTTTTTATTTGATAAGCTTGGATAAACCAAAGAAACATACAATACACAAGCACTACAAATACCTAAAAGCATTATAACTTGCAAAATTGTATTGCCCAAAAATGGCTCAAAATGACTAGCAGGTCCAATAGTGAAACCTTTAGATTCAAGTTTTGCTTTTGTATCTGAAATATATTTCAGATTTGTAGCTAATAAGGACATATCACCTTCAGGTTTTTCATAAATACGCATTAAATCTATACGTATATTACGCTCTTCATTAGTATTTGCCCAACGCTCAACAGCTACATCCATTTTCAATTTTGGCTGTTCATCTTTTGGTATAGTATATAATCTAGCGACTTTATAATCTAAACCTCTAGCAATATCATATAAACCATCTTGTGGATAAAATTGCAATTGTGTAACATGTTCAATCATACCAAGAGTGATATCTCTTTCTTTCATCAACTCAATAGTACGTTCAGTATTATGCAAACCACCTAATGTTTCAGAACCAGAAAATACTATTTCTGATATTTTGAAATCCTTTAAACGGTCAAAAACTGCATTGATATCATCATCTGTTACATTCTTATAGTTACTAGGTCTAGCCAACACATAAAAACCTGCATCATTAACAGCCTTCATTTCATCAGTTGGCATACCTAAATTCATTTTTAATAACTCTGTATAATTAGCTTTTACTGCTAATATTTCTTGATTTCCTAAATCTAGAACATTTACTCTCTCTTTGCCTAAGCGTCTAAATAAATCTTCTTTTACTTCTGTATATGTTTGCTTATCATGTCCTACAACATATACTTCGTCAGCTTTTATAGTACCTTGCTGAACTAAAGTACGCCATGCAGGATCACTTAAAGTTCCACTATAATAATTTTCTAGTACAGAACTACCTGCAATAGCCATAGCTTTGCCATTTTTATTCAATTTTTCAAATGTAGTTTCATATACAGCAAGTGAAGAAATGCCTGCCTGTTTTGCTTGAGATAATACTTCCTCTACTGGTATTCCTTCTAATTGAGCCAATTTAACCATATCTTCATAATCAATGGCTAAATCCACTGTCATATTTGCTTTTTCTACACTATTACGTTGAATATTTACACCAATAGCAGCTATTAGGCCAATTATTATACAAACAATCAACAAACGATTATATTTAAACTTTGTCAATCTCTATTCCACCTTACTTATTACTTATTGATACCTGCCTCAATAAGTACTTGACCATTTTGCTGTTCTACTCTAGTAAATTTTGCACCTTCTAATGGTAATTTATCTGTTGAAACTAAGAATATATCTTTAGTGAAACTTATACCAATTTTACCAAACAATCTGTTTTCTGTATTAGCATCTGTAATGCGGAAAAGTAAATTTTTCCCTTCCACTACAATAATACCTTTTACATTGATAGTTGCTTCTTGCCCTAAGAAAGAAATTTTTCCTGTAGCCTCAACATTATCAGGTGTAATTTTTACTGCTATATCAGAAATTTTATCTACTTCTTTTGCTAATAATTGAGCTAAATTATTTTCATCGATTAGACCTGTTATTGTTAAATTATCAGCTGAGTTTATCACCAATCTACGAGCTAATAATAAATCTTGTACGCTAATCTCTATATTTTCGCCCTTTAAAGATAACTTATTTAAATTTACTTTATCTAATTTTATATTTGTAGCTTCAATATCTATATTATCTACTTGACCAAATAGCATCATAAAGCTAGGTGATGTTTCTATATTGGCACTAACAGAATCAGTTTGCAAACTTCTTTCTATACGTCCAGATATTTGATTACTTATATATGTTGGTAATATATAAGTTGCACCTGCCAATGCTATTACAACTACAAGGATTAAACCAATTAATAATTTTCGCAAATTCAAGATACCTCGTATTTTAAATTATATGATTAGCTTTTGCATGTAGATAAGATTCAATAAATTTATTGATATCTCCGTCCATTACGCCTTGTGTATCACTTGTTTCTGTATTTGTTCTATGGTCTTTTACTAAGTTATATGGGTGGAATACATAAGAGCGAATCTGGCTACCCCATTCAATTTTTTGCTGGTCACCTTCAAGTGCTGCAAGTTCTTTTTCTTTCTTTTCCATTTCAAGTTCAAAAAGTCTAGCACGAAGTAAACGCAAACATTGTTCACGGTTTTGTAACTGAGAACGTTCACTTTGACATTGTGCTACAACACCTGTTGGAATATGTGTCATACGTACAGCAGAGTCAGTTTTATTGATATGCTGTCCACCTGCACCACTTGCACGATAAGTATCTACACGTACATCAGCCATATTGATATCCACTTCTACATCATCATCAATTTCTGGCATAACATCACAAGCAGAGAAAGATGTATGTCTACGGGAGTTAGCATCAAATGGAGAAATTCTAACTAAACGATGAACGCCTTTTTCTGATTTTAAATAGCCATAAGCATTATGACCTTTAATCAATAAAGTAACAGATTTTACCCCAGCTTCATCACCTGGCAATAAATCTGCTGTTTCTACGCTAAAGCCATTGCGTTCTGCCCAACGTCCATACATGCGTAATAACATCTGTGTCCAGTCTTGCGCTTCTGTTCCGCCAGCACCTGCATGTAAAGTCAAAATAGCATTATTAGCATCATATTTTCCTGATAATAATAATTCTAATTCCAACTGTTCTATAGCTTCATTGATTTCTTTAATCTCTGCTTCTACATCATCGCAAACAGTTTCATCTTTATCTTCCATGCCCATTTCCCATAAAATCTGCATTTCTTCAAATTTATGGAGAATGTTTTTATATTTGTCTACACCAGCTTTGACACCATTTAATTCTTGAGTGATTTTTTGGGCTTGGTCTGGATCGTCCCAAAAAGTAGGTTCACCCATTTTATATTCTAGCTCAGCAATTTTTTCTTCTTTGCGAGCGATGTCAAAGTGAATCCCCCATTTCAGTGAGCTTTTTTTCTATCGCTACAATCGTAGTGTGTAAATCTTCTAGCATCATTTCACTTCCTTTTTTATTTTTAACTAAAATAAATAAAATTATTTATAGGCAAAAGCTCTATTAAATTAAATAAAAATAGAGCTTTTCCTTATCATTATATATTAATTATTTATTTTTGCCACAACAGTTTTTATATTTTTTACCGCTACCACAAGGACAAAGGTCATTTCTACCTATATTATTGCTTTTTGCCTGTGGGGATTTAGAAATACTTTCACCATGATTTACAGTTGCATTTTTCAAACGGTCTTCTGGCTGTGGTTGTTCACGAACAACATTTACACGATACATCAATTTTGCAATATCTTCTTGAATATTATCGATCATTGCTTGGAACATATCATGACCTTCAATTTTATATTCAACTAATGGATTTCTTTGACCATAAGCACGCAAGCTAATACCTTCACGAAGCATATCCATATGATCTAAATGTTCCATCCATTTATTATCTACAACTTTAAGCATAATGATGCGTTCTAAATCACGCATTACTTCACTGCCGAATAATTTTTCACGATTATCATAATTATCTTTAGCTACTTTATATAAAGTTTCTTTTAATTCATCACGACTCATCGCTTCTAATTGTTCTTTTACTAGCGTTCCTTTTGGTGCATAAATATCTTCTGCTTCTTGGATTAAACCATCTAATGTCCATTCTTCTGGATAAAGTTTTTCATTAGCATATCTATCCATCTGGCTGTCAATTATACGTTTAACCATTTCAATGATATTTTCATAGAGATTTTCACCAAGTAAAATCTTACGACGTTGGTCATAAATAACTTCACGCTGTTGATTCATGACATCATCATATTCAATGACATGTTTACGAATATCGAAGTTACGTGCTTCAACTTTTTTCTGTGCCTGTTCAATGGAACGAGTAACTAATTTATGTTCAATTGGATCATCTTCACCCATACCAAGTTTTTCCATGATATTGGCGATATTATCAGAACCAAATAGACGCATTAAATCATCTTCTAAGGATAAGAAGAAACGTGATGCACCTGGGTCACCTTGACGACCAGCACGACCACGTAACTGATTATCAATACGACGAGATTCATGACGTTCTGTACCAATTACATAAAGACCGCCAACTTCTGCTACGCCTTCACCTAAGCTGATATCTGTACCACGACCAGCCATATTAGTGGCAATAGTTACAGCACCTTTTTGACCTGCGTCTTTAATGATTTCAGCTTCCATTTCATGATATTTAGCATTTAATACTTTATGGTCGATACCTTGTCTTTTCAATTGTGCACTTACTTCTTCAGACTGAACGATAGAAGTTGTACCTACTAAGACTGGCTGACCTTTAGCATGACATTCTTTTATTGTATTGATTACTGCTTTCATTTTAGCTTTTTTAGTTTTATAAATAACATCAGGATAATCAATACGTTTAATAGGTTTATTTGTAGGTACTACAATTACTGGTAATTTATAAATCTTTAAGAATTCATTTTCCTCTGTTTTTGCTGTACCTGTCATACCAGCTAATTTTTCATACATACGGAAATAATTCTGGAAAGTGATTGTTGCTAAAGTTTGAGATTCACGCTGAATTTTTACACCTTCTTTAGCTTCAATAGCTTGATGTAAACCTTCAGAATAACGTCTACCAAACATCAAACGACCTGTAAACTCATCGACAATGACGATTTCACCATCACGAACAACATAATCGCGGTCGCGTTTCATCATTGCTTTGGCACGAAGTGCTTGTGTAAAGCAATGAGACATTTCTATATTAGCACTATCATATAAGTTTTTAATATTTAATGCTTTTTCTACTTTTGCTACAGCAGAATCATTAGGAGAAACTGTTTTTTCTTTTTCATTTAAAACATAATCTTCTCCTTCTTTTAAATTTGCTACAGCTTTTGCCATGATAGCATACATATCAGTAGATTTTGCACCAGGACCAGAAATAATAAGTGGTGTTCTAGCTTCATCAATTAAAATACTATCTACTTCATCGATGATAGCATAATTTAATTCACGTTGTACCATCTGTTCTTTAGATACAACCATATTATCTCTTAAATAGTCAAAACCAAATTCATTATTTGTACCGAAAGTAATATCGCAATTATAAGCAAATTTACGAGAAGGGAAATCCATATCATGAGTGATTAAACCAACTGTTAATCCTAAAGAACGATATAATCTACCCATCCATTCGCTATCACGTTTTGCCAAATAATCATTAACTGTAATCATATGCACGCCTTTACCAGTTAACGCATTTAAATATACAGCTAATGTAGCTACTAATGTTTTACCTTCACCTGTACGCATTTCAGCGATTTTACCTTCATGTAGGCAAATACCACCAATCATCTGTACATCAAAATGACGCATACCAAGCACACGTCTAGAAGCTTCACGAACAGTTGCGAAAGCTTCTGGCAAAATACTATCTAAAGATTCACCATTTGCTATACGGTCTTTAAAATCACTTGTTTTTCCATATAATGAGCCATCGCTCAGCTGTTTCATTTGCGGTTCTAAAGCGTTTATTTTTTCTACAATACCGCGCATACGGCGAATTTCACTTTCATTATTATCGCCTAAAAATCTTTTAATAAAGCCGAACAAAAATCTCAACCCCTAACAAAATCATATTTTAATGTAGTATAACTAAAACATCTAAATCTATTTATCCTAAAAAATCTAAGATAATTTACTATCTACAAACTAAAATATTATAGATGTAAAAATTATATACAAATAAAACTACATCAAATTTTATCAAACAATGCTTAATAAGTCAAAGATAGTCATTATTTTATTTACTTATTTATAAAAAAAAATCGAGCTAATTAACTTAGCCCGATTTTATCTCAATGTATTATTGTCTACCTAAAATATATTATACACCAGACTCAATTAAACCATATTTACCATCTTTACGTTTGTAAACAACGTTAACATCTTCAGTTTTATCATCACGATATACGAAGAAATCATGGTTTAATAAATTCATCTGCATAATAGCTTCTTGAACATCCATAGGTTTTACCACAAAACGTTTTGTTTTAATAACAACTGCTTCATCTTCTTCAACAGGTTTTGCAGGTGGAGTCATCATTTCAGTTCTGATACTACCTTCACGGAAACGTTTTTCCAATTTAGTTTTATATTTACGAATCTGACGTTCAATTTTTTCGATAACTAAATCAATAGATGTATACATATCCATTGTTGCTTCCTGTCCGCGTAATAAAATTCCCTGAACAGGTACAGTAACTTCTACAATATGACGGTCTTTTGATACTGTAAGAAGGACGGTAATTTCTCCAACATTATCGAAGTATTTTGTTACTTTTCCTACTTTCTTTTCTACATAATCGCGAAGTGCTGGAGTGACTTCAATGTTTTTGCCTCTAATAGTGAATGTTGCCATATGCATTCATCCCCTTTTCTGTATCTTTGATTATATATATTCTACAACTACTATTTCTATTCCTTCTATTTTTTATAAAAATTTTAAAAAATTTTTACAAATTTTATGCATTATTAATTTATACTAATTAATTATCTATATATCTCAGTATTTTCGCCTAATAATTTAATAATCTTCCATTATCATTCCATTCTCCATACACAATACCTTTCTTTGTATTTTCAATTAATTTTTCTAATCTTTTTTGAAATAATTGAGGATTTTTCTTTTTTATTTGAATAGTATCTATGCGTACACGTTGATATAATATGGAAACTTATGGAAATTTGCCCAAACTATCTCATCTTTTTTCAATGCTTCTAATATATCTATATCAATATTAAATCCCTTTTCCGACATATCTGGTAATACTTTTTTACCTGCTTATGTCATTTTTCCTAACTTTTCCATTCTTCGACAACGTTCTTTATTCAATTCCGACCAGATAGAGCCTTTTTTTCGTGGAGATAATCTTTGTATTGTTATGCCATTATCAAGTTTTTTTACCGTACTATCTATCCAACCAAAGCACAAAGCTTCCTCCACAGCATCTATATACTAAAATGTATCATCATTTTGTGGCTTACCTCGTTTTACTATCACCCAACATTCTTTTTGTGTTTCATAATTATTTTCTAGCCATAGTCTTAATTCTTCTCTATTTTTAGCCTTTAATATATTTATAGGTTTTACTTCTTTCATCTTATAAATACTCCATTTTGATTATTTTCGATAAATTTTATTATACATCACTAGATAATAATTTATACCTAATTTTATTCTGTTCAAATTAACTAAAAAGCTTTATAATATGCTATAGAATAGGAGAGATAAAAATATGTTAGATACTGATTTATGTTGGTGTGGCAGTAATAAAGCATATAAAGACTGCCATAAACAATTTGACGAACACTTAAATTCCATTAAATTAAAGGCATTCAAAGGTCAAAAAAGACCACCTCGCAATATTATAAAAAATGAAAAAGATATTGAAGGTATTCGCAAAAGTGGCATTATAAATAATGGTGCTCTTGATTTAATAGCTTCTAAAATTTGTGCTGGCATGGATACAGAAACTATCAATTTATTAGCACATAATTATATCGTTGAACATGGCGGTATTCCTGCTTGCTTAAATTATGAAGGCTATCCAAAAAGTATCTGCGTATCTATCAATAATGTAGTTTGTCATGGTATTCCTAGTCGTGATATCGTTTTAAAAGATGGCGATATTGTAAATGTAGATGTAACTACTATTCTTGATGGATATTATGCTGATGCTTCTCGTATGTTTATGATAGGTAATGTTTCTGATAAAGCAAGAAAATTAGTAGAAGTTACTAAAGAATGTATGGAAATCGGTATTAAAGCTATTAAACCCTGGGGCTTTGTTGGTGATATCGGAGCTGTTGTTGAACATCATGCACATAAACACGGTTATTCTGTAGTTGAAGATTTAGGTGGTCATGGTGTTGGTAAAAAGTTCCATGAAGAACCATTCGTAGCTCATTTTGGTAAAAAAAATACAGGTATGCTTCTCGTTCCTGGTATGGTTTTAACTGTTGAACCAATGATTAATATGGGTGCTCGTCATGTAGTTTTAGACCCAGTAGATGAATGGACAATCTATACAAAAGATGGCTCTTTATCTGCACAATGGGAAAAAACTGTATTAATCACTGAAACTGGTACAGAAATACTTGCTGATTAATACTCAAATTATTAAACTAAAAATGCTTCCTGCTAAAAATACAGGAAGCATTTTGTAATATTACTTAAATTTTATTAAAGGGGTTTTGTAATGACTAATAAACCAATTATTAGTATGGAAAAAATATTTAAAAAATATGAAAATAATGCTCTAGCTCTAAATGATATAAATGTAGAAATTCATAAAGGGGAATTTGTTTTTATCGTAGGTCCAAGTGGAGCTGGTAAATCCACCTTTATGCGCATGCTTTTACATGAAACCTTGCCTACTTCTGGAACAGTTATCATCAATGGATATAATATCACTAAAATGAAACGACAAGATATTCCTTATTTACGTCGTAGTCTAGGTATTGTTTTCCAAGATTATCGCCTTTTACCAGATAAAACGGTTTATGAAAATATTGCCTTTGCTATGCGAGTTATCGAAGCGCCTCGCCGTCTAATACAACATAGCGTAAATAGTGTTTTAGATGTCGTAGGTTTGAAAGATAAATATAATTGTTTTCCTCATCAATTATCCGGTGGTGAACAGCAACGTGTAGCTATAGCTAGAGCTATCGTCAATCAACCTGCTATTGTCATTGCTGACGAGCCAACAGGAAATCTTGACCCAGAAACTACATGGGGCATCATGGAAATATTTTATCGCATCAATAAAGCTGGTACTACAATCGTCATGGCTACTCATAATAAAGAAATTGTAGACACTATGCAACGACGCGTATTAACTATTGAAAACGGTCAAATTATTCGAGATGTTGCTCAAGGAGGTTATAGTGATGAAGCTTAGTACAAGTGAATATTTTATCAAAGAAGTCTATACCTCTTTTAAACGCAACATTTGGATGACTTTAGCTTCCATTTTTACCGTAGTTCTTTCTTTATTTATCTTAGGTTTTTTCTCTATCGTCATTTTAAATTTAAATAAAATGGCAAACACTTTAGAATCACAAGTACAAATAAGCGTATATTTGAAAGATGATTTATCCCAAGAAGAAATCGATGAAACTAAAGAAACTTTGAGTAAAATAGAAGGATTACAAGATATTAAATTCACTACTCGTGAAGAAGCTATGAAAAATTTCAAAGAACGTCTAGGCGACCAACAATTTTTATTAGATGCTTTAGACGATACGAATCCTCTACCTGATTCTTTTTCTTTGACTGTTACTTCTCCTCAGCAAGTAAAAACTATAGCTGATACAGCAGCTGCTCTCGATAGCGTAGAATCTGCTTCCTATAGTCAGGATATTATCAATCATTTATTCAATCTGACTCACTTAATTCGCTTAATTGGTATAGCTTTAATAATCCTATTGACTGGTGCTGCTATTTTTATCATTTCAAATACAATACGCCTCACTGTATTTGCTCGCAGAAAAGAAATAGCCATCATGAAATATGTTGGTGCAACTGACTGGTTTATTCGCTGGCCTTTCCTTCTTGAAGGCATTTGTCTTGGCTTTATCGGTGGAGGTTTAGCTACTATTTTTCTTTATATAATCTACAATCAAGTTACTCAAGAAATCTATGAAGCTATGGCATTTTTCCCACTTATTCCGCAACACCCATTCATTGATTATATCAGCCTTGCTATCTTAGTTGCAGGAATTATCATTGGTGCTTTGGGCAGTACCATTTCTTTAAAAAGATTTCTAAAAGTTTAAGGAGCATATTTTAATGAAAAAATTTCTTATTTTATCTTTATTATTATGCTTTTTTATGACAAATACACCTCTTGTTTTTGCCGAAAACCTTTCTGAAAAACAAGAACGCATTGAACAACAAGCCCAAGAAGAAAAAAATAAAATACAAGAAGCCACTGATAAATTAAACGAGGTTTCTGAAAAAATGCGTATCTTGCAAGCAGAATTAGATGAAGCAAATACAGCTTATAAGGAAATAAAAGCTAAATTAGACAATGCTAATGAACAGATTGCTCAAAAGGAAAAACAATTAGCAGATACTGAACAATCATTGAAAAAGAACCAGAAATATTTACAAAAACGTGTACGTGATATCTATATACATGGACAAATTTCTTATCTAGATATTTTATTTGGTGCAAAAGATTTTTCAGATTTTTTGACTAGAATGGATTTAATCAAAAGAATTTTACGCTATGATTATGATTTAATCACTAAAATTCATCAAGAACGCAATAGCATTATACAAACTAAAGCAGAATTAGAAAAAGAAAAAACTGCTACAGAAAAATTATATGACGAAGCTAAAACTAAAAAATTTGCTCTTGATGATAAAAAATCCGCTCTTGATAAAATGATAGATAGAATAAAATATGACAAAGAAACATCAGAAAAAGCATATAAAGAACTCATGAATGCATCTGAACAAATTGCTTTAATGATACAAAGACGAGGTGCTTCGGCATATGTCGGCACAGGGCAAATGATTTGGCCTTTAGGTGGCCCTATCACTTCTGAATATGGCTGGCGAACCCACCCTATTTATGGCAATGCTCGCTATCATAGCGGTATTGATATCGGTGGTGATTATGGCATGAATATCTATGCTGCTGACTCTGGTACTGTAACATATTCAGGCTGGATTAGCGGTTATGGCAATACTGTCATTATTGACCATGGAAATGGCGTTTCTACACTTTATGGTCATAATCAATCACTCACTGTAAGTGTCGGTCAAAATATCTCTCAAGGTGATATCATAGCTCATTGTGGCTCTACAGGAAATTCCACAGGCCCTCATTGTCATTTTGAAGTTCGTGTCAATGGTGAACCTACTAACCCATATGACTATTTATAAATACTAAGTGGTGATATTTTATGAATAAAATTTTAAAAACTATAATTGCAGTATTACTCATAGCAATTATCTCCTCAATTTCTACCTTAGGTTTAATTTATTATGCTCTCGGTTTTAATGAGCAAGGATTTAGCAATCTAATGCGTTTTATTACAGCTTATCGCTTTATTGAAACAAAATATGTCAATGATACTGATGATGTAAAACTAATTGATGGTGCGATTGATGGCATGGTAAAATCCTTAAATGACCCTCATTCCAATTACCTATCACCTAAAATGTATAAAACCTTAATGGAACAAACAGAAGGCTCTTTTGCTGGTATCGGTGTTGTCATGGGTATGGATAATGAACAAAAAATTCATATAGTCGGCATCATGGAAAATTCTCCAGGGCAAAAAGCAGGTCTTCAAGAAGGTGATGAAATTTTAGCCGTTGATGGGGTACCAGTAACTCAAATGGCATTTGATGAAGTAGCTGCCCATGTTCGTGGACAAGCTGGTACCGATGTAGTTTTAACAATTATGCGCGATAATGCAAATCAAGATATAACAATTACACGCGACAATATAAAATTAAAAACTGTCGGTCATAAAATGTTAGATAACAATATCGGTTATATTCAAATAGTATCTTTCTCTGAAGACACTGCCAATGAATTTAATGAAGCTTACAATGATTTAAAAAATCAAGGTATGAAGGCACTTGTATTAGATTTACGCAACAATCCTGGCGGACTTTTGACAACTTGTGTTGAAATTGCTAAAAAACTTGTACCTAAAGGAGAAATTGTTTCTATTGTTGATAAACAAGGAAATAAAGAAACATATTCTTCATCTTTAGAAGCTCCTGAATATCCTCTTGTTGTATTGATCAATAAAAATAGTGCTAGTGCATCTGAAATACTCTCTGGCGCTATTCAAGATACAAAAACAGGTACAATAATCGGTAATACTTCTTATGGTAAAGGCTCTGTGCAGACAATCTTACCTATGTTTGAAGATGATGCTGTAAAATTAACTATTGCTAAGTACTATACACCAAGTGGACGTTCTATAGATGGCACAGGTATCACACCTGATATTGAAATAAATTTAGATGAAAATGCTACTTCAGATACACAATTAGACAAAGCATTGGAAGTTTTAAAAGCTCAATTAAATAATAATTAAATATTTTATTTAGGCTATCACTAAAAAATAAATAATATTAGTGATAGTCTTTTATTTTTTTCTAAAATTATAAAAGGATTTTAAAAATTTTCAGAGAATATATTAAATATAGATTTTTAAGATTTTACACCCAGGAGGGATTTTAATATGACAGAATTTAATAGTACACAATTAAGAAACTTAGCATTAGTAGGACATAGCAAATCTGGTAAAACATCAATAGCAGAAAACTGCCTTTTCAAATGTGGTGCTACTAATCGTGTAGGCAAAACAGATGATGGCACTTCCATACTTGATTATGAACCAGAAGAAGTAAAACGCAAAATGACTATTGATTCTAGTCTAGCTTCTTGTGAATGGCAAGGTTACAAAATTAATTTCATAGATACTCCAGGGTATCCTGATTTTACAGGAGAAGTAAAATCTGCTTTTACTGCTTGTGAATCAGCAATCGTAGTAGTTTCTGCTACATCTGGTATCGAAATTGAAACAGATAGAGCATGGAAATATGCTGAAGAATTATCTCTACCACGTGCTATTTTCATCAATAAAATGGACCGTGAACATGCTGATTTTTATAAAGTAGTAGAAGAATTACGTGCTCATTTTGGTAAAGGAATTGTTCCTATTCAAATTCCTATTGGTAGCGAAGCTAGTTTCCAAGGCGTAGCTGACCTTATCACTATGAATACAAAAGTCTTAATCAAAAATAAAGATTTAATTTATGAAATTCCTGAATATATGAAAGATGAAGTAGATACTGCTCGTCATATGCTCATGGAAACTTGCGCTGAATTCAATGATGAATTATTAGAAAAATATCTTGAAGGCGAAGAAATCACTGAGACAGAAGTAGCAGCTGCTCTCATTGAAGGTATCGTAAATGCTAAAATTTTCCCTGTACTTTGCGGTAGTGCTACTAAAGGTATTGGCTTTAGACAATTAATGAACAGTATCATTGAATATATGCCAACTCCTTATTTCCGTGCTTCTATGGGTATTAATCCAAAAAATAATGAACTCATTGAACGCCGTACAGAAGATGCTTTCTCCGGATATGTATTTAAAACAGTTGTTGACCAGTTCATCGGCAGAGTTAGTTACTTAAAAATCTTATCTGGCACTTTAATTGAAAACAGTTCTGTATATAATAGCGTTAGCGAAAAAACTGAACGTATTAGCAGTCTTTATAGTGCTTGTGGTAAAAATCAACAAGCTCAAAAAATTGCTCATGCTGGTGATATTGTAATCATCACCAAACTTCAAGCAACAAAAACAGGTGATACTTTATGTAATGAAGAAGAACCTATCAAATATGAACCTGTTACTCATCCAGCTTCTATGTTTACTATGGCAATCAAAGCAGATAAAAAAGCTGACGAAGATAAAATCGGCAATGCATTAACTCGTCTAGTAGATGAAGACCCTACTTTAACAATCTATAAAAATACAGAAACTGGCGATTTAACTATCAGTGGTGTAGGTGAATTACATCTTGATGTAGCTATTGAAAAACTCTTAAATAAATTTGGCGTTACAGCTAAACTTTATCAGCCTGCTATCGCTTATCGTGAAACTATCCGTGGCACTAGCAAAGTTGAAGGAAAACATAAAAAACAAAGTGGTGGACATGGTCAATATGGCGATGTTTGGTTAGAATTTAGCCCTGGTGAATTAGGCAGTGGTGTTACTTTCACTGAAACTATCGTAGGTGGTGCTGTTCCTCGTCAATATATTCCTGCTGTAGAAAAAGGTGTTCGTGAAACACTTCAAACAGGTATTTTAGCTGGTTATCCAATGGTTGATATCAAAGTTAATCTCTTTGATGGTTCTTATCATACTGTTGACTCTTCAGAAATGGCTTTCAAAACAGCAGCAGCTCTTGCTATAAAAAAAGGTATTCCTGAAGCAAAACCTGTACTCTTAGAACCATATTATACTTTAAAAATCACAATTCCAGAATATTATATGGGTGATGTAATCAGTGGTATCAATACAAAACGTGGTCGCATCATCAATACTGAAAGCCCATCTCACGATGTCAGCATCATTGAAGCTCAAGTTCCTTTAGCTGAATTATATAAATATGCTACTGATTTACGTTCAGCAACTCAAGGTCGTGGCAGTTATACTATGGAATTTTCACATTATGAAGAAGTTCCTGCTAAAATCAGTGAACAAATAATTGCTGAAAATAATAAATAAAATCTCAAAATAATAAATGAAATGTGAGATAGCCTACATTTTTTGTAGGTCTATCTTGCATTTTTCAGAAAATATATAAAAAAATTAAATTTAAAAATTATACTTGACAATCAACCACAAAAGCTGCATAATATATTACATAAGATACAACTGTGGTATAGGGATTGAGCTTTTTCCCTTTTTTATTTTGCTATTTAAAGAAAACGTTTACCAAAATGGAGGTATAAAAATGTCTAATATTATCGAATTCTTAAAATCTCAAGAAGCTAAAGAAAAACTTATGAGCCTTTACAATCTTGATGAACAAGCTGTAGATACTCAAGTTAAACGTTATCAAAAATTAGCTGATGCTTTTGCTGAAGTTTATCCTGTTGATAATGCATCTTTCTTCAGTTCTTCTGGTCGTATTGAAATCATTGGTAACCATACAGACCATCAACTTGGTCGTATCGTAGCTGCAAGTATCGACATGGATACAATCGCAATTGTTACTCCTAATGCTGACGGCAAAATTCATGTAAAAAGCTTAGAATATGATGAATTCACTATTGATGTTAATGATTTAGCTGTTAAAGAAGATGACTCTCGTACTGTTAAATTAATCAAAGGTATTCTCGAACGTTTCGTTCAAAATGGCAGAAAAATTGGTGGCTTCACTACATTCATGACAACTACAGTATTAAGTGCTGCTGGTGTTAGCTCCTCTGCTTCTTTTGAAATGCTTATCTGCGCAATTTTAAATGACCTCTACAACAATAACGAAATCTCTACTTTAGAATGTGCTAAAGCTGGTCAATGGGCTGAAAATAATAAATGGGATAAAAAATCCGGACTTTTAGACCAATTAGCATGTGCTACTGGTGGTATGATTACTATTGACTTTGCTAACTATGAAAACCCTGAAGTTGTAAAATTAGATAGTAAAGTTATTCAAGATAAATATGACTTTTTCATCACTCCTACAGGCGAAGATCACTCCGCTCTTGATGGCGAATACACTGCTATCACTGTAGAAATGAAAGCTATCTCCCAATTCTTTGGTAAAGAATACTTAAAAGATGTTAGCATGGACGATATCATGGCAAATCTTCCAGCTCTTCGTGAAAAAGCTGGCGACCGTGCAGTTCTTCGTGCTATCCACTTCATTACAGAAACAGAACGTGTTCGCAAACTAGCTGCAGAAGTTAAAGAACATGATTACACTAACTTTGAAAAAGCTGTTACTGATTCTGGTCTTTCTTCTTGGAGATTTTTACAGAACTGTGCAACACCAGACCCTAAACATCAAGGTATTGCACTCTTCCTCGCTATGAATGAAATCTACTTCCAGAATCATAAAGGTGTATGCCGTGTTCATGGTGGCGGTTTTGCTGGTTCTATCCTTTCTGTTATTCCAAAAGAAGAATCTCCTGCATTTAGAGCATTCCTCAAAGATGTTCTTAAAAATGAATATTATGAAATTCATATGCGTGATGCAGGTAGCGTTAAAGTTTTCTAATTTAGCTCTCTCTAATTCTCTTAATATACAATCTCCAAATAGCAGGCAACATATTTTTGTGTTGCCTGCTATTTATTTTACGATTATATTGATATTTAATAGGCAAATCACAGCTTTTTTGATAAAATAAAATACAACTATTTCCTCAAATATATTTCTTATATTTAATAACTAAAAAAGGAGGGATAATTTATGCAAACAGAAAAAACTCCTATAATTTCCAAAGATAAAGATGAATTAAAAGCTGCACTAGAAGCAATTTTATTTATATCGGGTGAAGCAGTATCTCATTTTCGCTTAGCAAATACTTTAAATATTACAAGCGACGAATTAGATGAACTCATCATGTCCTTACAAGAAGATTTACAAGCTAAACATCGTGGATTAGCATTAGTCAAAATTGCTGGTGGCTATCGATTATGTACAAAAATAAAAATAGCTTCTTATCTTGAAAAATTCACTCAAGTTGTTGATAAAAAGCTCTCTCAACCTATAATGGAAACATTATCTATCATTGCTTTTAAGCAACCTGTTACTAAACAAGAAATCGAAGAAATTCGCGGTGTAAATACAGATAAAATCTTACGTCGTTTACTTGAAAGAGATTTAATTCAAGAAGTTGGTCGTAAAAAGGTCATCGGCAGACCTATATTATATGGTACTACTTCTACATTTTTACAATGTTTCGGCTTAAATGATATAAAAGATTTACCAGAATTGCCAAATATGAGTTATGAAGAACGAGAAAAACTCTATCAAGAAGCAAATTTATTTTCTAATGAAGATTTAAAAACTGATTAAAACAATTAAGGTATTTTATCATGGGACAAAAATTATTCACCAGTGGCGAATTTGCTAAATTTTGCAATACAACAAAAGATACATTATTTCACTATGATGATATTAATTTATTAAAACCTGCCAAAATAGCTACTAATGGCTACAGATATTATTCAGCCAATCAAGCATTTTTATTTGATATGATTTCACTTTTAAAAGAAGTAGGTCTTAGCTTAGAAGAAATCAAAATATATATGGATAATCGCGACGCTAAAACTTTTTTATCCATGTTAAAAGAAAAGGATAAAAAAATCCATCAAGAAATAGAACGGTTAAAAAGATTGCGTAGTTTATTAAAAAATACAATGAATATCACACTTGATTCTTTCAATGTAGAAATTGATAAAATTACATTCACGCATAAAGAAGAAGAATATTTTATTGTAACTGAAGGGCCTAAAACCCCTGATGATAAAGCTGTTTTTTCAGCTATTTCTCAACATGTCAATTATTGTAATAAGCATAATTTTTACTATACTTTTTCCTTAGGTGAAATCATTTCTGCTGAACACATTCAAGATAAAACTTTCCAAACTACGTATTTTTGCACGAAAATAAATCGCAAAGTAAACAATAAACAATTATTGATAAAACCTGCTGGATTATATGCCATAAAATATATTCGTGGTTCTTATGATGATTTAATCAAAGCTTATGCTCAATTCGTAGAAGAACTACATAATATGAATTACAATGTCATAGGTGCTTTATATGAAGAAGATATGCTCAATTATCTTTCTGAAACGGATTTCAACTATTATTTAATGAGAATAGAAGCTCGTATCCTTTAACAAAAAAGCTATTAATAGATATTACTATTAATAGCTTTTACTTTCTTTTAACTATTTTCTGCCCTGTAGATAAGATGATACTTATTTTCTTTAAGCTCTACAATTTGTTCGACTTCATCTTGATGAATTTGCTGTTCATCAATCAATTCACCTTCACATAAGACACAAGTCCCACAACTACTGCTCAAATCTCGTGGTACAGGCATAATTTTAGCTTTTATATTCATTTGTTCGCATAATTTTTTAAAGCGAATAGCACCAAAATGTGCATAAAAAGTTACTATATATTTCATTGTATTTTATATTTAACTTTTACTTTGTAAAAGTCAAAGTATATTCTCCATTTTGTTCAGTAATATTGACATTATAGCCTTGCTTTTTACCATAATTGCTCACGTTTTCTTTAGCTGTAGGGCTATCTACTACCATTTGATATTTATTTTCTTTGCTCATCATTGCTTTGCTAAGCATAATCACAGGTTCTGGACAAGAAAGTCCTCTTGCATCTAAAATTTCCATAAATCTAAAACTCCCTCATTATTTTGATTTAATACTAAATGTGTTAAAATATGCTATGAATATCGTTATAATTAAACCGATAACTACTGCAATTTGACCATTTACTGTTGGACCATTGCCACTAGAAGCCAAACCAAAATTATGGGCAAAAGCAGCTCCGATAATTAACCCTAGAACAGTGATAGCACTATCAGAATTACCTTCACCTGCTAAGACTAATTGACGCAATGGACAACCGCCAAGTAATACACAGCCAAAACCAGCTAATAACATACCTAAGAAATTCCAAATTCCATCTGTATGAGCTATTGGTTGTTTATCAAAACTTAAATTAAAATATGATACATCTGTGATATTTGTAAGTATTAAATTGCAAATAAACGCACTCACTAAAATAGCAATAAAGCCTAATAATAATCTTGATTGACCAAATAAAATTATATCTCTTATGCCACCAACCATACATAAACGCGTACGTTGAGCCAACATACCTACAATAATACCTGCAACTAAACTAATAGCTAAAGCTGCATGTTTACCACCTGGAGCTGAAGCACTTTCCGTAAAATGAATAAATACTGGTGCTGTAAGTAAAAACACTAATAAAACTACAGCGATAATTGGTAAAATACTACCTTCTAATTTAGGCAATTTATATGTTCTTTTTAAACTATATCCTTTATTTAAGAAAAATACTCCTGCCATAATACCAGCGATAAATCCTACTAAGCCAAAAATAGCATTTAAATCTCCACCTGCTAAACGCAATATCATTCTAAAAGGACAACCTAAGAACATCAAACAGCCAATCATCACGAAAAATGCCAATATAAAACGTGTTAATGGAGAACTGCCACCTTTAGCATTAAATTCATTTTTAGCCACAGCAATTATAAAACTACCTAAAATCAAACCGATAATTTCTGGTCGAATATATTGAACTGTTGCTGTGGAATGTAAACCTAAACCGCCTGCTGTATCACGTAAAAAACAAGCAATACAAAAGCCCATATTCATAGGATTACCAAAATAAACTAAACAAGATGCTATAATACCTATAATTCCCCCTGAAAGTATAATCATCATACTTTCATTCTTTTGCATAATATATGCCTCCCTTTCTATGTATATGCACAATGCGTTTATCATAGCATCTAAACTTAAGCTATGTCTAATTTAATTTATTAATATTTTTCATCTATTTATCAAAAATCATAATAAATGAGGTTTTTATCATGCACAAAATTTATCTAGATAATGCTAGTACATCATTTCCCAAACCACCTTCAGTAGCTAAAGAAGTCTATAATTTTCTTGCTCATAATGCAGTGAATATCAATAGAGGTTCTTATAATAATGCTTATTCTGTTGAAGAAATAGTTTTTGAAACAAGAGAATTATTAAAAGATCTATTTCATGCTACAGATAGTAAAAATGTAGTCTTCACTAAAAATATAACAGAAAGTTTAAATATATTATTAAAAGGCTTTTTAAAACCAAATGATCATGTAATAATTTCTTCTATGGAACATAATGCTATTATGCGACCTTTGACTCAATTAACTAAACAAAATATCAGTTATACTCAAGTCCCTTGCCATATAGATGGAACATTTCCTTTAGCAAAATTATCTGATTGTCTACAAGAAAACACTAAGCTTATCATTGTAACTCATGCTAGTAATGTATGTGGAACAATCTTACCTATTGAACAAATTGGTGAATTTTGTGTCAAACATAATTTAAAATTCATGGTAGATTGCGCTCAAACTGCTGGTATTTTGCCCATTGATATGCAAAAAATGCATATTGATGCTCTAGCTTTCACAGGTCATAAAGGTTTATTAGGTCCACAAGGAATAGGTGGCTTTATTCTATCTGAAGATATGATTAAACAAATTGAACCTTTAATCAGCGGTGGCACAGGTAGTATCAGTCATACAGAAGAAATACCTCAATTTATGCCCGATAGATTTGAAGCTGGTACTTTAAATCTTCCTGGTATTATTGGACTACATGCGAGCTTACAATGGTTAAAAAAAATTACTATTGCCAAAATCCATGAACATGAAAATATGTTGACAAATTATTTTTTGCAACAGATACAACAATTAGACCCTGATGAAAAATATATTCGCCTTATTGGCAAAAAAGATACTCTTATGCGTACAGGCGTAGTTTCTATTCAAGTTTTAAATCATGAATTATCACAAATTGCCTATGATTTAGATGATAAATTTCAAATTATGACTAGAGTAGGTCTTCATTGCGCCCCACAAGCACATAAAACTTTAGGTACTTTTCCTACAGGCACAATCCGTTTTTCCTTTGGTTATTTCAATACATTAAAAGAGATAGATTTAACTATAGAAGCCTTAACTAAACTCATTTTAAATAAAGATATACAAAATATATAGGATATTAATTATGGAATTTAGACAATTAGAATCTTTTTGTGCTGTTGTTCGTTATCAAAGTTTTACTAAAGCTGCAGAAAAATTATATATTTCGCAACCTACAATCAGCACTCATATTCGTATGCTTGAACAAGAATTCAATTCTCGCTTAATCATTCGCACTACTAAAAATATTGAAATCACACCACATGGAAAAGAATTATTTGCATGTGCTCAAAAAATCTTCACATTAAAAAATGATTTAATTCAAAAATGGTCTGAAGAAAATAAAAAAATCATTCGTATCGGTGCTTCTACCATTCCTGCCGATTATATATTACCTGAAGTATTACCGTTATTTTGTCAAAAATATCCCGATATCCAATTGCATATTCATCAAAATGACAGTGGTAATATCTTACAATCTATTTTGAATGGCAAATTCACCATTGGTATGGTAGGTATGAAATCTTTTGAAAAAGAGCTTGATTTTGTTCCTTTTTTTCATGATGAAATCGTGATGATTACTCCTAAACAAGAAAAATTTTTACATTTTTCCCAAAAAGCATTTAATCAAGATGATTTAATCTCTTTATTGAAAAAAGAAACTATTATTTTGCGTGAACAAGGTAGTGGCAGTAAAAAACGTTTAGAAAGTTACTTTGAGCAAATCAATCTATCCGAAAAATCCTTAAATATCATAGCTAGATTAAATGACCAAGAATCCATCAAAAAATTAGTAGCTAGTGGACTTGGCATCTCGTTTATTTCTGCTAAAGCAATCACTGATGCAGATAATTTGCTCACTATAAAATTACCTGAAAATAACTTAACTCGCAGTTTATATTTTGCTTATCATAAAGACTATATCTTAAAAGAACATATCTTATCTTTTATAAAATTTGTACAAAAATTCTATGCAAAAAAATAAAATAAACGCTATAATACTATACAAGATTAAATATAGAGAGGGTTAGTATATTGAAAATAAAAATATTGACAAATATGGCAATGCTTGTAGCTTTGTCTTTGATTTTAGTAATGTTGATTAATTTCCCGATTTTGCCTGCTATTCCATTTATGAAATATGACCCTGCTGATATTCCTATTCTCATTGGCAGTTTTCTCTTTGGCCCTATGGGTGGTGTAATCCTGACAGCAATTGTTTCTATTTTACAAGGTTTATTCATCAGTGGTGATGGTGGTCCAATCGGTATCGTCATGCATTTTTTAGCTACAGGTACTTTTGCTTTTATTGCCGGATTTATTTATCAACGTACAAAAACAAAACGCTCTGCTGTTGTCGGTTTAATCTGCGGAGCTTTAAGTATGACTTGTGTTATGGTCATTTGTAATTTACTATTAACACCTATTTTCTTAGGTGCACCTATGGAAAAAGTTATTGAACTACTTTTACCTGCCATCATACCTTTTAATTTGATTAAAGCAAGTATAAATGCTTTAATAACTTATTTCATTTATAAACCTATATCAAATTTTGTACATCGCAATATTTAAAAGGAGCTTTAAATTTGACTGTAATTACTACTATTCGCAAAGTAACAATTGATTTAGAAAATAAAGCTAAACAAATTGCTAAAGATTTATCCATTTCTTATGTTACAAGAAATAATCTCGGCATTGATAAAATAAAACAACAAGAAAATGCAGATACTGTAATCATTGTAAAAAAAGATAAATTAGTCTTAGATTTACCTACAGGCGAAATGTTTTTTCACCCTAATATGGCTCAAGTTCGCATGAAACGTTTACGCTGTGGTGATATTGATAATATGCTTGAAGCTATGGGAGGACGAGAATTTTTACAAAATAAAACTGTTTTAGATTGCACTTTAGGTTTTGCCTCTGATGCAATTATCAGCTCATATGGTGTAGGCCCTAAAGGTAAAGTCATCGGCCTTGAAGTTAACCCTTTAATCGCTCTCATCGTCAAAGATGGACTAAAGACTTATCTACCTACTAATTACGATTTAAAATCTGCTATGGATAATATCACTGTTATCAATCAAGATTATTTAAGTTTTCTTAAAGAACAAGAAGATAATAGTTTTGATATCATCTATTTTGACCCTATGTTTCGCCATGCACTCACGGACAGTAAAAGTCTAAATCCACTTCGCCAATTAGCAGATATGAGAGCTGTTAGCCACGAAGCATTAAATGAAGCTAAACGCGTCGCTAAATATCGCATAGTCTTCAAAGAAAATAGTCGCAGTCTTGAATTTTCTCGCCTTGGTTTTACTAAAATCTGTGGTGGTAAATACGCTCCTATTCACTATGGAGTTATTGATTTAAACTAAAAATATAAAAGACCTAAGCTTATATGGATTTTCCCATATATCTTAGGTCTTTTTTCTATTCTTTAAACAGTTCTAATTGTTTTATCTCTTTAAAATGATATTGACGATATTTTCGTTCTGATAAAGCCCTGCTCAATCTTTTACTATCATAAATTCTAATATATTTCTGAGCAAAAATATTTGGCAATGCCACACCTACAGCTATTGCTAAAATTATCAAAGTAGCATTTACACCACTTTGAAACGCTTGTAAAAAATTGCTCACATCTAAAGTATCAATATCAATTATATTAAATAACAAACGATACATCAAAATACCTGGCATCAAAGGAATAACTGACGGTATCGTAAGCACATGGCTAGGCACATGAAACCAATGCACAGCCCTCAAAGCAATAATACTTACCACCATTGCTCCTAGCAATGTTCCAATCGGCAAACCAACACCTAAAAAATCCATAGATAATGTACGTACACAGACAGAAATCACTCCACCTAAACCGACTACCCATAATAAACGTGGCGGAACATTAAACATTGTAGAAAAACCAGCAGCTGCTATAAAAGCTGATATTACATAAACAATATATGCTTGATGATTTACTGTCGATAAATACGTAAAATCTTCTACACTGAATAATTTTATGGCAAAAATTATACCAAAAGTCATACTACCGACCATAAGCAGAGTATTCATAGCTCTTGTTATGCCAGCTGTAATATAACAATCAAGCATATCTTCTAAAGCATTGACCATGGGCACACCTGGAACGATAAAAATAGCACATGCCAACATAGTGTACCATGAAGTATCTGTAAACGGCAAAAAATGCGTAAAATATGCTATTACTGTAGCTGTAAATGAAGATAATACAATCGCCATATAAGGATTTATACCAATTTTTAAACATTGACTGCGCACAAAAAAGCCAATAAATGCTGCTATTGCAGTATATAATGATGCCATGATATCACAGCCAAACATTTTACCTACACCACCGCAAGCCAGTGCCGCCCCAAGATTAATAATAAAAGTTGCGTATTTGCTTTTCTTACTTTCTACTTTCTTCAATTCAGCTTCAAATTGCTCAATAGTATAATCTCTTTCGATTGCCTCCCATGTCATTTTACTAACTTCTAAAATCACATTCATATCAACATTATGCTGATAACATTTTTGCAATTTCGTCATATGATAATTGCCAACGCTCACACTGACCATCAAAGTAGTATACGTAACATGAATATGCAATTGGTCGCCAAAAATTCCCGCATAAGCAGCTGTTCGTTGCATAGTTCGCACAATCCTGCTCGTATCTGCTGAATTTTCCATCATTAAACGACCTACATGCAAAATCAAATGAACTTTTCTTGTCAGTTCTAAATAATTTTCATCTATATTATATGGTATGCTTTTAGAAATTGGTACGTTCTTCATCAGTATAAATGCCCTTCTTAATCATAAAATAAATATCCTATTCTATTATAATATCAATCTAAGATAATAGTACATACAAAATTATATTTATTTCAAATATCACTCAAATCAACATAAGACCTCAAGAAATTGCAAGGATTTTATTTAAATTCAGCGAATTATATACTAAACGATATTGTTTATTTTAAATTTAGAAAAGAGGGATTATATGCAAATCTACATTCAAGTAAAACAACTCGGCAAACGCAAAGCTAGTATTGAAGCACAAAAATTTATTATCGAAGACTCCCTTTTTACTGTATATGATTTACTTTATGACATTGTAACTAAACAAGTAGACAAATTCAATCATCGTGCTATTGGCAATATAGATGGTGAACCTACCTTATTAAATTATTTATCGTTAACTCAAATAGAAAATCAATCGCCTTCTGGAAAAATATCCTTTAATCTAGATTATCGCCAACAAAAACAAGATATTCAATCGGCTTTTGATAATGTTATTATGGCTTTTAATGATAGATTATTCCGTATATTTTTAAACGGTAACGAACTATCTTCCCTAGAAGAAAAAATCAATTTACAGGAAAATGACAAATTAACTTTTATCCGCTTAACCATGTTATCAGGAAGAATTTGGTAAACTTTTTCGTAAAATTAGAAAGGATTTTTATTATGTGTTTAGATAGATGGTTCAATAATAATAAAGAATTTAAAAATAAAATAATAGCTGAACTTGCAAAGTTAAAAAATAAACTTTCTACAACGCAACAAAATATTTATGATATTTATTTAACTGAATTACAAGTAAAAACTAGATATAATTATTATTACGCTTCTTTTTCCTTAGAAGAAAGGCTCTCTAATCACCCTTTATATCTACATTGGCAAAAAATTTTACCTGAAATATTAACAAAGCCTATATCTTCTTATTTTTCTGATGATGAAAAAATTGTATTGCAGACCATCTTAGGCAAAGACAAAGCAGATTTATTTTTCTTAGCCCTAGATAATTTAATGGATTACCCTTATCAAACTAACTGGTATAGGCGCACACTACGTTCTCACCAATCACATCTATATTTAAGTCGCATGTTCGATGTATTAAATGAATTTTTAATCTATCGCAATACTCAATTAACGCCTCTAGAAAAATTAAAACTATCTCGTAAACCTATCGATGAAAATAATTTACCACTACAAGATTATATTTATTTGCAAAGTTTTGGTATTTATGTTCTAGCCGCTGAAATCGATAACAATAATACACAAACAATAAAATTAATTGAAGATATCATCTTAGGTGATAATCAAGTTGCTTTTCTTTCTTATGGTTTAATCAATTCCATAGTAAAAAGTCATAATCAACATCTGCATAAATTACTAGGTGATTTACTCTTAGCTGGACGATTGCAAGAAGGATTGCGCCAATCCATCACTGAAAATATGGATAATGGCACAGTAGAAGCTTTTTTAACCCTATTAAAAGTAATCGAAGAAAATAATTTAATTCGCTATGCATCTGTAAAAAGAGCTATAGCCACATGGACAAGTCTAATTGATATTGATAATGCTGATAAAATCACTAAAAAAGAAATATCTTCTTTCTCTAAATTTCTAACAAATGAACAGCTCCGCCATCAATCACTCAATAGCCAAAATCCAGTGGAAATCTATTTAGCTCTATGGTCATATGCTTTTTATAACGTAGAAACAACTATACCATTTATCCTTGATTTATTTAAAAATGGTCAAAAACATCAAAAACTGGTCGCTGGTTATTTCTTAAATGTAATCAATGATAATCAAATAATTTTTAAATTACGTTATGAATTAGTTACCCAATACAATTTAACAGAAGATAATCTATCCTTAATAGCTATATTATTCCGTCTAAAATTAAAAGATACAGCTTATAAAAATTTCCTTGATCATAATTTCAGCTCTACACAGCTAATAGATTATTATTATAAATTAAAAGCTTTATCGCAAAATTTACCTAAAGAAAAAATTTTCTCGCCTTGCGTTTTCCCATGGCATACTGAAATTCTAAACTTAAGTGATGTTTTGATTGAAATGGCAGATATTAGTTACTATCTAGCTTCTGATGAATTATTAGATGATTTTTGCAGTGAAATTTCTCGACTTGATACTTTTTGGCGCGATAATTATTTGAAAAAATTATATACTACTCCTAAAACTCTAACTCAACGTCAATTAGTATTTTGCCTATTGGCTGATAGAAGTGAAGCCACACGCAAAGAAAGCTATAACATCATCAATAAGCTCGCCATTTCTAAAGATGAATATGACCTTCTCATATCCATGCTCAAATATAAATACAGTGATTTACGTCAAAATATCATTCGACTCTTATTAAAACAGCCTGAAAAACAATTACTTGATACTTTAAAAATTTTATTGAGCGATAAAAAAGGCTCTATTCGCCTTGCTGGTTTAGATATATTATTGCAATTGCAAAAAACTCCTCATAATCAAACCCTATTTAATACTGCCAAATCATATCTTTGTACACTTACTAATCCTACAACTAATGAACAAATCTTAATTTCGCAAATAAATGATAGCTATGATAATGACCCTACTATTAAAAAATTATCGTATGATACTACATTAAAAACTCAACTTACACTATCTGAAGTAAACAATTCTTTAAAAATAACAGATATTTATCCGCTTTCACATCAAGAATTATTCCAAATACTAGAAGATTTATCTAATTTTTACGAAAAACATAAAATGCTTTCGTATAATCCTTTGTATGGCAGTGAAATCCTTTTAGATAATGATTTTAGACGCATTTCTTGGGAAGAAAAATTTAATTTATATAAATATCCTTATCCTAATCTTTGGCAGGATTTTTATGCTCAATATATCAAAACACCTGCTAAACTTTATCAATTATATCTATTTATATCATTGAATTATTTCGATATAAATTCACCATTTAAAGATGTAATATCTAATACATTCAATGACAATTCAATTTGTCTAAAATCCAAATATATACAAACTAAATTAAATAATTATTCCCGTATAGAAAGTTTAGCCACTATCATTGAAAATCTCTATGAATATTATGTTCCTCAAAAATATTGTTTTGAAGTTGCTAAATTCTGGGCTTTACGTCATTTAGAAAAATTCGATTTTAATAAAGTCATAGCAAAACAAAATAAAATGACTATTTTTTTCTTAACGCAATATCATTATGGTAGTAAATCTGTTGGTTGTACTTTCATTCTTATGCCACTTTTAAATAATTATAATGATGATATTAGCTTTAAAGAAAGCTTCATTTTACTATATAATCTCTACACTAAATACAAATATGAAATTTATTTGCCTATATATAATTTCCTTCGTGCTAAGCAAATGAATTTAATCGCTGAAGATGAACTTTATATCGATATTTTCCAACGCTCATCAGAACAATTATCTTCAAAACTCAATCAATTATCTTCTTTATTTGAAGACAATTTTTCGACTTTAGCTTTTCGTGATTTTTCTGCTGAAAAACCAACAATAAAACAAGATTTATTACTTTATAGCCAAAATTTTGCCGATATCATCATATCTCAAATTTTATCCATTGAATTAAAACGCGGTGATTTACCTACTAAATACACTAAATTAATAAATAATATCAAACAAATAAAAGGCATTCATTATTTTGTTGATATTTTAACAGCATTAGGCAAAAGTAAATTAAAAAATATTTCTTATCTTTGGTCTGAAGTAACTAATAAAGATAGCATCTTTTCTTATCTATTAAGTATTTGCAAACCCAAAAAAGATGAAACCGCTAAAGATTTAAAAGCGTATCTAAAAGATAAATCTATCTCTAATATTCGTTTAATCGAAGCTTGTATGTTCTCACCTTCATGGATACCATTAGTGGATAAAATTTTGAAATGGAAAGGATTTGTCAGCGGTTGCTATTATTTCTTAGCACATATGCGTTATGCTGATAAAAAATTAGCTGCTACCTTTGCTAAATACACGCCTATTTCCATTGAAGATTTACGTGATGGAGCTTTTGATTTGGACTGGTTTAAATCATGCTATAAACAATTAGGTAAAGAACGTTTTGCTATTTTATATGATGCTGCTAAATATATCTCTGAAGGAAATGCTCATACACGTGCTAGAAAATACGCTGACGCTACTAATGGTTTATTCTCCGCTGATGAAGTCAAAGCACAAATAATTGAAAAACGCAATAAAGATTTATTGATGGCTTACGGATTAATCCCACTTTCTAAGAGCGGTAAAATCACTAAGACTGCACAAAAAGAAATCCTCAAACGTTATATATTCATTCAGCAATTCCACAAAGAAAGTAAAAAATTGGGCTCACAAAGACAATCTAGTGAAAACTTAGCTTGCAAAATTGCTCTAAATAATTTAGCAAGAAATGCTCATTTTTCTGATACTTTCCGCTTTATCTTAAATATGGAAACACAATTAATCAAAAATCAGCAACAATATTTTGAGCCTAAAGAGCTAGAAAATATTTCTATTTATTTACAAGTAGATGAATATGGTAAAACTTCTATTATTTGTCAAAAACAAAATAAACAATTAAAATCTATACCTAGTAAAATCAAAAAAGAACCATATTATCTTGCTTTAAAACAAGCCAAAAATGAATTTATTGACCAATATCGTCGTTCAAAAATTATGTTTGAACAAGCTATGGAAAATTCTACTTTATTTTTGGCAGATGAAATCACTTTGCTCAATCAAAATCCTATATTAAAGCCATTGCTTCAAAATCTAGTATTTATTCATGATGATGATATAGGCTATTTCCAAAATAATAGCTTAATCTCACCTACAAAAGACATCATCAAATTAAATGCTGATGATAAAATTCGTATCGCTCACCCTATAGATTTATATAAAAGTAATCTATGGCATATATATCAGCAAGATTTATTTACACGTCAAATTAAACAGCCATTCAAACAAATTTTCCGTGAATTATATTTAAAAATAGATGATGAGTTAAATTCTGCTCAATCTCATCGTTATGATGGTTATCAAATCCAACCACAAAAAACGCAAGCTGTTTTAAAAACTCGCAATTGGATTGCTAGCTATTATGAAGGTCTACAAAAAGTATATTATCAAGAAAATATCATTGCTACTATTTACGCTGCTGTTGATTGGTTTACTCCTGCTGATATTGAAGCTCCTATACTTGAATATGTATCGTTTTATGATCGCAAAACTTTCAAAGATATTTTAATTAAAGATATTCCTGATATTATTTTCTCTGAAGTTATGCGTGATGTAGATTTAGCTATCAGCATTGCTCATGTAGGTGGCGTAGACCCTGAAACAAGCCATTCTACAATACAGATGCGCAAAGCTATCTTAGAATTTACTTTACCACTCTTTAAATTGAATAATGTTTCCTTAAATGATAATTTTGCTATCATCAAAGGAAATTTAGCTGATTATTCCATTCATTTAGGTAGCGGTATTGTTCATCAAATGGCAGGAGCTGAAATCGCTATTTCTGTTGTTCCTTCCCAACATCGTGGTCGCCTATTTTTACCTTTTGTTGATGAGGACCCTAAAACAACCGAAATCATCACCAAAGTATTGCTCTTTGCCAAAGACAATGATATCAAAGACCCATTTATTTTAAATCAAATAAAAGTAGTTAAATAAAACGAAAAAACTGTACTAAACAATTTATGATTTTAGTACAGTTTTTTCTATTTTATCTATGCTCTTTTTGATTTAGTTCTTACCAAAAACATCAATTTATCTTCTTTTAACTTATTAATATAATTGCGGAAAAAGATATTAGGAATTGCCACACCAACAGCTATTGCTAATAATATCAAAGTTGTATTAACACCATTATTTAAAACATGATGATAATTCATATTATCCACATTTTCTAAATTGATGATGCTAAATAATAAACGATACATAAAAACACCTGGAATTAAAGGGATTACAGACGGAATAGTCAATACATGACTAGGTGCATGTACTATATGTACGGCTTTTAACGATAATAAACTGACTATAACAGCACCTGCAAGCGAAGCTGTTGTTTGTGAACAAGCATATTCTAACATTAAAAAGTTGCGTACTCCCACTGAAATTATTGCTCCACAGGCAACTACAATTAACAATCTAGGTGGCATATTAAAAATAGTTGCAAAACCTATAGCAGCCACTGAAGCTGCAACAGCACAGACTAAAAAGGAGTTAGAAGAAATGCTCAAGCTTGTAAAATCTTGAACTACACATAATTTTATGGCAAAAGCTATGCCAAAAGTCATACTTCCTATCATCAATAAAGTATTTATCGCCCTTGTCATTCCTGCTGTAATATAATTATCTACCAAATCATCTATCGCATTAATCAAAGGAACTCCCGGCACGATAAATAAACTACAAGCAATAAGTGGATGCCATGGCGTATTAGTTGGCATAAAATGTATAAAGTATGCACAAATAGTGGCTACGAAAGCAGAAATAGCTATTGAAGCATATGGATTAAATTTTAATAAATTGCATTTCATTCTCGTCCAATAACCTATCATTGCACAAATAGAAGTGTAGATAAATGCAAAAAAATCACCACCAAATAATAAGCTAAAGCCACCACAAGCCAGCCCTGCACTAATCATCACTAAAGGCTTTTTATAATATCTTTTACGCAAACAAATAAATCTCAATTCTTTTTCAAATTCATTTAAAGAATAATCTTGCTCAATAGCTCGCCATGATAATTTACTAACTCCAGAAATTGCTGTCATATCTACTCCATGTCTATAACATTTCTGGAAATTAGTAATGGATTTATCCCCTGTATTGATATTTACCATTATTGTCGTAAAAGTAATATGAATTTGTAATCTTCGCTCTGGTATTTTCATAAATACGCCTACGCGTTTCATATTACGCACAATGCGATTTGTATCAGCTCCACTTTCCATTAAAACTTTGCCCACACGCAAAATCAATTGTATTTTTCGTTCAATCTCCTTATCTTCTTTCAAATTTTTTAAATTATTATGTTCTAAATAATTATTCATTTTCCCTAACCTCTATAACTCTATTATTCAATTTTCTATTACTAAATAGCATAAATATGATGATTTTATAATTATATCTCCTTCATAATCTACTATATTTATATTATTATGCAAAGTAATATTAAATTCAAATACAGCTTTGTTATTCAATCTATAATTAAAACGCATTAATAAAATTAAACAAAGAGCTATTGACTATGGTGTTATACCATAGTTTATACTTGAAATAAGAAGTAATATATTTCTATTTTAAGAAAGGATTTGTTATTATGGTTACGAAAAAATATTGCTGGTTAATGTTATTGCTAGCAATTATTTTGGAAATAACAGGTACAGCTTTAATGAAATTTTTTGCCATAAAAGGTGGTATGGAAGGTTATATCTTAATGCTTTTATTTATATTTTGTTCCTATTTTGCATTAAGTAAAGCCATTGTAAAAATTCCCATCAGTACTGCTTATGCTATTTGGGAAGGTATAGGCTTAATCGGCACAGCTTCTGTAGCTTATTTTATTTTTAATGAAGACTTATCTTTATTAAAAGTTTTAGCTTTTATGGTAATCTTAAGTGGTTTAATCATGATAAAAAAAGGAACTTATACTGTTTCAAATAAATAATGGGGTTGAATATTATGTCAGATGGTACGATTGGTACTTTATTGATTATTGGTTCTGTATTTTTTGATGTATTGGCTAATATTTGTCTAAAAAAATCTCAAGGATTTAAATATAAATTATATGGATTTTTGGCAATCAGTTTAGTCGGATTTGCGTTTTTATGTTTAGCTTACGCTATTAGCATCATGGATTTAAGCATTGCTTATGCCTTATTTGGTGCTTGTGGTTTACTTTTAACTACAATTATTGATAAATTATTTTTCGGTCTACGCATCAAGCCTTTGGGAATTATTGGCTTAATGACGATGATTACTGGTATTGTTTTAATAAAAATGATTTAAATAAATAAAACCACTATTTAGTATGAAATTATATCTTTAAAATTATACTATAATAGTGGTTATATTTATTCACGTCATTGAACAATTTTATCAAAATCTTTTCGTGGTCTAACTACAGGTTTTTCATCAGCATAACCCAATAATGCAATATAAGCTATTATTTCACCCTTTTTATTTAACCAATATTTTAATTCTGGATATACAAAGAAAATATCTCCTATCCATAAACTTCCTAATCCTAAATTATTAGCAGTTAATAACATATTTTCAATACTTGCACATATTGCTTGAGTATCACAAATTTCAGCAATATCTTCCTCAAAACTCAAGAATTTTCTATATTCTTTAGATAATGTATTCATTACAAAAATAAGTACTGTAGCTTCTTGCATAATTTTAAAACTATTTTGAGCTTTATTGATATAGTTAACATAATTAGGTAATAATGATTGCATTAATTCCCTAGTTATTCCTTAATTTAAAATCTGCATACATTCTTGTTTCGATTTATCCATAACCACTATAAAATACCATGGTTGTCTATTCTTAGCAGAAGGAGCTTATCGTCCAGCTTCTAAAATTTTTTAATTAAATCCTTTTGTTACTTATTCTGCTTAAACTTATGTATACTTCTCCTATTTTCAATATCAATTATCATAGATATTCACCTTCTTATTATATAAAAATAACCACTATCTAATAAAAAAATTGGGCTAGATAGTGGTTATTTTTATTTTTCTTGTAAAGAATCCCATAATAATAAAATATTATTACCTACTTCTGCATAAAAACGAATACTTTTTGTTTGTTTTCTTTCTTCCCAAGCTACATGGTTTTTTGATTTTTCCTGTGCATATTTTTCTTTAAAAACTTTTAACATTTTATCATTAAACTGTACATCAATCATCATATTATATCTTTGAAAATTTTTATCTACTAAAATATAATGATTATCTAATACTTTTAAATTATATTTTTTCTCAATTAAATCAACATAACCTTTAGGTAATTTATAATCCATATCTTAAAAATCCTTTCTTCATTTATAAATAAAGGCGTAATCCCTAAGGATACGCCTTTATTATTCATTTTAAATCAAATGGAGATAAGTTTCTTAAACTGTTTTCATTAATATCAGCATTAGCAAATTTATCTATCAACTGTTGCACTGCTAGTGTTGCAGATAATTTTCCATTAATTACATCTTCTTCAATTTCTCCTTTACTTTTTATAATCTCTGGACAACGATAAAATAAATTATGCAAATGTTCTTCTATCATAGTATACACCCAAGAAATCGTTTGTTGTTTTCGACGTTCCTTCAAAACACCATTAGCAAAACCTTGTTTCATAAAAACTTTCACAACATTTTGCCAAAAATCCATAATTCCTTCACCTGTATATGCTGAACAAGTATAAGCATGTGTAGTCCAGTGCTCTGTTGCTTGTCGCAAAAATTGCAAAATACGTTCATATTCTGCACGAGTCACCAATGCTCTTTGCTTATTATCTCCATCAGCTTTATTTACTAAAATAGCGTCAGCTAATTCCATAACACCTTTTTTCATGCCCTGTAATTCATCACCAGCACCTGTTAATACAACTAAAAGGAAAAAATCTACCATAGAACGTACTGTCGTTTCACTTTGTCCTACGCCTACCGTTTCCACTAAGATTGTATCATAACCAGCAGCTTCACATAAAAGTAATGTTTCTCTACTTTTACGTGTTAATCCTCCCAAAGTACCTCCAGATGGTGATGGTCGAATAAAAGCATTTGGCTCTCTTGATAACTGCTCCATTCTAGTTTTATCCCCTAAGATACTACCACGTGTAACTGTACTAGATGGGTCTACTGCTAATACTGCTACTTTATGCCCTTGTTGACATAATTTAGTTCCTAAAGCTTCAATAAAAGTAGATTTACCTGCACCTGGTACACCTGTAATTCCAATTCGCATAGATTTTCCAGTATATGGTAAAATTTTTTGAATTACTTCTTGTGCCATAGCAAAATGTACACTTGCATTACTTTCAATTAAAGTAATAGCTCTTGATAAAATCATACGATTTCCAGCTAAAATACCTTTAACATAATCATCTACTGTTAATTTTACTCGTTTAACTATTTTGGGTTTATTTACATGATGTTCAGTTTTATTTTGCTCACTCATACCATCATGTCCACCTTCTACACCTCGCATAACTCTACAGGCAAATTTATCATCATTATTATCAGGTCTCCATGAAGGCTTATACGTATCAGTCATAACATCAGTCCTCCAGACGTTTGTTAAGAAGCTCCAATACTTTTTTTGCACAAACAGGAATTATCGTACCTGGTCCAAAAATGGCAGCAGCACCATGTTCATATAAGAAATCATAATCTTGAGCAGGTATTACCCCACCAATTACTACCATAATATCTTCACGACCACGTTTCTTCAATTCTTCAATGAGTTGTGGCATTAAAGTTTTATGACCAGCTGCCAAGGAACTCATACCTACAATATGCACATCATTATCAACAGCATCTTGAGCAGCTTCTTCTGGTGTTTGGAATAATGGACCAATATCAACATCATAACCCATATCAGCAAAAGCAGTAGCAATTACTTTTGCTCCACGATCATGACCATCTTGTCCCATTTTAGCAATATAGATACGAGGACGACGACCATATTCCACTTCAAACTTATCTGTCATATCACGAACTTCTTTAATAACATCATCATCACTAAATTCACTACTATATACACCAGATATAGAACGAATAATTGCTTTATGTCTACCACAAACTTTTTCTACTGCATCAGAAATTTCACCTTTAGATGCACGTGCTCTTGCTGCTTCTACAGCTAATTCTAATAAGTTACCTTCACCTGTTTCCATAGAACGAGTGATAGCTTCAAGACAAGAACGAACTTTGTCATTATCACGATTTGCACGTAATTTTTTAAGTCTTTCAATCTGAGCTAAACGAACTGCTGTATTATCAACTTCTAAAATATCAAGTGGATCTTCTTTATCTAAGCGAAGATAATTTACGCCAACAATTTTTTCACTACCAGAATCAATATGAGCTTGACGACGTGCTGCTGCTTCTTCTATACGCATTTTAGGCAGACCTGTATCAATTGCTTTAGACATACCGCCGAGAGCTTCAATTTCTTGAATATGTGCCCAAGCTTTTTTAATGAGTTGATTTGTTAAAAATTCTACATAATACGAACCACCCCATGGGTCAATTACCTTACATACTTTAGTTTCATCTTGAATGTATAATTGCGTATTACGAGCAATACGAGCTGAAAAGTCTGTAGGAAGAGCTATAGCTTCATCTAGTGCATTTGTGTGTAAAGATTGTGTATGACCAAGAGCTGCTGCCATAGCTTCAATACAAGTTCGAGTAATATTATTAAATGGATCTTGTTCTGTAAGACTCCAACCAGAAGTCTGAGAATGTGTACGTAAAGCCATAGATTTTGTCTTTTTAGGATGAAAAGAATTGACAATTTTAGCCCAAAGCATACGACCAGCACGCATTTTAGCAATTTCCATGAAATAATTTTTCCCCATAGCCCAAAAGAAAGATAATCGTGGTGCAAATTGGTCAATGGTTAATCCATGTTCTGTACCTGTACGCAAATATTCAAGACCATCAGCTAATGTATAACCTAATTCAATATCTGCTGTTGCACCTGCTTCTTGCATATGATAACCAGAAATAGATATACTATTAAATTTAGGCATATATTTAGAAGTATACTCAAAAATATCACCAATAATTCTCATTGAAGCTGCTGGTGGATAAATATAAGTATTACGTACCATGAACTCTTTTAAAATATCATTTTGAATAGTACCTGCCATAACAGCTTTATCTACACCTTGTTCTTCACCGGCCAAAATATAAAAAGCCATTATAGGAAGTACTGCACCATTCATAGTCATGGATACTGACATCTGATCAAGTGGAATTCCTTTAAATAATATTTCCATATCTAAAATAGAGTCAACTGCTACTCCTGCTTTACCAACATCTCCTACTACACGAGGATGGTCTGAATCATAGCCTCTATGTGTTGCTAAGTCAAAAGCAATAGATAATCCTTTTTGCCCAGCTGCAAGATTTCTACGATAAAAAGCATTTGATTCTTCTGCTGTAGAAAAACCTGCATATTGTCGTACTGTCCATGGTCTTGTTACATACATAGTTGCATATGGACCACGCAAAAATGGTGGAATACCTGCTACAAAATCTAAATGATTACAATCTTTATAAACATTTTCATCATAAAGTGGTGCTACATCTATTTGCTCCATAGTGCGATAAAAATTTTCCTCAAAAGATTTTCCAGTTTCTGCTTTTAAACTTTCTTTCCATTTAGCAAAAGCGACCTCACTCTGTATTGCTTGCTGAAAAGGAATTTGTGTAAAATCTGGTATTTTAGACATTATTCAATCATCCCCTTTTCTTTTTGCATACGAAGTAAAGTTTCATAGCAATTAGAACGAACACTTATATAATCGTCCATACCCGCTTCATCGCATGCTTTTTTTAATTCTGGTGTTGGTGCACCTGCTAAAAAAACTTTCATACTAGGTTTTACAGCCTTAATACCAGAAGTAACAGCTGGCGCGAGTTCTGGATAAGTTGAATCTGTAGAACAAACAATAGCTACATCAGCATTTGAATCAATAGCTGCTTGTACAGCTTCTTCTACTGTTGGAAAACCATTATTAGTAAGTACATTAAATGCTGCTACTTGCATAAATGAAGTAACAAAATCTGCACGTGCTTTATGCTGTGGAATAGGTCCCATATTAGCAAGGAAAATATTTACATTTTCCCCTGTTTTTTCTAGATACTTTTCTGTGCGATGACGAAGTTGTTCATATCTTTCAGTCCAGCGATGTGGCAAAATAGCTTCTATAACTTCACCTGTCGCCTCTCCTGTAAGTGCTGTAGATATTTCACCTAAAGTGGCACCCGCTTTAATAGTCTGTTTAACTGTATTTATTAATGAACCATGTTCACTAAAATCACGTTTACCAATTTCCGATAATAATAATTTAACATAATCATTGTCACGTACTTTTACATTAACTTTAATTGCCATTTTTCTATCTGCTATAATTTTATCAAAATTAATTTCTGGTACTTCCAATAATTTTTCAGTCATATTTGGATACATATTATTACCAACAGCACGATCTTTTCTTGTTGCTAAATTTTTAAAACGAGCTTGTAATACTTCATTAATAGCTATCTGCACAGTATTATTTTCTAAAGCTTTTATTAAACCACCATGAGCTTCAATTTCTTGAAATTTTGCCCAAGCCTTTTGAGTAAACTCTTCTGTCAATGGTTCAAGATACCAACTACCACCAGCAGGGTCTATTGGTTGAATAAAATTAAATTCATGTTGCTCCATAATTTGAATATTTCGTGCAATACGACGAGAAAATTCATCACTAGGACGTATACAATGGTCAAATGGTTTTACAAACATACCATCCATACCACCAACAACAGCAGAAAATGATTGTGTAGCTGCACGAAGTAAATTTACATAAGGATCATATACTGTTTGACAAAAAGACGATGTACTTACATATATATTAATTTTTTGAGCTATATCATCTCCACCACAATTTTTAACAATTTGAGCCCAAATCATTTTCACACTGCGTAATTTAGCAATTTCCATAAAAAAATTTGCACCTATACTAAAATGAAAACGTAAATGACGACAAAAAGTATTCACATCAATGCCACGTCGTTCCATAGATTTCATATATGTTACAGCTTCATTCATGGCATATGCTACTTCTTGGATATCATTTGCACCACCATTGTGATAAACATCTGTATTTACTACTACAGTCTTTAATTCTGGTGCAAATTTTTCTGCCCAACAAATACTATGAGCCATTTCATCATAATATTCATCAAGAGGTCGTGTAAGCTTTCCATCTAAAGCTAATTCTCCAATAGGATCTGCTGTAATAGCACCATGAAGTTTTTTTAGTGATAATTTTTTCTGTTCACACACCACTGCAACAGCAGAAAGTAATGCTATATTAGAAGCACCTGCATAAATATCAATTTCAAATTTTTCTAAATCAACATCATCTAATAATTTATTTACATCTGATAAAGTCGATAAAGAAACACCAATATCTGCGATTTCTTCTTTATTAGCTGTATCTACATCATAACCTTTACGTGTTGCTGTATCCAAAACTACACTTGCAGCTGTTGAACCTTTTAATAATTCATATTTTACCATTTCATTGGCTTCACTAGGAGTTTTAGCATCACACTCTTGAGCTATTGTCCATGGTTTATGTATATAACCACTAGCATTAGCTCCACGTAAATTACTTTCCATTCCTGGATAAGTCTTATTATGAGTTAACCCTTCTAAATCTTCCATACGATAAATAGGGTTTAATGTAATACCTTCATAAGTTTTAGTAAACATACTTTTTTCAAAAGGTTTTCCCTTTAATAATGCCACTACAGCTTCTTTCCATTCTTCATATGAAGGAATTTCAAACTCATCAAAAGTAACAGCAGGAATATCTTGTTCTTGTTGTTCTTCTTGTCGAATTTCTTCGCCAAGTGTTTTATCTTGTTCCATATATAATAATTTCCCTTCTCTACTTCTGCATTTTCATTTAAGGGGATAATTTAATACTATTATTGAATAGTTAATAAATACTCTTATATATCTAATAAATGGTTCGAGTTCCTCCTACCTAGATATTAAATATAAAATTTATAAAAAAGCCATCACTAAATTTAGTGATGGCTGGATTGGTAATATATATTCCCCAAATATTATTTACCATTTTTATTAAATTATTCAAGTATTTATGCTAATCATAATAATGATTAAATTTTTCAGTAAATTAAACATAATTTACAACAAATTAATATGATACATCGATGGCACTTGCTTAAGATAATCATGAGCCATCTTCATGGATTATCTCTATAAACAGAAAAACCGCTTTTCATAAACAATATATGAAAAACGGTAGAAAATTATAATTAGAATTTACATGTATAAAAAACATATACATTCTACTACATCTCTCCCCGTCTCTCGCAGGTCAAACGACGATGCTTCTTATAGGCAGTTCTTCTGACTCAGTATCATTGCTCACTTCGCCTTCCCAGTTTCCCAGTGACATTCATGAAGTTTGCTCCTCTTTACAGCGGCGGGACCGTGCCGGATTTTAACCGTCTTCCCTATTAAGCATAAATATGCACCTATAAGGTTTCATTATCAACTTGTCGCCTTTATTATACTTTTTATTTTATATATTTGTCAACGATAAATTAAAATACTTTTAAGATAATTATTTTATATAGAGTATTGACACAAATTCTATATAGTGATATTCTAAAAAAGAACTGAATATAGTTCAATGAATCAGGTGTCCATTTGGACTTAATAGGGAATTCAGTACGTAATTTATTATTAAGCTGAAACGGTCCCGCCACTGTATGAGGGAACTTATCCAAATTTATGTCACTGGGAAACTGGGAAGGCTTGGATGTAGTAATGAACTCGAGTCAGGAGAACTGCCTGATTAACAATCACCGTGTGCAATTAATTTATTTTAATTGCCATACCTGCGAGCGATGGGGAGGAGATTAGACAGTAAATTTTAGAATTTACTCAATGTGTCTATTCACCTCTTTTCAAAGCGAAAAGGGGTTTTTTATTTATCGGTTTTACTTTATGTCTTCAGCAAACATAAAGTAATCATTGCTCAAAATTCCAAACTAATCATTATATTGTTGTATTATTATGCTTTTAGCATGCTTAAGTATTATCCTAAGCATGCTATTTTTTTCTTATAATTTAATTTTAAAGATAGCTTTTTTTATAGTTTGACTTTGTTGACACATAATAGCTGTGCGATGAGCATCTTCTGGATAACAAATTAGAAAATCACCTTTGTTAATTAAGTTAACATTAGCTTTTTCTTCACCTATTAATTCCACAAAATCGCGATTTTCGTCAAATGATTTTATTTGCATATCATCGCAAAAGCTCACATCAATACTTTCTTTGCCTTCAATAATCATATGCACATCAATATATTTTTTATGTGCTTCCCAAAAGCGCTCTTCACGTTTTACTGTAGCATAGTTTTCGATATTAACAAAAAACTCATCGCCATTTATTTTATAACTACCTTTTTCATATGTAGTTAAATCATGTTCTTTTGCATAAGTAAAACAAGCTTTAATTTTTTCTGTCAAAAAATCATACTTATCTGCATATTTAAGATTGCCAAAAATCATGTTTATAACCTCTTTTCTTAGTTTATTAAAATAATTATATCATGATATTGAAAAAATATTCTTCTCCATTTATCATTAAATCTAAATATTAATATTATAAGTGAGATGATTTTATGGTACACATACCAAAATTAAATACATTACAAACTGAAAATAAAATTCCCTTTAAAGTAGAAGCACCTTTTGAACCTACAGGCGACCAACCTCAAGCGATTGAAGCTTTAGCTCAAGGCATTCAAAATGGTCAAACATCACAAGTTTTATTAGGTGCTACAGGTACAGGAAAGACTTTTACTATCGCTAAATTAATTGAAAAAATCCAAAAACCTACACTTGTTATCGCTCATAATAAAACGCTAGCTGCACAATTAGCTAGTGAGTTTAAAGAATTTTTTCCGCATAACGCTGTAGAATATTTTGTCAGCTACTATGATTATTACCAACCAGAAGCCTATATTGCCCAAACAGATACTTATATCGAAAAAGATTCTTCCATCAATGATGAAATTGATAAGCTTCGCCATTCTGCAACTTGCTCTTTATTTGAACGTCGTGATGTCATCATTGTTGCTAGCGTATCTTGTATCTATGGCTTAGGTTCACCAGAAGATTATTATGATTTAGTCTTATCTGTACGCGAAGGTCAAGAATATCCTCGTGATGATATTTTGCGAAAATTAGTTTCTATCCAATATGAACGCAATGATATAAATTTTGACCGTGGTAAATTCCGCGTTCGTGGCGATGTCATTGAAATTTTTCCTGCTGGTTATAGTGATAGAGCTATCCGCATTGAACTTTTTGGTGATGAAGTCGACCGCATTTTAGAAGTAGATACTCTAACTGGTGAAGTCTATGGTCAACGCAAACATATTTTAATTTATCCTGCTTCTCACTATGTAACTTCTAAAGAACATATGAAAGAAGCTATCGACTCCATACAAGAAGAACTTCAACAGCAATTAAAAATCCTTGAAGATGATAATAAATTCTTAGAAGCTCAACGTTTGAAACAACGCACAAATTATGATTTAGAAACTATGGAAGAGATGGGATATTGCTCTGGCATCGAAAATTATTCACGCCATTTAACAGGCAGAAAAGCTGGCGAAGCTCCGTATACACTTCTTGATTATTTCCCTGATGATTTTTTAATCGTCATTGATGAATCTCACGTTACTATACCACAGATAAAAGCTATGTATGCAGGCGACCGCTCACGCAAAGAATCACTTGTAAATAACGGTTTTCGTCTGCCTTCTGCCTTTGATAATCGCCCTCTACGCTTTGAAGAATTTCTCGATCATATCAATCAGATAATCTATGTTTCTGCTACACCAGCACCATTTGAATTAGCACAAGCAAATCAAGTAGTAGAACAGATAATCCGCCCAACTGGTCTGTTAGATCCTGAAATAGAAATTCGCCCACTTGAAGGACAAATGGACGATTTACTTGGAGAAATAAAAATCCGCACTAAGAAAAATGAACGTGTACTCATCACTACTTTGACTAAAAAAATGGCTGAAAATCTCACTGATTATTTAAAAGAAATGGGTATCAAAGTCCGTTATCTTCATTCTGATATTGCCACTATTGAAAGAGCGGAAATCATTCGCGATTTGCGTTTAGGAAAATTTGATGTACTCGTAGGGATTAACTTATTACGTGAAGGCTTGGATATGCCAGAAGTTTCTTTGGTAGCTATCTTAGATGCTGATAAAGAAGGCTTCTTGCGTTCAGAGACATCTCTCATTCAGACAATCGGTCGTGCTGCTAGAAATGCTCATGGTAAAGTAATTATGTACGCCGACCGCATCACCGATTCTATGCAAAAAGCCATTGATGAAACTATGCGTCGTCGAGAAGTCCAAGATAAATACAATCAAGAACATCATATAACACCGAAGACAATTCAAAAGAAAATAAAAAATCTCATTGAAACTACTATGGTTGCGGAAGAAAAAGCAAGTTATGATGCTGAAAAACCAAAGAAAAAATTGAAAATGACTGCTAAAGAAAAGAAAAAATTAATTCTTTCTTTAACTAAAGAAATGCAAGAAGCTTCTCGCAACTTAGAATTTGAACGAGCTGCTCAAATTCGCGATATCATCTTTGAATTAAACGAAAAAAAATAATTTATTTTATCCATAAAAAAGCACTATAGCATGAAAACTATAGTGCTTTTTACTTATTCGTCATAAAGATGACAGCGTACATATCTATTATTTATCATTTTCATTTCAGGTAATTTCTGTCTACAAATTTCTTTAGCTTTTGGGCAACGCGTATTGAATGGACAACCTTTTGGCGGATTTAATGGACTTGGCAATTCACCTTGCAAAATAATTCGCTGTTTATGTTTTTCTTTTTGTGGATCTGGCAATGGAATTGAAGATAACAATGCTTTCGTATATGGGTGTAGAGGATTTATATATAAATCTTCTGTATCGGCAAGTTCTACAATTTGCCCTAGATACATAACTGCTACTTTTTGGCTGATATAACGTACCATAGCTAAATCATGAGCGATAAATAAATATGTCAGACCTAATTCATGTTGTAATTTTTCTAGTAAGTTCACGACTTGTGCTTGAATAGATACATCAAGTGCTGAAATCGGTTCATCGCAGATAATCAGTTTAGGTTCACAAGCAAGTGCTCTAGCTATACCGATACGCTGTCTTTGTCCGCCACTGAATTCATGAGGAAAACGGTTTGCCTGTTCTTTACTCAATCCCACCAATTCCAATAATTCATAGATACGCTCTTGTCTTTGTTTTCTATCTGTATATAAATTATGCACAAGCAAAGGCTCTTCAATGATATCTGCCACTGTCATTCTTGGATTTAATGAAGCATATGGATCTTGGAATATCATTTGAATATCTTTTGTCATCTCTTTATTTTGTGAAATATCTTTGCCTGCAAATATGATTTTGCCTTTTGTCGGTTTATATAATCCGATAATAGTTCTGCCTGTAGTTGATTTTCCACAGCCTGACTCACCTACAAGTCCTAATGTTTTTCCCTCTTCTATAGAAAAACTGACATCATTTACTGCTTTTAAAATCTGTTTTGGTCTTCCCCAAAAAGAACGCTTCACTACAAAATCTTTATGTAGATTTTTGACTTCTAATAAATTCATCAAAATTCCTCCCTATTCTCTTTGGGTGCAAATTCATGCTCCAACCAACATTTTACATAATGATCTTTATTTAATTGTGTCTTTTCTGGCATCAACTGCATACATATTTTCATTGCTTTTGTACAGCGTTTGACAAATGGACAATAATCAATACTTTCTTTTAAATCTGGTGGCTGACCATCAATCACATATAATTTATCTTCTTTATTTAAATTTAAATGAGGCAAAGATTTTAATAAACCTCTAGTATAAGGGTGATGTGCATGATAAAACAAGTCGTCAACATTTGCTTTTTCTACGATTTGACCTGCATACATAACTGCTACTTCATCGCAAATATTGGCAATAACCCCTAAATCATGCGATATCATAATGATGGACATATTCAATTTTTCTTGTAAGGATTTTAATAAATCTAAAATTTGTGCCTGTACAGTTACATCAAGAGCTGTTGTCGGCTCATCTGCTATCAATAATTCTGGTTCACAGGCAAGTGCCATTGCAATCATAACGCGTTGACGCATACCGCCACTGAATTGATGGGGATAATCTTTCAATCTTTTTTGGGCAAATGGTATCCCTACTAAATTTAATAATTCTACAGCTTTTTCTGTTGCTTCTTTATCCGATAATTGTTTATGCAAAAATAAAACTTCTTTTATCTGCGTACCAATTGTAAGTACAGGATTTAAAGATGTCATTGGGTCTTGGAATATCATCGCAATTTTATTGCCACGAATTTTGGCTAAATCTTCATCTTGAAAATTAACTAAATCCTGACCTTGCCATAAAATCTGACCATTTTCAATAATGCTATTTTCCTTAGGCAATAAACCCATGATAGCATGAGCCGTCACTGATTTTCCACAGCCTGACTCGCCCACTATTCCTAGAGCTTGTCCTCTTTTTAAATCAAAACTAACATTGCGTACTGCTTTTACTTTTCCTCGATAAGTCTGAAAAGCAACTGCTAAATCTTTTACTTGTAAAATTTCTTTATTTTCTTCCATGGTAAACACTCATTCCTTCACTATTTTAACGACGCATCTTAGGGTCTAAAACATCTCGCAGACCATCACCTAAAAAGTTAAAAGCCAACATAGTGACACTGATAGCTACTGCTGGAAAAAATAATTGAAAAGGATATGCACGCAAATTATTTACGCCCTCTGACGCTAAAACGCCCCAACTAGCCATTGGTGCAGAAACACCTAGTCCAATAAAACTCAAAAAAGCTTCTGTAAATATTGCATCAGGAATAGCCAGTGTCATTGTTACAATGATTGCCCCCATGGCATTTGGCAATAAATGTCTAAATAAAATTCTTTTTTTCGATACACCTATTGTTCTAGCTGCCAAAATAAATTCTTGTTCCTTCATTGATAAAATCTGACCACGCACAATTCTTGCCATCTGTAGCCAATAACCAATACCTAAAGCAATAAAAATATTGATAAGCCCTGGCTTTAAAATTACCATCAATAAAATCACATATAATAAAGTCGGTACGCTATATAAGATATCCACAATATTCATCATTATGCGGTCAATCTTGCCACCAAAAAAACCTGCTATTCCGCCATAGATTACACCAATAAAAAGATTTAATAAACTCGCTACTATACCAATAGCTAAAGAAATTCTCGCACCATATAATACGCGAATAAAAATATCTCTCCCCAAATTATCCGTACCAAACCAATGCTCCCAACTAGGAGAACTATTTGTCATCATCAAATTTTGTTCATCATAAGTATGGCTAGAAAAAATAGGGCCAAAAATAGCTACAACTATTAAGCATACGATAATAATTAATCCCAGCAAAGCCATTTTATTTTTCTTTAATCTAATCCACGCATCTTGCCAATATCCCAATGTTTCTTCTTTTTTTTGCACCTGCAAAATTTCTCGCTCTAAAGGCACAAATAAATCTTTATTTATCATCTTCATTCACCTTTTTCTTCACCGATTTTAATGCGTGGGTCTAATAATGGATAAAGTAAATCCACTACCATATTTAAAACAATTACAATCACACTATAAAAAATTGTTACACCTAAAATTACAGTATAATCTCTATTATAAATACTAGTTACAAAATATTGCCCCAAGCCTGGTATCGCAAAAATAGTTTCAATGACAAAACTACCTGTCAAAATACTAGCTGTCATTGGTCCTAAATAAGTTACTACAGGAATTAATGAATTCGGCAAAGCGTGTTTTATTAAAACTTTGCTCCATGATAAACCTTTGGCTCTCGCTGTTTTTATATAATCTTGTGATAAAATATCCAACATACTAGAACGCGTCAATCTAGCGATAAATGACATTGGCATTCCTGATAAAGCTAAAGCTGGCATGATTTCATATCGCCAACCATTCCACATAGCAGCCGGCAGTAAATGTAATTTTGTCGATAATACATATATAAGTAATGCCGCCACAACAAAACTAGGCACAGCAACTCCTAAAGTCGTAAAAAAATTAACTGCCCTATCTTGCCATTTATCTTTTTTCACACCTGCTAATATTCCCGCTGGTATACCGATGATAATTGCTATTAAAATTGCTTCTATACCCAATTTAAATGATACTGGAAAACCGTCTTTGATGATATCATTTACACTACGACCTGGATATTTAAATGATGGTCCTAAATCACCTTGTACTAAATTGCATAAATAATCACCATACTGTTTATATAAAGGATCATTTAATTTATATCTTTCTTCTATACTATGTAATACATATGGAGGCAAAGATTTTTCTGCCGTAAAAGGCCCTCCTGGTATAGCATGCATTAGAAAAAAAGTTATAGTTATAACTATCCATAAAACAATAAATGCATTAAAAATTCGCTTAATTATATATCCCATATCTCATCTAACCTCCAATATAGATTAAACTATATTATAAAATTTAATCATCTAAACTGCAAATTTATTATATCATCAAAATTCTATATCTATAAATTTATAAACAAAAAGACTCAAATCAGCATTTACACTAATTTGAGTCTTATATATATTTCAATAAAAATTCAATTTAAAATTATAAACATTGTTCAGTTCTACCGATGATATCATCTTGAGTTTTCTTAGATAAAACATTGAAAAAGGCACTATAACCTGCTACGCGTACGATTAAATCTTTATGTTTTTCTGGATATTTTTGTGCATCAATCAAAGTCTCTCTCGATACGATATTATATTGAACATGATATCCATGCAATCTATTGAAGAAAGCACGAATTAACATTTCTAATTTTTGTTTATTTTCTTCTGTAGAAAGCATTTGCGGTGTCATTTTTTGATTTAATAACACTCCACCAGTTATTTTTTCTGTTGGCAATTTAGCAACAGATTTAAATACAGCTGTTGGCCCATTTTTATCTGCATTATGTGCAGGGCTACAACCTTCTGCAAGTGGTTCATAAGCATTTCTTCCATCAGGTGTCGCCATTGTTCCCATACCTTGACCTACATTAGCACTGATTGAAGATGTACCACCATAGCGAATACCACCGATTGGACCTCTATGATAACGAGTATTTGGATATTTTTTGATTTCATCTAAATAAGAATCATAAGCTTCAACTACAAGATTATCTACATAATCAATATCATTACCATATTTTGGCACTTCATCAATCAACATTGCTTGAATTTTTTTATTTTCATCAGATTGGAAATCATCTAAAATAGCATTCCAAAGTTGAATTGGTGTGATTTTCTTTTCTTCAAAAACTAATTTTTTAATTGCAGCTAAAGAGTCAGCCATGTTGGCAATACCGACTTGAAGTCCAGATATGAAATCATATACTGCACCGCCTTCTTTGATAGTTTTTCCTCTACCAATACAATCATCAGTAAGTGCAGAACATAAAATATCTGGCACATCTCGCTCAGAAGCTTTATCAATAGCATTTTCGACAATAACACTATAACGAGTCATTTCGCGTACAGTTTTATCCCATGCAGATAATAATTCTTCATAGCTCTTCATATCTTTGAAATAGCCATAGCCTTTAGTGAAGCGTTTTCCTGTAGTTAAATCCACACCATCATTCATAGCACAAAGAAGCACTCTTGGGAAATTTATATACGACATACCAGTACAGCGATAGCCCCATTTTCCTGGAACAGCCGTTTCTACACAACCAATAGCACTATAATTATAAGCGTCTTCTTCTTTTACACCCCAATTGATAAAAGATGGAATGATGATTTCATCATTATTTAAAGCAGGCATACCAAAGCCTATTTTCATAACTTCAATACAATCATCAAAGAATGCTTTATTGATATTTTTATGATAACGAACGGTTAAATTAGGCTGTGTAAGTCTAGTCTGCGCTACAGATTGCAATACTACAAAACTCAATTCATTGACAGCATCTTTTTTGTCTGGAGTTTGCCCACCGATAGTAACATTTTGATACATTGGTGAACCTGCTGAACTTAAAGTATGAGCTTGAGAACGCACTTTATTAATTGTTAAAGTTTTTATCCATAAACAAGTCAAAAGTTCTAAAGCTTCATCTTTGGTGATAACTTTTTCTTGAATATCTTTTATATAGTAAGGATACATATATTGGTCAAATCTGCCATAGCTCAAGGAATGACCATTGGATTCAATCTGTAAAATCAATTGAATAAACCATACAGATTGCACTGCTTCATAAAAAGAAGTTGCTGGTTCATAAGGAACTTTAGCACAAATTCTGCTTATCTCTAATAATTCTGCTTTTCGTTTACTATCTTTTTCTTTATCGGCTAATTCCTGAGCTAATTTACTATAACGTTGTGCAAATTGATGGACGGCTTCAATAACGATTAACACAGCCTTATAAAATATATTTTTATCAATGCTATCTGGATCAGTAAGGTCAAGCTTTGCTTTTAAATCTTTTACTCTTTCCTCATAGCCTTTTAAACCAAAAGCTAAGATTTTTTCATAATTGACAGCTAAATGAGCATCTCCTGCATTTAATTTTCCTTCCATGCCAAAGACGCCCGTTTCCATAAATACGCTGACTTCTTCTGGTAAAAGAGCTTCACCTCTAGCACGAAGATTATTATTTTCCCAAAATGGAGCTATATCTCTCAATTGCTGTTTTGTTTCTTCTGTGATATAAAAAACATCACCATCTCTTTTTTCAAAAAGATCTAATTCATTTAATACAAACTCCATAGTATATTCTGGAAAAATTGGAGCATTTTTATTTTTTGTAGCCTGATTACCTACAATCAAAGTTTTATCTTCAATATAAATGCTCATATTTTCTAAAATTTTTTGTAACATGAGTGCTCTTACCATTACACGTGGCTGATTTTGATTTTCTCTATATACTTGTGTAGCTAATACAGCTCTTTGAGCATCAATATATGGCTTTTCATCTAAAACTTCCTCACGAAAAGCTTTCATTCTATCAGTTAATGAGCCAAAATATGCTTTATTTTCCATAATTAATACCTCCAACAAGTATAAAAATTTATTTTAATTCGTAAATATTTTTAATTTCATCTATAATTAAAATAACTTATTTAAACTTATATGTCAATATTTTTTATTTTAATAAATAAATTCAGTTTCAAATGAAAGTTTTATGATTTATTTTTATTAAAGAAAATGATATAATTTATATAAAGTAAAATTAAGCGAGGAAGTTATCATGCGTAAAGCTAATTATATGCAAACAGGTGTAATTTTTAATATTCAAAAATTCAGTATAAATGATGGCCCTGGTATCCGCACTGTAGTTTTTTTCAAGGGTTGTCCTTTGCATTGTAAATGGTGTGCTAATCCCGAAAGTCAACTAGCTAAAATCCAAATTCTCTGGGATAAGAAAAAATGCCTTCATTGCCATCATTGTTTAGAAATTTGTCTACAAAAAGCTATTTTCCTAAAAGATGATAATATTTTTATTGATACTAATAAATGCACTCTATGCAAACAATGTATAAATACATGTCCGCAAAAAGCATTAACAAGTGAAGGAGAAATTAAAACTGTACAACAAGTTTTAGATATAGTACTTCAAGATGAAGTCTTTTATGAAGAAAGTGATGGCGGTATCACTCTATCTGGCGGCGAATTTCTCATGCAAACTCAATTTGCCGAAGAACTGTTAATCGCAGCTAAAGAAAAAAATCTACATACATGCTGTGAAACAACTGGCTTTTGCACTCCTGAAAAATTTCAACACATCATACAATATATAGATTATATTTTATTTGATTTAAAACACTGGGATAGCCAAAGACATCTCGAAGGTACTGGCATAGATAATAAATTGATTTTAACTAATATGAAATATGCCATCTCCACTGGCAAAAAAGTTCTTCCTAGAATTCCTGTAATCCCTAAATTCAACGACTCCTTAGAAGATGCTAAAAAATTTTGTAACATTTTACATGATGTAGGTAGTAATCAATGTCAATTATTGCCATTTCATCAATTCGGCGAAAATAAATATCATCTTTTAAATAAACAATACGCTTATGAAAATCAACCTGCACTTCACCGTGAAGACTTACAAGAGTATTTGCAAATATTTTTAGATAATGATATCCATGCCTTTTTCTAATTTTTATAATCGTTTAAGCTTGTGTTATACTAATAGATAATATTTCTATTAAAGATTGGAGTCTATAATGAAAAATAGAGCAAATAAAATCTTAGAATTGCTTACACTCTCACCTGAAAATAAAATGGAAGTAACTGCACTTGCAGAAAAATTACAAGTCTCTCAAGTAACTATCCGCAAAGATTTAGATGCTTTAGAAAATAAAGGTATTATCAAACGAGAACATGGTATTGCTCTTTTATGTAGCACCGATGACATCAATGGCAGAATAGCTTATCATTATGAAGAAAAACGCAAAATTGCTCAAAAAGCTGCCGAACTCATAAAAGATGGCGATACTATCATGATTGAAAATGGCAGTTGTTGTGCTCTTTTAGCTGAAAACTTAACCTTGTCTAAAAAAGATTTAACCATCATCACCAATAGTGCATTTATTGCCGACTATATTCGTGGTAAAGCTAATTTTCAAATCATTCTCCTCGGTGGAATTTATCAACCTGATTCCCAAGTCATGGTAGGCCCTATGGTTCGCCAAGGTGCAGAGAATTTTTTTGTAAATTTCTTTTTCATTGGCACTGATGGCTATTCTTCAAAGATAGGTTTTACTAATAAAGACCAAATGAGAGCTCAAGCTGTGCGTGATATGGCTCTTCAGGCAGAACAAGTAATCGTTTTGACTGAAAGTGAAAAATTTTATAAGCATAGCGTTGTTCCTTTAAATTTAAAAGATAGTGTAAAAATGGTAATAACAGATAACCATATTACGGATATCATTAAAGCTGAGCTAGAAAGTAAACATATTCCAGTTATAATTTCTTAAAATCTCTACTAAATTTAACAAAAACCAACCACATTCAGATTATATGATATAATTAATTTATTATGATTATGAAGGTGGTTATTTTATATGGGACAAATTTCTATTAATTTAACTGATAATGATAAATTAGCTCTAAAAAAAGAAGCTAAAAAACAAAAGAAATCCCTATCTGAATTTTGTCGTGAACGCATTTTAAATCCTCATAAACAGATACCTTCTGAAAAATCTACTGAATTTATTCACAGTGCAGATATAGATAAGAAATTAACAACATTAAATAAAAATCTTATAGTTTTATTCAATGAAATAAAAGCACTTCAACAAAATCAATTAGAAATACGTAAACAAGTTTATTATAATTCCTCTTATCTTTATTTCCTAACTCATGAATTATTTGCAGATAATCCAGAAATTGCTCATAAAATTGATGAAAGAATAAAAAACTTAAATTTCAATTATAATAATTCTTCAACAGACAAAAATATAAAATAAAACAAAAATAGCATTATCCCTAAAGATAATGCTATTTTTATTATAAATGCTCTATTTATTTTTATTTGCCTTTTGCAGGTTCGATATTTAATTTATAGCCTTTAATAGTATTTCTGTGCATTACAGATATTACTTTTTCAGCTATATCTTTTGGCACTTCCACAAAAGTAAATTTGTCATAAATATTGATTACACCAATTATGCTACCTGGAATATCAACTTCTGAAGCAAATGTGCGCACGATATCTTGTGGACGAATACCTTGTTTACGACCAATATTTAAGAATAAACGTACCATACCAGGTGCTCCACCTGTATTTTCAAAACGTTCATCTAAAACCTTATCGTCTTTTTCTTTCACGCCTTCAATAGAAAGTTGTAACGCTGCTGCTGCGATATCTACATAATCAAAACCTTCATTAGCGATATCAGAAATAATTAAATGATAATCTGCATACGTATTATTATTTAATGTTTTTAACAAACGTTCTTTGATTGCTTCTCTTTGACGTTCAATAACATCAGCAGGTGTTGGAAGTTCTCCTCGTATCATGCGAGATTTTGTCATGCGTTCAATTAATTTTAATTGACGATATTCTTTTGGCTCAATGAATGTAACAGCGATACCTGTACGACCAGCACGACCTGTACGACCGATACGATGTACATAAGATTCATGGTCTTGTGGAATATCAAAATTGATTACATGACTGATATCATCTATATCAATACCACGAGCAGCCACATCTGTTGCAATTAAAATTTCAAGTTTTCCTTCACGGAAACGACGCATAACACGGTCGCGCTGTGCTTGGCTCATATCACCATGTAAGCTACCAGCCATATAACCACGAACTTGTAGTGAAGCTTGAAGGTCATCAACATTTTTCTTTGTACGGCAGAAAATAATATATTTACCACTATCTTCTATATCAAGTACACGACAAAGACCTTCGAATTTATCACGAGTTTCAAAATATAATTGGTCAACTGATGGCACTGTAAGTTGTTCACGACTGATCATTACTTTTTGCGGATTATGCATATAGCTACGTGCTAATTTTTCAATTGGTGCTGGCATTGTAGCAGAGAATAATAAAGTCTGACGATTTTCACCTTGTGCCACATTTGACATAATTTCTTCAATATCTTCAATAAAGCCCATATCGAGCATTTCATCAGCTTCATCTAAAATGAGCATTTTTACATGGTCAAGTTTTATAGTATTGCGACGAATATGGTCGATGAGTCTACCTGGAGTACCTACTACTACTTTAACCCCAAAGCGAAGAGCTCTAATTTGACGATCTATCATTTGACCGCCATATACAGGTAAAGTTTTTACGCGTTTGTATTTACCAATTTTATTAAATTCTTCTGCAATCTGAATAGCAAGCTCACGTGTTGGAGTCAATACTAAAGCTTGAATGTATTTATTTTTTTCATCAATTTGTTCAATAGTTGGAATACCAAACGCTGCTGTTTTGCCTGTACCAGTTTGGGCTTGTCCTATAACATCATGACCTTCTAACGCTAAAGGTATAGTCTGTGCTTGAATTGGAGATGGTTCTTCAAATCCCATATCACGAACAGCATTTAATACCTTTTTACTTAATTGCATATCTTCAAATTTAATAATTTTTTCTTCCAAAAAATAGTCCTCCTATTTACTTTATTTCTTCATATCAAAGAAATATAATCCATTATTTATTCTTAATATATTGTCTTATCATTTCTAATGCTTGCTGAGTAGAGCGATATCTTACACGTGCTCTATCACCAGAAAAAATATTTTCTTTTACTACTGTATTATCTTTACCAGCTACAGCAATATAAACTAAACCTACAGGCTTTTTGTCTGTTCCTCCAGTAGGGCCTGCTATACCAGTTATGCCTACACCAATATCAGAACCTACGGCTTTTCTTACACCTTCAGCCATTTGTTTAGCTACTTCTGGTGATACTGCACCCTTTGTATCTAAAATTTCTTTATCTACATCAAGGAATTTCATCTTAGCCTCATTGCTATAAGTTACAATACTGCCTTTAATATACATAGAACTTCCTGAAATAGATGTCAATCTACTAGCTAGCATTCCACCAGTACAGGATTCAGCACAAGCTACAGTCAAGCAATTATCTTTCAATAATTTAGCTACAACTTCTTCCATATTCTCATCATCAACAGCATAAATATATTCACCAACGCGAGCTTTTACTTGAGCTTCTACTATTTCAATCATTTTTTCTGCTTCAATATGAGTTGATGCTTTAGCTGTAATGCGAATAATTACGCCTTCTGGTCGAATGAGTAATGCTAAAGTTGGATTAGATTGTGCTAAAATCAAATCTTTTATCTTTGTTTCTAATAAAGACTCACCTATACCACAAGTGTTTAATACTTTAGATACAATCACATGTTTAAAGCCAAATTTTCTTTGTAAAAATGGCTTTAAACTACGTTCAAACATATCTTTCATTTCACTTGGTGGGCCTGGTAAATTAATTAAATATTTACCATTATTTTCTAAGACAACACCAGAAGCTATGCCATTATAATTTAAAAATACTTCAGCACCTTCTGGAAGTGTTACTTGACGCAAATTATTTTCAGTCCAGACAACATGTCTTTGAGCAAAATGTTCATCCATGCGTCGTTTACTTTCAGCATGGATTTTTAATTTACGTCCAAAAATTTCTGCTGACACTTCTTTTGTTATATCGCCTTGTGTTGGCCCTAAACCACCAGAAGTTATGACGATATCTGCTCTAGATAATGCATGCTCTAACACTGCTTTCATGCGATCATGATTATCACCAACAGTTGTTTGATATACTACATCAAAACCTAATTCATTAAGACGAGCTGACATATAAGCTACATTTGTATTGATTACTTGACCTAATAACAATTCACTACCTGTAGTTACGATTTCTACTATCATCTAAAACTCATCTCCAATTAAATTATTTACGCGTCTACGCGTTCACCCACTACATCATAATCAAAGCCTTGTAAAATTCTAACTTTAACAATATCACCTGGCTGACTGATATCATCACCTTCGATAAATACTTGACCATCTACATCTGGAGCTTCACGATAAGAACGACCATATGCCATATGTTGCTCATCATCGCGACCTTCAATCAATACATCAAGAACTTTACCTTCCATCTCAATATTGATAGTTTCAGAAATTTTACTTTGAAGACTCATTAAATCATGATAGCGTTCCTGCATGATATTTTCATCAACTTGATTTGGCATATCATAAGCAGGTGTTCCTTCTTCACGAGAATAAGAGAAAATACCTACTTTATCAAAACGTTGTTTTTCTACAAAATTGCGAAGTGTAGTATATTGAGAATCTGTTTCTCCAGGGAAACCAACAATAAAGCTAGAACGAATTACAACACCTGGAATACGTTCACGCAATTTAGCTAATAAGGCTTCTACACTTTCTTTTGTATCACTGCGACGCATACGTTTTAATACATCATTATGAGCATGTTGTAATGGTAAATCTACATAATTACAGATTTTATCTTCACTAGCAATCAAATCTATTAATTCATCTGTAAATGTATGTGGATAAGCGTATTGTATACGCAACCATTTTACTTTCTCAATTTTAACTAATTCTTTTAATAATTCCACTAAAGATGGTTTTCCATAGATATCTCTACCATAATAAGTTGTATCTTGCGCAATAATATTAAATTCTTTTACACCTTTTTCAGCTAAAGCTTCAACTTCTTGCTTGATATCCTCAATAGTACGGCTACGATAATTACCACGTACATATGGAATAGCACAATATGCGCAACGATGATTACAGCCCTCGGCAATTTTAATATATGCACTATAAAATGGAGTAGTAAAAATACGTGGTGTTGAAGCAGTGTAAATTTCTTTAGATTCACCTGTAATCAATACACGTTTTCTTTCTTGAATAGTAGCTTCAACAGCTTCCATAATACGGCTCCATGCACCAGTGCCAACGATAGCATCTACTTCTGGAAATTCTTCTAATAATTCTTGACCATAACGCTGACCCATACAACCGGCAATAATCAAAGAACGACATTTTCCTTTGCCTTCTTGTTTATATTCTGCCATATTTAAAATAGTTGTGATAGATTCTTCTTTAGCAGATTGAATAAAAGTACATGTATTTACAATTAAAATATCTGCCTTTGCTGGTTCAGCTGTGATCTCAATATTATTTTTTGCTAAAATACCTAGCATAACTTCTGTATCTACTAGGTTTTGAGAACAACCTAAACTTATAAAACCGGCTTTTAACATAATTTCTCCTCCTGAGTTTAAACTCCAATTACTTTAATTTTTTAAACGCACATTTGTTACCCATTCATCTAAAATAGCTTTTTTGGCATTTTCATCAAAAATAGTATTCTTTTCTAAAAATCTTATATTCTTCCCTGCAAATTCTTTATAAGTCAAAGATGTGTAATTTGTTGGTACATAATAATAACGATTTTTTTGTAAGCTGATTTGAATATCATCACCTAATAACCATTTGATAAAATTATTTGCTTCTACTTGTTGATTACTATCTTTAACAATGCCTACAGCTGTCAATTGGTATGCAGTCCCGTCTTTTGGATAAATGATGCTTATAGGATAATTATCATTTATATATCGCAACGTTTCACTTTGTACTGCTATAGCAACATCAGCCTCTCCCATACCAACCATACGCACTGGAGTGGATAAATATTTAGCATAACGCACTACTTTAGCATGAATTTGTTGCATCAATAACATAGTATTATCTATATTTTTATCTTGACTTAACGAATACAATACATTTGCAGCAGCTGAAGCCACCATAAAATCTGTCATAGCTATTTTTATATTATTATTCTGTGCTAAATCATTCCAAGTCAAAGGAATTTGCCAATTATTTTTCACATAATCTAAATTATAACAAAAAACAATAGGGTCATACCATACACCAATCCAAGAATTATTATTATCTTTAAATCGCTCTTTTACAATATCTTCTTCTTCAGATATATTGCTTGTTAATGCATTTAAACTTTTTAATTCTTCTAAAACTGTTGAATCTGCTAAGACCATATCAACATCTTTTGCATTATTTTGTTGAAAATTATTTATTAAATCCTCTTTTGCTATAGGAATAAAATTAACTTGAATATTAGCATCTTTTTGATATTCACTAGCAATAATCGAAGCCATCTCTACAGGAATTGTAGTATATACTGTTAAAGTTTTAGTTACAGGTATAAATTTATTGGCTTGTTCTTTTTTGCCAACACTTTGTGTTGTATAAAGTAAAGTCGCTAATACCATAAATACAATACATAACCCAATTATCAATAAAGGTATATATCGTCGCATACTTTCACTTCCTGTTGAAATTATTTCTTTGTTGAGCAAAAAACAGGCAATCAATGTCATGATTGCCTGTTAATAACCTTATTTACTACTATGTCTCATCCATGGTGGAAGATCTGGGAAGCCCATTCCCACTTCTTCTACTGCTGGCTGTTTTGGTACTGAAGGAAATTCAGGTACACCTTCATCAGCATTTTCGTCAAATCCTGTAGCTATAACAGTTATTCTTACAGTATCATCAAGAGTTTCATCTATTGCTGTACCAAAAATAATATTTGCATCTTCATGAGCAGCTTCAGAGATAATTCTTGAAGCTTCATTTACTTGTGCTAAGCCTAAATTTGGACCACCAGTAATATTATATAACACACCTTTTGCGCCCTGAATGGAAGTTTCTAACAATGGGCTATTTACTGCAATTTTAGCTGCATCAATAGCTGCATTATCACCTTGACCTTCACCTATACCCATGAGTGCAGAACCTGCATTACTCATAATTGTTTTTACATCGGCAAAGTCAAGATTGATAAGACCTGGAACAGCAATCAAGTCGGAAATACCTTGTACACCCTGACGAAGAACATCGTCTGCTATACGGAAAGCGTCTACCATTGAAGTTTTCTTATCAATAATATCCAACAATCTATCATTTGGAATTGTAATCAAAGTATCTACATTTGCTTTTAAATTTACAATACCAGCTTCTGCTTGTTTCAAACGTTTTTTACCTTCAAAAGTAAATGGTCTAGTAACTACACCTACAGTAAGAGCGCCAACTTCTCTAGCACATTCAGCTACGATTGGAGCACCACCTGTACCTGTACCACCGCCCATACCAGCAGTTACGAAAATCATATCTGCACCTTGTAATGCTTTTATGATATCATCGCGATTTTCTTGAGCAGCTTTTTCACCAATCTCTGGTCTAGCACCTGCACCTAAACCACGAGTTAATTTTTCACCAATCTGCATGCGATTTTGTGCCATAGCATGTACTAATGCTTGTGCATCCGTATTTATCGCAATAAATTCTACTCCCTTTAAACCAGAAGCAATCATTCTATTTACGGCATTATTACCGCCACCACCAACACCAACTACTTTTATTTTCGCAATCGGCTCCATTTCTTGTTCCTGATCAAACTCAAACACCACTGTAACCCCCAGTTCTCTATTCTCATAAGCTTTTTTTAATTTTAAATTAGTTCTACTAAAATTTTATATTTACAATCCTGTAATTTTATGTGTTAATTATTCTTTCAATTACTTATAAAATTAAAAAATATTACACTTAATAACTAATTATATAACAAAAAACATGTTTAGCCAATATCTTATTTGTTATTTTGTCAATAATTACTTTATTAAAACCCTACCAATATATTCTAATATATAATAAAAAAGCTCTCAATACAACAGTTTAATAGCTTAAATATTTTATTTAACTATTATCTTGTATCAAGAGACTTATTTCATTTAGTAAATATATATGTTTTAACTACATCTAAATCCTGTAATAATTTAAAACCTAATGCTAATAAAATTACATAATATAAATCTAATCCTAAACTATCTCCAATAAACACAAATAATACAGCAATAATTACATTTGCAAAAAAAGTTATAATAAAAATATTGCCTTTAAATTTATCTCTCATTATTAATTTAATAACACTACAAACAGATTCTATCCCAGCTAATATAGCCACTGAAAATAATTTATTATATTCTGTAGGAATAACAACTGGCACTATGTATCCTATACTGCCACCTAATAAACCTGCTATCACACATAAAATAACTACATTTTTCATAAAAATCCCCTACATAAAACTCATTGAGATATAGCTGTTACATATTTAAATTCTGTTGCACCCTTATATGCAGGAATAACTATATTATTATCCTTTTTTATATCCACTTGTATTCCCCATACACTCAAAGTTTCAGCTACTCCACCACGCATTTTTATAGCATCTTCCATACTTTTGGCATTACCTATAGCCTTTATTACAAATGGAGCTGCTACTCTTGTGTTATTTACTGAAATAGTAGGACCTGCACAGCGAATTTCTGAAGTTGATATCAGTCTTTGATCATTCAATGAGATTGCTTCTGCCCCCGCAGCTCGTAATTCATTAATTACTTTTAAAATATCTTCATCATGAATTATATATAAATTCGTATTATCTGAATTTGATATGATTTTTTTGCTATCTTCAATAGATACTATTACACCTGGGCCTTTGACTGCTGTTGTTCCTGCTAAAAAATTTATCCTTTCAGGAAATTCTTTTCGCAAATTTCCATCTTCTTTCAATCTAACAATTTCTGCTTTTAATTCATCACGTTCTTGTTCCGTACGCAATAACATATCAGATAATTTTTCTATTCGTTGATATTGAGTAGATGTCTTCACATTCTCTTGAGCCGTCCTTACTTGAACAGATATCATAAATCCCAATAAAAAGCATATAAAAATTATCGAATAAAATTTTTTATCTCTAATCATTATTTAGCCTCATTGCTTTATTTTTAATACTGGTCGAGCATAACTAAAATCAATGTATTCAACTGGTATAGTTGTTGTCTTTACATCATAAAAAAATTCATTTGTTTTATTTGCTAAATCCTCTGGATCTTCTATATTACCTAAAATAATTTTTGTTCCTTTTAGGGTATAAGCTTCAATAGTATTTGCATCAGCAATATTTATTTGTATAATCTGTTGTAATACTTCTGGTTTTAAATAACCTAAATAGCTTAAAACCTTATTTACTACTTCATTTTCAACTTTATCACCAGTATATACATCATCTAAAGAAACGCCTACTATCACTGGCTTTTGTATCTTTTTAGGATCTTTATATGTGTCAATTATCACACTATTTTTATCTAAATCAACATAACCATAACTGCAATTCATAACTGCAAGTGGTAATCTTTCTACAATTTCTATATTTAAACAGTTCGGAAAATCTCGCCAAACTTTAGCTGTATCTATGCGTAAATCGTTTTGTAAATAATTTTGAATAACATCTGTTTGTACAGAAAAAATATTTATAGGTTCTGTTATTCGTGCAATTTGCAAAACATCTTCTCTAGGTAAATAAGAATTACCTGTAACTTTTACATAACCTATTTTCAATATAGGCGAGTTAATTATAAATATAATTGCTAGTATAGCAAAGAGGCCTATTAGGCCTCTTTTTAAATTTTTAGCTGCAATTAATCTTTTTGATTTAACTTGCTTTTTTGTCATAAATTATTCCTTATTTTTCTTCTATAGCCATCTGCAAAATCATTTCACATAATTCACCAAAAGAGATGCCTACATGATTTGCTGCATCTGGAACTAAAGATGTCTGTGTCATACCTGGAACTGAATTTATTTCCAATACATATGGAATATTTTCTTCGCTGAGCATAACATCTACACGTACAACACCACGGCAATCAGCTACTGTACATGCATCAATACATAATTTTTGAATTTTAGCTGTTAATTCTTCGCTAAGTGGTGCTGGAATAATGTGGAAAGATTCACCTTTTGTATATTTGCTCTTATAATCATATCTACCAGAATTAGTAGTTATTTCGATAATTGGTAAAGCTTTCTTTTCTTTATTTCCATAAACAGGAATAGATAATTCTCTACCTTTGATGAATTCTTCAACTAGAATAGCATCATCATATTCAAAACATGCATCAATTGCTTTTTGTAAATCTTCTTTTTTCTCTACAATCTCTACTCCAATACTAGAGCCCTGAGATGCTGCTTTTACAACTACTGGCATAGAGAATTTACCAGCAATTTCTTCTACTAAATTTCTATCAGTATCTGTTTTACGATAAATAAGGCAATTTGGTGTAGAAATTCCTGTAGAACGGAAAAGATGTTTACTTGCTACTTTATCCATTGTTATCGCACTGGATAAAACGCTACAACTTGTATATGGCATATCAATCATTTCAAGTACTGCTGCAATTCTGCCATCTTCACCATATTTACCATGAACAGCATTAAATACAATATCACAGCCACTTTCTTTGATATCTTCCACTAATGTTTTTGGCACAAATTCCATGCCTACTACATTATAACCTTTTTCTTGTAAAGCATTTAAAATAGCTGTACCAGTTAATCTAGAAATTTCTGCTTCACTAGATGGGCCACCCATCAAGACAACAATCTTTTTAAAATTCATTTTCTATTCCTCACAATTATAAACTTTGAGCTAAATTTTCACCAACAGTATAGATATTACCTGCACCCATAGTAATGATTAAATCTCCAGCTTGAATATTTTCTTTAAGCCATGGTGCAATATCTTCTAATTTTTCAATGTAAACAGCATCTACACCTGTCTGTTTTTTTACTTCATCTACAATAGTTTTACCTGAAATTCCTTCGATAGGGTCTTCACTTGCTGCATAAATATCAGTTAATACCAATATATCTGCACCTACAAAACAAGAACCAAATTCTTTTTGTAATAATTGTGTTCTGCTATAACGATGTGGCTGGAAAGCTACTATTAAACGTTTTGGATTTGTCTGTTTAGCAGCTTTTATAGTTGTTTGAATTTCAGTTGGATGATGTGCATAATCATCTACAATCCAAACATTTTCATTTCTAAATTTTGTTTGGAAACGACGTTTTGTACCAGAAAAAACTTTAAATCCTTCTGCTATTTCTTCTATGCTCAATCCCATATGATGACATACAGCAATTGTAGCTAATGCATTTAATACATTATGTTTGCCTGGAATATTAAGAGCTACATCTCCTAAAACTTCACCTTTATAAATAACAGTAAAGCTTGTATGTGGTCCATCTATTTTAATATCTTTTGCCATATAATCAGCATCATGATCTAAAGCATAAGAAATATATTTTCTATCCACTTTATCTGCTATATTTCTAATATTTTCATTATCAAAGCATAATACAGCAAGACCTGTTTCTTTATCTAAATTCTGTACAAATTGGATAAATGCTTTGATGATATTTTCCATAGAACCATAATGATCCATATGGTCATCTTCAATATTAGTAACAACTGCAATTTTAGGATAGAACTTCAAGAAAGAGCCATCACTTTCATCAGCTTCAGCTACTAAATAATCGGATTTACCAAGTTTTGCATTACCTTTTAAATAATCTACAAAACCACCAATTAAAATTGTAGGGTCAACTTTTGCATGTTCTAAAACTACACTGATCATAGAAGATGTAGTTGTTTTTCCATGAGCACCTGCTACTGCTATACCTTTAGCATCATTTAATAGATAAGCTAAGATATCGGAACGATGAAATAATTTTAAACCTTTAGCTTTCGCAGCTACAAGTTCAGGATTATCTTGATGTATAGCAGAAGATAAAACTAATGCTTCTTTACCTTCTACATTCAAAGCATCATGACCTTTATAAATTGTAGCACCTTTTGCTTTTAAATGTTTTACTACTGCTGATTCACTCAAATCAGAACCAGATATTTCATATCCTTTGTCTAACATTACTTCAGCAATGGCACTCATACCTACGCCACCAATGCCAACAAAATGTAATTTTTTTATACCTTCAAGCACTTTTCAAGTACACCTCTCACAATCAATAATTTGTTTTTTTAGCCAAATCCACTACCATTTCAGCAATAGCTAAAGCAGCGCTAGGTTTTCCCATATTACGGCTAGCTTCCACCATTTCTTGTAGACGATTTTCACTAGCAAGCATATCTTCTAATACATTTATCAATTTTTCGCCTGTAAGTTCACGATTTAAGATAACTTTAGCAGCTCCATTTTTTTCTAATTCACGAGCATTAAATTCTTGATGATTTTCTGCTGCAAATGGATATGGTATTAATACTGCTGGTACACCTCTTGCTGTAAGCTCTGCTAAACTTGTAGCCCCAGCTCTAAAAACAGCTATATCTGTAGCTGCTAATGCTTTTGGCATATCATACAAATATGGATAAACAGCTAAATTATCTACTTTATCTAAATTAACACCTAAATCAGCTAAGCCATTTTTTACAAAATCATATTCATTTTTACCTGTAACATGCATAATCTGCACACGATAATTATTGGCAAAATGTTTATGAACTTCAAGCATAGCTTTATTAATGCTATGCGCACCACGACTTCCACCAGATATTAAAATAGTTTTTTTCGTAGTATCTAATGAAAATTCCATTAAACCTTCATTTCTTGTACTCAACAAAATGTCATCACGAATAGGATTGCCTGTGAATACTACTTTATTTTCAGGGAAATAACTTAAAGCTCGTTTATATCCTACTGCTATTTTATCTACAAATCTTGCTAAAATTTTATTAGTAACACCTGGAATAGCATTTTGTTCTTGTATCAAAGCTGGTATTCCCATCAAACTTGCAGCCATCAAAATAGGTCCACATACATATCCACCCGTTCCAATAGCCACATCTGGTTTAAAGTTTTTAACTATATTTCTAGCCTTCATTACAGCTTTTAACGCCTTACCTGCTACTACAAAATTTTTCATAGTCAAATGACGTTCAAAACCACTTATATCTAAAGTAACAAAAGGAATTTGTTCACGTGGAATAATATCAGCTTCCAAACCCTTTTTAGTACCTACATAGAGAAATTCTGCATTTGGCACTAATTTTTTTATATTATTTATCAATGTAATTGCTGGATAAATATGTCCTCCTGTGCCACCGCCAGATACAATTATCCTCATACTATTTTCTCACTTTCTCTATTTAAACTTATTTCAATTCATTAACTAAACGTTTAAAATCACGACCACGAGCTTCATAACCTTCATACATATCAAAACTTGCACATGCTGGTGATAATAATACTACTTGTGGAACTTTGGCTATTTTATGAGCATAATTTACTGCTTCTTGCATAGAATATCCTGCTTCATAAATCTTATCTTCTGGATAATTATGTTTTAAAGCTTCTTCTTTAAAACGTTTTGTAGCATCGCCAACTAAAATTAAATTATCCACACGTTCATTTACTAAAGCATAAAATTCATCAAGTGGAGTATTTTTATCATCGCCACCTGCTATCAAAATTATATGTGGGAATGTTGCAATTGCTTTATTGGCAGCTTCTGGATTTGTTGCCTTAGAGTCATTATAATAAGTTACTCCATCAATAGTTTTAACAGGTTCAATACGATGTTCTACTGGAGCAAAGGCTTTCAAAGCTTCTGCCATTTTTATAGTATCGCCACCTGCCAAAAAGGCTAAGCTTAAAGCTGCTAAAGCATTTTCTATATTATGGCTACCTTTGATTTGCATATCATCTACATTACAAATAACATGCATTAAACCTTTCCAACGAATAACAAGTTGATTATCTTTTACAAAAGCCCCTTCTTCTAATTCTTGGGAACTACTGAAAAAGCAGATTGTACTTTTGGCTCTGTTTGCCATATCACGAGTATGTACATCATCATAATTTAAAACTAAGAAATTTTCTTCTGTATGATGAGCAAATACTTTTTCTTTTTCAGCTTGATAAACTTCCATAGTTTTATGACGAGCCAAATGGTCAGGAGTTACATTTAATATAGCTGCACCTTTTGTTGCAAAATCACTAGAAGCTTCCATCTGATAACTGGATATTTCTGCTACAATACAACCATTTTCGCCAATGCGATAACATTCTTCACAAAGTGGTGTACCAATATTACCACCCACACCAACATTATCTTCACCATAAATAGTCTTCATCAATTCGCCTAAAAGCATAGTAGTTGTAGTCTTACCATTTGTACCTGTAACAGCAAAAATAGGAGCTTTAGCTAATTTATAAGCAAACTCTACCTCACTAATAATTTTTACCTTTTCAGCTACTTTTTCAAAAAGTGGTAAATGTCTTGGTACAGCTGGAGAAATAATCACTAAATCTGAGCCTTCAAATAAAGCTTCTGTTTGTTTTCCTAAAACTACTTTTATATCTAAAGCAGTAAGCTCAGTTAAATCGTGCTTTTCACCTAGTTTTTCATTAGCATCACTTAAAATAACATCTGCTCCTAGTTTTTTAGCAAGTTTAGCTGCTGCAAAACCGCTAATGCCTGCACCGATTACAATAACCTTCTTATTGCTCAAATCCATTAAAAAAACCTCCTAAAATCTTTAAATTTATTTCTTTTATACGTAAGAAATAAATGAAAGAAACCTAGCTCTATCTAAATATTAATCAGTGTTAACTATAATGTAAAGTCAATAAAGCTAAAATACAAAAAACAAATTCAGCAAACCAAAAAGTCATAACTACACGAGTTTCTGACCAACCTTTTAATTCAAAATGATGATGAATTGGACTCATTAAAAATACGCGTTTACCTGTAGTTTTAAAAGATGTTACCTGAATGATTACAGATAAAGTTTCGATTACAAATAATCCACCTAAGATAATCAATAACAATTCTGTCTTTGTCAAAATTCCAAGACCAGCTAAAACACCACCTAGAGCAAGGGAACCAGTATCACCCATGAATACTTTTGCTGGATGGTAATTGAATTTCAAGAAAGCTACACATGCACCGAAACAAGCAAAACTATAAATCGCTAAATTTGCTTTATTGAAATATAAACAAACAGCAGCAAAACCTAATGAAGCTACAGCCATAGCACCAGATGCTAAGCCATCTAAACCATCAGTTAAATTTACAGCATTTGTAGTACCAATAAGCACACCAATTACTAAAACATAATAAAACCAACCAATATCATAAGTTTGTCCAATAAATGGTATCCAAACATCTTGAGTAAGTCCTGTATAATTTATACCAATATAAGTTACAATAATTGCAATAATAAATTGTCCTAGTAATTTTTGTTTAGCTTTTAAACCTAAATTACGTTTTAAAACAACTTTTATATAATCATCTAAAAATCCTAAAACAAAATGACCTAACATTACAAATAAAGCTAAAGCCACTTCTATAGTAAAATCTGCAAAAATTAAAGTTGCAATAGTAATACCACCAACAATCATAATACCACCCATAGTTGGTGTTCCTGATTTTGCTTGATGACTTTTTGGTCCTTCTTCACGAATGCTTTGACCAAATTTTAATTTATGTAGTTCCGGAATTAAAAATGGTCCTACTGTCAAAACTACAAGGGCAGCAGCTACTGCTGCCCATATCATATTTAAATTAAATGCTTCTATCATTTATATTCTTTCTCCAATAACTCAATTATTTTTTCCATATGCATACCATGAGAGCCCTTAAATAAAACAGTATCTTCTTTTTGTAATTCTTTTTTCAATACATCTACTGCTTCTTCATGACTTGCACATTCAAAAACTTTTGCTACCCCTACTTTTTTTGCAGCTTCAGCTGTGAATTTTGTCAATGTGCCTCTAGTGATTACAATATCCACACCTAATTTACCAGCTAATAAACCAATATCTTCATGAGCTTTTTGTTCTACACTACCTAATTCAAACATATCACCCATTACTAAAATTTTACGTTTCTTAGCTACTTTAGTTAAATTTTCTAAAGCTGCTTTTGTAGACATTGGACTTGCATTATACGCATCATTTATTAAATTAAAATCAGCTAATCTTTTATATTCAAAACGCATAGCAGTTGGTTTAAATGTAGCTAATCCTTTTTGCATTTCCTCAACAGTAAGTCCACAAGCATAACCTACAGCTAAAGCAGCTAAACAATTATAAACATTGTGTATACCTATCATATTCAATGTAAAATGAGCTACTTTATCGCCAACAATTGCGTCAAATTCTGTTTTGCCATCATTTACAGTTTTGATATCAAAAGCCTTGATATCGCCTGCATGATTGATACCAAAATAAATTGCGTGAGCTTTTGTCAATCTATTCATTTTAGAAACAAATTCATCATCAGCATTTAAAATAACATTTCCATTGATTTCAATAGCTTGTGCCATTTCACCTTTAGCCTTAGCTATATTTTCCATAGAGCCTAAAAGTTCCATATGAGTTTCGCCTACATTAGTGATTACACCCATTGTAGGTTTAGCGATATCAGTCAATTCTTTAATTTGACCTAATCCTCGCATACCCATTTCCACAACAGCTACATCATAACTTCCATCTAATTGCAATAAAGTCATAGGAAGTCCAATTTCATTATTAAAATTAGCCTGTGTTTTCAATACATTATATTTTCCTGATAATACAGCAGCTGTTAAATCTTTTGTAGTAGTTTTACCATTAGAACCAGTTATTGCTATTACAGGAATATTGAATTTCTTACGCCAAAAATGAGCTAAATCTTGATATGCTTTTAATGTATCATCTACAGCTAAAATATCTATATCAATATCTTCAATCAAGGAAATATCATAATCTTTATTTACAATAGCCCCAATTGCTCCTTTTTTAGCAGCATCAGCAATAAAATCATGCCCATCAAAATTTTCACCTTTTAAGGCAATAAATAACATTCCTTCTTCAATTTTTCTAGTATCAGTTGTTACACCGCCAAAAACTGAAGCTGAAGTCAATTTTTTTAAGATAGCATTTGTAGCTTGAAATTGATAATTAGCCATTAATCTTCCCCCTAATTGCTTCAATAGCTACTTCTTTATCATCAAAATGAATAGTTCCTGTTTTCAAAATCTGATAATTTTCATGACCTTTACCCGCAATAAGTACGATATCATCTTTTTGCGCAAGTTCAATAGCTCTGAAAATAGCTGTTCTTCTATCTGTGATTTTTTCATGGAAATTGCCATGAAGCGCAGGAAGTACACCAGCTTCTACTTCAGATAAAATAAATTCTGGATCTTCTGTTCTTGGATTATCAGAAGTTGCAATTACCACATCAGCAAGCTGTGCTGCAATACGACCCATAATAGGACGTTTTGTTCTATCACGATCACCACCACAACCAAATACTACAATCAAACGTTTTTTAGCGATTTCACGTGCTGTTTTTAAAACGTTTTCTAAACCATCTGGAGTATGTGCATAATCGACAATTACACTGAAATCTTGACCTTGACGTACAAGTTCAAAGCGTCCTGCTACAGCTTCAAATGCTTCAAGAGTTTCTTTGATTAAATCAAAAGAAATTTTTTCAGCTAAAGCTACGCCAATTACACCTAAAATATTATAAACATTGAACATACCTGTAACTTTTAAATCAAAATGAACGCAATCATCTTTGTATTTTACATCAAAAGAAGCACCAGATGCTTTTATTTCTACATTTTCAGCTTTTAATACAGCATCATTTTTAATACCATAAGTTATTAAATTGCATTTTGTATGCTCAATCATTGTTTTACTGCCAAGTTCATCATCTAAATTAATTACAGCATTTTTATTAGACTTCACTAAATTTGGTGCAGATAAACTATCAAATAATTTTGCCTTAGCTAGGGCATAATTTTCCATAGTTTTATGATAATCTAAATGGTCTTGAGTAAGATTTGTAAACATTGCAGTATCATATTCACAACCTGCAATACGATTCATATCTAAAGCATGTGAAGATACTTCCATAACTACATAATCGATATTTTGCTTATACATTTTATCTAAGATTTCTTGAAGGTCAATCACATCTGGTGTTGTATTATGAATTGGCATCTCTTCATCTTCAATCATGATTTTAATTGTGCCAATGACGCCCACTTTATATCCTGCTTTACGCAAAATATCGCGAAGCATATATGTGCTACTTGTTTTACCATTTGTTCCTGTAACACCAATCATACGCATTTTTTTACCTGGATAATCATAAAAATATGGTACAGCAAGTTCCATTGCTTCACGCATATTTGGCACTTTTATAACTGTAATATCTGCAGGAACTTCTACATCTTTTTCAGTCATAATCGCACAAGCTCCAGCTTCTATAGCTTGAGGAATAAATTTATTACCATCTACCCTAGTACCACAGATACATACGAATAAAGTGTTTTTTCTCACACGACGTGAATCATGAGTTATAAACTCAATTTCTTTATTCACATCTCCTTTTACTTCTACATTATTTAATACTGACACTAGTTGTTCAATGGTCATTGGAAACCCTCCTGAATTTGCTTTTTATATCTTTTAGCAATCTAAAATCAAACTATATTATAGCTCACTTATTTATATATGTATACTACAAAAAATTAAGCCATAAAATCTTAAAATAAAAATTTGTTTAAGAAATTTATGGCTTAATTGATAATCAATTTTTAGTTGAAAAGAAAAACTTATCCGGTACTATCATTCCTAATTCTTGTGTAGCAATAGATTGTATTCTTTCTGGTGATTTTAAATGTGCTATTTCTAAATGAAGACGAGAATTTTCTGCTTCTAATACTGTAGATTGATTTTTTAATTGATTTAAATAATAAGCATTGCTAGCAGCTACACCACTACGCAATATAAAAAATCCTGCTAAAGCTATAACAACCACAAATAAAATAATACATCTTGAACGCAACGCATTATTTACATTTACATTTTTTGCCTGTTCTACTTTTACTAATTTTTTAGTTTTCATCTGTTTATAATTTTTTTGACTTTCGTCATAAACAATTTTGCGTTGCGCTAACATAATAAAATCCTCCTAAGATTATAACTTCTCTGCTACTCTTAATTTTGCACTTTTAGAACGTGAATTATCGTCCATCTCATATTTTGATGGCTTTATAGCTTTACTGCAAAGCTTTATCTCAGGCTTATGATTACATACACAAATTGGTAAATGCGGTGGACAAATGCACCCACGAGATAACTCTTTAAAAACATTCTTTGTTATGCGATCTTCTAAAGAGTGAAAAGTTATTACTGCTATTTTCCCACCCTTATTTAAATGTTTTACTGCTGTTTTAAAAGTATTTTCTAAAATTCCTAATTCATTATTTACTTCTATACGAATAGCCTGAAAAATGCGTTTTGCTGGATGACCCGTTGCTTTTTTTCGCACAGCGGCTGGTATAGCACGGCGAATAATATCCACTAATTCGCCTGTAGTTTCTATTTTCTTTTCTTGACGATATTTTACAATAAACTCAGCTATACGTTTGCTCCAACGTTCTTCACCATATGTTTTAAAAATATGATTTAATTGTTCCTCATCATATTCATTAACCACATTATATGCAGAAAAATCTTGTGTTTTATCCATGCGCATATCAAGTGGTGCATCTTGCATATAAGAAAAACCTCTATCTGCTTCATCTAATTGATATGAGGAAACACCTAAATCAAATAAAATTCCATCAATATATTCTATGTTTAAATCATTTAATATGGCTTCTAAATTTTTAAAATTACTATGCACAATATCTATTTTACATTGATATTGTTTTAATCTCTCAGTTGCAACTTTTATAGCATCTTCATCTTGGTCAATACCAATTAAATGACCATTTTCATTTAATTGACTTGCAATTCTTGATGAATGACCTGCTCCACCTAAAGTACAATCCACATATATACCATCAGGTTTAATAGCAAGCCCTGCTATTACTTCTTCTGGTAGAACACTAATATGTTCAAATTCCACCAATGAAACCCCTCTCATTTTATAAAATAATCATATTTATACAAGTATAATTGTAACAGCCATCAAAATTTATTTCAATAGCAAATTCGATTAACTCTTATACCAACCCAATCGTTCAAATACTGGTACATAATGCATACGTTCATAAAAAGATAAAAATGTATTTTCTGTATGGAAAATAGGTACTCTTTCTAAAGCATAAATATTACTTGCTCTATCCACATTACCATATTTTATCGTAAATGCGCCACGATAACCTGCGTCATTAACTAATTTAGCAATATATAAATTATATGTGCCTGTAGGATAAGCCATAAATTTCGTATCTTGATTTAATTGCGTATCTAATGTTTGTTTAGATTTTGTAAGTTCATCTTTTAACTGCGCTTCTGTAAGCTCTGTCATAGATTTATGACTAGCTGTATGCGATTGAAAATCCATGCCATTTGCTTTCATTTCTTTTATTTGTTCCCAAGTTAAATAATTAGGCTGATTGCTAACAAAATCTGTAATTATAAAAATAGTACCTGTAAAACCATATTTTTTCAAAATTGGATACGCATTTTGATAATTATCTTCATAACCATCATCAAAAGTAATCATGATAGGATTTTCTGGAAGCTCTGCTCCATTTACCATATAATCGTATAATTGGTCAGTATTTATGGTATTATAACCATTTTCTTTTAAATAAGCCATTTGTCGGTCAAAATCTTCCGGTAATACTGATAAAGCTATATTCATATTATCAACCTTATGATAATTTAATATAGTAATTGGAATATCTTCTTCATTTTCTGCTGCTGATACAGGCATTACTTTAGGACTGGATAAAACTAAAGGCAAACAAACTAACATAATAAATAATATTATTTTTGTATATATTTTTTGTTTAAACACACCTATCTTCTCTCTTTCATCTTAAAATAAACACTCAATTATGTTGAAAACGTTTTACTATATATATAAATACAGTCGCTATCATTACAGTCAATGCTATCCACTGCATTGGATATAATAACATATCTTTATTAACACTAAAATACATAAAGCCAATACCAAATCTAATAATAGCCATCAAAATAACACTAAATAAAAAAACTGTGCCTTCAGCTAAAAATTTATATTTTCTATTTATAAGTAAACACAAGACAGAAATTATAAATACTATACTATAAGCAAAAGCCTGATATAAAGCTACTGGCTGAAAATATTGGTATGCTTCAAAGCCTGTTGGACGATACCTATATTCTACATATTCAGCTAAACTATGGTCATTAGGAATATCTAAACCTAGCGGAGTTCCCAATGAAAATTGCATCATAAAGTTTGCCAATTGCAAAATAATCAAACCAAACAAAATTGAAGGTATCATCAAATCAAACCACAACCATAAATTATAACCATATTTGCGCAAAAAAACTATACTTGTTGCTAGAAAACCCAATAATGCTCCATAAATAGATAGACCACCTTGCCAAATACAAAAAATTTGACCTATATTTGACATATATGCATCTAAATGTATAATTACATAAAAAATTCTAGCACATATCAAACTCACAGGAATTATAAAAATCAATAAATCCCACATAGGGCTGAATTTTTCACCATATAATTTAAACATTATTTTACTTATACCTAAGCCTATTAATAATGCAAAGACAATTATTAAGCCATACCAGTAAATATTGATATCACCTAAATAAAAAGCTACAAATTCCATAAAATCTCCCTCTTTATCCCCATAACACATTTTTTATTTTTTATAATGTCTTATTGTACTGCTATCTAAAAAATTTATCAATTATCTATCTTTATTATTCTTCACTAAAAATAATATTTATAAAATATACTTATAGTATTTTTTTCTATTCAGAGAAAAATCTTTACTAAAAATAATTTAAAATAAATTCATATCATTTTTCTATGATTATTTACAAAAATATTATTTACTTATACCAAAACTAAAAAAAATATGATATAATTCCCATGTGAATAAAATTAATTATCAAATTTCACTATAAATCATAAATAAAGGAGATATTTTTCATGACTATAACTAAAGAAATGGGTATTATGGAAGTTGTTAGCCAATATCCTGAAACTGTAGAAGTATTCGTAAACGCTGGTATGGGTTGCCTCGGTTGTGCTGCTGCTCACTTTGAAAACATCGAACAAGGTGCAGGCGCTCATGGCATCGATATCGATAAACTCATCGAAGATTTAAATGCTGCTATCGAAGCAAAATAATATATTATAAAATAAAGCCACTGACTTTTGTTAGTGGCTTTTATTTTTAAAAGGAGCTGTCTTTATGTCCATAGAAAAAGTAAAATCATATTTCAAACAATTTAATATGGAAGATAAAATTATGGAATTTCCTGTTTCTAGTGCTACGGTAACTGAAGCTGCTAAAGCTTTAAATTGCCAAGAAGCTCATATTGCCAAAACTATGTCTTTTAAATTAAATGAAGATGCTGTTCTTGTAGTTATGGCTGGTGATATGCGAATTGATAATCATAAATTCAAAGAAAAATTTCACAAAAAAGCTACTATGCTCAAAGCTGATGAAGTTGAACCTATGACAGGCTTTCCTATCGGTGGAGTTTGTCCATTTGCTCCTAAAGATGGCGTAAAAGTATATCTTGATGAATCTTTAAAACGCTTTGATAAAGTCTATCCTGCTTGTGGTAGCAGAAATAGTGCTATTGAACTTAGTATTCCTGAACTTGAAAAATATTCTAAAGCTGTTGAATGGGTAAATATTGGTAAAAACTAAACAATATGTAAATACAAAAGAGAAATAAAATGATACCAGCAGGTATAATCCATCAAAAAAATAATTTCTATACAGCTAGAATTGTAGGTAATTGTGGCGAATTTTCAGCTCAAGAATTAATAGCTATCGCTCAAATTGCGTCAACATATGGCAATGGTAAAATTACTGCCACATCTAGAGGTACTATAGAAATTGAACAAATTTCCCCAGATAATATTGAGAGCATGTTAGCTGAAATAAAAGCACACAATCTGCGCTTAGGTGGTACAGGGACTACAGTTAGAGCTATCGTCAGCTGTAAAGGTACTACTTGCACTAAGGGTTTATATGATGTACATGCTTTGGCAACAGAATTAGATGATTTATTTTATGGTCAAATCGTACCTAAAAAATTAAAAATTGGTGTGTTTGGCTGTATCAATAGCTTAGGTAAAGCAAAATCTCAAGATATTGGCATAATGCCATCATTTAAAAATCCACATAAATTTGAAATATATATCGGTGGATTGTTAGGAAATAGCCCTGTATATGGTCAACATATTGATATTGCTTTAAATAAAGAACAATTAATTTGTGCTATAAAATTTATCATTGAAATTTATCAAAAAAATGGCAAATATCCTCAACGATTACGTAAAGTCCTAGATACAAATCCTAATCTTTGGCAAGAAATAACTGATTATTTAACAAAATTAATTCAAAAATAATAAAAATAGCAAAAGCACCTTAAAAGTCAAAAACAATCTAACTTTTAAGGTGCTTTTTTATATAATATCGTACTTAAAATTTATTATAGATTTTTAAGCATATCTTTTACTGTTTGTGCACAATCATCAACTTTTACATTAGAAGTAGCACCATCACGGCGAACTTTAATTTCTACTTCATTAGCATCTAAAAGTTTAGGGCTTACAGTAATACGTACTGGATAGCCAATTAAATCAGCATCTTTAAATTTTACGCCAGCTCTGTCTTTTCTATCATCTAAAAGTACATCTATACCAGCATTTTTCATATCAGCATAAAGTTTTTCTGCAATCTGCATTTGAGCTTCATCTTTAGCGTTGATAGGTACAATAACCACTTCAAAAGGTGCAATAGATGCAGGCCAAATAATACCATTATCATCATGGAATTGTTCAATAGCAGCTGCCATTGTACGGCTAACACCGATACCATAGCAACCCATGATCAATGGTTTTTCTCTACCATTTTCATCAAGGAAAGTAGCACCAAGTGCTTTACTGTATTTTATACCAAGTTTAAATACTTGTCCTACTTCAATACCATGAGTCATTTTTACTGGTGCTCCACAATGAGGACATGGGTCTCCTTGAGCAATAAGGCGAATATCAGCTACGATTACATCACCGAAATCGCGTTTTGGATTAGCATTTTTATAGTGGCAATCTTCTTCATTTGCACCGCAAACAGCATTATGCATTTCCATTACTGTAGCATCAACAACCACGATTGCATCTTTGCTAAGACCGATTGGACTCATGAAACCAGGCACACCACCAATAGCGCGAATAGCAGACTCTTCTGCCATTTTTAATGTAATTGCTCCTGTAATATTTTGTAATTTTACATCATTTACTTCATGGTCTCCACGAACAAATGCACAGATTACTTGGTCTTTTTCATTTTGGAAAATAACAGCTTTGATATTTTTTTCAATTGGAGTATTTAAAAATTCAGCTACAGCTTCAATAGTTTTTGTACCAGGAGTATTTACTTTTTCAAGTGGTAATTCTTCTTCAGCTGGTGCAACAATTGGTTTTAATTCGGATTTTTCAGCGTTTGCTGCATAATCGCATTTTTCACAGTAAACGATATCAGATTCACCTGTTTCAGCTAATACAGTGAATTCATGTGTTGTAGCATTACCAATAGCACCGCCATCAGCTTCTACAGGGCGGAATGTAAGACCACAACGATTGAAGATATTTGTATATGCATCATACATATCTTTATAAGATTTATCAAGACCTGCTTCATCTTTATCAAAAGAATAAGCATCTTTCATGATAAATTCACGACCACGCATAAGACCAAAACGAGGACGAATTTCATCACGATATTTATTTTGAATTTGATATAACAATAATGGTAATTGTTTATAAGAACGTACTTCATTACGTACTAAATCTGTAATAATTTCTTCATGTGTTGGTCCAAGGCAGAATTCACGATTATGTCTGTCCACTAAACGGAACATTTCTTCGCCAAAAACTTCCCAACGACCAGTTTCTTTCCAAAGTTCAGCAGGTTGTACAATTGGAAGAGCTAATTCTTGACCGTCTTTAGCTTCCATTTCTTCACGAATAATTTGTTCTATTTTGCGTAAAGTACGCCAAGCAAGAGGCAAATATGTATAAACCCCACCTGCTACTTTACGAATAAAACCAGCTCTAAGCATTAGCTGATGACTAGGTACTTCAGCTTCTGCTGGAGTCTGACGCAATGTAGGCGCATAAAGTTTAGATGTACGCACTATAAATTCCTCCTAAAATATATGGGAAAAACCCTTTTCAATATTAATTAACTTATATATTCTATCATACTTTAGCTAAAATAAAAATGTTCATTATCTTCTTTGCCATTAAAAAAGCTGTAATAAAATTAAAAACTAAAATTTTATTACAGCTTCTTTTTTATTTTATAAGTTTATCTAATTCTTCAAATAAAGCATCTACTAATTTATCTTCAGGTACTTTATTTATAACTTCACCTTTACGGAAGACTAATCCTTCACCTTTTCCACCAGCGATACCAATATCAGCATCACGGGCTTCACCTGGGCCATTTACAACACAACCCATAACAGCAACTTTGATAGGTTTTGTTATTCCTGACAATCTTTGTTCTACTTTTTCAGCAATACTTGGTAAATCAATATTACAACGACCACAAGTAGGACATGAAATAAGTGTAGGTCCATATTCTTTAAGACCTAATGCTTTTAAAATTTCATTTGCTACTTTTACTTCATTCACAGGATCACCAGTCAAAGAAATGCGGAATGTATCGCCTATGCCTTCAGCAAGTAAAGCACCTATACCTACAGCAGATTTAATAATTCCTGTATTTACAGTGCCTGCTTCTGTTATGCCTAAATGAAGTGGATAGTCCACTGTTTCACTCATCAAACGATAAGCATCTAGCGTTAATGGTACATCATGTGCTTTTAGTGAAATTTTAATATCATAGAAATTTAATTTTTCTAGAATTCTTATATGCTCTAAAGCACTTTCAACTAACGCTTCTGCTGTTACTTTACCATATTTTGCCAACAATTTTTTATCAAGTGAACCTGCATTAACACCTATACGTATAGGAATATTTCTTGTTTTTGCAGCTTCGACTACTGCTTTTACACGTTCTTCATCGCCAATATTCCCAGGATTAATACGAAGTGCATCTATACCTTGTTCTATAGCTTTTAAAGCTAGACGATAATCAAAATGAATATCTGCAACCAAAGGTACATCGACTTGACTTTTAATATTGTAAATATTTTCAGCTGCTGACATATCAGGTACAGCTACACGAACAATATCACAACCAGCATCTACTAATGCTTTTATCTGTGCTACTGTAGCATTTGTATCTGTTGTTTTAGTATTAGTCATAGATTGCACAGAAATCGGTGCACCACCACCAATTTTCACATCACCAATACTGATTTGTCGTGTCATTTTTCTTTTTATCATTATATCCAACACCTTTTTATGTTGTATTTATTAACTCTTAACCAAATAAACGACCAACATCTTGAGCTGTAGCGAAGAACATCAAGGATAATAATAAAATTATACCAGCCATTTGCACTACTCTCACATATTTAGCTTCAATAGCCTTACCACGAATTGCCTCTACTAATAAGACTACAAAATGTCCGCCATCTAAAGCAGGAATTGGCAATAAATTTATTACTCCTAAGTTCAAACTCAATAATGCAGCAAATTGTAATAATGGAACTAAACCTAAATGTGCAGCTTGACTAGTCATTTGAGCTACACCCACTGGTCCAGATAATTCCGCACTAACACTACCTGTTATCATGCCAATAAGACCACTATACATTTGGTAAATAATATTTACTACTGTAGCAAATGCTAAAGCAATTGATTCACCAAAACCTACACTTTTTACATCAACTGGCGCAGTTACCCCAATCAAAGCACGCTTAGCTTGTTCATCATATTTTGGCACAACAGAAGTAGCCATCTGTTCATTATCACGGATAAATTCTATTTTTAAAATTTTTCCATCAGCATTTTGCACTTTCTGTACAAAATTTGTCCATGAAGTAATTTGTTCTCCATTTACGCTTAAAATTTTATCTCCATCTTTTAAGCCAGCTTGACTTGCTGCTTCTCCAGAAATAACTTGCCCTAAAACTGGAGCATTTGATGGAGTTTGTATACCATTAAAGAAAAAAACTCCTGCAAAAATCAAAAAAGGTAAAATAAAGTTCATTATCGAACCAGCTAAAATTACAATCATTCTAGCCCATACAGGACGAGCCCAATACGCTCTATCGCCTGCATCTTCATCCATGCCTTTTTCCATTCCTGCAATTTTATTAAAACCACCAAGAGGAATAGCTCTTATAGAATATACTGTTTCTCCTCTTTTTGTACTTACTAATTTAGGACCAAAACCAATTGCAAATTCATCTACACGCATACCAGTTTTTTTTGCAGTAATAAAATGTCCAAATTCATGAACCAATACTAGCAAACCAAAGACAAATACAATAGCAATTGCACTGATTAACACTTATAAATCTTCTCCTTTACTTGCTTACGAATATTGCTATCAATTTCAAATAAATCTTCAAGTTCTGGTTCTATCAAAGTTATATGAGATTGCATAGCTTCTTCTATTATATCATAAATATCTAAGAAACTAATCTTTTCATTTAAGAAAGCTTCTACAGCAATTTCATTGGTAGCATTCATCACACAAGGCATAGAACCGCCTATTTTTCCTGCTTCATACGCTAAAGCAAGACCTCTAAATGTGTCTGTATCTGGCTTTTCAAAAGTTAAATCTTTCATTTGCCAAAAATCTAATTTTTCAGCAGGACAAGCCATTCTTTCTGGATAAGTAAGTGCATATTGTATAGGAAGTCTCATATCAGTTGAACCTAATTGAGCAATAACTGATCCGTCCACATATTGCACCATAGAATGAATAATACTTTGTGGGTGAACTACTACCTGAATTTTATCATAATCCACATTATATAATTGTTTTGCTTCAATTACTTCTAAGCCTTTATTCATCAAAGATGCGCTATCAATAGTAATCTTGCGTCCCATTTTCCATGTTGGATGACTTAAGCACTGTTTTACTGAAACATTTTTTAAATCTTCTATTTTCTTACCTCTAAAAGGACCGCCAGAAGCAGTAACTAATAATTTGTCAACTTTATTCATATCTTCGCCATGTAAACATTGAAATAATGCTCCATGTTCACTATCAATCGGCATGATTTCAATCTGTTTTTCACGAGCTTTTTTCATAACTAAATCACCAGCTACTACTAAAGTTTCCTTATTAGCTAGTGCGATATTTTTACCAGCTTCAATGGCTCTCATAGTTGGACGAAGACCTGCAAAACCCATTAATGAAGTAACTACTGTATCAATTTTATCTGTAGTAGCCCCTTCAATTAATCCTTCTTCACCATAATATAATTTAGTTTCTCCTACATAACGAGCTTTTAATTTTTCATAAGCTTCTTTATTATGCAAAATCGCCATAGCTGGTTTAAATTCATTTATTTGCTGTTCTAATAATTCATCATTATTATTAGCCGCTAAAACTTCAATTTTTAAGAAATCACTATGATTTCTAACTACATCTAAAGTTTGAGTTCCAATTGAACCTGTTGAACCTAATACTGCAATTTTTTTCATTATATTATATCCTTTACCTTAAATATCTAATAAAAATATTGCTATATAATAAACGAGCGGTGCTGTAAATAATAAACTATCAAATCTATCTAACACGCCACCATGACCTGGAATTAAAGTACCTGAATCTTTGATACCTACAAATCTTTTAATACAAGACTCTACTAAATCGCCAAATGTACCAATAATTGCTATCAATGCACCCATTAATAACATAATCATCATATCAAAATTAAAATAATTGCCTAAAAGACCTACACATATCATTGAACCTAAAATTCCGCCAACAAAACCTTCAACGCTTTTTTTAGGACTGATTTCTGGACATAAACGATGTTTACCTATACTACAACCTACAAAATAAGCAAAACTATCACTAGCCCATGTACCAATAAAAGTAAGCCATATTAAAATACAACCTACAGAAAATTCTCCTAAAAGACTATTTGTCGCTAAAATAGTTGAATTCTCAATCATTCTAAGCATTATTAAATGATAAAAAGGAATAGCTATATACATTGTTCCTGCTAAAGTAATACAACCATCTAACACAGAAAAATGCTTATGATTAAATATCATATTCATTAAGGAAACAAATATAGCTACTACAATACCAAATGCAATATTATTAGCCATATATCCACTTAATACCATAAAACAAATAATCAATAAGCCCCAAAACAATGGTATATTATAATTCTTATGGGCAAAAGCATTTACATATTCTCGCCAAGCAAGACAAGCAAGTAATATAGAAACTGCTATAAATAATGAACCCCCTATTTGAATTACACCTGTAGCTATTATCATACCAATAATTCCACTGATAATTCGCGTTAGCAAAATCTTCCACCGCCCTAAATATAATTATTTGCTACTCAAACCACCAAATCTTCTATCTCTCTTTTGAAAATCAACAATTGCTTGAAGAAATTCTTCAGAAGAAAAATCTGGCCAATTTGTCTTTGTAAACCAAAATTCGGCATACGCTGCCTGCCATAATAAGAAATTACTCAATCGTATATCGCCACTTGTTCTAATCATTAAATCTACAGGTGGCAAATCTTTTGTATATAAATTATCGTCAATCACTTTATCATCAATTTTATCAATAGATAAATCACCTGATTGTACTTCACTAGCTATATTTTTTACTGCTGTTACAATCTCATCTCTACCACCATAATTTACAGCAACATTAAATCTTACACCAGTATTATTTTTAGTGCGTTCTTCTGCTGCATGTAATTCATTTGGTAAATTGCCTGGTAATTCATCAACTCTTCCAATAAAGTGAATACGTACATTATCTTCACACATTTCATCAATTTGTTCTGCTAAAAAACTAGAAAATAAATTCATCAGAAAATTAACTTCTGTCATTGGTCTTTTCCAATTTTCAGTAGAAAATGCATATACTGTTAAAATAGGTATATTATATTTTATACAAGTTTTAAGAATTTTTTTTAGTGTTTTCACGCCAGCTTTATGTCCAGATGTTCTAATTAAACCCTTTCCAGTAGCCCAGCGACCATTTCCATCCATAATTATACCAACATGTTGTGGTAATTTATTTAAATCTAATTGTTTATCTATAGAAATATCTCTTTTTTCTTTTTTAGAAGAAAATATTTTTTTGAGCATACTAGAAGCCCCTTCCACATAAAATATAAGAAATAAGCCCCTCTTTAGAGGGGCCTTTCCAGTGCTTATTGCTAATAAAACAATTATGCTTCAATAGCACCTGCTGGACAACCAGCTTGACATGCACCACATTCTACACACATATCTGCATCAATTTCATAATGGTTTTCACCTTCAGAAATAGCGCCTACAGGGCAAGTACCTGCGCAAGCACCGCAAGAAATGCAATCATCAGTAATTTTATAAGCCATCTATTACACCTCCTTTCGCATCTTGGCAGCAGCTGTAAGCTCTAATACATTATCATCTAAAACTTTTACTCTGACAATATATAGTTTACTATCATCAACTTTAAAATAGCCTCTCATTGGCACAGTATAGTTCATTTTAAATTTTATATTTCTAGAATTTAATCGCTCTATAGCCTCAACAGCTGGCAATCCTAAATATTCCATACAATCAAACTTCCATTATTTCTTTTTCTTTTTCCGCTCTAGCAATATCGATTTCTTTAATATATTTATCTACGATTTTTTGAATATCTTCTTGAGCTTTTTTAGCATCATCTTCTGTGATAGATTTTGCTTTTTCTAATTTTTTAATAGCTTCATTAGCATCACGACGAATATTACGAACAGATACTTTAGATTCTTCTGCACGTTTATTCAATGTTTTTACAAGGTCAGTACGACGTTCTTCAGTGAGCTGAGGTATATTTAAACGAATTACTGTACCATCATTATTTGGGCTAAGACCAAGGTCAGATCTTGTAATCGCTTTTTCAATTTCATGAAACATTGGTTTTTCCCATGGTTGAATTAAAATCATACGAGGTTCAGGAACAGAGATATTACCTACCTGATTTACTGGTACTAAAGAACCGTAATATTCTACCATTACTTTATCTAATAATGCAGGAGTTGCACGACCTGCACGAAGAGAAGCAAATTCAGATTTTGCTGCACTTAAAGTTTTTTTCATACGCTCCTCATTTTTAGCTATTACTTCTTTAATCATTAATCATTACCTCCAACAGTTGTTCCAATATTTTCGCCTAAAGCAGCTTTTAAAATATTTTCATGATTATCTATATTAAATACTACTAAAGGAATTTTATTATCCATGCAAAGACTTGTTGCCGTAGAATCCATTACTGCAAGTCCACGATTTAATACTTCTAAATATTCAAGACTATCAAATTTCTTAGCTTCAGGATTTTTATTAGGGTCGGAATCATATACACCATCTGTATTCTTTTTACCCATTAAAATAACTTCAGCTTCAATTTCAGCAGCACGAAGAGCAGCAGTTGTATCTGTGGAGAAATAAGGGTTACCTGTACCAGCACCGAAAATAACAACTCTACCTTTTTCTAAATGACGAATTGCTTTACGACGAATATAAGGTTCAGCAACTTGACGCATTTCAATAGCAGATTGAACACGGCTGTCAACGCCCATACCTTCTAAAGCATCTTGAAGTGCTAAGGCATTCATCACTGTAGCAAGCATACCCATATAATCTGCTGTAGCTCTATCCATACCTTTATTGCTACCAGCAAGACCACGCCAAATATTTCCGCCACCAACAACGATAGCTACTTCAATACCATACTCACGTACCTTTTTAATTTGTTTAGCGATAGATTCAACAACTTCTGGATTAATACCAAAACGCTGTTCACCAGCTAAAGATTCACCACTTAATTTGAAAACTATACGTTTATATTTAATATCAGCCACAATAAAACCTCCATAAAAACTTATAATTATCAACCTGCATAATATCTTTTCTTATTTTATCATATATCTATGGCAAACGGTAGACATTATAATTTTTTTCTATATCTAATTTTTATACTAATTTTATCTTATTACAAAAAAGAGAACACCGAAGTGTTCTCTCTTTGTATTTCATAATGAAATTATTTAACAGCTGCCATAACTTCTTCTACAAAGTTATCAGCTTTCTTTTCAATACCTTCACCAAGTTGATATCTTACGAAACGACGAATGGAGATATTTTCACCGATTTTAGCAATTTTGCCTTTTACAAGGTCAGAAATTGTAACATCTGGATCTTTAATGTATGGCTGATCTAAAAGACATACTTCTTTATAATATTTTTCGAGACGACCTTCAACCATTCTTTCAACGATTTTTTCAGGTTTGCCTTCATTAATAGCTTGTTCACGAAGAACTTGACGTTCATGTTCGATAGCTGCTGGATCTACTTCTTCACGACGTACGCAAGTTGGGTTAGCAGCAGCAATCTGCATAGCAATATCACGAGCGAAATCCTGGAATTCAGGAGTACCAGCAACGAAGTCAGTTTCGCAGTTAACTTCTACTAATACACCGATACGTCCACCAGCATGAATATAAGATGTTACAACACCTTCAGCTGCTACACGACCAGCTTTTTTAGCTGCGGAAGCAAGACCTTTTTCTCTTAAAAAGTCAATTGCTTTGTCCATATCACCGTCAGTTGCAGAAAGAGCTTTTTTACAGTCCATCATACCTGCACCAGTTTTTTCACGTAATTCTTTTACTAATGCTGCAGTAATAGCCATTAATATTTCCTCCTTAGTCAATAAAAGGCAAGGGTTTGGGCCCTTACCTTTTTAATTGTTATATAAATTTAAAATTAACTAAAATTATTCAGCGTCTTCGCTAGTAGCAACTTCTACTACTTCGCCAGCTTCACCTTGACGACCTTCGATAACAGCGTCAGCCATACGGGAAGTTAAAAGTTTAACAGCACGGATAGCATCATCGTTACCAGGAATTACATAGTCAATTTCGTCTGGATCGCAGTTTGTATCAACGATTGCAACGATTGGAATGTTAAGTTTTTTAGCTTCTGCTACAGCAATTCTTTCTTTACGTGGATCAACGATAAATAAAGCGCCTGGTAATTCTTCCATGTCTTTAATACCGCCAAGAGATTTTTCAAGTTTTTCTTGTTCACGTTTTAAAGCAAGAACTTCTTTTTTGCTAAGAACTTCAAAAGTTCCATCTTCTTCCATAGCTTCAAGTTCTTTTAAACGATTGATGCTTTTACGGATAGTAGCGAAGTTAGTCATCATACCACCGAGCCATCTTTCGTTAACATAGAACATGCCGGATTTTAAAGCTTCTTCTTTAACAGCTTCTTGAGCCTGTTTTTTAGTACCTACGAAAAGAATGCTTTTGCCTTCTTCAGCAACGCTACGTAAGAAATCATAAGCTTCGTCAACTTTTTTTACAGTTTTCTGTAAATCGATAATGTAAATACCATTGCGTTCTGTGAAAATGTATGGAGCCATTTTAGGGTTCCAACGTCTAGTCTGATGACCGAAATGAACGCCTGCTTCTAATAATTGTTTCATGGAAATAACTGCCATGATGGTGCACCTCCTGTTATTTTTTCCTCCACATTCTTTAGCTTTGTTTTAACCCTTTTAGATATTCTTATCAGCGTACCAATAAGGTATATCTAACTAGGACACAGTACAAAATCGGAATGTGTGCGTTTTTTACACCGTTAAGCATTATATCATAATTTTTTTGTAAACACAATAATAAATTATCATGCTTTCATATAAAAAGAACGATGTTTTTATCAACATCGTTCTTGAAGATTATTATCTTTTTAATTTTTGAATTTCATCTAATAAGTGTTCGTTTAATACTCTGATATAAGTACCTTTCATACCAAGAGATTTAGATTCAATTACACCAGCGGACTCAAATTTACGAAGTGCATTAACAATTACAGAACGAGTAATACCTACACGGTCAGCAATTTTAGATGCAACGAGTAAACCTTCAGTACCATTTAATTCACTTAAAATATTTACAGCTGCTTCAATTTCAGAATAAGAAAGTGTTGCTAAAGCAATCTGTACAGTAGCTTTTTTACGTGCTTCAACTTCAATTTTTTGAGAATTATCACGTAAAATTTCCATACCTACAACAGTGGCACCATATTCAGCCAACAATAAATCATCGTCTGTGAATTCTTCATTAAATTTAGCTAATACTAATGTACCAATACGTTCACCAACGCCATAAATAGGTACAATAGTTGTAATTTTGCCTTCTACTAAACATTCGCTATTATCATCAAAAGCACAAATTTCTTTTTGTGGAATATTAGAAGATGTGCTATCCATTTTTAAGAGCCAATTAACATAGTGTTTTGGAAATTCTCCTTGGCTTACGATTTTGTCAATCATTGTATCACATTCAAAATCATCAAGGAAGGCATATCCATAGATTTTCCCTGTTTTGCTAACAATATATACATTTGCTTCTATAACATTGCTAAGCACACGGGAAATGCTATCGTATTCTACCACTTCTGCTTTTTGTAAAAGTTTATTTATTTTTCTTGTTTTTTCAAGTAATGTTGCCATCTGTTATCCCCTTCCTGCACAGAAAAACTTTTGATTTTCTGTTAAACCTTTCCTTTTTTTATTCTATCATATCTATAAGTCAATTTAAAGGAAAATTTTTATATTTTTTTGAATTTTGTACAATATTTATCAAATTACAAAATGAACTGGCTTAAGTCGCGATTTTTAACGATTCCACCAAGTTTTTCATTTACATAATCAGCATTAATTACTACATTTTTTTCTTCTAATTCTGGTGCATCAAAAGATAAATCTTCTAATAATTTTTCCATAATTGTATGAAGTCTTCTTGCTCCAATATTTTCCATTTGTTCATTTACTTCACAAGCTACTTGAGCTAATCTTTCGATAGCATCATCAGTAAATTCAATGGAAACATCTTCTGTAGCAAGTAATGCTTTATATTGTTTTAATAATGCATTTGTTGGTTCTGTTAAAATACGTTTAAAATCTTCTTCAGTTAAAGAAGTCAATTCCACACGAATTGGGAAACGACCCTGAAGTTCTGGTATTAAATCAGAAGGCTTAGCCATATGGAAAGCACCTGCTGCAATAAATAAAATATGGTCTGTTTTCATTTGTCCATATTTTGTGGATACTGTGGAGCCTTCAACTATTGGTAAGATATCACGCTGTACACCTTCACGAGATACATCAGGACCAGAAGAAGAACCTTTTACTGCAACCTTATCAATTTCATCTAAGAAAATGATACCATTGCGTTCTGCAAGTTCAATAGCTTCTTGAGCAATAGACTCCATATCCAATAATTTTTGGGCTTCTTCTTGAGTGAAGATTTCTCTTGCTTGAGCAACTGTAACTTTGCGTTTTTTGCGTTTTTTAGGCATTAAATTGCCAATCATATCCTGAATATTATTGCTCATGTCTTCCATGCCAGAACCTGCAAACATACCAATTACAGGAGCTGCTTTTGGCTCAACATCAATTTCAATAATATCATTTTCTAATTCACCTTTTAAAAGGCGTTTTCTGCACCATTCTCTGCCAGCAGAATATTTTGGTTCTTCCACTTTTTCTGTGCTTTCTTCTTCTTTATTTGCACCACCAAAGATAGCACTGAGTGGATTAGATACAGCACTGGATTTTGGTTCTGGAACATAAATATCTAAAATACGTTCTTGAGCCATTTCTTTAGCTTTATCTTGCACTTGTTCTAATTTTTCTTGTTTTAACATACGTACAGCAGATTCAGCTAAATCTCTAACCATGGATTCTACATCTCTACCTACATAACCTACTTCAGTAAATTTAGTAGCTTCAACTTTTACAAAAGGTGCTTTTACAAGCTTTGCTAAACGTCTTGCAATTTCTGTTTTACCAACACCAGTAGAACCAATCATCAAGATATTTTTAGGAATAATTTCATCTCTCATATCTTCTGGAAGATGACGGCTACGCCATCTATTGCGAAGTGCAATAGCTACAGAACGTTTTGCTTGTGATTGTCCTACAATATATTTATCTAATTCTTCAACAACTTGACGAGGAATTTGTTCATTCAATTTCATGAATTTATTCTCCTTTATTTATCTAATTCTTCCACTATAATATTGTGATTTGTATATACACAAATATCAGCAGCAATAGTAAGTGCTTCTTTAGCAATTTCAGCTGCAGTCAAATTAGAATGTTTAGCTAATGCACGACCTGCTGAAAGTGCATAAAATCCGCCAGAACCAATAGCTGCAACATTACCATCTGGTTCAATTACTTCACCATTACCAGAAAGTAGTAACATTGTATTTTCATCAGCAACAAGTAATAATGCTTCTAATTTGCGAAGAACTCTATCTGTACGCCAATCTTTAGCAAGTTCTACCGCTGCGCGAGTTAAATTACCATGATATTCAATTAATTTAGATTCAAATTTTTCAAATAAAGTAAAAGCATCGGCAACAGAACCTGCAAAGCCAGCTAAAACTTTACCATTATATAAACGACGTACTTTACGGGCATTTGCTTTCATAATAGCAGCTTGTCCAAAAGTAACTTGTCCATCACCAGCTATAGCAGTTTTTCCATCTTTTTTTACTGCTATGATAGTGGTTGCTTTAAAATTTTCCATAAAATCATCTCCATTTATAGGCTATATTCATATTATCAGTTTTACTTAGATAATTTCAATACATCTATTTTAAATTTTGCTAAAAATTCTAAGGCACGTTCTGCAATTTTTTGTTTTTTCAACTTTTTATCACGAATGCGTTCTTCTAAAGGTGGCATCAAACCAAAATTAGCATTCATAGGCTGAAAATGTTTTGCTACAGCAGAAGTAATATATTTGCACATAGAACCATGAGCTGTTTGTTCTGGGAAAATCACTGGATTTTCTCCTTTAGCTAAATATGCTGCATTAACACCTGCCACAAGACCAGAAGCTGCAGATTCTATATATCCTTCAACGCCTGTCATCTGACCTGCAAATAATAAATCATCTCTATCTTTGTATTGCAAAGTTGGTCGCAATAATTCAGGAGAATTAATAAATGTGTTTCTATGCATCACGCCATAACGTACAAATTCAGCATTTTCAAGTCCTGGTATTAGACCAAATACGCGTTTTTGTTCTGGCCATTTCAAATGAGTTTGAAAACCTACTATATTATATAGGCTATCTGCTGCATTATCTTGACGAAGTTGCACTACAGCATAAGGTCTTTTTCCTGTTTTAGGATCTTCTAAACCTACAGGTTTTAATGGTCCATATAGTAAAGTATCTATACCACGACGAGCCATTTCTTCAACAGGCATACAACCTTCAAAAAACTTAGCTTTTTCAAATTCCTTGATTGGTGCAAGTTCTGCTGTTGTCAATTCTTGCCAAAATTTTTCATATTCTTCTTTATCCATAGGACAATTAATATAATCAGCTGTTCCTTTACCATAGCGAGAAGCGCGATATGCTTTACTCATATCTATAGATTCTTTGCTGATTAATGGTGCCGCAGCATCATAAAAGTAAAAATAATCCTGACCTGTCAATTCACCAATGGATTTTGCTAATACTTCTGCAGTCAATGGCCCACTGGCAATAATTGTAATAGCATCATCTTCTTGAGGTATTGTTTCTATCTCTTTATTTATCACAGTAACATTAGGATGATTTTTTACTTTATCTGTAATATATTGACTAAATCCTTCTCTATCTACAGCTAAAGCTCCACCAGCTGGTACACGATTTATATCAGCGGATTCCATGATGATAGAATTTAGCTGTCGCATTTCTTCTTTTAATAAGCCTACAGCATTTTCAAGTCCTGCACCACGTAAAGAATTACTACATACTAATTCAGCGAATTTTTCTGTCTTATGTGCAGGAGTAGATTTTTCTGGTCGCATTTCATATAAATCTACTTTTATACCTCTTTGAGCCACTTGCCATGCAGCTTCACTACCAGCCATACCAGCTCCTACGATAATAACTTTTTTCACGCAAAATCTCCTTTCCTATTTCTATCTATGCTTTGTTTTCTTCTTTATGCTCTTTATTTTCATTTTCTTCTTGTGCTTGTGCTTCTTTTTGTGCCAATTCCGCTAATTTCTTAGCAGTCTGCTGTTGAATTTTTTCTTTTAATTTATTAATTTCCTTATTTATAGGAGTATCTTCTTTTCTTGTAGCACAATCATCATTACTGCAATATAAAATAGTTCTTCCATTTTTGAAACGATGTCTAAATAAGAATGAACCACAAGTCTTGCAATTACTTGTAAGTGGCATATCCCATGATACATAATCGCACTGTGGATAATTTTCACAACCATAAAATACTACGCCACGACGTGTACGGCGTTCAATGATTTTGCCACCACATTTAGGGCATTTAACACCTGTATCCTTCAAAATAGGTTTTGTATTTCTACATTCTGGAAAACCTGGACATGCTAAGAATTTACCATAGCGACCTTGTTTTATGACCATCATACGACCACATAATTCGCATTGTACATCAGAAACTTCATCTGGCACTTCTACTTCACCAATTTCTTCTTCTGCATGTTCTAAAGTTTTTTCAAATGGCCCATAGAATTCTTCAAGCAAAGTATTTTTTTGAATTTTACCTACTGCTATTTCATCTAATTTATTTTCTAAATCAGCAGTAAATTTCTCATCAACAATATCTTTAAAATATTTTTCCAATAAATCTACTACTACAAAACCTAAATCAGTTGGTTCAAATTTTTTATCACTGCGAACTACATAACCTCTAGCTAAAATAGTTTCAATAATTGGTGCATACGTGCTTGGACGACCAATACCTCTTTCTTCTAAAATTTTAACTAAAGAAGCATCATTATATCTAGCTGGTGGTTCTGTAAAATGTTGCATTGCTTCTAATTTTTGAATAGATAATTCATCGCCTTCTTGCAAATCTGGCAAGATGACATCTTTTTCTTTTTTATTATCGCTATCATTATATACAGCAGTAAAGCCTGCAAATTTTAATTGCGAACCAGTAGCTTTAGCTAAATACTTATCGCCTTTAATAGTTACACTCATAACATCATAGCTAGCAGGTAACATCTGACAACCTAAGAAACGTTGCCAAATTAATTTATAGAGTTTTAACTGTTCTTTGCTCAAATATTCTTCAACAGTAGCAGGGCTTAAAGCAATATTTGTTGGACGCACTGCTTCATGAGCATCTTGAGAAGATTTTCCAGCTGCATAAATATATGGTTTTTCTGGCAAATATTCTTTGCCGAAATTCTCTTCAATATAATTTCTAGCTTCATTTAAAGCTATTTCTGAAATACGTGTAGAGTCTGTACGCATATATGTTATCAGACCAGTTGGCCCTTTTTTACCTAAGCTAATACCTTCATAAAGCTGTTGAGCTATCATCATTGTTTTACGTGAAGTAAAACCTAATTTTCTAGCAGCATCTTGTTGTAAGCTACTTGTTGTAAATGGTGCTGGAGCTTTGCGATGACGTTGACGTTTCTTTATTTCTGTTACTTTAAAAGTAACTTTTTCAATATCACTGCATAATTCATCAGCTTGAGCTTTAGAGGCAATTTTTACATCTTCTTTTTTCGCTGAAACCATCAATTTTTTATCATCAATAGCTACTAGCTCTGCTCCAAACATACTAGAACGAGGTTTTTTCTTAAATTTAAAATCAACTGTCCAATATTCTTCTGATTCAAATTTTTGAATTTCTTTTTCACGGTCACAAATTAATTTCACTGTTACCGATTGTACACGCCCTGCACTCAAACCTTTGCGAATTTTCTTCCAAAGAAGTGGACTTAATTTATATCCTACAATACGGTCAAGCATACGACGTGCTTGTTGAGCATCTACTCTATCAATATTTATTTCTTTAGGATTTTTTACTGCTTCTTGAATAGCAGGTTTTGTTATTTCATTGAATACAATTCTACATTTTTCATGTTCATCAATCCCTAAGATATGAGATAGATGCCAAGCAATAGCTTCGCCTTCACGGTCAGGGTCAGAGGCTAAATAAACTTTTTCAGATTTTTTAGCTTCTTTCTTTAAAGATTTAATTAAATCTCCCTTGCCACGAATATTGATATATTTAGGTGCAAAATCATTTTCTACATCTATACCAAACTGACTTTTAGGTAAATCGCGAAGATGTCCCATAGAAGCCATTACTGTATATTTTTTATTGCCTAAATATTTTTCAATAGTCTTTGCTTTAGTTGGCGATTCTACTACTACAAGCGTTTTTTTCTTCATTCAAAGCACTCCCTGATTGCTCTTATATAAAAATTTGGACTTGTCTCTTTAACTAGTCCCTTCAATTTCATTTGTAATAAAATAAACGATATATTCGAAACATTTATTCTCAATTTATATATGATTTCATCAATACATTTAGGCTCTGTAAAAGATAAACTATCATATATAAGTTGTTCTTCCGCTGTCATGGAAAAACCTAATTCTATTTGTGTTTCTTTGGATATACTTTGCTGATTAGTTACAAAATTATATTCTTCTACAATATCATTTGCCCTTGTAACTAATTTAGCACCTTGTTTTATTAAACTATGGCAGCCTTCGCTTTTTTGCGAATAAATATTTCCTGGTATGGCAAATACATCTCGCCCTTCACTTAAAGCAAATTCTGCTGTTATCAATGAACCACTCTTTTTCGCAGCTTCAACTACTAATATTCCTTTGGATAATCCTGTGATAATTCTATTTCTAGCTGGAAAATTCCCTGGTTTTGGCAATGTATTTAGTGGATATTCTGATATTACAGCACCATTTTGAGCTATAGCTTCTAAAAGTTGCTTATTTTCTTTTGGATATATAATATCTAATCCACAACCTAAAACAGCAATAGTCTTACCTTTTTTCAAAGCTCCTGTATGAGCTTTAGTGTCTATACCTTTAGCAGCACCACTAACTATTACAAAATTAAATTTAGCTAATTCCTCAGCCATATTTTCTGCTATCTGTTTTCCATAAGTCGTTGGAGTTCTTGAACCTACTATACCTATACAAATTTCCTCTTTAGGCAATTGACCTTGATAATATAAAATAAATGGAGGATCATAGATTTCTTTCAATAACTTTGGATATTCTTCATCTATTTCTATGCAGACTTTAATTTTATAATGTTTTAATTGCTCTGTTAATTTATCTATAGATATTTTCTGTCTAAATTCTATTAATTCAGACAATGTTTTACTGCCTAAACAATTACTTTGTTCTAACATTTCTCTTGTCGCTGTCCATATTTTTTCGCCGTCATGAAAATATCCATAAAGTTGACGAAGCGTTTTACTACCTATGCCTGGCACAGAATTTATGGCAGCCCAATATATATTTTTCATTGTTTATTACATTCCCATACAAATAAATCTTTAGATAAACCGTATATATTTTACTATTATCACTATTAACTGACAATTTGTCAAATTTTTTATCAAAAGAATATAGATATCGCCATCTAAAACAAAAAGCTATTGTATTAAAAAATTTAACACAATAGCTTTTTATTATTCTTAGACCATAAATCAGCCTAATTTTTCTTTTATCATTTTATTTACAAGACCAGGATTTGCTTTACCTTTACTTGCTTTCATTACTTGACCGATTAAAAAGCCCATAGATTTTGGATAATCTGCAACAGCTTTTGGATTATCTGCAATTGCTTTATCTACAATTTCTTCTATTGCTTTTGTATCAGTAATCTGTACTAAACCTTTATCTTTTACGATTTTTTCTGGAGTATCTCCACTTGTCCACATTTCTTCAAATACAGTTTTTGCTATTTTAGAAGAAATTGTACCTTTACCAATTAAGCCAATTAAGCTTGCTAAATTTTGAGCAGATACTGGAGAATTTTCAATAGTCATTTCATTAGCATTTAAATGCTTAGACAATTCACCCATAATCCAGTTAGAAGCAAGTTTTGCATCAGCACCAGCATCTACAACAGCATCAAAGTATTCAGCCATAGCACGAGTAGAAGTGATGATTTCTGCATCATAAGTAGGAAGACCATATTCATTTACTAAACGAGCTTTTCTTGCATCTGGTAATTCAGGAAGTTCTTTTTTATATGCTTCAATCTGTTCATCAGTTGTAACAATTGGCACAAGGTCAGGTTCTGGCATATAACGATAATCTTGAGCTTTTTCTTTGCTACGCATAGAAAGTGTAATTCCACGACCATCGTCCCAAGTACGAGTTTCTTGTACTAAGATACCGCCATCTTCTAACACTTCATTTTGACGTTCAATTTCATATTCTAAAGCGTCTTCGATTACTTTGAAGGAATTCAAGTTTTTCATTTCAACTTTTGTACCAAGTTTTTCGCTACCTTCTGGACGAAGAGATACGTTTACATCGGCACGTAAATTACCTTCTTCCATTTTACAATTGGATACATCAATGTATTGTAAAATAGATTTTATTTTTTCCATATATGCACGAGCTTCTGCTGGAGAATGCATATCTGGTTCAGATACGATTTCGATAAGTGGTACACCAGTACGATTATAGTCAACATTAGAGCTACTAGAATCTTTGATTGTAGTACCAGAGTGAACGAGTTTACCAGCATCTTCTTCCATATGAATACGAGTGATGCGAATGCGTTTTGTTTTGCCTTCTACTTCGATATCCACATAACCATGTTCAGCAATTGGTAAATCAAACTGAGAAGTCTGGAAATTTTTTGGTAAATCTGGATAGTAATAATTTTTTCTATCAAATTTACTGAATTTATTAATTGTACAATTGAGTGCAAGACCTGCTTTGATAGCAAATTCTACTACACGTTTATTGACAACAGGTAATACACCTGGAAGACCAAGACAAACAGGGCAAACATGTGTATTTTGGTCTGCACCAAAGGAAGTAGCACAGCTACAGAAAATTTTTGTATTAGTTTTTAATTCGCTATGAATTTCCAAACCAATGACTGCTTCGTATTTCATTATTCTACCCCCTGACCAATTTTATTAGCATAATCATGATTTACTTCATAAGTATATGCTGCACGAATAATAGTTTCTTCATCAAGTGGGCGACCAATAAACTGCATACCGATAGGCATATTATCTTTACTTCTGCCACAAGGAATGGAAATACCAGGAAGACCTGCTAAGTTAAGTGGAACAGTGAAAATATCCATCAAGTACATTTTTAATGGATCATTTGCCATTGAACCTAATTTATATGCAGGTGTTGGTGCTACTGGAGCCAAAATAACATCTACATCTTTAAAAGCATTATCAAAGTCTTGTTTTACAAGTGTTCTAACTTTTAATGCTTTTAAATAATACGCATCATAATAACCAGCACTTAAAGCATAGTTACCAATCATAATACGACGTTTTACTTCTGGACCAAATTTTGCAGTTCTTGTATTTGTCATCATGGAAACAATGTCTTCACCATCTACACGAGAACCATAGCTTACACCATCATAACGAGATAAGTTTGTAGAAGCTTCTGCTGGAGCTATTAAATAATATGTGGAAATAGCATAATCTGTATGTGGTAAAGAAATATCTACGATTTCAGCACCGAGTTTTTTCAAATCTTCGATAGCTGTATTCATAGCTTTTTTTACATCTTCGTCCATACCATCGATAAAATATTCTTTTGGTAAACCGATTTTTAATCCTTTTATATCATTTACTAAGGATTTTGTATAATCAGGAACATCACTATTGATAGATGTAGAATCTTTTTCATCATGACCTGCAATCACATTCATTACATGAGCACAGTCTGTTACATCGCGAGTCAATGGACCAATCTGGTCAAGTGAAGAAGCGAATGCTACTAAACCATAACGAGATACACGACCATAAGTAGGTTTTAAACCAACAACACCGCAAAAAGATGCTGGCTGACGAATAGATCCACCAGTATCAGAACCTAATGCCCAAATAGCACTACCAGCACTAACTGCTGCAGCACTACCACCAGAGCTACCACCTGGTACACAGTCCAAATTCCATGGATTATGTGTAGCAAAAAATGCAGAGTTTTCTGTGGAACCACCCATAGCGAACTCGTCCATATTTAATTTACCAACTAATGCAGGTTTTTGAGCTAAAACTTTATCCATTACTGTAGCATTATATGGTGGTACAAAATTTTCGAGCATATAAGATGCACAAGTTGTTTTTAAACCTTTTGTACAAATATTGTCTTTTATAGCTGCTGGTATACCTGCTAAAACAGAGATTTTTGCTCCGCCAGCGATATCAGCATCAACATTTTCTGCTTGTTGTAAAGCATAATCAGCTGTTTTTGTGATATATGCTTTTACTTTATCATCAGTAACTTCCATACGAGAAAGTACATCTTTTGTAATTTCTACAGCAGAAATTTCTTTATTTACAAGCATATCATGTAATTCATGTGCTGTTTTTTCAAATAAATTCACGTAAAAGCCTCCTCAATTTAATCAAAGTAATTAAAATAAATTATTCTTCTAAAATTTTAGGTACACGGAAATAACCATCTTCTTGTTGTGGAGCATTAGATAATGCCAATTCACGATCAAGGGAAGGTTTTACTACATCTTCACGAAATACATTTTGTACAGGCAATACGTGTGCAGTAGGAGCTACATTTTCAGTATCTACTTGTTGTAATCTATCTACATATTCAAGAAAATCATTAAGCTCGCTTATATTTTTATCCATATCTTCATCTTTAATGCTAAGACGAGACAGAAGAGCTACATTTTCTACATCTTCTCTAGTAACTTTCATATCTTCACCCCATTTTCAAAATAAACTGTTTACATTTTATCATATTTTAGACAATGATTGAATAGTATTGTTACTTTTCCCCACAAAATATAGCTGACTTATTTTAGCTTCTATGTTAAAATGTCTTAAAAATTAATAATAAAATAGGTGATTTCCTACATATGGACAAAACTAAACAAAAAATTGCATTTTCCTTTCTCATTGCAATATTTCTAGCTGCATTTGAAGGTGTTGTTGTCTCTACTGCTGCACCTGTAATTGTGAAAAGTTTGCATAATTTCAAAATGATTAGCTGGATTTTTTCTATTTTTCTTTTGACCTCAGCAATTTCTACTCCTATTTACGGTAAATTGGCTGACCTTTATGGGCGAAAACGAATTTTTATGATTGGCATTTCCATTTTTCTTTTCGGTAGCTTATTAGCTGGATTATCTCAGACCATGCACCAATTAATTATCTTTCGTGGTATTCAAGGCATTGGTGCTGGTGCTATTTTTACCATTGGTTTTACTATGATTGGTGATATTTTCACCTTGGAAGAACGCTCTATCATTCAAGGAGCTATCAGTACTATTTGGGGAATAGCTGGTCTTGTAGGTCCATTACTTGGTGGATTTCTCATAGATTATCTTTCATGGCAATGGATATTTTTTATAAACATTCCCTTTGGTCTTTTATCAGTCTATATACTCGCTAAATTTGTACATGAACAAAAGCCTGCTACTAATCCTAAAATAGACTACCTTGGAGCTATTTTGCTTTCCATTGCTATTGGCAGTCTTTTATATGGTGTAATGAGTTTAGATGAAGATTTTTATTTAGGTGTAATTTTATTAGTTATCACTTTGATTTCTTCTATCCTCTTTTATATCCAAGAAGCCAGAACTTCTGAGCCTATTGTTCCTTTATTTATCCTCAATAAATCTTCTATCATTGTAAATATCATAACTTTTATCAGCTCTTTCATATTGATTGCTTGTTCTGTTTATTTACCATTACATATTCAATCAATTATGGGTTACAGTGCTACTATCGCTGGTATTTCTTTAATAGGAACTTCCATTGCTTGGTTTATGAGTTCGATTTCCATTGCTAAATTAATGAAAAAATATCCTACAAATATAATTGTTATGTTTTCTTCATTAATTTTAATTTTCAGTTCTTGGTTATTAACACAATTAACTATAGATACACCTCTTTGGCACTTATCTATTTATGTATTTTTCTTTGGCTTTGGTTTTTCTGGCACTCTAAATACACTCACTTTCATAGTCCAAGATTCTGTAAAATATAATCTACGTGGTGCCGCTGTTGGTCTAAATATGCTCACTCGTACACTTGCTCAAACAATTGGTGTTACTGTGCTGGGTGCTGTATTAAATGTTTCTACAGCAGATTTTATCCAAGCTCATAATTTAATAAATATCACTATGCAAGATTTTTATGATAATACTGCTCCTCAATATCATGAACTTTTACGCCAGGCTTTATTTTATAGTCTAAATAATATTTACTATATTTTAGTTGGCAGTAGTGTACTTTGTTTAATCTTGTCTTATTTTGTACCTAAACATCAATCACAAAAATAATCCAAAATATTAGACTCATATCTTTATATAATTATAAAAACTATGCTATACTATTATTTATTTTATATCTAAAATTTAAATTTATTTACTATTTCGGAGGAATATAATGAAAGATCATTTAGTAAAAGCTGTCGCTGATGGTGTTCGTGTTCATGCTGCTATTACAACTAACCTTGTAAATGAAGCTGTATCTCGTCATGAATGTTATCCTGTAGCTGCTGCTGCTCTTGGTCGTACTATGACAGGTGCTTTACTAATGGCAGCAAACCTTAAAAATAAAGAATGTATCACTATAAAATTTAATGGCAACGGTCCACTAGGCTCTGTTGTTGCTGATGCTAATCCTGAAGGATTTGTACGTGGTTATATCGCCAATCCTCATGTTAATTTACCACTCAATGAAAAAGGTAAATTAGATGTAGGTGGTGGTGTCGGTCAAGGTATTTTATCCGTAACTCGTTTCACTGGTCTTAAAGACCCTATTACTGGTAGCTGTGAAATCGTTTCTGGGGAAATTGCTGAAGACCTCACAAATTATCTCTATACTTCTGAACAAACTCCTTCTAGTGTAGGCTTAGGTGTTCTTGTAAATCCTGATTTAAAAGTAGCTGCAGCTGGTGGTTTTATCCTTCAATTATTACCAGATGCTACAGAAGAAACACTTACAAAATTAGAAAATAACCTCGCTAAAATTCGACCAGTTTCTACTATGGTAAAAGATGGTTTAGATGCTCGTGGTATCATTGCTGAACTATTGCAAGGTTTTGATAAAATTGATTATTTAACTACTACAGATTTAGCATTTAAATGCCAATGCTCCAAAGAACGCATTGAAGATGTACTTATCAGCTTAAATGAACATGATTTAAAATCTCTAGTTAATGATGGTCATGCTGAAGTTTGCTGTCATTTCTGTGGTGAAAAATATCAATTCAATAAAGATGAACTCACTGCTATTTACAATGTATCTCAAAAATTAAAAGACAACAAAGAAAATAATTAAATACTAAGCAAAAAAGCATTTTAAAATGGATTGAGTGATAATTCCATTTTAAAATGCTTTTCTTTTATAAATTAATTTTCTTTAACCATTGCTAAAAATTCTTGTTCAGTGATAATTTTTACACCTAAACTCTCAGCTTTTGTAAGTTTACTGCCTGCATTTGCCCCTGCAATTACATAAGATGTCTTTTTCGATACGGAACCAGAAGCTTTTCCACCTAGAGATTGAATAATTTCACTAGCTTCACTTCTGCCCATAGCTTCTAATGTTCCTGTCAATACAAAAGTCAAACCTTGGAACTTATCAGATGTTTTTTCTGTCTTTTCTTCTGCCATATTAACATTTGCTTCTTTTAATTTATTTAATAAAGCGATATTTTCTTCATCATGGAAAAATTCATATACAAGTTTTGCACTTATTTCTCCAATATCTGCTACTTGTTTTATCTCTTCTTCTGTAGCTTTAGCTATATCATCAAAAGAATGAAAATGATTTATCAAAGAACGACTTGCCGATTTACCTATATTCAAAATGCCCAGTCCTGTAAGCAATCTCCATGGTGCATTTTGCTTACTTTTTTCGATTGCATTTAAAAGTTTATCAGTATTTTTTTCCTTGCCAATCAATCCTTTTGCTATTAATTCATCTCGATAATTGTGTAAATAATATATATCTGCTGGATCTTTTAAATATCCATTTTCAATCAAAGTTTTTATATACATCATGCCAAAACCTTTGATATCCATAGCATCTCGACCGACAAAATTTATTATCCAACGTTCAATCTGTGCTGGGCAATGTGGATTACTACAGCGAATATCTGCTTTATCATCGTGAATAGTATGAGCATTACATACAGGGCAAGTATCGCCAATGATAAAAGGCTTATTATCTTGAGGTCGTTTTTCTTTGATTACACAACGAACTTTCGGAATAATTTCCCCTGATTTATATACTTTTATTGTATCGCCAATGCGTATATCTAAATCATCAATAAAATCTTGATTGTGCAATGTAGCTCGTTCTACTTTTGTACCACAGAGCCAAACTGGTTCAAATACTGCTGTCGGCGTAATTCTTCCTGTACGACCTACGGATAATTCTATATTTAATAATTTAGTTTCCTTTTCTTCTGGTGGATATTTATAAGCTATTGCCCATTTAGGAACTTTAGATGTTGCTCCTAATTTTTCTCTTTGTGCAAAATCATTTATTTTTACAACAGCTCCATCAATATCATAATCTAAATCACCACGACGATTTCCAATTTCTTCTATAGCTTGTAAAACTTCTTTTTTAGTTTTACATACTTTATATGAATGTATAATCTTCATTCCTTGTTTGTGCATAAATTCATATGCCTGTGTATGCGATTTTAATTCTATACCTTCTACCTTTTGCAAATTAAAAATAAACATGGATAAATTGCGTTCTTTAGTGATTTTGCTGTCTAATTGGCGAAGTGTACCTGCTGCACAATTTCGAGGATTAGCAAATAATCTTTTCCCCAATAATTCTTGTTTTTCATTTACTAAGGAAAAAGCTTCTCGCGTCATATATACTTCTCCACGAACTTCAAAATAAGGCAATTTTTCTTTTATTTTTTTCTTAATATCTTTTATCTGCATAGCATTAGCTGTTACATCTTCACCTTGTACAACACCATCACCACGAGTAACAGCTAATTTCAATTCACCATCTACATAACGAAGTGCTAAAGATAAACCATCTATTTTTTCTTCTACTACAAATTCTGGATTATCTAATTCTTTTTGCATATTATCTACAAAAGTTTCCACTTCTTCAGCAGAAAATACATCTTGCAAGCTAAGCATTGGCACATCATGTTTTACGAGAACGCCAGCTTCACGTTTTGCCATTCCGCCTACTTTTTGCGTTGGTGAATCTTTTGTAATTAATTCTGGATTTTCAGCTTCCAATTTTTTTAATTGACGCATCAATTCATCATATTGAGCATCTTCTATTTCTGGATTATCTTGATTGTAATATAAATCATTATGATATAAGATTTTTTTCTTTAATTCATCTATTTGCTTTTTTATATCGTCCATTATTTCACCCACAATACATATAAATAAGCCAGTTACCATTTAAGTAACTGGTCTTTTCTCTTAAAATTCTACTTTTTCTAACAATACTCTTAGCATCTTTAGTTCTTCTTCTGTTAAATTTTTATAAGCTGCTATGTCTGTTGCTTCCATTCTTTTTGCACATTCTGAGGCAATACTTAAGCCAAGTGGTGTTAAATATAAATAATACTTTCTCTTGTCTACCTTATCTTGAATTTTGTATATTAAATTTTTGCTCATCATACTTTTTATGATATTTGTAACAGTTGGATTTGTATTATTTAGTCCAATTTCTATCATTCTTTGTGTAACTTTTTTATCTTTAGATTTATCTAAATAAGCAATAACTAATGCTTGTTGTACAGTTACACCTAAACTGACTAAATTATTATTTTGTCTGGCTATCATTTTTTTATTTATTTCATATATTAATTGCCCTAATCGCATAGTATCTGGTACTAACACTGCTCTCACCTCAAAAGAAAAAAATAACTCAATAATAATATATATTATATCAAAATTTCACTCTCAATATAAACTAAAATATCTATAAAAACTATTGACAAAAAATTTTTATTGCGCTATTATTCATTATATAGTTAGCTATGTATTTTAAAATCATATTAAATACAATCATATAATACAAGATAATTTTTATATAATAGCACACTATATAATTAAGAAAATAAGATTTTTATTATGTTAAATTAAAAAAAATTCACTCTCGGTTTTAGTTTCGCTTATCTTTTAGCATTTTCTAGCTCTTTATGTTTTGCTAGTGATTCCCCTAAAACAGTAGTTCCCGCTACTAATCTTCCTGACGAAATAATCAATACTAAAATTGATATGAGTCGCAGTACAGATTCTCAAAATATCACAGCTGTCCCTGCTACTAATCTTCCTGATGAAGAAATCGATACCTCTGTATCTTTCTACTGATTTTGATAATATTTGCTTTATTTGATATATCCCCAAAACTTCAATTATCCCCAATAAAAAAGATTGCTTTAACTGTATTTCACAATTAAAGCAATCTTTTTATTTATACTTTACTGATAGGAGCGTATTTTTGCATCAAAGCTTTTATGCCTTGACCTGGAAAAGCTATTTTCAATTCTATTTCTTCACCAGTTCCTTTTACAGATACAATTGTACCAATTCCCCATTTATTATGTTTAGCCTTATCACCGACTTTCCATTTTATGGATAAATCTGGACGAATTACATTACCTGCTGGTTTAACTGCTTGTGCTTTTTGGGCAAAACCTCCACCTAAAAGTGAATTTGGTCTGCCTGTAGAATTATTATTACCTAAAATACTTCCACCAAAATTATTTCTACCACTTTGACTATATCCTGAGCCATAACTATTCATACTGCCCATGCCAAAACCAAATTTATTTTTTGCCTCACGTTCTTCTAAATATTCCGCAGGAATTTCACTAATAAATCGTGAAGGTTCATACGATAATGTTTTGCCATAAATCATACGAGCTTTTGCATTTGTAATATATAATTTTCGCTCAGCTCTAGTTATACCTACATAACAAGTACGACGTTCTTCTTCAATTTCAGTTTCATTCATCAAAGTTCTAGCATGTGGAAATAATCCTTCTTCCATGCCAGCTAAAAATACCACTGGAAATTCTAGCCCTTTAGCTGAATGCATAGTCATAAGCGTAACTCTCTCGTCTTCCATATCTGCATTATCAATATCAGATACTAAAGACACTGTACTTAAAAAGTTTTCCAAAGTTGGTTCTTCATTTGTCTTTTCAAAATCTTTCGCTACACTCAATAATTCTTTGATATTTTCTAAACGAGTCTGATTTTCGACTGTATTTTCTTTTTCTAATTCAGCAATATATCCAGATTTATGCATTACTTGTTCAATTAAATCATGAACTGATAATACCACTGAATTATTCAACATTTCTAAGATAAATTCAGCAAAATTAGCCAAAGATTGTTTTGCTTTTGGTGTGATTGGTGCCGTTTCTGGAGCAGATATAGCATCAAATAAAGTCATATTGTACATATCAGCAAATTCAGCTAATTTATTCATAGTTACAACACCTAATGAACGCTTAGGCACATTGATTATACGCATTAAACTTATTGTATCTTCTGGATTATAAATAACTCTCAAATAAGCTAAAATATCTTTAATTTCTTTTCTATCATAGAATTTCAATCCGCCAACCATAGTATAAGGAACGCCAGCTTTCATGAAACCTTCTTCTAATGCACGAGATTGAGCATTTGTACGATATAATACTGCCATATCTCCATAAGATACATTGAATAATGTTTTTTGTTTTACAGCTTCTTCTGTGATAAATCTAGCTTCATCACGTTCATCACTTGCCGTATAATGAATTATTTTTTCACCTTGAGGATTATTCGTCCATAATTTTTTGGGTTTACGGTCAAGATTATGTTCAATAACCATATTAGCAGCATTCAAAATAGTTTTTGTTGAACGATAATTTTGTTCCAATTTTATAACTGTAGCTTCAGGATAATCTTTTTCAAAATCCATGATATTTCTGATATCAGCACCACGCCAGCCATAAATAGATTGATCTGCATCACCTACGACGCAAAGATTGCGATACATTCCAGCTAAAAGTGAAGTCAATTGATATTGAGCCCCATTTGTATCTTGATACTCATCAACTAAAATATATTGGAAACGCTGTTGATATTTCATTTTTATATCTTCATGTTCTTTTAAAACTTTAACTGCAAGCATCAATAAATCATCAAAATCTAAAGCATTATTTTCGATTAAATTCGCTTGATACATAGTGTAAATTTCTGCAATTTTTTTAGCAAAAAAATCACTTGCTGATTGTGTATACTCTTGTGGAGTTGTCATCATATTTTTAGCATTGGAAATAGCTGACTGTACTGCATATGGTGCATATTGTTTTTCATCAAGATTTAATTCTTTTAAACAATTTTTTATCAAAGTCAAAGCATCTTGTGTATCATAGATGACAAAATTCTTCTTATAAATACCTAAAGCTTCGATTTCAAAACGCAAAAATTTAGCACAAAATGAATGAAATGTGCTTAGCCAAACATATTTTGCTTTTTCGCCAATCATTCTATCTACACGTTCACGCATTTCTGTCGCAGCTTTATTTGTAAAAGTTATCGCCAAAATATTATATGGAGATACTCCTTTATCTAATAAATTAGCTATTCTACAAGTCAATACTTTCGTTTTTCCAGAACCAGCGCCTGCCATGATAAGAAGAGGCCCTTCTGTATGAGCTACAGCTTGAGCTTGTGCTGGATTTAAACCATCATATATATTCAAAGAAAATCCTCCTAAATAAAAACAAAATAAAAAATTACTTATTATATTATCTAAAATATTATATTAGATGTCAAAAATAAAAAATGAGTAGAGACTACGCTCTACTCTATTTATTAATATAGTTTTATAGGAGATATCTTTATTAACAGATTTTACCAGGATTTAAAATATTATTTGGATCAAAAACAGCTTTTATTTTTTTCATTAAATCTATAGCTGTCTTTGGTGTGGATTGTTCTAAATATACTTTTTTTACCAAACCTATTCCATGTTCTCCTGATACTTTGCCATTTAATTCTTTGGCCTTTGCATACATTTTATCCATTGCCAAAGTCAAAAGTTCATGCCATTGTTTATCATTTAAATCATCTTTAAGAATATATACATGCAAATTGCCATCACCAGCATGACCAAATGATTTCATGCGAATATTTAATTTTGCTCGCAATTCATGTACATATTCTACAAAAGTATTTACTTCACTTCTAGGTACTACGATATCAACTTCATCCATGCAGGTCGTAGAGCTTTTTATTGCTTCCAAAAATGCTCCACGTGCTTTCCATATACCTTCACTGCGTTCATCTGTATCGGCAATCAAAATATCAATAGCACCTTGTTGTAAACAAATTTTGGCTACATTATCATAATAATTTTCTATTTCTTCTACGCTATTGCCATCAAATTTCAACAATAAATATGCATCTGCTTGATTATCTGGGAATTTTCTACCTAAATATTTTTCTGCATCACAGATTACTTCACGTTCCATAAATTCAATAGCTGTAGGAATTGCTTTTGCCTTAATGATCAAAGGAACTGTTCTTATAGCTTTTTCCAAATTCTGATATGGTATTAATAAGCTGATATTTTTCTTTGGCAAAGGCAATAATTTCAATACAATTTTTGTTACAATGCCCAAAGTTCCTTCTGAACCAATAATCAAATCTTTCAAATCATAACCAGAACTATTTTTTACTACTTTTCCGCCAAACTCTACAATACTACCATCTGCCAATACTACTTCTAATGCACGTACATAATCTCTTGTAACACCGTATTTTACAGCACGCATTCCTCCAGCATTAGTACTTATATTCCCGCCAATTGTAGCTGATTTTTCTCCAGGATCTGGAGGATAAAAAAATCCTTTTTCTTCAACATAGCTTGCCAAATCCATCAACAATACGCCAGGCTCTACTGTTAAAGTCAAATTTTCTTCATCTAATTCTAAAAAGTGGTTCATCATTGTCATATCTAAAACAATACCACCTTTTAATGCCACTGCTGCTCCTACTAGTCCAGTTCCTGCACCTCTGACAGTGACTGCTATCTTGTGTTCATTAGCATATTTTAAAATATTTGATACTTCCTGCGTACTATTTATTTTTACTACCATTTCAGGATAATAATGTTCCGTTGTCAATTCATCATGACTATATTCTTCATTAATTTCATTTTTCCATAAAATACGGTTTCTTGGTACAAATCCACTTATTTTTATCAAATCAGTAGCTGTCAACTTTTTATAATAACTCATGATAATTTTTCACCTACTTTTATTTTTTCTATAAGTTTTGGTATAACTTCATAAATATCGCCAACTATAGCATAATTAGCATATTTAAAAATAGGTGCTTTTTCATCATTATTAATTGCAAAAATAGTTTCGGCATTATTCATACCTGCCACAAATTGAATTGCACCAGACACACCACATGTCATAATCAATTTAGGTCGAACAGTTTTCCCACTAAGTCCTATCTGTCTTTTTGCCTCTGCCCAACCATTTTCTACTAATGGACGTGTAACGGCTAACTGTCCATTTAATAAATCTGCTAAATCTTCTAGCATGCTCAAATCTTCTTTTTTCTTAATGCCTCTACCAGCGACAATTAGAATATCCGCACTTTCTATGTTTTCCTCTTTAGGTTTTTTTATTACATCTAAAATCTTGATATTACTTTCAAAATCGATATTATTCGTCTTACAATTTACAATTTCACCATTTATATCTTCACTATATGCAGGCGTTTCCATTACTTTATATCTAACAGTTGCCATTTGCGGACGATTATTTGGTGTGAGGATTTCTGCCATGATATTTCCACCAAATGCTGGTCTAATCTGCACGAGGTCAGTTGTAGATTTCATATCCAATATCGTACAATCAGCTGTCAATCCAGTCTTAAAACGAGCTGCAACTTTTGGTGCTAATTGCCTACCTACAGGTGTTGCTCCTACTAAAATACTTGTTGGCTTATTATTTTTTATAAAATCTTCAAATACATTAGTGTATTTTTCAATATTAAAATACGCTAATTCTTCATCATCATAAACAAAAACTTTATCTACATTGTAATGCAATAATTTTTCCGCTATATTTGATAAATTATTACCTACAAAAACAGCATAAACTGGTTGATTGATTTTATCTGCCAGTTCTCTTGCCTTTCCTATCAATTCATAAGTAACTGGATGAATATTTTCTCCTACATGTTCAACATAAACAGCTATTCCGTTCCAAATTGATTTATCAATAAGAGGTTTTTTCTCATCTTCTACATATTCCACAGCACCTTTGGGACCTTTTCGCACACATAATCTACATAATCTACAACCTGCTGTAATATTTAATTTTCCGTTATTTTCTTCCATTGCTCCAAATGGGCATATAGATATCAATTCATTTATATCATTTATCTTATCTTGATGAACAACTAATTTTGCCATAATCCATACCTCTATTAAAATACAATTTTTTTAGCTTTTAATTTTTGATAGATTGTATCTGTTATTTCTTCAATATTTCCCGATATTTTTTCTTGTACCTTATCACTAGATGGTGGGAATATCTTTTGTACTTTTGTTGGTGATGCGTTCAATCCATAATGATGTTCATCTTTATCAACCATATCATTTAAAGTAAATACTTTTACTTGTTTATGCTCCGTTGCTTTTTTTCTCAAATACGATGGCAATCTAGGTTCAACAATATCTTTTTGCACTGTAATCAAGCATGGATAATTTATCTCTATTCGTTCAATATCATCTGACATATCCATATCTACAATTATTGACTTATCTTTCACATCGATGATTTTATTTACATTACATACACATGGTATTTTCAACATTTCCGAAACCTCTGGCCCAACCTGTGCTGTATCCCCATCTGTTGTTTGCAGTCCACAAATGATCAAATCAAAATCACCAAAAGATTTTATTCCTTGAGATAAAGTATAACTTGTTGCTAAAACATCAGCTCCGCCAAATTTTCTATCCGTTATTATCGCTCCCTCATCAGCAGACATGGCAAACGCTTCATATAAAATAGATTTTGCTTGCGGTGGACCCATGGTTATTACATCTACACTTCCACCATATTTTTCTTTTAATCGCAATGCTGTCTCTAAAGCATATAAATCATATGGATTCATCTTACTTTCACTACTATTGCGTTTTAATACACCTGTAACTTCATCGACTTGTACTTTATTACTTTCAGGAACTTGTTTTATACAAACTAAAATCTTCATATACTAGCCTCCTCGAAATATTCAATTATCAAAGTTCTTCAGCTAAAATATCAGCTATATGTTTTACTTTTACATTAGGCATCTGTTTATCCAAACCGCCACCTATTTGCATCATACAAGCAGGACAAGCTACTGCCACAATATCAGCTTGACTATCTTTTATATTTTCCAATTTTCTTGATAATAAACGCAATGAAATATCTTTATATTTCATACCAAAAGCCCCTGCCATACCGCAACATTGATCACAACCTTGCATTTCTACAAAATTATATTTTTTAGTATTCTTTAACAATACTCTTGGTTCTTTATAAATATTTAATCCACGTTTCATATGACAAGAATCATGATATGTTATCTTTATTTTTCCTTCATTATTCACAGTATCATCTAATTTGTTCATTTCTTTATACATAGAAAATACAAATTGACTAAATTCTCTAATCTTTTTACTTAAAGCTTTGCTACGAGCTAGCCATTGACTATCATCTTTAAATAATTCCACATAAGTCTTTTCTAATGTTTCTGTACATGTAGGACATGCCGCTACGATATAATCAGCATTTGTTTCTTCTAAAGCCTGTATATTTTCTTTAGCTATTTTTCTTGCTGTTTCTAAATCTCCTGAGCCAATTATAGGTTTTCCACAACAATTTTGTTTTTGCGGATAAATTACTTCTACACCCAAATTTTGCAATACTTTAAATACGGATTTTCCTGTATTCGGAAACACAAAGTCTATATTACAACCGCTAAAAAATGCTACTCTCATTTTTGGATTTTTAGGATTTTGCTTCATTAATTCATCTGTACAATCGCGAAGAGGTGTAGAAGCAATAGCTGGCAAACTACGACCTTGCGTCATCTTAGCAAAAAATAATGGTAAATTACGAATAAAATTTCCCGATTGTACAGGTTTTTGTCCTAAAGAAGCAGCTCTTAACAAAGTATGGAATAATTTTCTATTAGACATAACTTTTTTAAATATAATTTTTTCAGGTAAAGATTGACCTTTTTGAGCAAAATTTCTACGTCTTAATTCTTCAATTAAACCAGGAATATCTATTTTACCCGGACATATAGTAGTACAACGACGACAACCAATACATAAATCACTAAATTGTGAAAAATTATCCATGCCATTTAACAATCCAGTTAAAATAGCTCCGATACCACCTGAGTATATATATCCATATACATGACCACCAACAGTAGACCAGATAGGACATACATTTAAACAAGAAGAACAACGTACACATTGATAGACTTCTTTTAATTTATCATCATGAGCCGCTTTTAAACGACCATTATCCAATAAAATAACATATACTTTTTTATTTTCTTCTACTAATTTCCCCTCTTTTTCATGAATTATAGGAGTTGGCCCATCTATTAACGTCAAATAACTTACCATTCTTTGACCTGTACCATTTCGTGGCAATAATCTCATTATCTTAGCTGCATCACTGATTTTAGGAATTAATTTTTCATAACCAATGATAATTACATGTACAGGTGGAATAGTTGTAACAATTCTTGCATTTCCTTCATTAGTAACTAATCCAATTGCCCCATTTTCAGCTATACCAAAGTTAGCACCTGTTATTCCCATATCTGCTTTTAAAAATTCTTCACGCAATACTTTTCTTGCAATCTGTATCATATATGGAATATCACTAGGTATATCCTCTTTTAATTCATCTGAGAAAAATTTCGCACATTGTTTTCTATTGAGATGTATTGCTGGCATTACCATATGTGATGGTTTTTGACCTGCAACAGATAACATCCATTCACCTAAATCAGTTTCTTTTACTCTTAAACCTTGTTGTTCTAAAAAATGATTTAAATGTATTTCTTCTGTTGCCATAGATTTTGATTTTACAATTCTATGTATATTATTTTCTTTACAAATCTGCAATAATTGTGCCTTTAATTCATCGCCATTTTTAGCACGAAAAACCTTCGCACCTCTTTCTTCTAGTGAAGCCTGAAATTTATCAGCGACTTCTTCAATATGAGCAACTGTTTGTTTTTTCATATCACGAAGTTCATTTCTTAATTCATCAATGTCATCAACATTTGCATATGCTTTCAATCTAGCTTGAGGATATTGTTTTGCAAATCGTGCCAAATTATCACTTAAAATAGGATCATGTAATTTTTCTTTTATTTCAGCTTTTATATTACGTTCTTTCATCTTACTTCACGCTCATTTCTTTTTATCTTTTTCATCTTTTATCGTCTTCAATTGCAAATAAAATCACACGACTTGGCCCATGCACTCCTAAAGTCAAAACACGTTCAATATCCGATGTTCTGCTTGGTCCTGTCACAAAACCACTATATCCTTTCCAAAAAACTTTAGCCAAAACATCAAAAGCATCTTGCATATTATTTACAATACAATTTTTAGGCATAAATATTATATTTATTAATGGCAACATACTTGCTATTCTCGCTTCATAAGCATAGTTATCGACACATATACTACCTGTTTCTCCTACACCAAATTCACCTAAAGTTATACCAATATCTAATTCATTTTTATTTTTTACTATGTCAAATTTATCTGTATATACTTTAAAAGACTTGTTTACTTCTACATAAACGTCTGCCAATTCCTCACACTCATCAGCACCTACTCCTGCTATCATTTTTGCATCTGTTGCTTTAGCTATTTTCAAAATATCAGCAATAGCATCTTTATAACTCTTGACTATTTTTATTTCCACAGAAGCATTTTGAGCATTTTCTGCAAAATCATTCCAATACTTACCATTTGTAAAATCCTTATCCAACAAATGTTTCCAATCATGACAAATTTTTTCCATAATAAAAACTCCCCATAAAACTTATTTGATTTTTTAGATAATTTATTATTTAAGTTTTATTTATTTTTTTTATGATTAATCATATTTTGTATTTTTTTTATTTATTGTTTTTTATTATATAAAAAAATTTTTTTACGTCAATCTTTCCCATTTTTTTACAAATTGTCTTGAATTAATAACAAACTTTTATAAATATTGTAAATACTATTCAATTATCTTTATTTTTAATACAATAGAAATTTTGACTTTTGATTTTTTCAATAATTCAACCTCATAAAGCTATATATATCTAGCTTCTTAGATTATTTATTGACTTTTTTTCATTTTTATTGTTCAATAAATAATATACTTTTATTAATAATTTAACTTTATTATTGATATTATTATAATTAATTAAAATTACGAAAGACTGGGATTTATATGCAAAATAAATTTGGAGATATGTTAAAAAAACTTATCCAATTTACTAATATAAAATTAAATGTCATCGCTTATCATATAGGTTATGATATTTCTTATATCAGTAAATGGGCAAATAATACAAGTCAACCAACTAAAAAGCATATTGAAAGAATAAATGATACATTGAGTTCTATTTTCGCCGAAGAAATCATTCATAAAGATTATGCTTACTTATTTTTAAAAGAATTTAATATTCATGAACCATTACCCACAAAAGATATCCAACGTTTTTTACATACACAAATAAATAATTTATTAAATAACGCATATTATTGTTCACACGAAAATTTTTCTCATTCCCAAAGCAATAATGATATTATTTTAAATTCTACTACCATCGTTGGTAGAACTAATATTTATGAATTTTTTTGCCATAAATTAGCTCCTATAATAAATAAAATAACTCCTAAATTAGAAATCTTCATTACTATGGATATTTTAACTTTGTTACAACAAAAAAAATTTTTTAGTTTCCTTGATTGTTGTAATCTCACTGACCGTCAAATAGATATTCACATAGGCTGTAATCTATCTACACTAGCAAATAGTAACGAAAAATTAATATATAGCCTCTATAAATTCTTAAATAAATATTTTTATGTCAATTTCTATATTTATGAAGATAAATTTTTTAATAATAGCAATATATTCCTTGTAAAAAATGCTTTTGCTATTCAATATTCCCTACATCTAGATAAATCAATAGATATATGTACCTTTATAAACAATGAAAAAATCATCAATGAAATTCAAAAACGTATTTCTGACACTTTCTTTAATTCTCCAATTATTTTACAGCCAAAAAAAGAAATTATTCTTAATTCCTTTCATCCCTTCTTTTATTTAAATAAAAACTTCACCATATTTATTACTAATGGCTTTGAATTTTTTCTACCTAAAAAATCCTATTTAAAAATGATAGATTTATGTAAACAACAAAATTTAACTGATGAAACTATCGCCTCCTTAAAAAACCTACAAATCATGTGGGAAGAACAATTTGAAAAAAATCCTATATCATTTATTCTTCCAGAGCTCAATTTAATGGATTATATTCAAAAAGGTAAAGTAATCTTTGGCGATTTAAAATACCAAACTACACCTCAAGAAAGAGAAGAACAATTATCTTATCTTATTCAAAGTATGTATAAAAATCCTTTAATTGATATTTATCTGATGTCTCAACAAGAAAATGTAAATGATATTAACTACTATAAACTTTCTTATTATAGTAACCAAAAAATCGCTTACTTTAAGAAAAATAAATACTTATTAAACAAATATCATTTACCTATTTATTTCTTAAAAAATTCTTTATTAATCCAAAAATTTGATATGTTATTTTCCAAATTTAAACAAACAAATTTTGTACACAAATACACTGCTGAGAAAATTGAAAATCTCTATTTAGCTAATAAATCTTTATTACATCGCATTATGGAAAATAAATAAAAAAAGGCAATATGATTTTTAATCATATTGCCTTTTTTATTTATTAACTATCTATTAAACTATTAAAGATTTTTTGCAGCTTCAGAAAGTGGTGGAATAATCTGTTTTTTACGGGACATTACACCTGGTAAATACATAACAGATTTGCTTGCATCTTGTTTAAATGCTTCACCGATTAAATTTTTAGGTTCACCACTAAAGAGTAAATAGCTACCTTCGTTGATGATATCAGTAACGATAACGATAGACATTGCATAACCTTCTGCAGTGCATACACGAGCCATTTCAGCTAAGATTTCATCTTGCATAGCCATTACTTGGTCTGTATCCATAACGGATAACTGGCTGATGAGCATTGGATAGTTGCCAATCTGGAATTCTTTGGAATCATTTTTAACAATTTGAGCAGGAGTCATATCGCCGATATCTGCACCAGCTTTGAGCATTGCCATACCATATTCTTTATAATCTACACCAGCGATTTTTGCTAAATATTCTACAGCATCTTTATCTGTTTGTGTGCAAGTTGGGGATTTGAATAATACTGTATCAGAAATAATAGCGGACATTAAAAGACCTGCAATTTCTTTTGGAATTTCCACACCATATTGTTGATACATATTAGTTACGATTGTACAAGTACAACCAACTGGACGAACGTTGATAAAGATAGGATCGCTTGTTTGTAATCCACCGAAGCGATGATGGTCAACAACTTCGATGATTTTACCAGATTCAATACCTTCAACAGCTTGAGCTAATTCATTGTGGTCTGTTAAAATAATCTGTTGTTTTTCAGGCATCATGAATTTATCTTTATTTACGATACCAACTAATTTACCATTTTCTACTACTGGATAATTGCGGTATTCATTTGCTTCTAATACACCTTTGATATCACTTAACATATCAGATGATTTGAAAGAAATTACATCTGTAGTCATAATGCTAGAAATTGGGGCACATTGACTGATAAGACGAGCTGTGCTATAAGTGTCAAATGCTGTAGATAAAATCATTACATTTTCAGCTTTTGCTTTAGTAACTACTTCATCAGAAATAGTTGTATTTCCTGTGATGATTACACAAGCAACTTTTAAATCAATGCATTTAATAAATGCAGATTCTGGTCTATTGCCGATGATTACTACATCGCCAGCTTTGATGCTTTCTGCAACTTTTTCCATGCAAGCAGCAGCTACTTTGATTTCGCCATTGATTTTGCCTTCGTTATTGCTAGCAACTAAAACATCAGCTTCAATAACATTAGCAATATCATTGATGCAAGCACCAGAAGCAGATACGCTATCTAATGTGATTTCTTGGAAATAAGCTTTTGCTAAATCACTAACGCTAGCCATACCAATTAATTTATTTTCATCATCAACTACAGGTATAGAACGAAGATTGCATTCTTTCATAGCCATACCTAAAGTACGAAGATTATCTGTTGCTTTTACAGATTTTTGTACTTTAACAGCAATATCTTTAACTCTTGGATAAATATCACTTACAAGCTGAGGAGCTTCTACACCGAAATATTCTAAAGCATATTTAGTTTCTTTGTTTACGCTACCTGCACGAGCTGGTACAACATTTTCACAGCCCATATTGCGTTTTAAATTTGCATATGCTATTGCAGAACAGATAGAGTCTGTATCTGGATTTCTATGACCAATAGCATAAATTACTTTTTGTTCACTCATAGGTTGAAAAACCTCCATTACAAATTAATAGCTTTGTTTTCTATTATAACAATATTACATAAAATTTAAAAGCTATGATTGATAAAAGATATTATCTTTTGTATAATTCATTTATCCTACCTTTTATCTATTATTTAAATAAGACAATATAATTATTTATCAAATATTTAATTACAAGAAAGGATTTTTTTATGCAACCATTACCTAAAGAATATTTAAGCCGCATAATCCGTGCAGTTGTTGAATTCCAATTAATTGAAGATAATGATAAAATCCTAATCGGTCTATCTGGTGGCAAAGATAGCCTATTTATGGCATACGCTTTAACAGAATTAAAAAATACTTTAAAGAAAAATTTCACACTAGGAGCAATCACCATAAATCCTATGTTTACTAAAGATTTTTCTTGCGAAGCTATGCAAAAATTCTGTGATAAATTAAATATGCCTTACCATATTCATGAAGTAAATATCGCTGAAACTATCGCTAATCAAGATAATAAAAACGCTTGTTATTCCTGTGCTTTCTTCCGCCGTGGTGCAATCAATGGCTATGCCAAAGAACATGGCTATAATAAAATAGCTTATGCTCACAATCATGATGACGCGGTAGAAACTTTCTTCATGAATTTATTTTATTCTGGTCAATTAAAGACTTTTATGCCATCTACTTATTTAAGTCGTTCTGATGTAACTGTAATCAGACCACTGCTTTATTTCCGTGAAGAAGAAATAAGAAATGCCCTCTCACTTCATGGTCAAGAACCTTGTGCTCCACCATGTCCATTCAATGGCAATACAATGCGTCAAAAAGCTAAAAATTTAATTGAAGAATTATCTAAAGAAAATCCTCTTTTATATGAACATTTAAGTGCTGCTATGCGTACAACAGCTATTGGTGATTTATGGCCACCTATCAAAAATCGCAAAGAAATGAAACCTTATTATTATCAATTCTTTAAAAATCAACAAAAATAAAAAAATCTCTATGTTTAAAAATGGAAAATTATCAACCAAATTTAAGCATAGAGATTTTTCTTTCCGGAGGCACTTTTTTATTTAAAGAACGCTTATAAAAATTATGTTTAAAGATTTCTTTCATTTTATTTTGCATAGATTTTATCATAATCATTAAATTTTTAGCCATCAAATCCATTGCAGATAGTTTGCTTCCTTTAAACATAATATAATCCCTCACAATCATTATAAGTTTAAAAACTTAATACCACAAAATACTTATAAATTATTTTAACTAACTACATTATAAATAATCTTTGTGAAATTTAAATTTTAAAATTATAAAATTTAATTAAAAATCTCATCAAAAAAGGCTGTAATAATCTATCGCGTTCAATTATTACAGCCTTTATAAATTCATCTATTATTTTAAAATATCTAATAAACCACTGATATCTCTAATAATATATTTCGCACCAGCATCTTGATATGCAGATACTACTTTTAAATCCATTGCATTTTTCTTATCTTCAGATAGTGCTTCATATTCTTCTTGACTTAAACCCATCAAAGAACTGCCTTCGATGATACCTACAGTATCAATACCAGCATTAACGCCTTCTTTAATATCTGCAATAGTATCGCCAACTTTTAATACTTTATCCACAGAAGTTAATTCTAAAGCTTCCATATTGCGGAAAATCATATAAGGATATGGACGACCTTTACTATTTACCATATCAGGGCTAATCCAAAAATCAGGAGTATATCCCTGCTGTTTTGCTCTATCTGTTACGATTTTCATCATATCACTTGTATAACCTGTAGTAGAACCAATTTTTAAGCCTTTATTTCTAATTTCAATAATTGTTTCTAATACATGTGGTTTTATATCTGTATATTTATCTAAAACTTCAAAGATTTTACGTTCACTGATTTCATAGATTTTTTGTACGTCATCTTCTGTCCAATCTCGATTATATTTTTCTTTCCATAAATTATTGATGCGTTCCATTTGAAGCATTGTTCTTACATGGTCAATTTTTAACATTCCCATTGGTTTTCTGATTTCTTCCATTGTAGGTTCAATGCCAAAAGATTTAAAAGCTTCATCAAAAGCTCTTACTGGTGCCATACAACCATAATCTACTGTAGTGCCTGCCCAATCAAAAATAATACCTTCGTATTTCATTAATAAATTCTCCTTACTTAATTAAATCTCCACTAAAATTAAAATCTCAACTACAATTATTTTTTACTATTAAGGAAATCTGTCATAATGCTAGATAATTTATACATATCTTCTGGATAAATTTCCCCAATAGTACCAATACGGAAAGTCTGAATGTCTGTTACTTTACCTGGATAAATAGCATATCCTCTGTCTTTAATATATTGATACATTTCAGCAAAATCAAAATTACTATTTTCTGGATAATAGAATGTAGTGATGATTGGACCTTGATGAGTGCTTTCAATATATGGTTTTATACCAAGTTTTGCCATTTCTTCGATAAGAATGCGATTATTTTCACTATAACGTTTATTTCTAGCTACAATACCGCCTTCTGCTTTTAATTCTTTAATAGCTTGAGCAAAAGCTAATACTACATGTGTAGGTGAAGTAAATCTCCATTTACCATCTTTACTCATAGTTTCCCATTGTTCATATAAATCTAAAGAAAGACTTCTTGCTTTACCCTTAGATTGCATTAATATTTCACGATTGCAAATGATAAAGGAAAAACCTGGCACACCTTGAATACATTTATTTGCACTACTGATGATAAAATCAATGCCTAATTTTTCAACTTCAATATCCACACCACCAAAGCTAGACATAGCATCAACTATTAAAGTTTTTCCATATGCTTTAACTACTTTTGCCACAGCTTCAATATCATTTAAAATACCAGAAGTTGTTTCACTATGAACTATAGAAACATGTGTAATTTGTGGATTTTCCTGCAATAATTCTTCTACAACTTTTGCATCTGGAATTTTATCAAAATCTTGTAAATACATTTTATAAGTTATTTTGGCATGTTGAGCAATCTCTGCCATACGTTTACCATAAGCGCCATTTGCACAAATTAATAAGCAATCATCTTCGCCAACAACAGAAGTAAGTACAGATTCTACACCAAAAGTTCCACTGCCCTGCATGAGAATTGCTGTATATTTTTCTTTATCTACATGTGCTAATTCTAATAAATCATCAATGATGGATAAAGTAATTTTTTTATAATCATCGTCCCATGTGCAATGGTCAAACATCATTTCTTTTTTCACTGTTTCAGTAGTAGTGAGTGGCCCTGGAGTTAATAATTTATAATTTTTCATTTTTATACACCTTTCTTTATAATCATGTTAACTAAAAATATCAAACTGTCCTCTACATTAAGAAATTTCCTAATACTAAAGATTTTCTCTTTGTATTAAGAAATTTCTTATTCTGCATATTAATTGTATTTAACTACATATACCCTAAAATAAATCATTAAAATTAAAATTGTTTAGCTGCTTCAGATAAATCTTGATGTTTTTTCAATAAGTCAACAGATAATTTTTCAGCAAAAGTTTTTGGATATGCTGATTTATTTACAGAATCAGAAGTTTCACCTTCATAAATTGGGTTTGGATAAGATTTTAATAAATCTACTCTAGCATTGTGAATAATGCATTCTGCAATCTGCATTGCAAGTGGATTTGTTTTATCGCCTTTATCTATAACTGCAATAGATTCAGTCAAAGAGAAATTACCTTCTGTTGGGTCTACAAAGTCAATAGGTAAACCTTTTAATTTATCAGCAACAGCCTGCTGTCTTAAACCAAAACCGATAGCTACTTCACCAGCACGAACTTTTTTAAGTGGTGCAGAACCAGAATTTTCAATATGTGGACCTGCATTTTTATAAATGCCACCTAAAATATTTTTAGCTTCTTCATCACCGTAAGCAGAAACTAAACCTTGAATTAATAACCAAGCTGTAGATGATGCTTTTACATCTGTTACAGAAATTTGGTCTTTATAAATAGGATTTGCTAAATCTTTGATGCTTTTTGGCATTGGAAGATTTGCTTCTTTTAATTTTTCAGTATTTACAATGATAGTGCCTTCTTGAGAAGTGATTGGTGCATAGAAATTAACTTTTTCAGTTAATGGTTTATAATCAAAAGTTAAATCTGTGAACATTTTATTTTTTTCTTGCGCACTATCTAAGTAGAAAGAACTCATAGTTACTACATCAGCTTCAATATTTTTACCTTCTACCATTAATTTACCGCCAAGTTCAGAAGTACCAAAAGTCTGGAACATATATTTATCTTTAAAACCATTATTATCTAATGCTTTTTTCATAGCATCTACTGCTTCATCATCTGCATTAGAATAAATAACTACTTTTCCATCATTTCCACTAGATGCACTATCGCTACCAGATGTACCACAACCACCAAATAGCATAGACGCACATAATGCCGTACCTGCTAATAACATTGATAAGATTTTTTTCTTGTTCATACTATAGCCTCTCCCTTTGTTATCATTTCTTTTTTCTCTTTTTTCACACTGATTTTCTTTTTAGCTAATACAGTCAATAGACCTTTTACAATTAAATTTGTAGCTAAAATCAGCATGGATAATACGAAGATTTCATTAAATTTACCAAAATACTGTAATTCTTTTATTTTGGCTGTAATAACCATAGTCTGAGCACCAGCTATGAAAATAACTGCACTAATAGTTACCATGGCATTGATAAAGTAATATCCTAATACTTCAAAAATAGTAGTTTTTATATTTGGTGTGATAATTCTATATAATGTTTTAAACCAACTATCACCCATCAACAAAGCTGTATTTTCCCATGATTTATTTAATTTTTCTAAAGAATTTTTAAGCATTAAATATGGTGTGGAGAAGAAGTGAATTACATTACAAATGATAATTAAAGCAAAAGTATTTTGTAGTGTAGTTCCTGAAAAGAACATCATATAAGCAATACCAATTACCATACCTGGAATTGTATTTGTAATCAAAGCAATCGCTTCAATGGCAAATTTCTTTTCATTGATAAAATTACTTCTAGCAGTGATTAAAGCTGCACCGTAAGATACAACAAGTCCCACTACAGCAGATAAAGTAGCCACTAATAAGGAATTTGTATATACATCAATAATGCTAGAATCATTTAAAATTTCTACGAGATGCGCTGTTGTAAATTGCATACGATATGGCCATTCATCAATAAATGGTATCATGAAGATTACAACAAACATGGATAAAATCATCACTAAAATAACAGTAGATAATCCACCCCAAACAAAATCACGCACTTTGTTTACTTTCAATTCCACTTGAGAAATTTTGTTATAACGCACATTGTAACGTTGTAGATAACATAATAAAGCAATACTGATAATTGATGGTAATAACATCACAATGGCTACTACAGCACCACGATTAAAATCAGGAATACTTCCCATCATTTCTTCATATAAAACTGTAGCAATTACCTGATATTTACCACCGACTGAAGCTGGAATACCATAATCTGTGAAACATAAGAAAAAGCATTGTATAAACGAAGCTGCAAGTGTTCCTAGTAATGGTCTAATAAGTGTTTGTCTAAAAGTTTTAAATAAACTATCGCCCATGATTTTTGATACAATCATGAATTTCTTATCAATATATTTCATAGCATTATAAATGAGTAAAAATGCTATTGGCATGGTGTAGATTATATAACCTATCAACAAACCATTAAAACCATAAATATCAATTTGTATATTGAATACTTTTGTTAAAAAACCTTGTTTTCCTAAAGAATAAATTATTGCAAATCCATATGTAATTGTTGGTAAAAACATAGGTGCTATAGCCAATATTTGAATTAAACGCTTAGCTGTTTTATTTATATTTGTATAGTGGATAGTATAGGCTAAAATAAATGCTAATAACGTACTTAAAATCGCACTAGTTGAAGCAATTGCTATACTATTGCCAAAAGCCGTAGCAAATTTATCTTCATCTAGCATTGTGGCAAAGTGTTTTAAACCTACACCATCACCTACTGCTATAGATTGATATAAAATTTCTATAAACGGTAGTAATAAAAATCCTGCAAAAATTATAATTACAGCTATAAAAATCATCTGTAATTCTTTTTGTTTAGTTTTTAAAATATTCATCATTAACCCACCTGAAGAATCTCTTTTCTATCTCTATTGTTACCATCCCAAAATAATTCTAAGATATTATTTCGTTTGATTTCTAACTGACGTAAGATAAATTCACTGACAAAATCATTTGCAGGTTTTTTGATGATTTCCTCTGGTGTACCAAATTGAGAAATCTGACCTTCATTTACAATCAAAACTTTATCAGATAAAGTCAATGCTTCTTCTGGGTCATGTGTAACTATTATTGTAGTCAATTTAAAATCACGAGCTATTTCTTTGATTTTCTGTTTGATAGATTCTTTGATAACACCATCTAAAGCAGATAAAGGCTCATCTAATAATAAAATTTTAGGTTTCATCACCAAAGTTCTAGCAAGTGCAGTTCTTTGTTTTTGTCCACCAGATAATTCTTCTATTTTCTTTGTTAAATGTTTGCCTAAACCTAATAAATTGATTAAGTCTTGAACTTCTTTTGTTGTAGAAATATTTGGCTTATTTTTTAATCCGTAAACAATATTTTCATATACATTTAAATTAGGGAATAACGCATAATCCTGAAATACGATATTAAAACCGCGTTTTTCCATTGGCATCTGTGTTATATCTTCACCATCAAAAATAATTCTGCCTTCACTCACTTGAGTAAGCCCTAAAATTAAATTTAATAAAGTCGTTTTACCACAACCAGATGGCCCCAAAATAGAAACGATTTCTCCTTTTTCTATTTTTAAGTTAATATTTTTAAGAACTTCTATTCCTTCATATGATTTCCTAATCTTTTTTAACTCTAACATTTTTTACCCTCATTCAATTAATTTTTAATCTTAATAACATACTTAATTCAACATCATCTATTTAACCAAAATTTAACTTTTACCTCTATCATTATCTTGTAATAATTTTATGAAAATCTTGTAAATTTATATAAACTTTGTAAAAACAAGCAATATATATGCAAAAATAATGTAAAAATAGTAAAAAATTATGCTATAAACAGCAAAAAAAATCCCCAATACAGCAAAATGCCGTATTAGGGATTTTTCTATTATTTATCTTTTATTTTTTATTTCTGTATCATAATCCATACCATCAAAGATACGAGGTCTTTGTGCATTGAATTTATCATTTACAATACTTCTTGTAGGGTCAAATTCAGCTGTTTTTATATCTGCTAAATCCATAACAGTATGAATCATATCATCTGTCATATAAGGTCTATCTGCAGTAGCTTTTATTTGTTCCCATTTTTCCGGATATTTTGCCCTGAATTTTTCTGATGCCCACATGATAACTGGTATTTCAATCATATGGTGTGTAGGATTTTCCTCAATATGACCTGACATATCTTCGCCTTCATCATATACAGCTTCACCGTGGTCAGGAACATAAATAACTAAAGTTTCACTATCACGGAATTTATCAATAATACTACTTACTATATAATCATTATAATAAAGTGCATTATCATATTGAGCTACGATTTCTTTTTTACCATCTGTAATTGGTAAATTGATATCATCTTTACTAAATTTACTAAAACTATAAGGGAAACGATTATAATATAATCCATGTCCACCCATTAAATGAACTACATAGAAATTTTTATCTTCACTTCTATTTGCTATAGCATCATCAATAAGAGGGAATAATTCGCCATCAACGATACCATAATCCTCTCTTGAATCGCGAATACGAGTGAATGCACTCACATCACTATGAGCTGCATAAATCTGAGCTACATTGCCCCAAACACCTGAAGTTTCCTGATTAGATAACCAATGTGTTTTATATCCTGCTGCATTCATTACATCAATTAAATTATTGTAATGATACCATTCCTGGTCTGATTCACGATTACAAAATGTAAATAACTTACTCAATACTGCAATTGTAGTAGAATGAGGACTTACTACATCGCGGAAAACACTGATTTCACCTTTTTCATTTAAAGCATCAAGATTTGGTGTATTCGGTAAATAATATCCATAAAGATGCATATGATTTCTATTTGTAGACTCACCTAAAATAAATACAATATTTTTTATTTCACTCTTATTTTCTGTGAGTTCTACCTTGCTATTTACTTGAGAAGAAAGCTCTCTATACGCCTGCATATTTCTTACAGCGACAGAAGTAGAAGCATATACCCTTTGTACTGGTAAGACTTCATCGTCCCAAATAAAATCTGTATATACAGTAAACATTCTTATAGTATAAAACACACTTAAAACCATCAAAGTACATACTATACCTGATTTTGTCTTTTGTTTTAAAGTAATTTTTTTCAGTGGATTATATTTATATAAACCTACAATTAAAGCAATTAAAACAATGACAGAAACCACTCCTGAAAAACCTATATACATAGAGAAAAATTCTGTAGCTTCTCGCATATTTGTTTCAAGTGCAGAATTTATAATACCTGTGCCAATCAAAGCCTTATAGCAATACATTGTAAAAAATTCACCAATAAATATAAGCCCTATTGGTATAACCAATACTGCTTTTACAATCTTTTGCAAAAATCGTTTTGGCAATAAATCAATAAGACAAGTTATTATCAATGAACCTAACCATACAGAAAAAATATATCCAATCGCCACGTCAATTTTATCTTCATCAAAAAGTGACCACGCTGTAGTTAAACTATTAATTATAAATAAAATCATGATAAACATAAAATGTTCATCAAAAATTCTTTGTAAATAACCTGTAAGTTTTCCTATAAAACCTTTATTCAACAACACAAAACGCCCTTTCTTAAGTCTATTTATTACTGTATGTAAAATTTTTGTAAATAACTAAAATAAATATATACTATAAAAATTATTTTGGCAATAATAAATTAGTGCTAACTTCACTAAAAATAAAGATAAATAGCTGTAACAAAATGATAACTCAATTCGCTACAGCTATTTTTTATTAATCAATAAATTCTTTTGTCGGTGCTAATAGTTCTCTCAAATTTTCTTGTATACTTTTACCTGTCAAAAATAACCCTGAAGTTCCTCCAGTGAAAATTGTGGTACCCGCCTCAGCAAGCATTCTTGTTGTATTTTTATTTACATTTCCATCTGCTTGAATGCGTGTTTTAATATTATTTTGTTTTAACATATCACTCATCATCTTTATATGTTTTATTGCTTCTGGATTTATTTTTTGACCTGCAAATCCTGGATTTACAGTAAGCTTTAAAATCCATTCACATAAAGGAGCAAGTTCTATTAAATCATCTTTTGGCTCGGTATCTGCTCTATAAGCTAATACAGGTTTTGCCCCTAAGCTACGTATCTTAGCAAAAATCTCTTTAGGATTTTTCATGGCTTCATAATGAACTGCTATATATTCTACTTTTTTTTGAGCAAAAACTTCTATATAATTTTCTATATCATAAACAGCTAAATGTACTTCTATGGGCAATCTACTATTCTTTTTTAAATAATCACAAAGAATATCTCCTAATATATAACATTTATTAAATCTACCATCTACAACATCATAATGAAAAAATGTTACATCTGAGTCTTCTACTTTTTTTATACTATCCGCTAAATTTCCTAAATCCATACAAGATACAGAAGCTGATACTGCCGGCATAGGTAAAACATTTTTGTTAATCAATATATCCACATCCATTTTTTTATTATAAACTTAATAGTTTTCTAAAATCTGCCACATTTTTTTCTAATTCTCTATGTTTGAAAATTGATGAACCTATTACTATATCTGTTGCACCTGCATCTACAACTGTTTGTATATTATTTAAATTAATACCACCATCTACTTGAATAATAAAATTATAATTATTTTCATCTCTCCAATTTGCTAAATCTTTTATTTTCTTTGTACTCATTGGCAAATATGCTTGCCCACCAAATCCAGGTTCAACAGACATTACTAATACTTTTTTAATAATATTATTCTCTGCCATATATTTTAAAGACTCAAAATTTGTTGAAGGATTTAAAACTACTCCGCCTTGCATACCTAATTTATTAATAGTTTCTACTGTATGATATAAATGTTTACATGCTTCTACATGTACTGTTACAGAATTAACACCTGCTTCTTTTAATCCATTTAATAATACATCTGGATTTGTTACCATTAAATGTGCATCAAAATTCATTTTAGTTTTTGGTCTTAAATGTTTTATTAAATCTATACCAAAAGTAATATTACTTACAAAATGTCCATCCATTACATCTAAATGTAAATCTTTTATACCAGATTGTTCTAATCTTTTTACATCATCAGCTAAACAACTAAAATCTGCTGCTAATATTGAAGGGGATAATACTACTGTCATTTTCATCATTCCTTATAATTTTATATTTTAATAAAAATAAGAGTGCCCTTATTTTGTATATTCACAAAAAGGACACTCCAAAATTAGGGATTTTGGTAGGGTATGTGTAAAAATTTTTATAAATTTATTTAAGCATAGATAATGCTTTATTAACTACATTTTCAACAGTAAATCCATATTTTTTAAATAATACATTAGCTGGTGCTGATGCTCCAAATGTGTCAATAGTTACAGATTTACCTTTAAAGCCAAGATATTTACCCCAGCAAATGCTAGAGCCTGCTTCCACAACTAAACGTTTTTCTACAGTTTGTGGTAATATCTTTTCTTTATATTCATCACTTTGTTGTTCAAAAATATCCATACAAGGCATACTTACAACACGAATGTCAAAACCTTTTTCCATCAATTCTTTTTTAGCATCTACAGCCAAACTAACTTCTGAACCACTAGCAATAATTATGGCATCTGGTTTTGCTTTTATAGACTCTGCTATAATATAGCCACCTTTTAAAGCCTCTTTACTACTACCTTCTATTTGTGGTAAATTCTGTCTGGATAATGCAAGAACTGTTGGTGTATTTTTACTTGTAATTGCGCTATACCATGCAGCAGCAGTTTCTGTAGCATCAGCTGGTCTAAACACATTAATATTAGGCATAGCACGAAGCATTGCTAACTGTTCAATAGGTTCATGAGTTGGTCCATCTTCACCAACACCAATACTATCATGTGTCAATACATAAGTTACAGGTATTTTCATCAAAGCAGCCAATCTTGCCATAGGTTTTAAATAATCACTAAATACAAAAAATGTACCTACAAACGTTTTTGTACCACCATATAAAGTAATACCATTTGCAATTGCTGCCATAGCAAATTCACGAACACCATAGTGAATATTTCTACCTAAATAATTATTCTTACTAAAACTTCCGCCATCTTTAATTACAGTTTTATTTGATGGTCCAAGGTCAGCACTACCACCCCAGAAATTTGGCATAATTTTAGCTAAACGATTAATCATATTTCCAGATAAACTTCTTGTTGCTTGCGGTTTATCTTCATAAGACCAAAATTCATCACAATTTAATAATTTTTCATCATCGATTACTGCAAAATATTTATCCCATAGTGCTTTCTTTTCTGGATATTTTTCACAATAAGCTTTGAATAATTTATTCCAATTATCTTCAGCTTCTTGTCCTTTTTTAGCTTTTTGAGCAAAATTATCATATACATCTTGTGGAATTACAAATGCTTCTTGTTCTTCCCAACCAAGATTATCACGTAAAGCTTTTACATTTTCTTCACCTAATGGTGAACCATGTGAGGATTCACTACCTTCTTTAGCAGGGCAACCAAATGCAATTTTAGTCTTTACTGTAATAAATGATGGTTTTGTCTTTTCTGACTTAGCAAGTTCAATAGCTTTGCTAATTTCTTCTAAATTATTACCATCTTCAACAGTTAAAGTCTGGAAACCAAATGCTTCCATACGTTTATTTACATCTTCTGTAAATGCTAAATCTGTATTACCTTCAATAGTAATATTATTGCTATCATATAAAACAATTAATTTACTTAAACCTAATGTACCAGCTAACGAGAATGCTTCCGAAGATATTCCTTCTTCCATACAACCATCGCCACCTAATACAAAAGTATAGTGATCAATAATATTATAATCTTCAGTATTAAAAGTAGCTGCCATATGGGCTTGAGCCATAGCCATACCTACAGCCATTCCCATACCAGCACCTAATGGTCCTGTAGTTGCTTCTACACCTACAGTATGACCATATTCTGGATGACCAGGTGTTAAAGAATTATCTTGTCTAAAGTTTTTCATATCTTCAATAGTTAAACCATATCCAAATAAATGAAGAAGTGAATATAATAAACTTGAAGCATGTCCAGCTGATAAAATAAATCTATCTCTATTTACCCACTTAGGATTTTTAGGATTATGTGTTAAATGATTAGCCCATAATTCATATGCCATTGCTGCACTACCAAGTGGCATACCAGGATGACCTGAATTAGCTTTTTGTACAGTATCTGCTGCTAATACACGAATAGCATTTACAGATTTTTGCTCTATATTCATTAGGCTATACCTCCTTTAATTCCAAATTATCCAGAATATTGGGATAATTAATTTTTATATAATGATTATTATTTTATACTTATCTATTTTTTTCATAATTCATCATGGCTTCTACACGTTTAGCATATTTTCCACCTAAATGTTCTGTGCTAAGCCAAACTTTTGTAAATTCCCATGCCATATATTCAGAAATAATTCTTGCTCCCATACACAAAACATTTGCATTATTATGAGCTCTTGTCATTTCTGCTGAAAATAAATCACTTACTAAAGACGCTCTTATACCTTTTACTTTATTGGCCATCATTGACATACCAATACCTGTACCACAAATTAAAATACCGTATTTAGTATCTAAATTATTAGCTACATCTTCACAGACTTTTATAGCATAAGCACCAGCATCTACAGAATCTTCACTATAAGTTCCTTTATCTTCCACATCATAACCAGCCTCTTGCAATTGCTGTATTAAAAATTGTTTCATTTTATAACCAGCATGGTCTGAACCTATCACTATTTGTTTCAAGAAAATTCCCTCTATTCAGTTTTTATTTATTTTCAGGTAATGGTTTTAATACAATTTTTATAGTTTCACCAGATTTCATTAATTTATAAGCTTTATCCCATTCATCAATATTTAATTCATCTGTTATCATTAAATCTGCTCGTATATCCCCATTTGCCATATAATTTAAAGTTGCAGGCCAATCATGAGTATTCTGACTACGACTTCCAGAAACAACTAGTTCCTTTTGGATAATTTTTGAAAAATCTACTACAACTTCATCTTTAGCAAATAAACCTACCTGAACATATTGTCCTTTTTTTCTTAATAAATCCATTCCCAAATGCATTGAAGGAACAGCACCTGTACAATCATAACAAATATCTGCACCATATCCATCAGTAAGACTATTAACTAATTCATGAGGATCATCTTTTTGTACATCTACAATATAATCTATACCAAATTTTTCTTTAGCAACTTTTAATCGTCCACTATCTTTAGTTAGACCTGTCATTACTACTGTACCACCTTTTGCTCTTACAATTTGTGCCACAAGTAATCCAATTGGTCCTGGACCTAATACTAAAACAATATCTCCTTTTTTTATAGTTGCTTTACAAACACCATGATGAGCACAAGCTGCTGCTTCAGTTATTGCAGCTTCTTTACAAGATAAATTTTCAGGTAGTACATGTACACTAGCTCCTCTAGCTACAATATAATTTGCACATGCTCCATCTTGTTGTGTGCCTAATCCTTTACGAGTTGGACATAAATTATATTCTTTTTCTAAACAGTATCTACACTTTCCACAAATTTCAAAAGTAGTTTCTGATGTTACCTTATCTCCAACTTTTACATGTTTTACATTTTCGCCTACTTCTACAGCAATTCCAGCAAATTCATGCCCTATAATTAAATCTTTAGCATTAATATTATAATGACCTTCATATGTATGAATATCACTACCACAAACACCAATATATTCAACTTTTATTTTTACTTGATCTTTATTTATTGTAGGTTCTGGTTTATCAATTATTTGCCAATTACCAGCACCTGGTTCCATTTTTACTAATGCTTTCATTTTATATCCCCTCTTTATTTCTACAGAGCTGCCACATTTTAAAAGTGTCAGCTCTATATTTTATTAATCTAATTGAATAAAGCAAATGCTTTAAATATTATAAAATTAATTAAGTTTCCTGCTTGGTCTATACTAGATATAAGTGTTGAACCTTCTGGCATTTTAAAGTTTGCAATAACACCCATTGTTGTTTGAAATTCTGCCATAGCAGTTGACATTAATAAAGATAAACTGATTACTACAATACCTGCTAATACAGAATGAACTATATTTCCACGTGCAGCTGCTACAATCATTGCTACTATAAATGGAATAGTTGCTAAATCACCAAAAGGTAATACATTATTTCCTGGAAGAATTACAGCTAATAATATTGTTATTGGTACTAAAATTAAAGCAGTTGCTATTACTGCTGGATGTCCTGTAGTTACTGCTGCATCCAAACCAATATAAATATTTGCATTTTCACCAAAACGTTTTTGTAATACATTACGTGCTGCTTCAGAAATTGGAATTAATCCTTCCATTAAAAGTTTTACCATACGAGGCATTAAAACCATAACACCTGCCATAGCCATACCAACTTTAGCTACTTCACCTGCATTATATCCTGCTAAAACCCCTAATACTGCGCCTAAAAAAAGTCCCATAAAAATTGGTTCACCAAAAATACCAAAACGTTTTTGAATAGAATCTGGATCTGCTTTTAAATTTTTAATTACTGGAATTTTTTGAATCAACCAGATCAAAGGTATACCTAATGGAGCATATGAACAAGTAGAACCTGTTGGTACAGATACGCCTGGTAAATCAAAATACTTTTCCATATAAGGAGCTGTCCAATCTGCTATTTTTAATACAACAATTTCAAAAATAATAGCTGCAACAATAGCTTGCCAAAAACTTCCTGTTAAAGCATATACACATGCACCACAAAATGTAAAATGCCAATAATTCCAAATATCAACATCCATAGTTTTTGTTGTTTTTGTAAATAACATAATGATATTTACAACTAAAGCTAATGGTAAAACAAAGGCTGCAATAGGTGATGCCCATGCCATACTAGCAGAACCTGGCCAACCTATATCTATTGCATTTAATTGTATTCCAAAATTTTTAATCATTGCTTGAGCTGCTGGGCCAAGATTATCACAAAGTAGTGCTACCACTAAGTTAATACCTACAAATCCCACTCCAATAGTAAGACCGGAATGGAATGATTTCGCTGGACCACATCTAAAAATTAGTCCAATAATGAATATAAATACTGGTAATATAACAGTTGGTCCTAATCCTAAAAACGCTTGAAACATAGGAACTAAATTTTCCATAATAAGCCTTCTCCCTTTATTGAATTTTACTAGTAGAACATATTTTTATGTTCTACTAGTAATTGATTTTAATTATGCTACTTTATTTTTTTAACTCTGCAAGAATTTCTTCTTTTGTTTTATCTAAGCCAATTCCAGTTAAAAATGCTCTAGCATTAATTACTGGAAAATTATATTTGCTTTTATCTGCTACTGTTGTTGTAATAAGTAAATTTGCTCTATCAGCATAACTAGGTACTTCCATCATTTTGCATTGAATAATCTCCACTGGAATATTATTTAATTTCGCAAGTTTTGTAACTGCATCATTAACTACTGTAGAAGTAGCAATTCCTGTCCCACAAGCAACTAAAACAATTTTCTTTTCCATATAAAACACTCCTTAAAATTATTTAATTTATTTTATTACTCTTAGTTACCTAATTGTAATTTATCACTAATAAAAATTTTTATATTATCTATAGATTTTTCATTTTTAATATAATTTAAAGCATTTTCATCTTGTAAAATTCCCATCAAACTTTGTAATAATTCTAACTGTGCATGTTCTTCTTTCATTGCTAACATAAAAATCAAATCAACTTTTACAGTATTACTATCATCCCCCATAATTACAAAATCAACAGCCTTATTTAATCTAGCAATACTTATAGCTGGAATATCTACATGCTGAATATCAGTATGCGGTATAGCTACTCCACCAATTAAAGTTGGTAATCCTGTTGCAAAAACTTTTTCTCTTTCAATAACAGCTTTTTTATATGTATCTTTTACATATCCTAATCGATGGAGATTATCTGCCATTATTTCTAGTACGTCTAATTTATTTTTAACATCGATATCTAATAAAATAAGTTCTTTTTTTAAAATAATATTCATATTCCTAGCTCCATAATTTATTATTTAATTCTTCTCTTAAAACATTTTTTCAAATTCATTAATAAAAACTTCATAAGATTTATTTTTTAATATTGAATTAACTCCATTTTTTAACTTTATATAGTTATATAATTTCAAAAACATTGGTTCCCATAAATTCATTTTTCCTTTTTCTACATTCAAAAGAAATACTACTTGTACAAATAAGTCATCCCATATAATAGGCTTATTCAAAATCAATATTGATATAAAAGATGTTCCGCATTCATTATAAATAGGATGAGGTATAGCTACTAAATCACCTATTGATGTAGAAGACATCTCTTCTCTTTCAAATATAGACATTTTTGCATTATTATTCATTAAACCTTTTTTTATTGCTTCATCTGCTAAAAAATTTATACACTCTTCTTTTGTTTCAAAATTTTTACCAATATAAAAATTATCTTTGTTAAAAAATGTTGTAATTTCTAATAATTCTGTAGTTTCTTTATGAAAAATCTTATTTTCAATATTTTCCACATCTTCCTTTTGTAACATACGATTAATTTTTATTATTTTATCCGATTTAACATTTTTTAATGGTACAGTAGATAATATATAATCTACATTATCTAATATTTGATTATTAATCTCATAGCTTGGCATAACTTTTATTACATTTAATCTATTATGAAAATATTCTTCAACTTTCGCCTTTAGTAATACAGATATCCCTAATCCTGAAGAGCATACTATTATTATATTTTTAGCCTGAATATTTTCTTTTATACCATTTCTACTTAATGCTGCACCAAAATGTAAAGCTATATAACCAATTTCATTCTCATTAATTTTTATGTTGTCATATTGTTCAACAATTTTACCAGCAATTACCCCCATTTGAAATGCTAGCGGATAATCATTTTTTATAGTTTCTAACAATTCATTTCTAATATTCATCTGAAATTGAATTCTTGTTAATGCTATATTTAAATGCAATGTTAAACCATCAATTAAATATTCATCATTAGTAAAATCAATAGATAACTTTTCATGAATTTCTTTTAAAATTATATTTACTAATTTTTTTACATGTTTTTTGTCCATTGATTCACTAATATCTGTTAATTTCTTGCTAGCTAATAATGATTGAGCAATATAATATCCTTCTGAACAAGCTATATCTATATTCATCTTTTTTAATATATTATCTATTAACTCTTTAGCTACATTATATTCAAAAGTATTTTCTATTTTATTAGCAATACTAGACGGATAGGATACAAATTTATTACAATTAGAACGTTGCATGCCTATTGCTATATGTAGACAAAATTTTTCTTTAGATCTATCTGCTAATTGTATTTTTTTATAACTTAATGTTTCTTTTATTATTTTATCTAATAACTCAATATCTACATTTGCTAAAATCTTCTGGAAAAATTTTTCTGTACTACATGTATTTATCATATCTACTATGCAATAACGTATCTTAACTTCTTCACCAATAACCTTTATACCCTTTGTTTTATATTGTGTAACTTTTAAATCATATTTTTGTAAGATATCTTTTACTTCATTTAAATGCATCTTTAATGTAGATAAACTTATATACATTTCTTCTGCTAAATCATTTTGTGTAATAACAATATCTTTAAAAGTATTTTCTAACAGTCTATACAATATATAATTTATCCTTTGTTTTGCTGTTTCTAAATTACTAACACCTTCTTGAAACAAATTTTGTTCAGCAGTATCAAGTTGCTCAAATTTATTAAAGCGATATCCCTTATTAGGGCTAGAAATTATTCGTATATCATATTCAACTAAATATTCTTGTAAAGCTTTTATATCTGAACGTATTGTTCTTGAAGAAACACCTAACTGTTGAGACATAAATTCTCCACTCAATCCCGTTTGATGTTCTTTTAACATATTAAATATTTTCTTTCTTCGTTTATTAATCTTTGCCATTTTCAATACTCCCTTAACTTGATTAAATTGTATCAAAAATTAGCACTACATCATAGATTGATTGTTTTCCGCAACATGCGGAAATATTTTTGTATTTTATTTTAAATATTATAAAAATTTCCTCATTATATTTTTATGCGGAAAAACTAAATTATATACAAAGAACTCAATTAAGTAATATTCATAAATACCACTTAATTGAGTTCTTTTACTCTAATTTATTCTTTTTTAAACTATCCTATTTGCCTACACCAGCACCATAGACAACAAATTGATTTTCTCCATCAAAACCGAGATTTTGATTTAAAACTTCATCATCAAAAGCACCTAATGCACATACTTTTATATGCATTGTCTGTGCTGCTAAATATAAGTTTTGGCAAACATGTCCAGCATCTAAATAAATATAGCGATATGCTCTTTCGCCAAACATGCAATCCATTCTTTCATAAACAGCTGTCCATAAAAATACTACAGCTGCATTATTTGCTACACCTACTGTAGAAAATTGGCTACAGATTTTTTCTTCAATATCTTCTGCATCAGATACTAATAATAATTTATGCTCTAATGGTAAAAAGCGATATAAACCTGGTTTTATGCCTTCAACACGGCGAATATATAAAAATGTTTCCAATGCATTTCTACCGCCAGCAGAAGGTACATTTCTAATAGTCTTTGTCTGCATTACCATTTTAACGCCTTGAGTACACCATAAAAGATATGATAATTCTTTATTAGATAATTCTTTTGTATCATCATATTGACGAAGTGTAGAACGAACTTCTATCATTTCCAAAAAGTTCACCTGTGCATCTGGTAATACATCTGGGTCTACAAGGTCAATCAATACTGCATCTTTTGCATATGGTAATTCAAAAGGTGGCAAATTATCTATTTTTTTTGCAGTACCACGCTTCCATGCAGAATCTTTCATATAGTCAAGTCTAGCTTGTCCCATCATCAATTCTCCTCTTTAAGATTTATTTTTTTTGATTTCTTTCTTGCCAAATCTATGATATTCTCCACCATTTCTTCTGCTCATCAATTCAGCTAATAAATCATCTGGAGTAATATTATGATATGCCAATAAAACAAGACAATGATACCATAAATCGCTCATTTCATAAAGAATTTCTTCTTTATCCATATTTTTAGAAGCAATTATTGTTTCAGTACATTCTTCGCCCACTTTTTTCAAGATTTTATCTTGACCTTTTTCAAATAAATAATTAGTATATGAGCCTTCTACTGGATTTACTTGACGGTCTTTAATTGTTGCATATAAATCATTTAGAACTTTTGCAATAGAAGTATTATCCTGTGGTTGAGCCATAGGTACTAAATCTTTGCTGTCTGGAAATAATCTGCGGTCAGTAAAGCAAGTATATGTGCCAGTATGACAAGCCATACCTGTTTGATGAACTTTTACCAATAAAGTATCACCATCACAATCATAATAAATTTCACTGACAGATTGTTTATTGCCAGAAGTTGCTCCTTTATTCCAAAGTTCTTGACGAGAACGACTATAAAACCATGTATATCCTGTTTCTATAGTTTTTTGTAGTGATTCTTTATTCATATATGCAAGCATTAAAACTTTGCCATTAGCTTCTTGCACTACAGCTGGCACTAAGCCTTTTTCATCAAATTTTACTTTGTCGATATCTATCATTACAATCTAACCTCCACACCACGAGATTTTAAGTATTCTTTTACTTGGCGAATACTAAATTCTCCATAATGGAATACTGAAGCAGCAAGTACTGCATCAGCTTTTCCTTCTGTTAATACTTCGTAAAAATGTTCTAATTTTCCTGCTCCACCTGAAGCAATTACTGGTACATTTACAGCTTCTGAAACTGCACGTGTTAGTGGTATATCATAACCATTTTTCGTACCATCAGCGTCCATACTTGTGAGCAAAATTTCACCAGCTCCCAAAGAAACTGCTTTTTTCACCCATTCTAAACAATCTATTCCCGTTGGTGTTCTACCACCATTTATATAAACTTCCCAAGAATTTTCGCCATTTCGTTTAGCATCTACAGCAAGCACGATACATTGATTGCCAAATTTTTCTGCTCCCTCTTTAATTATAGAAGGATCTTTTATCGCTGCTGTATTCATCGATACTTTATCTGCACCAGCCTTGAGCATTTTGCGCATATCTTCTACAGTTCTAATTCCTCCACCAATGGTAAATGGAATGAAAACTTGACTTGCACAATCATTTGCTACTTTTACAATAGTATCACGTTGTTCATTAGAAGCTGTTATATCTAAAAAAACAAGTTCGTCAGCCATTTCTTTATCATATACGGAAGCAAGTTCTATAGGATCGCCTGCATCGCGCAAAGAAACGAAATTTGTTCCTTTAACAACTCGTCCTGCTTTTACATCAAGACAAGGGATTATTCTTTTTGTGTACATTATTTATCCCTCCTTAGCTATTTTTATAGCCTCTTGTAAAGATAAATTATCTGTATAAATAGCTTTACCTACGATTACGCCTTCAATGCCATCTTGTTCATAACCTTTTAAAATTTTAATATCTTCAATAGAAGATACTCCGCCAGAAGCTACTACTTTTACCCCACTATAACTTGCAAGTTCTGCTGTTGCTTTTGCATTTACACCAGATAAAGTGCCATCACGAGAAATATCTGTATAAATAATATGTTTTACACCAGCTTCAGCCATTTTTTTAGCCAATTCTTTCGCTTCCACATTTCCAGATACACCCCAGCCATCAACAGCTACAATGCCATCTTTAGCATCAATACCTACGACAATGCGTTCACTGCCATATTTTTTGCAAGCATCTTTTACTAATTGCGGATCTTTTACAGCTACAGAACCCAAAATAACACGACTAACACCCATATCTAAAACTTGCTTGATATTTTCCATAGTGCGAATACCGCCACCGAGTTCTACAGGGATATTCACTGTTTTTAATATCATTTCTACAACATCTAAATTCTGTGATTTTCCTTTTAAAGCTCCATCTAAATCAACTAAATGAAGGTATTGACCGCCTTCATCTTCCCATTTTTTTGCCATGATTTCTGGACGTTCAGAAAATACAGTTTCCTGATTAAAATCACCTTTTACAAGGCGTACACATTTACCATTTCTAATATCTATCGCTGGAAAAATAATCAATCTTCATTCACCCTTCTACAAAATTTTTAATAATTTTTAAACCAATATCACCTGATTTTTCAGGGTGAAATTGTGTCGCTACTACATTATCTTTTCCTACAGCAGCTACCAATTCTTCGCCATAACTAGATTTAGCTAAAATTATGGATTTATCTTCTGGACAAGCCTGATAGCTATGTACAAAATAAACATATGGTTCTTCTTTCAATCCTGCAAATAAATTAATATTTACATTCTGATTATTTTCTTCATCTATAACAATAGAATTCCAACCCATATGCGGAATTTTTAGCCCAGGAGCATTTATTTTTTTTACCATGCCTTTAAAAATTCCTAAGCCTCTTACTTCTGGTGACTCCTCACTGCCTTCAAACATGATTTGTTCACCCACACAAATTCCCATTACAGGTTTTCCTTGTTCAATAGCTTCTAAAACAGAATTTTTTAAGCCTGATTGCTCAAAATTTTTCATGCAATCACCAAAAGCACCTACACCAGGAAGTACAATTTTATCGGCTTTTTCTATTACTTTTGCATCACTTGTAAGCACTACATCTGGAGAAAATTTCAAAAATGCTTTCTCCACACTAAATAAATTGCCTACACCATAATCCACAATTGCAATCATTAGAATAACTCCTTTAACTAAAAATTTTTATCTTATTCTAATACTCCTTTTGTTGAAGGAATTTTATCTAATGCTCTCTGGTCAAATTCTACAGCTTGTCTTAAAGCATGACCTAAAGCTTTAAATACACCTTCTACTTTATGATGAGAATTTTTTCCATACATCACTTTTATATGCAATGTAATTCCAGCATTAAAGGCAAAAGCTCGCATAAATTCTTCGACAAGTTCTGTATCAAAATCGCCAATCATCGGAGCTAACTCACCCATATCACATACTAAATAAGGTCTACCACTTATATCTAAAGACACCAAAGCTAATGCTTCATCCATAGGAACATAAAAAGTTCCATAGCGATTTATACCACGTTTATCACCAATAGCTTCTTTAAAAGCTTGACCTAAGGCAATACCACAATCTTCTACACTATGATGACCATCAACTTCTATATCACCATCACAGAAAATCTCCATATCTATCAAGCTATGTGCTGATAATAAAGTCAACATATGGTCAAAAAAGCCGATTTTAGTCTTAATATTTGATTTTCCTATGCCATCAAAATTTAAGTTTATATCAATAGCTGTTTCTGCTGTAGTGCGTTTTATAGCACCACAGCGTTTTTTATTTAAATCCATACCATTCAATCCTTTTAATTTTGACTTTCTACAAAATCTTTTATAGCTTTATACACAGCATCATTTTCTGGTCTAGTTCCCATAGAAATGCGCAAACAATTTTCAAGTCTTGGAGCATTGCCAAAAGAACGCACACCAATACCGATATTTTCAAGATATTCATTTAAAGCTACAGCTTTATCATATTTTATCAAGATGAAATTAGTTGCAGATGGATAAACTGTTATTCCATCAATTTTGCTCAACTGTTCGCTTATGCGTTTTCTTTCTGCCACTGTCATTTGAATGCGTGGAATATATTCGTCTCTCATTTGATACACTATATCAGCAGTGATAGCAGATAATACATTTACATGATATGGCATACAAGCTTTGCCTACCATTTCAATGATTTTTTTATCAGCAATCAAATAACCTACTCTCGCACTAGCTAATCCATAAGCTTTAGAGAAAGTTCTTGCAATCATCAAATGTGGATAATCTTTTAAAAATCTCATTGCAGACTCGCCATCAAATTCTACATATGCTTCATCAATGACTAAAGCACAATCAATATTTTTAGCTACATATTCAATATCTGCCATAGGAATTTTTGTACCAGTAGGATTATTTGGGGAACAAATAACAGCAAGAGAAGCTTTATTTTCTTTTACAGCATTGACAAAATCACTTGCATTGAAAGTATAATCATCATTTAAATCCACAGGTACACCAATGGAAGCGCTAAATTTGGCATAGATTTTATACATGGAAAAAGATGGTTGTGGATATACTATTTTTCTACCTCTACCGCCAAAAGCGAAGAATAATTTTTCCAAAATTTCACTTGAACCATTGGCGATTAAAATATTTTCTTTATCTAATCTAAAATTATCAGCAATTTGTTCTGCTAATAATTCAACTTGTTCATTAGGATAACGGTTAAAAGCTACAGAAGCCAATCGTGCCATCAATCTATCTTCAATTATTGGTGGCAAATTCATATTAGACTCATTTGCATTTACCTTTATATCCCAATCACGCTCCACTACATCGTAGCTAGGCATATCTTTTAAACCAGTTCTATATTTTAATTTAATCAATTTTTTCACCTCTTAATTTTATTGCATTTGCATGAGCTTGTAATCCTTCTGCTTCAGCTAAACGAACGATATCAGAACTTACCTCTTGCAAAGCTTTTTGTGTATATGAAATTATGCTTGTACGTTTCATAAATGTTTCTGTATTCAATACAGAATAATAACGTGCTGTGCCACCTGTAGGAAGTACATGGTTTGGCCCTGCAAAATAATCTCCAAGTGGTTCAGGAGAATAAGCACCTAAAAATACTGCACCTGCATGACGCACATATGGAAGTAAACTAAATGGATTTTCAGTCAAAATTTCCATATGTTCTGGTGCAGAGTAGTTCGCAAGTTCCATTGCCTGCATGAGATTTTCAGTCAAAATAATGCGACCATTTCTTTCTAAAGATGCTTTGGCAATTTCTTTTCTAGGCAATTTAACTAATTGTTTTTCTACTTCTGCCAAAACTTTATCTGCTAAAGCTTCATCATCAGTGAGTACAATACTAGAAGCGAGCATATCATGTTCTGCTTGACTTAACATATCTGCTGCTGTATATACTGGGTCTGCTGTTTTATCCGCTACAATCAAGATTTCACTAGGACCTGCTAGCATATCAATATCACAATGTCCATATACTGCTTTTTTGGCAAGAGTTACGAAAATATTACCAGGACCTGTGATTTTATCAACTTTCGGAATAGTTTCTGTTCCAAAAGCCATAGCAGCTATAGCTTGAGCTCCACCTACTTTATAAATAGCATCAATACCTGCTTCTTTAGCAGCTATCAATACATATGGATTTAATTTTCCATCACGAGATGGTGGTGCCATCATGATGATTTCTTTAACACCTGCCACTTTTGCTGGCATTACATTCATCACTACAGAAGAAGGATAAGCTGCTGTTCCACCTGGAACATAAACGCCTACTCTATCTAATGGTATTACAGATTGCCCTAATATAGAGCCATGATTTCTATATGTAATCCATGAATTTGGTTTTTGTTCTTGGTGATATCTACGTACATTTTCGATAGCCTTACGCAAAGAATTTACGATATCTTCATCAGCTACTTCATATGCTTGAGCATATTCTTCTTGTGTTACTAAAAATTGACTAGGAGTGAACTCTGCTCCATCTAATAATTTTGTATATTTGATTACAGCTTCATCACCATTATAACGAACTTCATTTACAATGCGTTCTACAATCTGATTAGCTGTTAAATCTTCACCATATAATTCTTTATTTTTTTCACGAATGCGAGGATTTAATTCCACTTCATCGAAAGCGGCTTTATCTAATTTTTTTTGTATTGCTTCTAAGCCTAATTCTTTTACTTTTAAAACTTCCATTTATTCATTAGCCCCTTCCAATTCCATTTCCAAAGCTTTTACTAATTTACTGATGCGGTCAAATTTTAATTTAAAACTTGCACGATTGGCAATCAATCTAGCACTAGCTTTAGCGATAAATGCTATTTCATCTAAATTATTTTCACGAAGTGTAGTTCCTGTTTCCACTATATCAACGATACTTTCAGATAAACCTACGATTGGCCCTAATTCAATAGAACCATTCATTTTTATATATTCCATCTGCATGCCCTTACTTGTGAAAAATTGTTTTGCCACATTAGGGAATTTAGTTGCTACACGTGTATGTGTATAATCTGTCAATTTTGCTCTTTTTTTATCTTTTGGCACAGCCATCATCAAATGACATCTGCCAAAACCTAAATCCAATAATTCATAAACATCTTTTTGAGCTTCCATCAACACGTCTTTACCAATAACACCTATATCTGCTGCTCCATGTTCTACATATGTAGGCACATCAGCCGTTTTAGCTATGATAAATTTCAATTTTAATTCTTCATTAGTTATGACTAATTTTCTTGATTTTTCTTCTAAATTGTCAGCTACAAAACCAACTTTAGCAAATAAATCTTTAGCTAAATAAAATAATTTGCCTTTTGGTAATGCTATCGTTAAATATTGCATATCGTCTTTTATCATAAAATCTAACCTCTTTTTATCAATTTAAACTATCCGCTAAACAAAGTATCTGTAATTCACTACAAGCTTTACAATCAATTTTTTCATGATGATATCTTATTATTTCAGCAATATTATTAAGACCTAATTCATTTAATTTTTCAGCGCCAAGTTGTGCATGATTATAATAAATATACAAAGCATATCTTCTTTTTTGCCAAAAACTTTTTGATTTATTTAATTTTAGCTTTTCAGCTTCACTAGCCCATTGTTTACTTTTTTGTGGTAAAAATTTTCCTAAAAGCACACTTGTTACTTTATCCATTAAACAAATATCTTTAGCTGTTCTACCTACATCATGAAGTAAACAAGCTCTTATCAATAAATTGCAATCTACATTTTCATATTGCTTTTGTTCTATAATTTTTTGTGCTGTATATGCCACATTCAATACATGACGTTGGTCATAAACTCGCATGGCAAAAAATAATTTTTGTTCTTCATCATTTAAATATTTATCAATAAATACTTTGTCTTCTACTGTCAGTTTAGCTTTAATAGCTCGCCAAAATTGTCTTATACGCTTAATCATTATTCTAAATAAATTAATTCCTTAAATAATTTATTTTTGATATAAAGCTGTGCTTGCGCCTTAGTTTGATTTGTTAAAGCTAATTCCACAACTTTTCCTTCAGCACGCAATTCATTTACTAAAGCAATAGCATCATTTAATTTATCACTTGTATAGGCAACATATATATCCTTTTGATTTTCATCACTTGCAATTTCATCAATATTATTTTGTTTATCTAAAGCTAACATCAATCTTTCTATACCCATAGCAAAACCTGTAGCAGGGCAATCTGTGCCAAAATCAGATAACATTTTGTCATATCTACCACCACCGCAAATTGGATAACCTATCATTGGTGCATATACTTCAAAAATCATACCTGTATAATAATCAAAATCACGAATAACACCTAAATCGAATTTTACAAAATCTGCTAAATTATATGCTTTCAATAAAGTGTAAATATCATGTAGATTATCTAAAGCTTTTCTACTTTGTTCATTCAATGCCAAATTATTTGCAATCTCTAAAACTTCTTCTTTTCCCTGTAACATTGGAATAGATTTTAATGCTTCTTTCGCTTGTTTAGGCAATTTTGTATCTTCTACAGCATTAGTTAAATCCACTAAATTTCTCTGTTCTAAAGCTTGTCTAATTTGTAATTGTTTTTCTTGAGATAATCCCATCTGTTGCATAATGCCATTGATAAAATCAACTTGACCTATACATACCTCAAAATTTTTCAAGCCAACTTTTTGTAAACTATCCACAGCTAAAGCAATTACCTCAGCATCACCTAAGGCTTCAGCTACTCCCATCAATTCTACGCCAGCTTGATAAAATTCACATTGACGACCTTCTTGTGTCTGTTCATAACGATATACATTACTGATATAAGAAAGTTTATATGGAAGAATATCATCACTCATTCTACTAGCTGCTACACGCGCAATTGGTGTTGTCATTTCATGACGAAGAGCTACTGTTTTATTATTTTTATCAAAAAATTTAAATAGATGAGTTTCTATGCCACTACGATTATTAATCGTTAAAGTATCTACATATTCAATTGTTGGTGTAACAATTTCATCATAACCCCAAAGACTAAAATTTTTTGCCAATTTAGATTCAATCTCACGTTTTACTTTTGCATCTTTTGGCAAAAAATCTCTTGTTCCATACGGTATTTCTAATAATAGACCTTTGTTCATAAAAAATATTCCTCCATTCATTGCCTTTGTTATTTTAAACGGTTCAATACCGTATCATAACCATCTGCTCCATAATTTAAGCATCGCTTTACTCGACTGATTGTCGCTGTACTTGCTCCTGTGCGTTCTACAACTTCTTCATAAGTATGACCAGCACGAAGCATTCTAGCTACTTCTAATCTTTGAGCCAAAGCTTTCAATTCACTTACTGTACAAATATCTTCAAAAAACTGATAGCATTCTTCTGTATCCTTGAGTGTTAACATAGCCTTACATAACTGATCCGTTAAATTATCTCTTAATTTAGGATTTACCATTTTTATACTCCTTTTACTTTTTTACTTTATCACTTTAACTTACGAAAATTTTATATATATAATAATCCATCTATATCTAACTGTCAAGTATGAGCTAAATTACTGTAAATTTAAACAATTAAGAAGAAATATCAGAAAATTCATATTTAAAATATTTTTTTTATTTTTGTGTTGACAATATGGGGGTATAAATGCTATTATATGGGTGTCGGAACAAATGATATATACTATCACATATGTGATAGTGCATGTTTAGACAGCTTAGTTTATAATAACTATAGATATTTAAACTTTAATATTTATATTTTGAAAAGAGGTCTTAACATGCAACCCGTATCTAGAAGAATTTTAGTCAAAGTCGCTCATATGTATTATGGAGCCGACATGAAACAAAGTGATATCGCTAAAAAATTAGGAATTGACCGCTCTACTGTTAGTAAATATCTAAAAAGAGCAAAAGAAACTGGTATTGTAAAAATCTTCATAGCTCAAGACAATTTTGAAACAATTGAATCTCAGTTAGAAGAAAAGTTTAATTTAAAAGAAGTCTATATCGTCCCATCTAGTGAAAATAAAGATGAAGTTTATTCCAATTTAGGTAAAGCCGGACTAAATCTATTAAAACGTCTAATCAAGGACAAAATGGTAATCGGCTTTAATTGGGGTCGTTCCATGGGGGCTATTGGCTATCAAGCAGCTATCGAAAATTTCCCAGCTGTTGATGCTGATTTCGTACCTTTGGTTGGTGGTTCTGAAAGCTTAGATGTTGACCTTCATGTAAATACAATTTGTTACAAGGTCGCAAATGCGTTCCAAGCTAGAAGCCATTATCTTTATGCTCCAGCTATAACGAAAAATACAGAAACAAAAAAAGCAATTATAAATGATACTAATTATTTAAGAATTCAAGACTTATGGGATAAATTAGATGTAGCCTTTTTAGGTATTGGTTCTCCTACATCTGCTTCCAACGTAATTTGGACTGATGGACTAAAATCAGAATACATCACTTCTTCCTTTGGTAATCGTATCATCGGTGAAACTTGCACTCGTTTTTATGATAAAAATGGTAACGAAGTACCAACTGAAGTTGTAGATAGAACAATCTCCATACCTTTTTCTCAATTACATAAAGTCAAATATGTAATCGGAGTTGCAGCTTCTGACGAAAAAGTTCCAGCTATCTATAGTGCATTAAAAGGAAAATTAATCAATATTTTAATCACTGATGAAAGCACTGCAAAAAAATTACTTAATTTTAACAGTTGATAAATAAAAAGGAGGAAAGCTCTCATGTTCTGGACATTTATTGTATTAGGTATAGTAATGTGGCTTCTCCAAGGTTTATTGAATATTTACCAATTAAAAAAATTTAATAAGGAATTAAAAAATCTTCGTCAATCTGGCCGAGTCGCAATCGGCAAGGCCAGAGGCAGATTTAAAGCAGGTTGTCTATTACTCTTATGTATAGATGATGACTGTAAAATCATCACCGGAAAAAAACTACAAGGTGTAACAAGTTTTGCTAGATTTAAAAATTTCAATGAATTAAATGGATATTACCTTCCAGAAATCACTGACAAAGACTGCCAAAACTTTGACAAACAAACAAGCTCTGCCATCTTATCTGCCGTTGAAGAATATAAACAATATACAAAACAACAAAAAGAAGCGTCCACATGCATTGAAAATGCATCACAATAATCAAAAAATTCTAAATTAAAGGAGAGAATATTTATGGACACTTTAGTACTACTAGCTCAAGGTTTTATTGGTATGTTTAACAAAGGTGGCGAAACGTTCATCGGTCTTGTTTCTGGTATCGTTCCTACCCTCATCTGCTTATTGGTAGCAATGAATGCAATTATCCTCTTTGTCGGCACTGATAAAGTTGAAAAATTCGCTCATCTCTGTGCTGGTAATGTTATTTCTCGTTACATGATTTTACCTGTTATTGGTACATTCTTCTTCTGTAATCCAATGACTTTATCTCTTGGTAAATTCATGCCAGAAAGATACAAACCATCTTATTATGCAGCAGCTTCTCGTTCTTGCCATACATTAAATGGTTTGTTCCCACACGTAAATCCTGGTGAATTATTCGTATTCTTAGGTGTTGCTAATGGTATTACTCAACTTGGTTTATCTACAGTAGACTTAGCTCTTCGCTATTTCTTAATCGGTATTTTAATCAACTTCATCGGAGGCGTTATCACTGACTTCACTACTGCTTATGTATCTAAACAACAGGGCGTAGTTTTAAGTGATAAAGTAAAAACTACTCATTAATTTTTATCAAGCAAATTTAATTCGTATATAAAATAAAGGAGATATTTATCATGGCTCAATATAAAGATGTTATTGTTAATGCTGGTGCTGGCGGATTTGGCGGACCTCTTGTATTAAAACCAGATGATAAAAAGAATAAAGTTGTTAATATTACAGGTGGGGTTATTTCTCCTGTATCTCAAAAAATCGCAGAATTAACAGGTTGCGAACTTGTTGATGGTTTCAAAACTAGTGTTCCTGATGATGAAATTCTCTGCGTAATCATTGACTGTGGCGGTACACTTCGTTGCGGTATTTATCCTAAAAAACGCATCTATACAATCAACTTAAATCCAACTGGTGCAAGCGGCCCTATGGCTAAATATATCACAGAAGATATTTATGTATCCGCAGTAAAAGAAAATTGTATCTCTTATGCTTCCACTGAAGATGCTGCTAATGCTCCAAAAGTTGCACAAGCTCCGGCAGAAGAACCCAAAAAATCTACTTACGATACAAGCAAAAAAATCACTGAACAAACTAATGTAGGCTTTATGGCTAAAGTTGGTAAATTCATGGGATATATCACAGCTACTTTATATCAAGCTGGTCGTGATACTATTGAAACAATCTTAAAAACTATCTTACCTTTCATGGCATTCGTTTCCATGCTCATCGGGGTAATCTTAGCAAGCGGTATCGGTGATATCATCGCTCATGTACTTACACCTCTTGCAGGCTCTGTAATCGGTCTTGTTATCTTAGCATTAATTTGTTCCTTCCCATTCCTTTCTCCATTCCTCGGCCCTGGCGCTGTTATCGCTCAAGTTATCGGTGTATTAATCGGTGTTGAAATCGGTAAAGGCAACATTCCTCCTAGTCTTGCACTCCCTGCATTATTCGCTATCAACGCTCAGGCTGCTTGCGACTTTATCCCTGTTGGTTTAGGTCTTGCTGAAGCTGAACCTCAAACTGTTGAAGTTGGTGTTCCTTCTGTATTATATTCTCGTTTTATCACAGGTCCAATCAATGTTGTTTTAGCATGGCTCGCTAGCTTTGGTTTATACGAAAGCTAATTTATCAATAATCAATACAAGGAGATTATCTCATTATGAAAAAAATATATTCTACTATTGTTAAAGATTTAGGTCCTATGGCAGAAGATTTTATCGGTGAAAAAATGATTATTCTCTTCAACGAAAATGCTCCTGCTGAACTCGCTGAATTCTGCGTACTTCATACTGGTAATGAATTAACTGATACTGTAGAAGTTGGCGATATTTTAAAAATCAACGATACTGAATACAAAATTGTAGAAGTAGGCTGTGAAGTTCAAAAAAATCTTAAAGATTTAGGTCATATCGCTCTTCGTTTCAATAATAATGAAGAAGGCGAGTCCTTAGAAGGTAGTCTCTATCTTGAAGATAAAGCAGTTAGCCTTCCTTCAGTTGGCTCTGAAATAGCTATCTTCAAAGCATAATAAATAATAATAACAAAATTATATAAATTGGAGTGATTTTATATGTCATGGTTAGCCCTTGAAGGTAAAACAGCTGTTGTTACTGGTGGTGCTTCTGGCATTGGTAAAGCTGTAGTTCAAGCATTCTTAGATAATGGTGCAAATGTTGTTGTTTGTGATATGAACCCACAAACTCCTGAATATGATTTACATGAAGGCAGTGGAGAATTCCTCTATGTTCCTACTGATGTTACTAAAGCTGATAGCGTAAAAGCTATGGTAGAAGCTGGTAAAGCAAAATTCGGTAAATTAGATATCCTCGTAAACAACGCTGGTATCAATATTCCTCGTCTTTTAGTAGATAAAGATGATCCATACGGTAAATATGAATTAGATGAAAATGTTTTTGATAAAGTTTCTGCTGTAAATATCAAAGGTGTTTATCTTTGTGCACAAGCTTTAGGACATGAATTCGTAAAAAATGGCGAAGGCGTTATCATCAATATGTCTTCTGAAAGTGGTCTTGAAGGTTCTGAAGGTCAGAGCATCTATGCTGCAACTAAAAATGCTGTTAACTCTTTCACTCGCTCTTGGGCTAAAGAATTAGGTAAACATCATGTTCGCGTTGTTGGCGTAGCTCCTGGTATCTTAGAAGCTACAGGTCTTAGAACATTAGCTTATGAAGAATCTTTAGCTTATACTCGTGGTATTACTGTAGAACAGTTACGTGCTGGATATACAAATACAAAAACAACTCCACTTGGACGTGATGGAAAATTAACAGAAGTTGCTGATATGGTTATGTTCTTAAGCAGTCATCGTGCTTCTTATGTACATGGTGTAACATTCAACGTTGCTGGTGGTAAAACTAGAGGTTAATAATTATATTATTAAAACTATATAGATAGGACAGATACTTATGCTTAATATAAATAAAAAAGCCACCATGAAATTGCCGTTTCATAGTGACTTAAAGCCTAATCATTGCACAGACCTAGGCTAAGTAAAGCATATGATAAAGATTTTATCCTGTCAAGCAAAACTAATTTATCCCCATCTTAAAAACAGTCAATATTAATTGGCTGTTTTTTTTGTTCTTATGGTTAACTAAATATTTTTAAAAGTTGACAATTATATGCATATATGATTTAATAACAATAAATTATTGTTTATATGTTCATCTTCTTTATTGGTATAAAAATTAATATAAAAAATGAACTGCTTAACAAATAATTAAATGAGAGGGATTTTTATGATATTAACAAAGAAAAAAGAAATCTTATCCACAAAAAGTATGATTTTATCGGCTTTATTCGTAGCTTTAATCGCAATTGGTGCTTTTATTAAAGTTCCTGTTCCAGTTTGTCCTTTTACTTTGCAATTATTATTTACTACCTTAGCTGGACTTCTTTTAGGAGCTAATCTTGGTTTTGTCAGTGTCTGTGTTTATATAATCATTGGCTTAATCGGTATTCCTATTTTCACTGAAGGCGGTGGCCTTGGATATATTTTTCAGCCAACATTTGGTTATCTAATTGGTTTTGCCTTTGGTGCTTATGTCGCTGGATATCTCACACAAAATCGCACTAAATTATCTTTCATTTATCTACTATGCGTTAACTTCCTCAATCTTTTAATCGTTTATGCCTTTGGTATGGTCTATGTATATATCATCAACAATTTTTATTTAAACACTCCTATTGGTATTTGGCCTGTAGTTTTATATTGTTTCTTATTAGCTGTTCCTGGCGATATTGTTCTTTGCATTCTCGCTGCCATATTAGGTAAAAAATTAATACCTAATTTAAAACATTATAAATAAATTATTTAGAAAAGAGATGTCTTATGAGTAAAGGTCTTTTTATTACTGCAACTGGTACTGATATCGGTAAAACTTATGTTACTGCCCTATTAGTAAAAAAACTTCGCGAAGCTAATTTCAATGCTGGCTATTATAAAGCAGCCTTGAGTGGTGCTGATAATATCGCTGAAAGTGATGCTGGCTTTGTCAATCGCATTGCCAATATCCATCAAGATGAGCAAACTCTACTATCTTATTTATATAAAAATGCTGTATCACCTCATCTAGCTGCTAAAATCGAAGGCAATCCTGTAGAAAAAGATACTGTAATTTCTGATTATGCTACTGTACAAAAAAATTATGATTATGTAACAGTTGAAGGCAGTGGTGGTATAATCTGCCCTATTCGCTATGATGATAAAGCTAAATATTTTCTCACAGATATCATAAAATGGCTACATCTTCCAACATTGATTATTGCTGATGCTGGTCTTGGCACGATAAATTCTGTAGTGTTAACAGTGGAATATTTAAAACATCAAAATATTAAAGTACAGGGAATTATTTTAAATAATTACACTGGTGGCATTATGCAAGAAGATAATATCAAAATGATTGAAGATTTAACTGATATTCCTGTCATAGCTTTAGTAAAACCAAATGATAAAGATATCGACATTGATGCTAAATTTTTAGCAAGTTTATATTTATAATTAAAAATTAAATATAATTGAATATTAAATTCAAAAGAAATGGATTGATTTTATGTGTAATATTAATTGGATAGATGAAGATTTAAAATATATCTGGCACCCTTGCTCACAGATGAAAGATTATGAAGAATTAAAACCTATCGTTATCGACCATGGGAAAGGTTCTTATCTTTATGATATCAATGGCAAAGAATATATCGACATCATCAGCTCATGGTGGTGCAATCTCTTAGGACATGCCAATCCTAAAATTAATGAAGCTATCAAAAATCAATTAGATAATTTAGAACATGTTATTTTTGCCAATCTTTCACATAAACCAGCTATCAAACTTTGTCAGGAATTGATTAAAGTCGTGCCTAAAGGTTTATGCAAATTCAATTTCAGTGATAATGGCTCTGCTTCTGTAGAATGTGCTTTAAAGATGGCTTTCCAATACCATTATCAGACAGGCAATCCACAAAAACAGCGTTTCATGTGTTTATCTGAAGGTTATCACGGTGAAACAATCGGTGCTTTATCCGTAGGTAGCATGGATTTATATGCAAAAATCTACAAACCAATGCTCATGAATGCTGTACATACATCAGCACCAGATTGTTATCGTTGCCCTTATCATCAAAATCGTGAAACTTGCAAATGTGAATGTTTCGTGCATGCCGAAGAAGATTTCGCTAAATATGGCAATGAATTAGCAGCTGTCATCGTTGAACCACTCATTCAAGGTAGTGCTGGTATGCGAATTTATCCGCCACTTTATTTAGAAAAACTTCGCAAACTCTGTGATGAATATAATGTATTATTAATCGCTGATGAAATCGCAACTGGCTTTGGTCGCACAGGTAAAATGTTTGCATTTGATTATACAAATGTTTCACCTGATATCATGACTATTTCCAAAGGTTTGACAGGTGGCTATATGCCAATGGCGATAACTATAACTACACAAAAAATCTATGATGCTTTTTATGCAGATTATAATGAAGGCAAAGCGTTTATGCACAGCCATACTTATAGTGGCAATCCATTAGGCTGTAGTGCTGCTTTAGCCGTACAAAAAATATTGCGTGAAGAAAATATTTTAGCCAAAGCTCAAGATACGGCAAAATATCTCCATGAAAAATTACAAGCAACTTTTGCTAATCATAAAAATGTCGGTGAAATCCGCCATTTAGGCTTGATAAATGCCATTGAACTTGTAAAAGATAAAGATACAAAAGAAGCTTTCGACAGCAAAAAACGTCTTGGCTATCAAATATATAAAAATGCCCTCCAAAAAGGTTTGTTACTTCGCCCTCTAGGTGATGTATTGTATTTCAATCCGCCATTAAATATCGATAAACAAACATTAGACAAAGCCATTTCCATTTGCCATACTTCCATAAATGAAGTTTTAAATTCCTAAAATTAAAGACTATATTTAGACTAAAAATTTCTCTTAGTTTAAATATAGTCTTTTTTTATATATCTTTCCCTATAATTCCTTGATAATCTAGTTCTAAAAATTATATACTATAAAAAAACACATTTTTAGGGTATCTATATGATTTTACGCAAACAACAAAAAAAATTTAAATTACGCTTTCGTGCCTTTAAACGAAAACCATTTTTATTTTTACGTCATTTTTTACTCATCATTATTTTTCGTTTTTTCGGTGTCATTATTTGTTTGTTTTTCACAGTCTTACCTTTACCACTCAGCAACTTCATTCAACATTTGATGAATTTAAATCTATCGCTTAATTCACTAAAAGATATCCTCTCATCTGTAAAACAACTCGCTACTAATTTTTATACTATAATCCCTTCGACCAATGATATTATGCGTTTTATCAAATCATTTTTGTTGAATTTTTCACCTAGCAATTTTTATAATATCTTACGCAGTTTGCCACATGACTTACGCCAATTATTTTTACAGATATTTGATTACTTACGTCAACGCTTAAAAGATATACGCTTATTTATCAGGTCTTTATTCCCCTTGCGACAAGCTTTCTCGCGATTTCATAAATTCATCATTACTCATGCTAGATTAGCTAGACGTCTATTTTGCAATCTATTAATGGTATTTTTTAACGTATTATTGATAAAAATATTATTCTTAATCATTATCCCATTACTTGGTATCAGTACTATTTATTTTATCGGTATAGACATCAGCTTGATTATCATTGCTACATTGAGTTTATTGACTTCACAGCTAGGTACTTTAATCGGTAAATCAGTTACTAATATTCTCATTCGTCTATATGATATAATCCAACAACGAACAACTAAAATGAATATATTTTTATTTCTTATCGCTTTGCTTTACAATAAAATATCTTTATTTATCAAAAAAATTCGCCTACGTTTAATTTTTCTTTTTAGTTGTCTTTTGCAAAAAATATGTCTATATTTTATTGCCCTTTATCTTTATTACAAAATCCAACGACAAAAATTCTAATTAAGGAGCATAACTTATGTATTCTAAAAAATCTCTTTCTCTTTTATTAGCACTTAGTGCATTTAGCTGTTTTATGCCTACTACATTTGCCAATGAAACACCCAATGCTCACAGTCTAATAGAAAACAATAATCTCATCGCTACACCTAGCTATACTACAATCATCACCAAAGAACAAATCCATGATAATCACTATAAAAATCTAGCAGAAGCTCTTTCCTATGCTAATGGGGTAATTGTAAATTCAGGCTCACTGAATACTTCTCATATGGTAGTGCGCATTGATGGAGATGATAGAGTAGCTATCTTCGTTGATGGTCGTCGCATGAATATGAATAAAGGTATCATGAGCGGTCGTGCATCTTATGATTTAGATTTATTGCCATCTATAATGAATGTAGAACGCATCGAAATTCTTCATGGTGCAGTTGGTTCTACATATTTAAATTATGATACTCCTGCTGGGGCTATCAATATCGTTACTAAAAAAGGCGATAAACGTGAAACAACTGTTGATTTAGCTGCTGGTGAACACGGCTCTTGGAAAGTTAAAGCCATAACAAGCGGTAGCTTAGATGATTGGTCATGGGTAGCTACTGGTGGCTTTGATAATGTCGATTATATGAAATATAAAGGCACAGATGACCACACTCATGAAATGCCAAATTCCGACAACAATCGCCGTGAAATGGCTTATCGCATTGATAAGAAATTGACCGACAACACTTCTTTAACTTTTGACTATGGTCATCTAAGCAACGATACAGGCACTTGGATATCCAAAAGTTATCCACAGGATTATAATTATGAAAAATTAATCAACCATTTCGCACTCACTTATAATTATAAAGAAAATACTGATACTCCAGCATTTTTAGCCATTTACCACTATTATACTCAAGGAGATAGCTATATTCCTACTGGCTTCATCAATCAAGAAGATGAAAAAACTTATAGTCGCTGGGAAAATACTACTCAAGGTATCGATTGGCATGATGCTTGGAAAATCAGTAAAGACCACACCATTTCTGCGGGACTTACTTATCGTAAAGATGAAGTTGATAATATCAACAATGATTACAATAATATTTTCAGTGGCAATTATAATAAATCTATGGATAATTTTTCCGTTTACCTACAAAGCACTCGCCGTTTTGATAAGTTAACACTGACTGGAACATCTGCTTACAATAATAACAGTGAATTCGGTGGAAAATATGTTTCTAATGGTGCTTTAGATTATAAACCTGATGAAAATACTGTTATCTACGCTTCTTTGAGTCAAATTTATGCTACGCCATTTTTAGATGATTTATATTTTAATAATGCTCATATTCAAGGAAATCCTAGTTTGCGACCAGAAACAGGTTATAAAGGCAGTCTAGGTGTACGCTATAAATTAAATCCTACAAGCAATATCAATTTCAATGCTTTCCTAGAAAATATAGATGATCCATTAGGCTGGCGATATGAACATAATAAATTTCATGCTGTAAATTTTGAAAATCAGAAAAAACGCGGTTTCCAATTAGAATATAATAAAATTTTCAGTCCAAAATATGATATGTCGCTTGCTTATACTCGTACAATTGCACATACTGATTTTGCTGATGGTAACGGCAATCAAACTGATGTCAATGCAGTAGCTCCAAATAGCTATAAACTTCGCTTTAGTTATCATGATGATACATGGCATAATAATATTTTACTAAATGCTGTATCTGGTAGAGATACAAATTATTATAGCGATAGCAATTATTATATACTTGACGCTAATCTCAATTATAAAATCAATGACCAATGGTCAACATATCTGAAATTAGCCAATATCACCAATGTATCTTGTGAAACTATCGGCTCTTTCTTAGATGGAGATTGCCCTGCTCCTGGTAGAACTGTACTCATGGGTATGGAATATAATTTCTAAACTAAAATATAAATAAAAAACAAAAAGGTAGATTAATTTATATATAATCTACCTTTTATTTTTTGCTTATTTATTTTGCGATATTTAATTTTCAAATCATTTAATAATATTATTAAGTGTTTTTAGCAATGATAGCACCGATTACACCGCCGATTAATACTGCAGCTGTGATATCGCCTTTATCATAATCTTTGTCGCTATCATCATCGCGGTCATCTCTATCGTCACGGTCATGACGTGGAGGTCTATCTCTATCCCAATCATCGTCATCATCATCATGACGAGGTGGTGGTGGAGTCCAATCATCATCGTCTCTATCATGACGAGGTGGTCGCTTATCATCTCTGTCATCATCTCGAGGTGGAGGTGGTTTTTTCCAATCCTTATCCTCATCAGAGCGACCCCTATTCCAATGATCATCTTTATCAAAGCCGACTGTATTGAATTGCTGTTCATAAGCAACATTTGTATTCAAAGCTGCTGCTGAAGCTTGATTCATACTACAAACATAACTCACTGGACTGCATAAGAAACAAGATAATGATACAGTTGTTATAATTTTTTTCGCTCGCTTAGAAAATAATTCTTTCATTTTGCTATCCTCCCTATCTAAAAGTTATATACATATTAAATTAAACATCAAGTATTTTTAGCAATTACTGCACCAATTACGCCACCAATTAACACGGCAGTTGTGATATCTCCTTTATCGTAATCATTATCATCATCTTTATCGTGTCTATCATGTTTTGGTGGAGGAGGTGGTGGATCATGTCTTTCTTCATGACGAGGAGCTGCACTTACTGTGGATAATTGTACAGCATAACTCACAGGGCTACACAAAAAACATGCTAAGGCTATTATTCCTATAAAATTTTTCAAACGTCCTTTAATTAATTTTAACATATTTACACAACCTTTTATACATCTTTTTTTATTTATGTACATCTTATATATTAAATATATCATGAAAAAATTAAATTATACTTAAAATATTATTTAAAATTAATTAAAATTTTCTAGCTTATCCTTGCCAATAAAAAAGCCATTATCTATAATGAAAAAATGTATTAAATATTTTTAAAGGAGTATCTTTTATTTATGATAAATTTAAACAATCTCTTAACTGAAAAACGCAATCCTTATACATTAAATATTGATAATGTATCCACTTTGGAAATGTGTATGCTTCTAAATGAAGAAGACAAACGCGTAGCTATCGCTATCCGTAATGTATTGCCACAGATTGCCATGGCTGTTGATGAAATCACATCTCGCCTCAAAGACGGCGGACGCTTATTTTATATCGGTGCTGGCACATCAGGCAGACTTGGCATCTTAGACGCTGTGGAATGTCCACCAACTTACAGCACTGACCCTGAAATGGTACAGGGAATTATCGCAGGTGGTTATAATGCAATCTTCAAAGCTCAAGAAGGTGCAGAAGATTCTTTGACTCTTGCTCAAGAAGATTTACAAGCAAAAAATTTATCCGCCAAAGACTGTGTTGTCGGTATCGCAGCCAGCGGTAGAACTCCTTATGTAATCGGCGGATTAGATTTTGCCAATAGCATAAATGCCTTGACTATCGCCATCAGTTGTACTAGTAATAGTGAAATCAGCTCCCATGCAAAAATCGCCATTGAAGCTTTGACTGGCCCAGAAGCAATCACAGGTAGCACACGCATGAAAGCAGGTACTGCCCAAAAAATGATTTTAAATATGCTCTCTACTTGTACCATGATAAAATTGGGTAAAGTCTATAGCAATTTAATGGTTGATGTAAAATCATCTAATAAAAAACTCGAAGAAAGAGCAAGACGTATATTAATGGAAGCTACTAATTGCGACCGACAAACTGCTATTGATACTTTAGCTATCACTCAAGGCAAAGTAAAACCTGCAATTTTAATGTTACTTGCCAATATCTCCTATGAAGAAGCACTCTCTAGCTTAAATAATAATGAAGGTTTTATCTCCAAATCATTAAATAGTATGAAAAAATAATTGCGAGGTTTCTATGAATTTACAACAAACAGCTTTTGCTATCTATGAACTTATGAAGTCATTTTCTATCTTAAAAATAACTAATTGTATGACTAGACTTCGCTTACAATTAAACACAGAAGATATCGCTAATTTACCCTTAAAAGAATTAAAAAATATTCCTAACGTCTTAGGCGTAAACTTAAATGATAATGAACTACAAATCATCTTAGGCCCTGGAAAAGTAAATGAAGTAACTTCTGAATTCAAAAAATTATATGCAAATAAAAATCTTGAAACTAATGCTCAAAATACAAATCAAGATACAAATAACAATCAAAAACAATTTGGCAATGCCGAAGAACTTCATCAACAAATCCGCAAAAAAAATGCTACACCTTTTAAATTATTATTGAAACGCATTTCTAATATCTTCATGCCACTTATACCTGCATTTATCGCTTGCGGTTTAATCACAGGATTATTAAATATCGCTTTTAAAATTGATCCTACACTTACAAACTACCCTGCAATCCAAGTTTTACAAATAGCAGGAAATGCTGTATTTTTCGGCTTAAATATCTTTGTCGGCATCAACACCGCCAAAGAATTCCACGCTTCTCCTATGCTCGGTGGTACAATGGCAGCCATCATCACACACCCCATGCTCAACAATATCAGCCTATTTAATATAGATTTACTCGCAGGTCGTGGTGGTATCGTTGCCGTCTTATTAGTAGTAGCTTTTTCCTCATGGTTAGAAAACAAATTACACAAAATCGTGCCAAAAATTTTAGATTTATTCTTAACGCCACTACTCGTAATCTTAATCGCCACTTTCCCTGCTCTATTCATCTTACAACCTATCGGCGGTATCATCGCCGAGACTATCGGCGTACTCGTAACATCTGCAATTAATTCCGGTGGTGCTATTACTGGCTTTATCATCGGCGGTATCTTCTTACCACTCGTTATGACTGGTCTTCATCAGGGACTCACACCTATTCACGCCGAACTGCTCAATCAATACGGCGTTACTATCCTTTTACCTATCTTAGCTATGGCAGGAGCAGGACAAGTCGGTGCTTCTATCGCTGTATATCTCAAAACTAAAAATAAAAAATTAAAACAAACCATAGCTTCTGCCCTTCCTGTCGGCTTCATGGGCATTGGCGAACCTTTGATTTACGGTGTAACCTTACCACTTGGCAAACCATTCATCTCCGCTTGTATCGGCGGTGCTTTCGGTGGTGCAGTCCAAGCATTTTTCCATGTAGGTGCTACCTCCATTGGTTTATCTGGTCTACCACTTACAGCTAGTACAGATAAAATGCTTTGCTATTTAATCGGACTTTTCACAGCCTATATTTTCGGCTTTATCGCCACATTAATAATCGGCTTTAACGATCCTATCGAGGAGTGATATTTTGCAAAACGGCATTTCCATTTATCTTGGCTTAGATAATACATTAGAAGAAAATTTAAATCTAATTCATCTAGCCCATAAATATAATCTCAATCGCATTTTTACCTCATTTCATATACCAGAAACAGATATTTCCCATTTCCAACAAGATTTACAGACAATTTTAAAACTCACACAAAAATATAATATGGAAGTAATCTGTGATGTATCGCCAAATACTCTAGCTCTATTAAATCTAGATACATTAAATATTCAAGAATTATCTACTCTTGGCATAACAACACTTCGCTTAGACTTTGGCTACAGTGCCGAGCAAATAGCCAAATTAAGTCATCAAAATATAAAATTACAATTCAACGCCTCAACTATCACTCAAGAATTTCTTGATGAATTAAATCATTACCAAACAGATTTTCAACATATTGATGCACTTCATAACTTTTATCCTCGTGAAGGTACAGGTCTAAACGTAAAAAAATTACAACAACAAAACGAATTGCTTCATAAATATAATATTTCCGTAGGTGCTTTCATACCTATCTATAACAAAGCTCGCTCACCAATCAAAAAAGGCTTGCCAACATTAGAAATACACCGCTATCAAACAGCTAGCCTTGCCATGCGACATCTAAAATTACTCGGTATCGACTCCATTTTTATCGGCGATAGCCTACCTACAGAAGACGAAATCCAAGAATTAGCCAATTTAACTGATGAATATATCTTATTAAAAGCAAAAAAATTAACGCAAAATAAAGATATACTAAAAACCCTACAAAAAAACATCTTCACCGCTCGCCTAGATGAAGCAGACGGAGCCATTCGCACCCAAGAAAGCAGAGCATTATTCAAACAAATATATATCTGTCCTGAATATATCGCCCCTAGAGAAATAGGCTCTATCACCTTAGATAATGCCCTTTATGCACGTTATGCAGGAGAAATGCAAATCATCACCCATGCACAAAAAAAAGATAATAAAATCAATACTATTGCTAAATTATTAGACAGCGAATTAATTTTATTACCTTATATACAACCAAATAGCAAATTTAAAATAAAAGTTTAAATTAGTTTTAAAAATATAAGATTGGAGGTTGATATATTGAATATACCAAAATTAAGATTTAAAGATAATAACGGCAATGATTATCCACAATGGGAAAAGAAAAAATTAGGTGATATTGTTCAATTTTTAGATAATAAAAGAAAACCATTAGAACAAAGTGAACGTATACATGGTAAATATCCTTATTATGGTGCTTCTGGTATTATTGACTATATAAATAATTATATCTTTGATGAAGAACTTGTTTTATTAAGTGAAGACGGAGCGAATATTATAGATAGAAATTATCCTATTTGTTATATAGCTACTGGAAAATATTGGGTAAATAATCATGCTCATGTTTTAAAAACAAAATCACAATATTTAAATAAATTCCTTTGTGAAGCCTTAGAACGTTTAAATTATAATAAATATAATACAGGTACTGCTCAACCAAAATTAAATCAAGATATTTGTAAAAATATCTTACTCAATATACCAATTTTACACGAACAAGAAAAAATTGCTAATTTTTTTAGTACAATAGATAAAAAAATAAAAAACCTAGCAAATACTATCACTAGCCTAGAAAATCAGAAAAAAGGATTACTACAACAAATCTTTAGCCAAAAACTACGCTTTAAAGATAAAAACGGCAATAATTATCCTAATTGGAAAAAGAAAAAATTAGGCGATTTATTCACTATAAAAGCAGGTGGAGATATCAATAAAGAAAATTTTTCTGAACAATATTCTATAGAGTTCAAATATCCTGTATATGCTAATGCTTTAACTAATAATGGACTATATGGATATTCTAATATATATAAAATTGATAAACCTAGTATTACTGTTACTGGAAGAGGTATTAATGTTGGTTTTGCTTTATCAAGAGAACCTTTCTATTATCCTATTGTACGCTTATTAGTTTTAATACCTAATATAAATATTAATTTTACATTTTTTACAGAATCTATTAATTTTATTCATATTTTTAATGAATCAACTGGTGTTCCTCAATTAACCGCACCCCAATTATCTAAAGTAAATGTTTATGTACCAAATATAGAAGAACAAAATAAAATTGGAAATCTTTTTGATAAACTAAATGAAAAAATTGATAACAAAAAAGCCCAGCTAGAACACTGGCAACAAATAAAAAAAGGACTATTACAACAAATGTTCGTATAGTCCGATTGCTTTTCTTTCATGACCAATAAAAACACCAAAAGAACAACAATAAATAATACCTAACTTTTCCCGCATTTTAAAATTTTAATGGTAACGCTAGTTATTGAAAATCTTTAATAACACCTAACCATTTCCCGCATTTTAGCATCTTTTTACGGTAGCTATTAGCTATTGGCAAAGATAAAAATATAGCTACGCTTTTAGTTCTACTGTTTGAGCCTTGCGAGTTTAGAACGTTGTTGATATATTTTTATCTTTGACAAAGTAAAAAGTGCGTGAGCGGGTGATTTCTTTGGTTCGTTTCTTTATCACTACAGAAATGAACAATTATCTATTTTATATTTACTTTTCTTTCATAAACAAGAAAAATAACAAAAGAACTTTACCTTTCATTACCAATTCTTTCTTAAAAAGAACAAAACCATGATTTTAAAGCTTTTAACACATTACAAATAATGGTGCTAAATTCATAATCATGGTTTTATTCTTACTAACAGCTTATAGCTACTGACAAAATTACTAACATAAAAAATATTTTACTATTATTTTTCATAATTTATTACTTTACTGTAAATTTATTTTAATTTTCTTTGTAAATATATCATATCTATTAATTGAATGCCATCTTCATATATTGGTTGTTCATAATTATCTATAAAAAAATTTTTTATGTAATGTGAACGAATAAATCCACATTGCTCATAAAAAGGAATAGTTAATGTACTATCTCCTGTTCCAACTTGTAATATAGAATATTTTTCTTTATAATTTTTGATAATAAAATCTATCATTACTTTACCATAACCTTTTCTTTGATATTCAGGTTTTACAGCTAGATTTTTTATTTCCAATACACCATTTTGTTCATCTGTTATAATACATTCTGCTTTTATTATTCCTTCATCATCTAATACATACATTATGCCTCTATCAATATATTTATCAATCATATTTTCTTGTTCATCTGCCAACAATAATAATGAAAGAAATTGTTTTTTGTTATCTTTAACTTCTTTTATTTCCATAAGAACTCCGATACTATAAATTTTTACTTTATTATATTAAGACAAAATGACCTTTAACAGTTGACATAAATAACTATTAAAGGTCATTTTTATATTTAAATTTACATTATAATTTTAACTGTGTTTTAATACGTTCTACAGCTTTTAATGTATTTTCACGGCTACCAAATGCAGTAAGACGGAAATAATTTTCGCCAGATGGGCCAAAACCAGAACCTGGAGTACCTACGATATTTGCTTCATGAAGAAGTTTATCGAAGAAATCCCAAGAAGTCATGCCTGCTGGAACTTTGAGCCATACATATGGGGAGTTTACACCACCGAAAACAGTAAGACCAAGGCTTGCTAAACCTTCACGGATAATTTTTGCATTTTCCATGTAGTAGCCAACCATTTCTTTTACTTGTTTTTGTCCTTCTTCAGTAAGTACAGCTTCTGCACCACGCTGAATAATATAAGGTGTACCATTGAATTTAGTTGTATGACGGCGATTCCAAAGAGGATTTAAAGCTTGTTCTTTACCATCTTTTGTATAACCTTTAACAGCTTTTGGTAATACAATATAACCGCAACGAGTACCAGTGAAACCTGCTGTTTTGGAGAAGGAACGGAATTCAATAGCTACTTCTTTTGCGCCTTCAATTTCATAAATTGTATGAGGTACATCTTCTTCTGTAATATAGTAAGAATATGCTGCATCATATAAAATGATAGATTTATTTTCTTTAGCATATTTAACCCATTTAGCTAATTCATCACGGGATAAAGTAGTACCAGTTGGGTTATTAGGGCTACATAAATAAATCATGTCTACATGCTGTTTTGGAAGTTCTGGAGTGAAGTTATTTTCAGCAGTACATGGCATATATACTACACCTTCAAAAGTTCCATCTTCTTTTACAAGACCTGTACGACCAGCCATGATATTTGTATCGAGATATACAGGATATACAGGGTCAGTAATAGCAATAGTATTATCTACGCCAAAAATTTCTTGGATATTACCGCAGTCAGATTTTGCACCATCGCTGACAAAAATTTCATCAGTTTCGATATCTACACCACGAGATTTATAAATTACATCACGAATTTTTTCACGTAAAAAAGCATAACCTTGTTCAGGGCCATAACCGCGGAAAGTTTCTTTATTAGCCATTTCATCAACAGCTTTATGCATAGCTTCGATACTAACTTGTGGTAATGGTAATGTAACGTCACCGATACCTAAGCTAATAACTTCAGCTTCTGGATTTTCAGCTTTGAATTTCTGCACACGATGTGCAATTTCAGCAAAAAGGTAACTACCTTGTAATTTTAGATAATTTTCATTAACTAATGCCATTTATAATCCTCCTAAATACTTTTATTTATCTCTAAATAAAATTCATTCTTATTTATTATACAGTATTTGACATATTTAAACAATGTATACTTGTTTAGTCAGTTTCATACAAATTTAAACAAACAAAAAAAGCTGTCTCTAATCTGAAATTAGAAACAGCTTTTATTTTTTATATTAGAGATTGCTTTTTGCAACTTCAACAAGTTTAGCAAATGCAGCTGCATCGTTGATAGCAACGTCAGCTAACATTTTACGGTTAACCTGAACACCTGCTTTTGTTAAACCGCAGATGAAACGGCTGTAGGACATACCGTTTGCACGAGTAGCAGCATTGATACGAGCGATCCAAAGTTTACGGAATTCACCTTTTTTCGCACGACGGTCTCTACGTGCATAGTAAAGAGCTTTCATAACGAGTTCGTTAGCTTTTTTGAACTGTTTGCTTCTAGCTCCTCTATAACCTTTAGCTAATTTTAAGATTTTTTTATGACGTGCATGAGCGGTTACGCCACTTTTTACTCTTGGCATTATTTACCCTCCTAAATTTCAACAATAAATGATTAATTAAGCGTATGGAAGCATTTTGCTTACACGTTTATGATCAGCAGCAGTGATAATAGCTGCTTTACGTAAATTACGTTTACGTTTTGGTGATTTCTTTTCTAAAATGTGGCTTTTGAAAGCTTTATTACGTTTGAATTCACCAGAACCAGTAGCTGTAAAACGTTTAGCTGCAGCTCTGCGAGTTTTAATTTTTGGCATTAGTGTTTCCTCCTTTAGTTTGCACTTTAGGTGCTAAAATCATAATCATATTTTTACCTTCAAGTTTAGGTTCGCGTTCAACAGTAACAGCATCTTGCATTGCTTCAGCGACCTTTAATAAAAGCTCTTTACCCATTTCTGGATGAGAAAGCTCACGGCCACGGAACATGATTGTAGCTTTTACTTTATTGCCTTCAGCAATAAAACGCATAGCATTTTTAACTTTGAAGTTAAAATCGTGTGTTTCAATACCAGGACGAAGTTTTACTTCTTTTACACTGATAACCTTCTGTTTTTTCTTCGCTTCTTTTTCACGTTTTTGTTGTTCATAGCGATATTTTCCGAAATCCATGATTCGGCAAACAGGTGGTTTTGCTTTTGGAGCAACTTCTACTAAGTCTAAATGAGCTTCTTCTGCTTTACGAAGAGCATCTCTTGTAGACATAATACCAAGCTGTTCTCCCTGAGCATCTGTCACACGAACTTCTCTAGCGCGGATTTCGCCATTAATTCTTAAAGTTTCTTTACTAATAGAAAACACCTCATTATTTATATATTATTTTTATTATATACACAAAAAAGAGGATGACGCACGTCACCCTCTGATATTACAAATTAAAATATACGTTAAACGTTTTTGTTTTAATTAGTAACCCTAGTGACTAGCACGCCATAAGGTGAGAAGTGGTGACTTCTTCTTGTGGAATACGTTGCATCTCAAATACAACATAACTTAATATATCACAAACTATATCCACTGTCAATAAGTTTTTTTATAAATACAACTCTTGTTTCTATTAATCAACATTTTATTTAACAGTAAATCAAGTTTTTCAAAATTCAAATACAACTATTGTTTCTATTAATCATCGCCACCTAAATCACCCATTATTTGTCTTACTATTCAAATACAACTCTTGTTTCTATTAATCGTTTCATCACGATCCATGCGGTCAGGATAAAACAGAATTCAAATACAACTCTTGTTTCTATTAATCTCCGTAAAAGTCTATATTAAGTATATCGTCATTTTCTAATTCAAATACAACTCTTGTTTCTATTAATCTTTTATAGTTTGATAGAATTTAATTCACGACTATATTCAAATACAACTCTTGTTTCTATTAATCTCAACCTTTCTATCAACGACATCTTTTCCTTTTTATTCAAATACAACTCTTGTTTCTATTAATCAATATCTTCATGGGGTGGTGAAATTTTCTTCACTGGATTCAAATACAACTCTTGTTTCTATTAATCTGAGTTAATGCGTAAAACAGAATTGGAGGTTAAAATTCAAATACAACTCTTGTTTCTATTAATCTTAATTATCTAGCGTGGCAATTACACGTAGATTTTTAATTCAAATACAACTCTTGTTTCTATTAATCTTCTTATGATGATGTTCCATTTAAATCTCCAAGTAAATTCAAATACAACTCTTGTTTCTATTAATCAAGACAAGCCTTTCAACTTCAAAAGTTGTATGAGCGATTCAAATACAACTCTTGTTTCTATTAATCGCTTATTAATTTTCTGCAGAACCCCGACAATTTTGAATTCAAATACAACTCTTGTTTCTATTAATCGACGCTAATCAAATTAATTCCCAAGCTCGCATGATATTCAAATACAACTCTTGTTTCTATTAATCAAAAAAATAAGGAGCATAAAATTATGGTCAAAGACGATTCAAATACAACTCTTGTTTCTATTAATCCCTATATTTATTAATATTTCTTTTTTTATTATAGTCTCTAAAATCTTGCTATTCAAGGATATAAAAAAATTTTACCAGCTGATTTTGATTTTTATTAGTTATATAAAAAAATAACCTATAAAGCTTATATTTCTTAGCTTTATAGGTTATTTAGTAAAAATTCACTTGGTAATTTTTTATTTAAGCTTGTAATGCTCCTACAAGTTCATTTACATCTTCAATATTGTGTTTTTGCATATATTCAGCGATACCATCTGCAATTACTTTTAATGCTGATGGATCAATGAAGTTATGTGCTCCCACTGCGACTGCTGTTGCACCTGCAAGCAAAAATTCAATAGCATCTTCTGCACTTGCAATACCGCCCATACCAATGATTGGAATGTTTACAGCTTTTGCTACTTGCCATACCATACGAAGTGCTACAGGTTTTACAGCAGGGCCAGAAAGACCACCTGTGATATTGCCAAGTAATGGTTTTCTTGTATTGATATCTATTGCCATACCAGTCAATGTATTAATCATGGAAATAGCATCTGCACCAGCTTCTTCTACTGCTTTTGCCATCTGCACAATATCTGTTACATTTGGAGAAAGTTTTACAATTACAGTTTTTTTAGTATGAGTTTTTACTGCATGAGTTACAGCAGCTGCTGCTTTTGGGTCTGTACCAAAAACGATACCGCCTTCTTTTACATTTGGACAAGAAATATTTACTTCTACAGCATCTACGCCGTCAATATCCAAACGCCATGCCATTTCAGCATATTCTTCTACAGAACCTGCGGAAATGTTTACGATAACAGCAGTATTATATTTTTTAATTTTTGGTAAAATATCATAAATAAAAGCATCTACACCTGGATTTTCAAGACCGATACAGTTGAGCATACCAGAAGGAGTTTCTGCTATTCTAACACCTGGATTACCAGCACGAGGTTTTGGTGTAACGCCTTTAGTAACGATTGCACCGATTTCATTTACATCAAGGAAATCTTCATATTCTCTACCAAATCCGAATGTTCCTGAAGCTCCCATTACAGGATTTTTTAATTCAAGATTACCAATCTTTACAGATAAATTCATTAAAATACCTCCTTAGCTTCAAAAACTGGGCCTTCTGTGCAAACTTTACGACGTTTTTTAGTGAGTTTACCTTCAAAAGTACAGCCAAGACATACGCCAATACCGCAAGCCATGCGTTTTTCTAATGATACTTGGCAATCAATATCATGTTCATAAGCGAGTTTTGCCACGCCTTCCATCATGATATTTGGACCACAAGTATAAATAGCGTCAATATTATTTTCTTTTAAGATTTCAGGCATTAATTGAATAGTGAAACCTTTAAATCCTACAGAACCATCATCTGTTGTGATATAAATTTTATCAGCATATTCTTTTAAATATTCTTCCCAGAATACTTCATCTTTATTTTTACCACCGATAAGTAAAATAGGTTTTTGGTCTTTGAGCAAGCGAGATAAATAGATAAGTGGAGCAATACCTACACCACCGCCTACGAGCAATGGACGACCTTCTTTTAATTTGAAGCCATTACCAATAGGACCTAAAATACTAAATTCTTCGCCTTCTTTTAATCTAGAATATTCAGCTGTACCTTTACCGACAATACGATAAATTAAAGTGATTGTACCTTCGTTTTTATCTACATCTGCAATACTGAATGGACGACGCAAAAAGTTTTCACTATGCAAAGTCTTCACATGAACAAACTGACCAGGTTCAGCAAGATTTGCAATTTCTGGAGCTTTGATAACCATGTGTTTTACATTTTCATTTACTGCTTTGTTGAGCAAAATTGTTCCTGTTACTACAAGCTTTTTCAAAAGAAACCCTCCTACTTTTTACACATTATACTTTATAATCATAATACTATATAACTAATTTTTTCGCAAAATTTCTCAACTAAAAATAATTTTATTTTCATTAATCTATTTTACTTTTTCCAATTTAATTTTTCTAAAATTTGCTTTGTATGTGTTGTTATATATACACCTAATAAAATAACTACTGCGCCTAAACATTCTTCCATAGTAATTATTTCATTTAATGTTATTGAGGCTGTAACAATCCCCACAATAGGCATGATATTTAAAAATATGGAAGCTGTACTTGCGCCTACATTTTTTACACCAATATTCCAAAATATCATTGCTCCTACACCACCGAGCCATACAATATATGCAAATGAAGCCATAGCTTTCATAGATAAATCTGGTATAAATAAACCACAAGTAAAATGACCATAGATTGCAATAAAAATCGCACCAAATACTCCTGCCCATGCTGTAACAGATAATACAGACATTTTCTTCATCACACAAATACTGATTAAACAATAAATTGCCCAACTCAATTGAGCTACAAAAAATAATATATCTCCCAAATTAAATGAAATATGTAAAATAATATCTAAATTTCCATTACTGATTAAATACAATGTTCCTGATATCGAAATTATAATTCCAATCCATTGCAATAAAGCCAATCTTTCACGCAAAAATACAAAAGCTAATAAAGATGTAACAGCTGGCGTCATAGCAGCAATCAAAGTGGCATTAGCTACTGTAGAATATTGTAGCCCTGTAAATTGTGAACCATTATTCAAACTAACGCCTGTTATCCCCATAATTATAAGTGGCAACCAACAACTTTTGGGCGGTATAAAATCTTTTTTATGTGTAATTTTCATCAATAAAAATAAAGTAGCACTAAGTAATAAATATCGGAAAGATACTAAAGTAGGTGGGTTCATCTCCGCTACAATGAATTTCACTACTACAGGCTGAAAACCCCATAAAATTCCAGCCAAAGACAACAACACATAAGCTTTATTTTTCAAAATAACATCTCCATTTAACTAAAACCTAAGTCATCATTATAACATATCCCTATAACGAGATTAAACATAAAATATATTCTAATACTTGCCACTATGCTATAATAAGTTATTATTACTTTTCTTTTATGGACAAAGAAAAGTAACAAAAGAAATCCACCGCAGATAAAATTTTAACTTTGAAAATAATTATCACTTCATACAACGCTTAGAAACTCGCTTTGCTCAAACATTCAGACTAAAACCGTATTCAGTGCTAATTATTTTCAATAACTTAACAGTTACCATTAAAATTTTATAATGCGGAAAATAGATATTACGTGTTATTTTAGTATTTAAATAAATTCAATACCGTAAAAGTCTGCTAACGCGGATATGTTTGGTATTACTCTTATATCATATATAAGAAAATAATATGTACTATTTATTGCTTAAATTATAAATCTTATCTGCGGAATTTTTAACGTAATTTTTATTATTTTTAGCATTTTAAAAATATGTTATGCTATTTGTTATAGTTTATTTTTTATATAAAGGAAAAATGTATTTTATAATTCTTAGGAGGGATAGTTTTTTTATGTATGATTTAGCTTTAAAAAATGGTTTTATTGTTAATGAAAATGAAATCTATCTAGGAAATATTTATATACAAGATGAAAAGATTGTTGAAATTTCTTTAGCGGATAAGCCTGCTAATGAGGTTTATGATGTTTCTGGTAAGTATCTTTTACCTGGCTGTATTGATACGCATTGTCATTTTCGTGACCCTGGAGCTACTGCTAAGGAAGATTTTACAACTGGCACACAAGCTGCTATTGCTAGTGGTGTAACTACTGTATTTGATATGCCCAATACAAATCCTTCTGTTTTAAATGAGCAAGATTTATTACAAAAAGCAAATTATTTTGCTCCTAAAGCTTTTGCTGATTATGGTATTTGGGGTCTTTCTTTAGGTGAAATCAACCTTGGCGATTTACCTAGACTTTGTGAAACTGGTGCTAGTGCTGTAAAATTCTTCTGGGGATATGCTATAAATGCCAAAACAAAAGCTTTAATTTATAATTACAATCCTAAAGATGAAGATATTATCCCACCTCTTGGCGACGGTGAAGTCTATGAAATTTTTGAACAAATGGCAAAAACAGGAAAAATAATCGCCATTCATGCTGAAAATATTGAATTAATTCAAACTTTAACTAAACGCTTGCAACAATCTGGTAAAAAAGATTACGAAGCTTTAATCCAATCTCGACCAGCTCTAGCAGAAGCTTTGACTATCCAAACAGCTAGTCTACTTGCCAAAGCCACTGGTGCTAGACTTCATATTCTTCATTTGACTTCTAAAATGGGAATGGAAGCAGTCGCTCAAGCAAAGGCTAATGGTGTAAATATAACTGCTGAAACTTGCCCACAATATCTATTTTTATCTGCTAAAGATTATGATAGTGTAGGGCCAATGATGAAAGTATATCCTGTCATCAAACATGAAGAAGATAGACTTGCACTTTGGCAAGGATTGAAAAATGGCACTATAGATTTTATCGCTTCTGACCATGCACCACATATCATCAGTGAAAAACAAGGTGATTTATTCTCCATTCCTGCTGGCATGTGCGGTGTAGAAACTATGCTTCCATTAATGCTCAATGAAGTAAATAATGGTCATATCACTTTGCCTTTCTTAGTGAAAGTCATGGCTAAAAATGTAGCTGATATCTATAATTTACCAAATAAAGGTAATTTAGAAATCGGTAAAGATGCCGATATTGTAGTTGTCGATATGAATAAAGTCGATACTATTGAAAATGAAAAACTTCACAGCAAACAACCGCTAACTGCTTTTGCTGGTAGAAAAATCAAAGGTTGGCCTATCAAAACATTTTTACGTGGTCAATTAGTTGTAGATAATAATAAAATCTGCCAAGATAAAGCTTGTGGTAAATGGATAAAATAATTAAATTTTAAATAAAAAAGCTCTTAATAGCAAAAATTATTAAGAGCTTTTATTTTTATTAATTACTGAGCTTTTGTTTTAATTTCTTCAAGAAGATTGTTGATAAATTCATCAGTATCCATAGTAACAGTATCTTTTTCACGACGTTTACGAACAGAAATATTTTTATTTTCTAATTCGGATTCACCTACGATAATGCTGTATGGAACTTTTTTAACTTGAGCTTCACGGATTTTGTAACCGATTTTTTCATTGCGGTCATCAACTTCTACACGAATGCCGAGGTCAAACATTTTGCGTTTGATTTCATAAGCATAATCAACATATTTATCGCTGATAGGTAATATTTTAACCTGTACAGGAGCGAGCCATACTGGGAATGCACCAGCATAGTTTTCAATTAAAATACCGATAAAGCGTTCGATACTTCCGTATACTACACGGTGAATCATTACTGGACGATGTTTCTGACCATCTTCACCGATATAAGTGAGGTCGAATTTTTCAGGCATTAACATATCAAGCTGAATTGTACCACACTGCCAAGTACGACCGATAGAGTCAGTTAAATGGAAGTCGATTTTTGGACCATAGAAAGCGCCATCGCCTTCGTTGATAACGTATTTAAGACCACGATGTTCAAGTGCATTTCTAAGTGCATTAGTTGCAGTTTCCCAAACTTCATCAGAACCCATGGAGTCTTCAGGACGTGTGCTGAGTTCTGCATGATAAGTTAAACCAAATGTGCTATAAACTTTATCAAATAAGTCAATAACTCTTTGGATTTCATCTTCAATCTGGCTAGGTAACATAAAGATATGAGCATCATCTTGAGTGAAGTTACGTACACGCATTAAACCATGTAATGCACCAGATAATTCATGACGATGTACAAGACCAAGTTCACCAAGGCGAAGTGGTAAATCACGATAGCTGTGTTGCTGTGTTAAATAAACAAGCATACCACCTGGGCAGTTCATTGGTTTAATTGCATAATCTTCACCATCAATTTTTGTGAAGTACATATTTTCTTTATAATGATCCCAATGACCAGAAGTTTCCCAAAGTTTACGGTTCATAATCATTGGAGTTTTGATTTCCTGATAACCAAATTGACGATGAACTTCACGCCAGTAGTTGATAAGTTCATTTCTGATTACCATACCATTTGGATGGAAGAATGGGAAGCCTGGACCTTCTTCATGTAAGCTGAATAAATCGAGTTCTTTACCGAGTTTGCGGTGATCACGTTTAGCAGCTTCTTCAAGCATTTTTAAGTAAGCATCTAAATCAGCTTGTTTTTCAAATGCTGTACCATATACACGTTGAAGCATTTTATTTTTTTCGCTACCGCGCCAATAAGCACCAGCAACAGATTGTAATTTAATAGCTTTTACTTTACCTGTAGATACTACGTGTGGACCTGCACAAAGGTCAGTGAATTCACCTTGGCTGTACATAGTGATCATTGCATCTTCTGGTAAATCATTAATTAATTCTACTTTATAGCTTTCGCCTTCAGCATTGAAGAAATCAAGTGCTTCCTGACGAGTAACTTCTTTACGTACAATTGCTAAATTTTCTTTAACAATTTTTTTCATTTCTTTTTCGATTTTTGCTAAATCTTCAGTGCTAAGCTGATGATCCATATCAAAATCATAGTAAAAACCATTGTCAATTGCAGGACCAATTGCAAGTTTTACATTTTTATCGCCATAAAGACGTTTTACAGCTTGAGCTAAAATATGAGAAGCACTATGACGAAGTGCCCAACGACCATCTTCATCTTCAAAAGTTAAAATTTCTACTTGATGATCTCCATCTATAACAGTCATTAAATCTTTAGTTTCTCCATCAATTTTGCAAGCTAAAGCTTTTTTTGCTAAAGAATTACTAAAGGATTTTACAAAATCAAGAACAGTAGTGCCTTCAGCTACTTCACGAACAGCACCATCTTTTAATGTGATATTTGCCATTTTATTAACCTCCTAAAAAAATAAAAAACCTCCATCCCAAAACTAGGGACGAGGCTTGTAGTTCGCGGTTCCACCCTGTTTGCCATAAAATATGACCAACTCAAAAATGATAACGGAATTTCTCCGGCAAAACTTAATAAATAAATCTAAATTTATAGTTCAGCTTTGCAGTTTGAAAGTGGTAATCAAAGAGTATGCTTAAGAAGTTTCCAGCCTCGACTTCTCTCTCTGTAAACATATAATTCTTTAATCATGTCTTTCGCATTACTTTTACATATATCTTTATGATGTCTTCATTATAATAAAGCAATATCTCAATGTCAAGAGTTATTCTTTTTTCTCATTTCTAAAATTCCTGTCAAAATAATATACTTATAAGATATTATCTATTTATTATAATATTTATTTTAATTTAAATTTAATCTATTTTTAATCTGTACTTTAATCATATTTTAATCTAATCAGATTATACTATATACATAACTCAATAAAGTTATATAAGTTTTTGCTCTCCGATAGGTTTCTCTCCCTATCGGTTTTTTTTGCCTTCACAAGATACATATATAAAATTAAAATAATATATATACACCAAAATAAATGAGATGTTACTATGTTTTTTGATGTAGATAAGCTACATTGGACTCGTAAACCTTTATCATTTAATATAACTAAAGATAAAATCGAAATCATAACTTCACCTCATACTGATTTATGGCAAAGAACATATTATCACTTCAGAAATGATAATGCTCCTGTGCTACAGATGAGTACAAGTGAAGAATTCTTTTCATTTACTGTTAAGACAGATTTTGATAGCAAAGTCCGATTTGACCAATGCGGCATCGTCTTATATTTAGATAGTGAAAACTGGCTCAAAGCTTCCGTTGAATATGAAAATGAAGATATTCAACATTTGGGTAGTGTTGTTACTAATAAAGGATATTCTGATTGGGCAACAACTGTAATTAATAGTTCTATAAAATCCATTTGGTATAGATTGAGTCGCCGAAAAGACGATTTTCGCATAGAATATTCTCTTAATGGCATAAATTATAATCAAATGCGCATATGTCATCTTTGGGAAGCTTCTGGTGATATCCAATTTGGCATTTATGCTTGTAGCCCAGAAAATTCTTCATTTAAAGCTACATTTACTGATTTCAAAATGACAGAATGTGTTTGGCAAGCTCACGACGGTCAACAACCTGACGAAGATATTACTTATTAAAGGAATGTTATTTTATGAATACACTTATCGCCAAAAATTTAAATATTCTCATTGATTTTTTAGCTAAAAGAGATTTAACTGCACTATCTCCCGATGAATTACAAGCAAAATACAAAATAAATCAAGCCGATTTGTTGATTTTATTCGGTGGTTCTATTCCTGAAGGTGCTGATGTATTTGCTAAAGCTCATCAACAAAATATAGCTAAAAATTATCTTTTAGTCGGCGGTGCTGGTCATACTACAGAAGCACTCCGCCAAAAAATGCAATCATCTTTAGCCGATATAGATATCTCCACTAAATCTGAAGCAGAAATCTTTGCCCTTTATTTAAAAAATAAATACAATATCACAGATTGTTTACTAGAAACTAAATCCACTAACTGCGGTAATAATATCACTAATACTCTAGCACTTTTAAAAAATCTAGATTTAAAACCCAAATCCATCATTTTTATGCAAGATGCTACTATGCAAAATCGCATGGACGCAGGTTTTAGAAAATATTGTCCTTGTGATACTGCTTTAATTAATTATGCCACATATAAAGTTCATTTCACTGTTCAAAATGATAAATTATGTTTAGAACAAAATAATATCTGGCAAATGTGGAATATTGATAAATATATTGAGCTACTCATGGGAGAAATTCCTCGTCTTACAGATAATATCAACGGTTATGGTCCTCAAGGTAAAGATTTTATCGCTCATGTAGATATACCACAAGAAGTTCATAGTGCTTATCAATATCTCTATCAACATTTAAATATCAAAACACGCCAGGCAAATTCGCTTTATGCTACAAAATAAAGAAAGTGTCTACTTATTATATTTTATCTTCATGGCAAAATATAATTTAGTAGACACTTTTTTTAAGCTAAAATCTCTGTTAAAGCATCAATTAATTCATCATTTTCTTCACGAGTTCGCACCGCAAAACGCACGAAATACTCATTTAATCCTGGATAGTTTTCACAATTGCGAATAGCTATGCCATATGATAATAATTTTGCTTTTAACTCATTAGCTGTCATCTTTGTTTTTTCTATATTCACTAAAATAAAATTAACAGTTGGCTCATATACCTTCAACTTATCAAAAGTTTCCAGCTCTTCATAAAGATAATTTATCTCTGTTCTTGTATATGTTCTACTGCGACGCTGATATACTTTATCCTCTAAAGCTACCATACCTGCAATCTGTGCTAAAGCATTCACATTCCATGGGTCTTTTGTCTGATAAAGTGGGTCTAAAACTTCATGGTCTGTAGCTGCAAAACCTAAGCGAAGTCCTGGTAATGCATAAAATTTAGTCAAAGAATGCAATACAAATAAATTATGATATTTTTCCACTAAAGGAAGTACGGAAAAAGCTTCACTTGTTTTGATAAAATCCATAAAAGACTCATCAACAACTACAAAACAGCCATTATTTTCAGCATGTTCAATCAAAAGCTCCATATCTTCTACAGTAAATAACGTACCTGTTGGATTATTAGGATTGCCGATAAATAAAATATCGTTGCCTTTTATATTCACAATTAAATCTCGCATAGGAGAATTAAATTCCTGTTTTTCAGATAACATTACATAATTTATATTCGCTCCAGAAGCTTTAGCTGCTCTTTCATATTCGCTAAAACCTGGAGACACAATCAACGCATTTTTTGGCTTTAATATATGGCAAAGTATATATAATAATTCTACTGCGCCATTACCTACGATAATTTTATCTGCACTGATACCATAATTTTCGGCGATTTTACCACAAAGCTCTCTTGCATCTGGCTCTGGATAATGAATTATATCATCAATATGGTCAACAATCGCTTTTTTTATATTTTTAGATAATCCATATGGATTTATATTAGCACTGAAATCTATGATTTTATCTAAATTTTCTTGTGCCATTATTTTTTTTAAATCTCCGCCATGCTCAAACTTTTGCATAATTTACTCTCTTTCTATGATAATTCCACCAGAAATCATTTTTACTAAATTTAAATAATGTAAATCAAAACATTCACTTAATATTTTTTGTTTACATTCTTCAATTAAACTTTCCTCACAATTATCATCAAATAATACACCAATGACAGTGCCACTGTGAGCAACATTTACACCTATTGCCTGATAATCTTCGGATATTATCATGATATCTTCTAATTGCTTTTTATATAATATTTTTTGATTTGCATATGCACTCATAACGCAAGCTTTGCCGATATATCTATTATTTTTCTCTTTAAAGCCTAGACGCAAATAATCTAAAGCTTCTTTAATTGTATTTTCATTTTCTTGATACAATCGTTTTAAATTCTTGCGACGATTAAAAGATAAAGTATCGACCTTACCACCACAATCAAACATCAGTATCTTAATCTTTGGCGCTAAACCTAAATGCTCTAAAGCTTGACCATTTAAATGATTATATCTGACAATGCCTTTACAAAAAATACCATCAGTTGGCTCAATGCTTGTTGCAATCTTTGATATTTCATCTTGAGATAATATCCGTTTACAAGAAAGAGCTGTCAACTGACAAATACTTGCAATATCTGCACTACTTGAAGCCATGCCCTTTCCTGTCAACAATTCTGTAGTCAAACAAAATTTTGCATAAGATTTAGTGCCCAGATAATCAAGCGTTTTATTGCGTGCCAAACGAGCTTTATATGGTAAATAGGAAAAATATTTTGTTATACTCGCCTTGGTATACATTGAAATAGGACAAGTAACTAAAAAAGGTATATCATCAATCATGCCTTGTACTAACTCGCCACAAGAACCTGGTATTTTAACACTAAGACCCATGCAAAAATTCTCCTTAACCAATAATAAATTTATCTTCAGGATAGCGAATTTTATTTTTCTTCTTACGAATAACAAGTGCCATCGCAAAAGAAATAATACCAATTCGTCCCATCAACATTACAAAAATAATTACAATTCTACTAGAAGCATCCATTTCATTTATCGTACCTGTAGGCAGACCTACAGTAGCGAACATAGATACAGACTCAAATAAGATTTTAGACAAAGCAATATCTTCTGTCAAACATAAAAACATTGACATCAAAAATACGACAATCGCACTGACAAAGAAAATACTCATTGCACGGAAAATGACAATCGGTGGTACAGTACGCTCAAAGATAACAACATCTTCACGACCGCGAATGAGCGACCAAATTGCTGCAAAGATAACAGCTATAGTAGTAGTTTTAATACCGCCACCTGTTGAAGCTGGCGAACCGCCAATAAACATCAAAAACATAATCAACAATAAACTAGGTTCTGTCAATGAGCCTATATCGAGCATTGAAAATCCTGATGTTCTAGCCATCGAAGCCATGAATGTACTTACCATCACTTTATCAAATAAACCTAAATCGCCTAAAGTATTTTGATTTCCATATTCCAAAATAAAAATAAATACACTGCCGATAAGAATTAAAAAACCAGTAGTAACAAGTACAAGCTTACTATTAATACTCAATTTTTGCCATTTGCGCTTTTGATAGATATCTAATAAAACAGCAAAACCCAATCCGCCACAAATAACTTCTATCAATAATATTAGATTGAAAAATGGGTGAAAAATATAATCTGCAAAATTACTTCCACCTAAAATATCAAAACCTGCATTACAAAAAGCCGATACAGAATGCCAAAAACCAAAATAAATAGCTGTGCCTACACTATAATCTTGACAGAAAATAATTGTTAAAATAACTCCACCTATAAATTCAAAAGCAACAGTCATTTTCACAATACTGATTACAAGTCGCACTACTCCAGCCACTGACCATCTTTGCAATGACTCTTGAATTAATAATCTATCTCGAAGTTGAATGCGTTTACCCATCACCACTGCCAAAATAGTAGTGATAGTCATAATTCCTAAAGCTCCAATTTGCACCAAAATAATAATTATTATTTGCCCAAATACAGAAAAATTATCACCTAAACTAAATATGGAAACACCCGATACACATACTGCTGACGCTGACATAAATAATGCATCGACAAAGCTCAAAGGCTCGATATCTACCACTGTAATCGGCAACATCAACAACATAGTACCAGTCAATATTATTATTCCATAACTACATAAAACAATCTGATATGGATTTAATTTTCTAATATATTTCATCATTTTATCTAAACCTAAAACTTATTAATCAACCTACCCCAATACGCTCTGAAGGATATCCTATTTTAGCTGTTTTTCGATTGCGCATAGCAATAGCCATCAAAAATGTAAGTACGCCTAGACGACCAATAAACATTATTAAAACCAATATGGACTTACCATAAACAGTCAAACTAGAAGTAATCCCTGTGGATAAACCTACAGTAGCCAATGCCGATGTAACTTCAAATAATATTTTTATAAATGGAAAATCTTCTGTTAAACATAAAAACATTGTTCCTAAAACTACTAAAGCTGCTGCTATATAAAAAATAGCCAAAGATTTTACAATCAAATCATGTTCAATACGTCTTTTAAACAATGTAACTTCTTCATTGCCACGAATGATAGAGGTAACTGTCGCAAAAATTATCGCAAAAGTTGTAGTTTTTATCCCACCACCAGTAGAACCAGGAGATGCCCCTAAGAACATCAATATGATGATAAAAAATAATGAAGCTTCATGTAATGCTCCTGTATCCATCAAAGTATATCCTGCTGTACGTGAAGTTGTAGATAAAAAGAAAGTTCCTATTAACTTATGCCACCAATCCCAATTACCAATCGTATTTTCATTATTATATTCTAAAAAGAACAATACTATTGTACCAATTACCAATAAAATCAAAGTTGTCAATAAAGCAACTTTAGCATGCAAAGAAAACATCTTCCAATTATGTTTTTGGTAAAGTTCTACCGTTACACCATAACCAATACCGCCTAATATAATCAAAAAAGCGATAACTAAACAAAATAAAGGGTCAGTATTATATTTAAAAATATTAGTACCGCCAAAAATATCAAAACCAGCATTACAAAACGCTGATATAGAATGCCAAAACGCCATATATATCCCATGTAATCCATAATCAGGATATAGGCGAAAAGATAGCAGTACGCCACCTATAAATTCAATACATAAAGTGGTCTTTACCAATAATTTAATTAATTTTACAACGCCCCCAACAGTCAACCTGTTCAATGATTCTTGAGCTATTAACCTACTTCTAAGCTGAATACGCTTTCCTAAAATCAAGGCAAATACTGTCGTCATTGTCATTACACCAAAACCGCCAATTTGAATCAACATAATAATTACTAATTGCCCAAATGTAGAAAAATATTGACCAGTATCCACCACAATTAAACCAGTAACACATACAGCTGATGTTGCAGTAAATAAAGCATCTATAAATGATAGACTGCTACCATCATTAGATGCTATAGGTAACATCAATAAAAATGCACCTACTAATATTAAGCCTAAAAAAGAAAAAACTAAAACTTGATAAGGACTTAACATCAATAGCCAATTATTAATACTCTTGGGAATTTCTGCCTGTTGCAAAATTAATTCCTCCTATTTGTTCACTAATTGCAATAACCAAAAAGCAAAAAAGCCTATGATACCGCCAACGATAGAGCCGTTTAAACGTATCCATATCATATCTGTTTCGACTTTATCGTATACTAACTCATTTAATTGCTTATCTGTTAATCCTTCTAAAAATTTACGTGCTAATTCTAAGATTACATCTTCACCTTTTAAAGCACTACGATGAACAACATCTAATACAAAACGATTTATTTTTGATTTAAATTCATTATTTGTATTTAATTTTTCAATACATCTATCTATTTCTTCACTTAAAATCTGTTCTATCGTCTGATAAAGCTTATTCTCTCTATTATTATTAGCTAATAGATATTCACAAAAATTGCGCAAAGAATTTTGTAGAATTTTTTCCACAATACCCATTTCCACAAAACTATCACGCAAAGTATTTAAGCTATCAACCCAATTTTCATCATCGCGAATATTCATCAAAGCTTCTTCATATAAATTTATGAGATTTGCATATAATTCGCCATCTTTATCGCTGACATCATCTAATAAATCTAAAATACGTTCATGAATTATCAAAGACAATTCATCTGGGTCTAAAGTATTTGTCGCTAAAGCCAAAGATAACATCAGACCGCCTAGACCACTTTCATACTGTTTTTGATAATTTTCAAGAAAAGCATCTATTCTTGCTTTTCCTTCTCTTCCTGAAAAATATCCTTTCAAGAAATTTATACCTTTATCTACAGCGAGCTGACTATTTTCACTTTTGAGCAATACGCCCATTAAATTATGCGATAAATCACCCATAGACTCTTTTAAAATAAGCTGAGCTATTTTTTCACTGTTTTTTTGTGCTACTTTAGCAGTATCTATTTCAGCGATTTTTTTCACTAAAAACTGCATAACTTCATTTAATATATATTTTTTATTATCAGGATTTTTAGCCCAATTTAAACCCCATGATAATAAATCAGCATTGCATATACGTCTATAAATTTTGCGCTTAGATAAAAATTCTGTCTGCAACATTCTCATGCAAGAATTTATAAAAGCATCTCTACGGCTTGGCAATATAGCTGTATGAAAAGGAAACCCTAGTGGCTTTTTAAATAAAGCTGTAACTGCAAACCAGTCCGCAATACCACCAACTAAACTTGCTTCACTGCAAAATAATAATAATTCAAAAATAATATATTGTGGATATAAAGTTCTTAAAGCTAAAACTACTAAAAAACAAACAAATAATACACATAATGTTTTATCTGCTCTATTAAATCTATCCATTATCCGCACATCCTTTCCACAACAAAGGATATTACATATAATCCCATACCGGCAATAGCACCAACTACAGAACCGTTTATACGTATCATTTGAAGGTCATCACCAACACGTTTTTCTACTAAATCGACAAATTCTTGCTGTGAATACTTCATCAATTCATCTTTGATATAATCTAAGCCCCATTGTGAATTATTTTGAATTATCTTCGTTATTGTATTAATGAAAAACTTATTTAATTTAGCCTGCATTTCATCATCTACAGCCAATTTAGCAATAAGATTATCTATATAATCTTCAATTTGCTTCCATAATTGTTCTCTATTTTCGCTATTTTGGCAGAAATTATCGATTAAAGACACTAAACTATCGCTAAAATCAAAATTCTTCACGAAAAAGTAATGTTCTAATTGAGCAACTTTTTGCTTATAGCCATTTCTACTACCTAGAATTTCTATTTTTTCTGCAAGTAAAGTTTTTAGATGTTCACGTTCTTTACTATCATAATCAAGTAATAAATTAGTATATTCATCCAATTTTTTATTTAACTTCTGTGTCAAATTTTCACTAGATAAATCCATCATTTCAAACATAAAACTACGTTTTTGACTATCTTTTATATATTTTTCTTTGATAATGCTTACATTATCGTCAATTAGTTTATGCATGAAATCCTTTACCAACAATTCAGGCACTGTAGCTCTGACCATTTTTATAATATAGTCTATGCATTTATCCCCTGCTGGTGTCTTGATAAAATCTAGTAAAAATTGAATAATAATCCTTGCTATATTAAAATTCTTACGACGACTCTTCAAGGCGCTTGCCAATGAATAACCTACTTTTCTCGTATCAAGTGAATTAATCACCTGCATAACTAATTCTTTTAATGCTACTTTGGCTTTTTCTTTACCACCTTTTTGAGCGTACTCTACTACCATCATTGCCATATTATAATTTTTAATATTATTAATGATGTATTCTGGATTTAATAAATCTCTACCGATAAATTTTACTATCTCGTCCATGATGCGTTCACGATTACGAGGTAATATTTCCGTACGATAAGAGATAAAGCCCAGTGGTTTTCTAAATAGAGCTGTAACTGCAAACCAATCCGCTAGACCACCGATTAAGGCAGCCAAAAATCCATGATTTAGCAACAAGCCCCAAAAAGAATCTAATTTATATGTAGCAATAAATCCCAAAAACATGATGACTAAAACCAATGTAGCCTGTGTTTTTTTCGACATAATAACCCTCCCTTATTCAAATAATATAAAGATATTATACCGCAAAAGCCATGTTTATAAAATATTGTTGCCAAATTAACTGCCATATTAGACTATAAATCAAACAAAAATAAAGATTATTTAAGCCAAATAAATCAACTTAAATAATCTTTATTTCATTAAATATCATAAGATATAACTAAATTTATGATTAATAATTTAAGACAATCTCATTTTAAAATCTTCATAGCCAAAAGATTTTACTACTTCAATAGTATCATCTTCATGTAAAACGGCAATATCTGGAAGTGGCATACCATTGAATGTATTATTTTTTACCATGGAATAAATAGCCATATCGCAGAAGATAATTTTATCGCCAACTTTTAAAGGTTTATCAAAAGAATATTCCCCTATGATATCACCTGCAAGACAAGTAGGGCCACCAAAACGGTAAGTATATGCTTTTTCATTTGGTTTTCCTGAATTAATTACATTTGGTCTATATGGCATTTCCAATACATCAGGCATATGACAAGCAGCAGAAGTATCTAAAATTGCAATATCTATGTCATTGTGAATAAGCTCTAAGACTTCACTGACTAAATAACCTGCATTTAATGCCACAGCTTCACCAGGCTCTAAATAAATTTCTAAATCATATTTTTCTTTCATATGATTAATGCAATTTATTAAAAGCTCAATATCATAATCTTCACGAGTGATATGATGACCACCACCAAAATTGAGCCATTTTAAATCATATAAATATTTGCCAAATTTTGCTTCAATAGCATCTAATGTAGTTTTTAAATCATCAGAGTTTTGTTCGCAAAGTGTATGGAAATGAAGTCCTTTCAATCCTTCTAACTTTTCTGGTTCAAAATTATCAAGTGTAACACCTAAGCGAGAACCTTTAGCACATGGGTCATAAATATCATGTCCTTCTTGTGTAGAACATTCTGGATTAATGCGAATACCACATTCCTTGCCTTTAGCTAAAGCTATATCTTTATATTTTTCCCATTGATTAAAAGAATTAAAAATTATATGGTCGCAAATCTCCACGATTTCAGCAAAATCTTTTTCTTTATATGCTGGAGAAAATATATGATTTTCTTTATCCTTCATGAATTCATGAGCTAATTTAGCTTCAAAAATACCACTTGCTGTAGCACCTTTTAGATATTTGCCAATCATAGGATAAAAATAAAACATAGAAAAAGCTTTTTGTGCAAGTAAAATATGACAACCTGTTTTATCTTGTACCATTTTTAAAACTTCAAGATTTTCACGAAGTTTTTTCTCGTCCATAACATAACTAGAAGTTGCTACATTTTGTAATTTTTCTTCTAATTTCACTAAATCACTTCCTTAAAATTATTTTTAATTAAATACTATAATATTCTAAATCAAAATCTCAATTTATTTAAATAAGACAGTACACCAACGGCATACTGTCTTATTTTTATTAAAAATATATTTTATTCTACTAAATCAGGGTTGAAGCTTTCTTTCCATGGAAGACCCCATTTATTAAGAGCGTCCATAAATGGATCTGGATCAAATTCTTCAATATTATATACGCCTGGTTTTTTCCATGTGCCGTTCATGATGAGCATTGCACCAATCATTGCTGGAACACCAGTTGTATAAGAGATTGCTTGAGAGCCAACTTCTTTGTAGCATTCTTGATGATCGCAAACATTGTATAAATAATATGTTTTATCTTTGCCATCTTTTTTACCTTGGAAGATACAGCCGATATTTGTTTTACCTACTGTACGAGGGCCAAGGCTAGCTGGATCTGGAAGTACAGCTTTTAAGAATTGAAGTGGCACGATTTTATGACCTTCAAATTCGATAGGTTCGATAGAAGTCATACCTACATTTTCTAAACATTTTAAATGAGTTAAATAAGACTGACCAAAAGTCATGAAGAAACGAATACGTTTAATACCTTTAATATTTAAGCCTAAGGATTCAAGTTCTTCATGGTGAAGTAAATACATGTCTTTTTCGCCAATTTCTGGGAAATTGTACACGCGTTTTATTTCCATAGGTTTAGTTTCTACCCATTTACCATCTTCCCAGTAGCTACCATTAGCAGAAACTTCACGGATATTGATTTCAGGATTGAAGTTTGTAGCAAATGGATATCCATGATCACCTGCATTACAATCCAAGATATCAATATAGTTAATTTCATCAAAATGATGTTTCATTGCATAAGCAGAGAATACGCCTGTTACACCTGGGTCAAAACCACTGCCTAAAAGTGCAGTAATTCCAGCTTTTTCAAAGCGTTCACGATAAGCCCACTGCCATTTATATTCAAATTTAGCAGTATCTAATGGTTCATAATTTGCAGTATCCACATAATGAACTTTAGTAGCAAGACAAGCGTCCATAATTGTTAAATCTTGATATGGAAGAGCTAAGTTGATTACTACATCTGGTTTGAATTCATTGATTAAGTTAATAAGTTGATTTACATCATCAGCATCTACTTGAGCTGTAGTAATTTTTGTTTTGCCACCGCTTAATTTTTCTTTTAAAGCATCACATTTGCTTTTTGTACGGCTAGCAATACAGATTTCTTCGAATACATCACTATTTTGACAACATTTATGGATAGTAACACTTGCTACACCACCACAACCAATAATTAGAGCTTTACCCATTTGGCAAATTCCCCCTTTTATAAAAATTTATTTATTATTTATATTATAATCTAAAGCCAATAAATATTCACGTAGTAATTTTAAAGCAGTAGCTGTAGAGATACCACTTTGGTCATATGGTGGAGATAATTCTACCATATCACAGCCTACTACATTGCATTTATTAGCTACTAAATTCATTGCACGACGAAGTTCATCAAAAGATACTCCACCTGCTTCTGGTGTACCAGTTCCAGGGAATACAGCTGCATCTAATACATCTAAATCCACTGTAAAATAAACAGATTTTCCTTTTAATTTTTCTACAACATCTTCCAAACCTACAAAATCAAAACGTCTAGTCTGTACATGCTCTTTGCCCCAAGCAAATTCAGCACGTTCACCACTTCTGATACCGAATTGATAAATTTTATTATCGCCAACGATATCCCATACACGATGAAGCACTGTAGCATGAGATAATTTAGCTCCTAAATAATCATCACGAAGGTCAGCATGTGCATCAAAATGAATGATATGCAAATCATCATATTTTTCGGCTACAGCACGTACACTGCCTAAAGTAACTAGATGTTCGCCACCAATCATAAGCGGAATTTTACCATCATTTACAATCTGACGAGTAAAATCTTCAATATCTTTTAGTGCATTTTCCACACTGCCAAAAGGAAGTTCTAAATCTCCGCCATCAAAAACATAGGCATCTTCTAAATCTAAATCAAGATATGGGCTAAAAGTTTCAAGACCATATGACTCTGCTCTCATAGTACGACTAGCAAAACGAGTCCCTGGTCTATATGAAGTTGTAGAGTCAAATGGTGCGCCAAATAAAACTATTTTCGCTTCATCATATTCTCTATCACAACCTAAAAATGTCTCAATGTTTTTCTTCAACATCTTCCATTAATTCCTCCACATAATTTGGTAATGCAAATGATGCATTGTGTAAGTTCGCATTATAATAGCGAGTTTTCAAACCTAAAGCATTCCATCTTTTAGCATCAAAATCTAAAACTGGGTGATACTTTTTGGACGCAAAGCCAAATAACCAATGACCTGATGGATAAGTAGGGATATGCGCTTGATATACTCTACTTATAGGGAAAGATTTTACAATGCGTTGATGTGCGCGTTGCATAGCAAAAGCATCTTCATCATAAAATGGACTTTCATGCTGATTTACCATAATGCCATCTTCTTTTAAGGCTTTATAGCAATTTCCATAAAATTCCTTAGTGAATAAACCTTCCCCAGGGCCAAATGGGTCTGTAGAATCAACGATGATTAAATCATATTCATTATTACAATGGCGAATGAATTTCAAACCATCTTCAAAATAACAATGCAAACGTTCATCATCAAAACTGCAAGCTGTCTGTGGTAAGTATTTACGAGAAATATTCACAACACGCTCATCAATTTCTACTAAATCCACTGACTCTACATTTTTATAACGCAATAATTCACGAGCAGTACCACCATCGCCACCGCCAATAATGAGTACTCTCTTTGGATTAGGATGTACTGCCATAGGTACATGCACTATCATTTCATGATAAATGAATTCATCTTTTTCAGTTAGCATTACATAGCCATCTAATACCATCATGCGACCAAATTCTTTAGACTCAAAAATATCTATACGCTGAAACTCAGTCTGTTCAGAATGAAGTTGTTTATCAATCTGAATAGAAAACTTTACATACGGTGTATGTAATTCACTGAACCATAAATCCATTTATCTATCACTCCTTAATTACATTTAAACGTTTTATTTCCATATCTTCAGGGCCTGTCATGGAACAGCCTTTATCTTTAGCATAGTGAATATATTCCAAAATCTCTGGTGTAATTAATTCCCCTGGTGCCAAAATCGGTATTCCAGGAGGATAACACATTACAAATTCACTGCATACTTTACCACAGCTTTCATCTAATGGTAAAGATACTTTTTCACTATAAAAGGCATCTTGTGGTCCACACATTACTTTAGGGCTGATATATTCAGCTTCTAACATGCCCTTATGGTCTTTTTTATAATTTCTGCGAATTTCTGCTAACGCACTTACTAAGCGTTCAATATCTTTTGCTCTATCACCGACTGATACATAAGCAAGTAGATTACCGATATCGCCAAATTCTGCTTGAATATCGTATTCATCACGCAATAAATCATATACTTCAATACCAGCAAGACCTACAGGTAATGTATAAATGGCTAATTTAGTAGTATCAAAATCAAAAACACTATCGCCATTTATCTTTTCATCTGCATAAGCATAATAATCACCGATATTATTGATTTCTTGTCGTGCATAATCTACTAAATCTATAACAAAATCAAAGATTTCGCTGCCATGTACGGCTAAATTAGAACGAGAAATATCAAGGCTAGACATCAATAAATATGAACCACTTGTAGTTTGTGTCAAATTTATAATCTGATGAACATAACCTGCTTTTACATTTTTGCCAGTGAGCAAAAACGAACTTTGTGTAAGTGAGCCACCTGATTTATGCATACTTACAGCTGCCATATCAGCTCCCGCATGAATAGCTGCTATAGGTAATCGTTTATTAAAATAAAAATGTGTTCCATGTGCTTCGTCAGCCAAAACTAACATATTATGTTCATGGGCTACTTTTATAATTTCTTTTAAATTAGAACAAATACCATAATATGTTGGATTATTTACTAAAACTGCTTTAGCATCTGGATTTTCTCTTATAGCTTTTTTTACTTCCTCAACTGACATACCGAGCGATATACCAAGTTGTTTATCCATCTGCGGATTAATATATATTGGAATAGCTCCACACAAAATCATCGCATTTATAGCACTGCGGTGGACATTTCGCGGTAAAATAATCTTATCGCCACGCTTACAAGCTGTTAAAATCATCGTTTGTACAGCTGACGTAGTTCCACCTACCATAAAAAAGGCATGCTCTGCTCCAAAAGCATCTGCTGCTAATTCCTCAGCTTCCTTGATTACAGAAACTGGGTGACATAAATTGTCTAATGGTTTCATTGAATTTACATCTACAGATAAACATTTTTCGCCTAAAAAATTTAATAAAGCTTTATTTCCTCTACCTCTTTTATGCCCAGGCACATCAAAAGGTACTACACGCATTTTTTTAAATCTTTCTAAAGCTTCCAAAACAGGCATTTTCTTTTGTGCTTGTCTATCCAATAATTTCACCAACCTTCTTTAATCAATCATTTATGATTTATCAAAAAACATTTGTACCACTAAAAATCTCTAACATCTCACGACGCAAACGATTGCTTATTTCCAATCTAGTTTTTGGTGGTATTTCATAAATATCAGTATTAAATAAGTAATTACTTAATTCTGGTTCTTTAATCAACATTCTTGTATGAAATAAATTAGCCTGATACACATTTATATCCATTGCATCATAATTCAATAAAGTATCTGGCATAATATAATCTTGAATAGATGTTATTTTATGGTCCATAAATAACTTTCTACCACTGACATCACGAGTAAAACCTCGTACACGATAATCCATCGTTATGATATCAGAATCAAAATTTCCAATTAAATAATCAAGTGTACTAAGCGGAGTAATCTCTCCACAAGTAGAAACATCTATATCCACTCTAAATGTAGCAATACTCGTTTCTGGATGATATTCTGGATACGTATGCACAGTGATATGACTTTTATCCAAATGACCTAAAACCGTTTTACTACTCACGCAATCTTCCACTTCATCATTTTTTGCCAAACGCATATTTTCATCTGCCAAGAGAATAGTTACACTGGCTCCTTGCGGATCATAATCTTGACTAGAAACATTAAGCACTCTAGCTCCTATCATTTCTGCTACATTTGTTAAAATCTTTGTCAAACGCTCTGAATTATATTGTTCATCTATATATTTTATATAATCACGCTGTTCCCTTGGTGTTTTGGCATAGCAAACATCGTAAATATTAAAGCTTAAAGACTTTGTCAAATTATTAAATCCATATAGTTTTAATTTTTCGGACACCTAATATCTATCCCTCTTCTAATATATATTTAGGTTAATAAAGGCAAACCTATAAACCTTTTATTCAATCTTTGCTTGTATGTTTTTCTGGCATCTTTATAGTAAAACCTCGTCCAGCAACTTCTGACGTATCTGTAATAATCATAAAAGCTGTCGGGTCTATAGCATTTACTATGAGTTTTACCTTGCTTACCTGTGTCAAATTCACCACTGCAAAAATTACCTTTTGATTTTTATGACTATATGCGCCTTCCCCATTTAAAAATGTAACGCCACGTCCAATATGTTGAATAATAGTCCAACCAATAATTTCTGAAAATGGTGATATGATTATTACTAATTTTTTGCGATTGAAACCAGCTACTACTTTATTAGTGATTTCACCAACAATATACATATTAATTAAAGTATATAAACCAATAGAAACATTGAACAATACTATACCTACTAAAATAATAATCAAGTTAAAACCAAATACTACTGTTCCTAAATCAAGGGAGTAATATTTTTTGATAACAGCACCCAATACATCAAAGCCACCACCATTAGAGTTGGCTCTAAATACAATACCACAACCTATACCTACAAGTACACCACCAAAAACAGAATTAAGTATAGGGTCTTCTACCAGGTGATAGTTTCCAATAAAACTTGTAGCATCAATAGCTACGGATAACATTACTGTTCCAATAATCGTATCAATCGCATATAATTTACCAAAAACTCTATATGCTAAATATACAATTGGGATATTATATACTATTAATTGTAAACCAATCGGTAAATCAATCATATAGTAAACAATAACAGCAATACCACTGAGTCCACTAGCAAGCAACTTCGCAGGAATAATAAACGTACTATAACCTAAACCTGCAATTAACGAGCCAATTAAGATTTTTAAGTAACGCCAAATATGTGTGTTTGCTAATTCTGACATATGTCTCATCTTTCTCCTCCTATAAAATTTCAAAGTTATGTAAATCTCAGCAAAATGTATTTTAACATATTTAAATTATTATTTGTACCATTTTCACATATTCTTAACAATTCCAAAATAATACTATAAATAAGACTATTTTTCTACTAAAATATTTCTTTTATCAAAATCCATTTTTTTATTATTCCGTTTACCAATCTCTCTATTATTTATTTTAACTTATCTAATTATATAAAGCTATTCTAAAAAAAATTTATTTTTATTTATGTATTGAAATTGATTATCATTTATGTTATATTATATATAAGCTTTTCCTTGACTCTCCAATTATGATATATATACAAGCAAAAAAGGCACGAAACAACGTGTCTTTTTTTGTTATACACAAATATTTAACCAACAAAAATTTTTATGATTTAATTCATTTTAGGTATTGAAAATCATTATCATTTATGTTATATTAAATACAAGCTTTTCCTTAGCTCTCCAATATAATATATACACACAAAAAAAGACACGAAATAACGTGTCTTTTTTTGTATTTATTTTACTTTATCACTAAGATTATTTATTTAAATCTTCTACTGCTTGACCTGCACCCATAATAGCAACTAAAGAATGTTCAAAAGTCAATGCGCCTTGAAGATATACATTATATGGTTCACGAATAGGACCATCTGCACTAAGTTCAATAGAAGCTCCTTGTACAAAAGTACCAGCTGCCATGATAACTTGATCTTCATAGCCTGGCATATCCCATGGTTCTGGAGCTGCATAAGAATCAACTGGAGAATATTTTTGAATACCTTGACAAAAAGCAACTAATTTTTCTTTGCTACCCATTTCAATAGCTTGAATAATATCATTTCTTTTTGTATCTGGTGCAGGTAATGTTTTAAATCCTAATAAATCAAAAAATGCAGCAGCAAAAATCGCAGATTTTACAGCTTGAGCGACAACATGTGGTGCTAAAAATAATCCTTGGAATAACAAGCGGTTATTTGCAAGAGAAGCACCAAGTTCTGCTCCCATACCAGGAGAAGTCATGCGATAAGAAGCAAGTTCTACTAAATCTTTTCTACCTACAATATATCCACCTGTTGGAGCAATACCGCCACCTGGATTTTTAATTAAAGAACCAGCAATAATATCAGCGCCTACTTCAATAGGTTCTTTTGTATCTGTAAATTCACCATAGCAATTATCTATATAACAAATACAATTAGGATTGATTTCTTTGACGAATTTGCAAATTTCACCAATTTCATCTACGCTTAAACTTGGACGCATCATATAGCCACAAGAACGCTGAATAACTACCATTTTAGTTTTTGTAGTAATTTTTTCTTTAGCTACATTAAAATCAACACAACCATCTTTTAATGGCACTTCATCATATAAAATACCAAATTCTTTTAATGAACCTGGGCTATCTGTTGCATAACCAATTACTGTTTGCATAGTATCATATGGTGTTCCTGTAATATATATCAATTGATCACCAGGACGCAATATACCAAATAAAACAGTAGCTAAAGCATGTGTACCAGATACAAATTGTGTACGCACTAAAGCCGCTTCTGCTTTGAAGACTTCTGCATATAATTCTTCAATTTTATTTCTACCAATATCATCATAAGCATATCCAGATGTTGTATTAAAATGTGCTTCAGACACTTTTACTTTTCTCATAGCATCAAGAATTTTTAAAGTATTAAATTCTGCTATTTCATCAGGACGAGCAAAATATTCTTTGCATAAAGCCAAAGCTTTTTGTCTAGTTTCAATAATTTTTTCAGAAAATGCCATTTTTTTCTCCTATTATTTTTCCTTAAAATTTAATCATGATATTTGATTTATTCTAGCAATAAAAAATAAGCTGCTTAATACTAAGCAGCTTATTTTTTATAATGTCCGTTAAGACCATTAAGCACGCTGGATTTTACCAGAACGCATGCAGCTAGTGCAAACATTAACACGTTTAACTTCACCGTCAACTACAGCACGTACACGCTGAATGTTTGGTTTCCAAGTGCGTTTAGTTTTTAAATGAGAATGGCTTACATTCATTCCTGCTCTTTCACCTTTAGCGCAGATTTCGCAAACATTTGCCATTTAGCACACCTCCTTAAGGAATGGAAGATAGAAAATAATTACTAAGTCATGAACTGCCTTCTATAATAATAGAAATAATTTACATATTATAATAGTTGACTTCTTGCTTCATCAAATTCGTTACCTACTATCTCCACAAGCTTAAATTTGGGTTGTTCTTGCCCTATTGTCTTGACGACTACATATTTATTATATCTAATAAAAATCATGTCGTACTTTTAAAAAACACAGTGCTAACATTATATCACAGAAAGAATTTAAATTGCAAGCTTTTTATTTATATATATCTCTATTTATCTGCTCATTTACTTGTAAATCAATACAATTCGTGCTATTGTAGTAACATAATTAATTAATAATAAAGGCGGTTGTTTTATGGTAAAAATCTGTTTCAGCCAAATTGATGTTGAACCAAGTCATCCTGACCTAAATGTAGAGCGTATGCTTCAAGCTATTAATGAAGCTAAACAAAATAATACAGATATTATAATTTTCCCTGAAATGTGTATTCCAGGTTATCTCTTAGGTGATACTTGGGAACAAACAGCATTTTTAAAAGATTGTTTAAGCTATGGCGAAGATATTATCGCAGCTTCTCAAGATATTTGTATCATTTTTGGTAATATTGCTGTTGACTGGGATAAGAAAAATACTGATGGTCGCGTTCGTAAATACAATGCTTTATATACAGCTTATAATGGCAAATTAATCAAACCTGAAAAATCTCCATATCCATTTGTCATCAAAACTCTATTTCCAAATTATCGTGAATTTGATGATAGTCGTTATTTCTTCAGTTTACAAAGCTTAGCAACTGAACTAAAACTCAATTTAAATGATATTCTTTCTCCTGTAAAAGTCAATATCAAAGGTCAAGAATTAAATTTAGGTTGTATTTTATGTGAAGATGGTTGGAGTGATGATTATGCCTTTGCTCCGATTGATATTCTTTGTCAAAATTATAAATTAGATATGTTAATCAATATATCTGCTTCTCCTTATACTTTCGGCAAAAATAATAAACGCCATCGCGTATTTGCAAAACAAGCAAAAGATAATAACATTCCTTTAATATATGTAAATAATATTGGTATTCAAAACAATGGTAAAACTATCTATACTTTTGATGGTTCTAGCACAGTTTATGATGAAAATGGAAATATCATTGCAACTTGCCCTGCTTATAAAGCTCAAAATAATTATATAAACTTACTTGGCAATGATGAATATACTCCTCTTCCAATTCCTCAAAATGATGATATTTCTAATATTTATCAAGCACTTCATTATGGTATCAAAAAATTCCTCAAAAATATTCGTATGCAAAAAGTAATCATCGGTATTTCTGGTGGTATTGACTCTGCTGTTGCTTCTGCTCTTTATGCAGATATTTTAGGTGCTGAAAATATTACCTTAATTAATATGCCTAGTAAATTCAATTCTGCTACAACAAAAGGTCTTTCTAGTCAATTGGCTCATAATTTAGGCTGTAATTATGCTATTGTGCCAATTCAGGAAGTTGTTGATTTCACTGTAAATCAATTTGAAAATACTGATATCACTCATTTAGCTACTAATGATGTTCATAAAGTACAAGTATCTTCTTTTGTCAAAGAAAATATCCAAGCTCGCGACCGTTCAGCTCGCATTTTAGCTGGTATGGCAGCTAGCATTAGTGGGGGCTTTACTTGTAATGCCAATAAAGCAGAAACTACAGTCGGTTATTCCACATTATACGGTGACCAATCTGGATTTTTAGCTGGTCTTGCTGATTTATGGAAATATCAAGTATATGAATTAGCTCATTATCTAAATGAACATGTATATAAACGTGAAGTAATTCCTCAAGGTATTATTGATATTGTACCTAGTGCCGAACTTTCTAGTGAACAAGATGTTGATGCTGGTAAGGGCGACCCTATTAAATATCCATATCACGATTATTTATTCCGCGCTTTTGTCGAAAGCTGGCAAAAAGTTACTCCAGAAGATATTCTTCTTTGGTATAGTGAAAAAACTTTAGAAGAACATATTGGTTGCAAGGCTGGTCTTGTAGATAAATACTTTGCTACAGCTAAAGACTTTATCTGCGACTTAGAACGTTGGTGGAATTTATTCACAGGTATGGCAGTAGCTAAACGCATTCAAGCACCACCTATCTTAGCTATAAGTAGACGTGCTTATGGTTTTGACCATCGTGAATCTCAAAATGGCCCATACTATACAAAAGCTTATAAACAATTAAAAGCTAAATTATTAGGTGATAATTTATGAGAATAATCACAGGTTCAGCTCGCGGGGCAAAATTAAAAGCCCCTAAAGGGCAAAATACTCGACCTACTGCTGACAGAATAAAAGAATCTTTATTTAATATATTAGGTTCTTTTATCTATGATAAAAATGTCTTAGATTTATTTTCAGGAACTGGCAGTTTATCCTTAGAAGCACTCAGTCGAGGAGCCAATCATGCCATCATGGTAGATTGCTCTTTAGATAGTATTTCAACTATTAAATTTAATGCTACGCATACAAAACTTATTGATAAATCTACTATCTTAAAAGCTGATGTCTTTGCTACCATAAAAAAATTACATCTAAAACAAACAAAATTTGATATAATATTTTGTGACCCGCCATATCATCAAGATTTATGCTTAAAAGTTTTGCAAATGCTCCATGAATATCCATTATTAACTGAAGATGGTATAATTATTATGGAACATGCTATTGAAGATAAACTACCTTCAGATTTTCATCAATATACTTTATTGCGTAATCAAAAATATGGTTCTACTACACAAATAAGTATTTATGAATTAAAATCAAATAAAAGTGAGGATTAATGTATGACTATTGCTATCTGTCCTGGAAGTTTTGACCCTGTAACTAATGGGCATATTGATATTTTTGAACGAGCTTCTAAAATGTTTGATGAAGTAATTGTTGGTGTTTTCAATAATATAAATAAAAAACCTTTATTTACTGTTGAAGAACGCGTAGCTTTATTAAAACAAGCTACTGCTCATATTCCTAATGTAAAAGTTGATTGTTTTGCTGGTCTACTTGCTGACTATGCTCATCAAAAAAATGCTCATGTAATCGTTCGCGGTTTACGTGATGCCAACGATTTTCTCTATGAGTTTCCACGCGCTATGCTCATCAAAAACATGGCTCCAGATATTGAAAATATCTTTTTAACTACTGATAATAAATATTATCATGTATCTTCATCTGCAATTCGAGAATTAGCTCAGTTCGGTGGAAATATCACTCATTTAGTTCCTCATTGTGTAGAACTTGCTATACATGAAAAAATCAAACGAGTACCTACATCAAAATAATTATAAATTATAGAGGTAATATCACTATGGATTTATTAGACTCCCTTCACGAATTAGAAGATCTTGTGGCTAGTTCTTCTCGTTTCCTTTTAACTAACAAATGCTTAGTAAACGAAGAAGAACTCATTCGTCTCATAAGTAATATTCGCAAAGAATGGCCTTCTGCTTTAAAAGAAGCTGAAGAAATCAATGCAAATCGAGATAAAATAATCGAAGATGCTCGCATAGAAGCCAAAAATATCATAGAACAAGCAAAAGTATATGCTCAAAAAAAAGCTTCTGAAAATGAAATTACTTTAGCTGCCGAAGCTAAAGCAAAAGAAATTTTAGAAAAAACATATAAACATTCTGAAGCTATGCGCAATGATTCTGTTCAATATGCTGAACAAGTATTTGACCATATGAGTGTTTATATCCAAAACATTTTAAATACAGTTCAAGTAGCTAAAAATGGTCTTCAACATGTTGGTCTTCCTGAAAAAGATGAAACTGAAGAAAAACAAAAGTCTACTGAACAAAAAGATTAATTATTATTTGGTATATATTATATTTAAAAGCTACTGTATGAAAAATAAAAATTTCCTATACAGCAGCTTTTTTCATGAAGAAAGGATATTAAATTGATTAAACTAGACCCTTCTATTTTACAAACTGTTACCAAACCTGCTCGCTATACTGGTGGCGAATTAAACGCTGTACACAAAAATCATAAAGATGTTGATTGTCGCTTTGCTTTATCCATGCCTGACGTTTATGAAGTAGGTATGTCCAATTTAGGCTTAAAAATTCTCTATGAAGTATTAAATGAAAGACAAGATACTGTAGCTGAACGTGTTTATGCTCCTTGGCTTGATATGGAAGACAAAATGCGTGAACATAATATACCACTTTATGCTTTAGAATCTTTTACACCAATCAAAGAATTTGATTTTGTTGGCTTCTCACTTCAATATGAAATGATTTACACTAATGTTTTAAATATGTTAGACTTAGCCAACATGCCTCTTTGGCAAAAAGACCGCACAGAAAATGACCCATTTATCGTTGGTGGTGGCCCTTGCGTATATAATGTTGAACCTGTAGCTGATTTCTTTGATTTCTTTGTCATCGGTGAAGGCGAAGAAGTTTTAAATGAAATCGTAGATACTTTCATCACTTGGAAAAAACAAGGTAAAGTAGGTGGCAGACAAGGATTTTTAAAAGAACTTGCTAAATTAGACGGCATCTATGTTCCTTCATTATATGAAGTTCATTACAATGAAGATAATACTTTCAAAGAAATTTTACCGCTTTGCCCAGAAGCTAAACCTGTAATCAATAAACGTGTAATCAAAAATTTCCGCGACTCTTTCGCTATCAAAAAACCTGTATTACCTTATATTGATATCGTTCATGACCGTGTAATGCTCGAATTATTCCGCGGTTGTACTCGTGGTTGTCGTTTCTGTCAAGCTGGTATATCTTATCGTCCTGTACGCGAACGCACTGCTGACCGCTTACGCACTATCGCTAAAGAAATGCTCGATAACACTGGTTATAATGAAATGAGTCTTACATCTTTAAGCTCTGCTGATTATACTTGCCTTGGTGAAATCGTAGATGACCTCATGGAAGATTATAAAAACGAACGTGTATCTTTCTCTTTACCATCTCTACGCATTGATAGTTTCTCCATTGACCTTGCTCACAAAATGCAACAAGTCCGTAAAAGTGGTTTGACTTTTGCTCCTGAAGCTGGTACACAAAGATTACGCGATGTAATCAATAAAGGTGTAACTGAAGAAAATCTTATGGAAGCAACAGGCGCTGCTTTCCGTCATGGCTGGAAAACAGTAAAACTTTACTTCATGATGGGTCTACCAACTGAAACTGATGAGGATATCATCGGCATTGCTGAACTCGGTGCAAAAGTTGCTAAATTATATCGTTATATCACTAAACGCCGTGATATTCGCGTTACTGTTAGCGTATCTTGTTTTGTACCAAAACCATTTACACCATTCCAATGGTTCCCACAAAATACTTTAGAAGAATTCCAACGTAAACAACAATTATTAAAATCTCATATCACTGACCGCTCTATCCAGTTTAACTATCATACTGCTACAACTAGTATCCTAGAAGGTACTATTTCTCGTGGCGATAGACGCCTTAGCAAAGTAATCTATCAAGCATGGTTAGATGGAGCAAAATTTGATGGTTGGAGCGAAGAATTTAAATATGATGTTTGGATAAACGCTTTTGCCAAATGCAATATTGACCCATATTTTTATAATATGCGTGAATATAAATTTGATGAAAAACTCCCTTGGGAACATACTACTCCAAGTGTTAGCAAAAAATTCTTATTGCGTGAATACGAAAAAGCTACAAAAGGCGAGTTAACAAGAGATTGCCGTCATGGCAATTGCAACGCTTGCGGAATTTGCCCTACACTTGATACTGATATGGATACTATTAAATAATTATCTATTATGTTTATGGAGGTTTTTATTAAATGATAAAATATCGCTTAGAAATCACAAAAGGCGAACCTATAAGATATATTTCCCATCTTGATTTTGCATCTTTAATGCAACGTGCAATTTGTCGTGCTCATCTTCCAGCAGCTTACTCCGAAGGTTTCAATCCTCATATGAAAATTTCTTTTGCTTCTGCTTTATCTGTAGGTATAACAAGCGATGCTGAATATATGGATTTAGAATTAAAAAAAGACATTTGTCAACCTGAATTATTTGATAAATTATCTAAAGCATTGCCACCAGGAGTGAGACTTTTAAAAGCTAGACAAATTGATATGCGTGCTAAAGCTTTGATGTCCATTGTTGATGAAGCTTCCTATTCTATCGTTTTACCTTGTCAAGATGACTTAAACACTGTAACAAAAGCTATCAATAAATTTAATCAAACTAAAGAAATTGTCGTTGTTCGTGAAACACCAAAAAAACGCAAAGAAATAGAAATCAAACAATATCTTCCTAAAGCTATGCAATACAATTTAGAAGATAATACATTAAATATTTCTTTAAATATAAAAATCACATCTACTGGTACTACTAAACCAAATGAAATTTTAGATGTATTAAAAAATGAATATAAATTAAATATTTCTGTAGAAAATGCCCTAGTTTGTCGCACAGGATTGTATCATCAAGGAAAAGCCTTAATAGATATAGACTAATTATAAAAATCTCTTAGTATATTTTGTTAATATATTAAGAGATTTTCTTTTTTCAATTTAATTTATTTCTAAACAAAAAAAGGATTTTCAAAAATTATCACGAAAATTAATAATATAAGAAATATGAAATAAAACTTTATGTCCTATCATAAGGAGGTTTTTTTATGAGTAAAATTAATAAAATCCTAGTTCCTGTAGATGGTTCTGATAATGCTTGTAAAGCAGTTGACCAGGCAATTTCTTTAGCCGAAAAAGCTGGTGCATCTCTTGAATTCGTTTACGTTTCTAGTCATATCAATGAACATATTCCTAGTGATATCATCTTTGATCGTATCTGGGAAAAACTTCCAAAAGATATTACTGCAACAAAACATGTAGAAACAGGCTCTCGTCCAAAAGCTATTATTCGTGTAGCTCAAGAAACTAATTCCGATATCATCATCATGGGTAGCCGTGGTCTTGGTATCTTCAAAGGAGCTCTCATTGGTAGCGTAAGTCAAAAAGTTATTGAAGATTCTCCTGTTCCTGTAATGGTCGTAAAATAATTATAAATTATTTTTAGTTAGGGGATTTTTTTAATGATTCAAGCTTATAAATCACATACACCTAAAATAGCTAAGACTGCATATGTTCATCCTAGTGCAGTAATCATCGGTGATGTTACTATTGGCGAATACACTAATATTTGGCCAGGTGCTGTACTTCGTGGTGATTTGCAACCTATAGTTGTTGGTGATTATACAAATATTCAAGATAATGTAACTGTTCATGTAATGAGCAATGCACCTACTCATATTGGCAGTTATGTTACTATCGGTCATAATGCTGTTATTCATTGTAGTAAAGTCGGCGATAATACTCTAATTGGTATGGGCGCTATACTACTTGGATATGCTGAAATTGGTCATAATAGTGTAATTGGTGCAGGTTCTCTTGTTACTGAGCATAAAAAATTACCAAATAATTCTATGTTATTTGGCTCACCAGTAAAAGTAGTCCGTGCTTTAAGAGAAGATGAAATCGAAGCACTTCATGAATCAGCTTTACATTATAAACTTTTAGCTGATGGATACAAAGAATAAAAATAGGAGTTGTCTTTTATGAGAGAAAGAACGTTGGTATTAATCAAACCTGATGCTGTAGTAAATTATCATATTGGCGATATTATTAGTCGTTATGAAAAAGAAAAATTTGATATTGTAGCTATGCGAATGCTAGAAATGGACGACTGTATAGCCTCTAAACATTATGCTGAACATGTGGGTAAACCTTATTACCAACGTTTAGTGGATTTTATGGCTTCTGATAGAATTGTCGCTTTAGTAGTTGAAGGTGAAAACGCTATTGAAAGAGTTCGTGAACTCCATGGTAAAACAGACCCTAATTTAGCACAACCTGGCACAATCCGCAGTGATTTTGCACTTTCCAAAACTGTAAATACTGTTCATGCTTCCGATAGCCCTGCTAATGCAGAACGTGAAGTTCATGTATTTTTCAGTGAAACAGAAATCTATATACCTAACCATGATATCGACTTTAGCGTATATAATGGTGATTGATAAAAGGAGAAAATATGTCTATTTGTACAAAAACAGGGGATAAAGGCACTACATCTTTATTTACTGGAGAACGCGTTGCTAAAAATTCTTTACGTGTACAAGCTTATGGTACTGTTGATGAAGTCAGTTCTACTCTCGGTCTTGCTAGAGCTTTTGCTCAAAAAGAAGAAGTTAAACAACTTTTATTAGAACTTGAGCAAACTAATCTAAAATTAATGGCTGATTTAGCTAGTATCACAGATAAATATTATATAAATAATGAAATCATTTCTAATATAGATCAAAAAATCGTTGAGTTTGAAGCTAAATTACCAGCATTGACTGCTTTTATTATGCCTGGTAATACTCAATCTGGAGCATTTTTAGATTTAGCACGTACTACTACGCGTAGAGCTGAACGTGAAGTTTTAACTTTAGCTGAAAAAGAAGCTATTAATGAAAATGTAAAAATTTATTTAAATCGTTTATCTGACCTTTGCTTCCTCCTCATGCGTGTCGAAGAAGAATTATAAACAAAAAATCCTATTGCCTAAAATTTTTAAGCAATAGGATTTTTATTTTTGCATTAATATGGCTTTACTTTTGAGTAAATATTGTGTACATAAACCAATAAATAAACCTGTAATCATTGCTGATAATAATAACCATGGTAAATACATCATAATTGCTAAAGTCTTTGTTATAAATATTGCTATAATTATTTGCCCTATATTATGTGCACAAGCTCCTAATATACTAACTATAAAAATGTATTTTTCTTCTATTTTATCATGCAGTACACTCATCACAACAAAACAACAAATTCCGCCAGCTAAACTATACATTATAGCCATAAGATTACCACTAAATAAACTACCTAAAATAATTCTAGCCATCAGCACCAATAGTGCCTCCTTTGCTCTATATCTATAAATTACATATAAAGTTACTATATTTGCTAAACCTAATTTAATTCCTGGAAATGGAAAAGGATTTGGTATTTGTAATTCTACAATAAATATACTTAGTGCTATCGCAGTTAATAAAGATAATTGCACTAATTTTTTTGTCTTCATCACTATCACCTAATTTATCATAGCATCAATTTCTTTATCATCATTTACATATTGAATTACTAAATGATTGGGCAAACACACTATAGGAGTAAATGCTGATTTTAAAATTCCCATATTTACACATGTTTTATCAGGACAATCAGCTTCAATTATACTTATCTGTTTATCTTTTATTTGAATTATATTTTTATGACCTTGGAATTCTACCTGTATTAATTCATCTTTACTCTTATTTAAATCCAAAGTATAAATTATATTTCCATCTTGAATTATCTCCACTGTATTTGTTTTTTCGGCAAAACTATTTCTTAAACCAATAAAAACGGCAATAAATATAATTCCCAAAATAATACATATTACTGATTTATTAATATTGTTCATAAAGTTATCACCACCATATGATAATCTTTATATTTATCTTGCAAAGTAAAACTATCAACTAAATTCTCAGTTATATATATTTTTTTATCATCTGTAATCAATATCATCTCAAATGCATCATTTTCATCTTTATTTTGCTTCCAATAATTAATAGCTTCATCTACTCCCATTACAAATAATGCTGTGGATAAAGCATCACCTAATTTTCCTTGTTTTGTCACAATCGTTACGGAATTAATATGTTTATCTGCTGGTTTACCTGTTTTTCCATCTAAAATATGCCAATATCGTTTGTTATCTTCGCCGATAAAATATCGCTCATAATTTCCTGAAGTTACAATCGCACAATCTGCTAATCTTAAGATACCTATATAATCTTGACTATTAGGTGATTTAAGTCCAATATTCCATAAATCACCATTTGGTTTTGTTCCTAATAATTGAACATTACCACCTAAATTTATTACGGCAGACGATATATTATTTGCCTTCAAAATTTTTATGATTTCATCACCTATATATCCCTTAGCTACTGCTCCTAAATCAATCTGCATACCATCTGGCAAATATATTTGATTTTCTTTTAAACTAACTTTCCTATAATCCACATAATTTAATAAATCTCTTATTTTTGTTTCATCAGGTATTTGGTATTTTCCTGTAGTAAAGCCCCATTCTCTAAGCACTGGATATATAGTCGGCTCTAAAGCTCCGTTTGTTTTTTCTGCCATCTGTAAGGCAAATAAAACTACATTTTTAGTATCTTCACTTAATTTTATATCTCGTTCTTGATGATGATTTACTTTATAAATTTCACTATTTTCATCAGTAACCGATAATAATTTTACTAATTCATCTATTCTCGTTTTTATTTTCGCATTTAAATCTAATGGATATAGTGAAGGTTTTTCATATATTACCCATGAAATTTGCGTATCCATTGCTAAAATAGTATCTTTTTCCACTATTGTTTTATTTTCTACAAATATTTTATACGTAGCAAAAATAAGAAAGGACAATATAATCACTATGAAAATATATAATTTTTTCTTCATCATTATCTGTCCTTTCTTATAAATGTATATTTAAATCAAATATTATAACCTAAATCATTTAACCATTCATCAATTTCATTTTGACTAAACTCTACATCTTCAGCTCTAATTGTTATACCTTCAATTACATTTGCATTTGGCTCTAATTTTTTAATTGTATTTATAGTGTCAGAAAAAGCGCTACCGCCAGAAGTATTAAACGGAATAATTGTCTTATTACTCAAATCATATTCATCAAAAAAACTATACATTGCCATTGGCATATCATACCACCAATTTGGATAACCCACGAAAATAGTATCATAATCATCTAAATTTGTTATATGATTTGCAAGTTCAGGACGAATATTATTTTCATGCTCCTGTTTTCCTTGATTAACAGTCTCATTATATGTTGATGGATACTTATTTACTGTCTGAACAGAAAACATATCCCCTTTTGTTTTCTCTTGAATAATATGTGCTACTATACCTGTATTACCAGTATTTTCATCATTCCATTTTTGTATACTAGCGCTAGCTGAAGCATCTACATCTTGTGGCAATTCACTATTTTCACCATAAGAAAAATAAACTATTAATGATTTTTTCATATTTGCATTGCCCTCTGTTTGTACTTCTTCCATATTTGTTGAAATAACAGGCTGATTATCTTGTGTATCTTTAACTTCTTCATTTGCACAACCTACAGCTACTAAAGATATCAATGCCATTGAAGTTAATATCATTGTTTTTTTCATAATTATTTTCCTTTCTTCTATCCCTATAAAAATCAAGAATATTCAAATATTTTTATTTAAAATATTAAAGCATTTGTCTTAGGTACTAAAATATTATCATAATTATTAATTTGATAATTTGCTTTTTCTATCATAGATTGTAAATTCGACATTTTTTCTAATAATATTTGCTTAGATTTTATTAATAAATTTTTGCGTTCTTGATATGTATTATTGCCACATTTTGCCAAATTTATATACTCTATAATATCGTTTAAAGACATTCCACTATTTTTTAATGTTTGAATAAATTTTATCCAATTAATAAAATTCTCATCATAATTACGTTTGCCACTATTATCTCTTGGTACATTAGGTAATAATCCTATTTTTTCATAATATCTTAAAGTATCTGCTGATAGACCTATTTCTTGTGATATTTCTCCAATTGTCATTTTTACTTCCTCCTTATCTCTTTCATTTGCATTTATCCTTTTTTAATAAATAAATTACATAGTCTACACAATCCAACTTCTTTTGCATCTCATGAATAGCTTCCAATAAAATAAATCTTTGCTTCTTCAAAAATTTTATATGTTCACTTTTTTTATTTTTAACTATACCTCCTAGACATTTATTAAATTGACCTACATCTAATTTATTTAATGAATTCATACTTTTTGTAGAAAAATTTTTATGATTTTTTACTATTACCATATATATCACCTAAAAAAATAATGTGAATGTAAATCAAATATTTTTTATATCAACTTACATTCACATTATAAAATAAAAATCAAATATATGTCTAATACCTATTTTTTAATATCATTTCATGCTTAAAAAGCATTGTATATACTCTATAAATTTCGTTGTAGCCAAATTAAATGGCTGATGTCTTTTCCAAACTAAAACACTATTAGCTATCAAAGCTGGATATAGTGGTATGCATTTTATTCTATTTTCATCTAAAAATGGCAATGAGCCTTTAATAATTAAAGCATTTCCCAATCCTTTTTCTACCATAATACTTGCATTTGTACTCATATTACTTGTAAATGAAATATTCAGTTTATCATAATACTTACCAAACCAATGTGCTAATTCATTTTTGGCTTTTGGTCTACGTGCTAATATTATTTGTCTTTTGCTCAACTGTTCTGCAGTAACAAATTCTTGCTTAGCTAATTCATCATCAGCTCTCATTACAGCACCCCACACTTCTTTTGTCTGCAATCGAATATATTCATACTTTTCTATATTCACAGGCTCTAATAATAAACCAATATCTATTAATCCTTTATCAATTTTTTCTTTGATCTCATCTGCATTTGCTGTATATAAATCATAAACAATAAGTGGGTGCTTCTTTTTAAAACCAGCTAATATATCTGCTAGTGTTGATACAGAACTTAATTCTCCACATCCCAAAGAAATCACACCATCTAACATTTCATCTTGTTCATTTAATTCTTGTTCTGTTTTGTCCACTAAAGAAATTATTTCTTCTGCCCTACGTCTTAATAACATTCCTTCATTTGTTAAACTTATCTTTCTAGTTCCACGATTAAATAATTTTACTCCAATATCTTCTTCTAATTGAGCTAATTGTCGACTCAATGTTGGCTGGGTAATATGTAATACATTCGCTGCTTTTGTTATATTTTCTTCCCTTACAACAGTTAAAAAATATTTTAATACTCTAAATTCCATAAAATTCACCTCACAATATAATTATATAAAAAAATGCACTAGAAAAAATTCTAATGCATTTTTTATTTAAAAAGTTTTGTTAAAATTCCATTTTCCATATCATTTATATTATATATATTATCCAATATATTGAAAGTTTCTTGTAAATTCTTTTTCGTTGTTTGCCAACCTTTACCATCAGTAATCCAAACAAAATCTATATTATCTAAGTCTTTAAATTCTAATGCTAATTCTTTATAACTTCTTGCCGTTTCATTTAATTTAGAACCTTGTGTTGTATAAAAATTTGTCTCAATTAAATAATATTTTTGCTCTGTTTTAACAACAAAATCAAATTTTTTCTCTGATTTTTCTTTTTTACTACTTTTAAATATTTCATCAATCTTTAAATTAGACAAATCTATATTAAAATCTTCTTTCAAGCGATTTTTACTTACCTGCGTAAACGGAATTGCAGGTATAATAACAGTTTCTTAATTCAAAAACAACCTTTGTTACTGTTAATCTGAAACTCGCTTACGAACAACAAGCCTATTAATCGTATTCAAAAACAACCTTTGTTACTGTTAATCTATAATTTTAGGAGGGATTAAATATGAAATGGTAATTCAAAAACAACCTTTGTTACTGTTAATCAATAGCCCAAAGGCTTGGATAGGCGGGGGCTCTAAATTCAAAAACAACCTTTGTTACTGTTAATCTCTGCCCTGTTTGCATAGCCTTCTTTGTATATTTCACATTCAAAAACAACCTTTGTTACTGTTAATCTCTGCCCTGTTTGCATAGCCTTCTTTGTATATTTCACATTCAAAAACAACCTTTGTTACTGTTAATCAGAACAGCAAGAATTACAGCAAAAGAAAAATAGCAAATTCAAAAACAACCTTTGTTACTGTTAATCTGTAATAGCAGGCGGAGTGGCTGGCTCTATGCCAAATTCAAAAACAACCTTTGTTACTGTTAATCCCAAGAACACCATAAGCGGCGAGGTTACCTTGTGGGCTATTCAAAAACAACCTTTGTTACTGTTAATCAGACTTTTTAATACCAACTCTAGAACCTGCTAAGCAATTCAAAAACAACCTTTGTTACTGTTAATCATAAAGAAATTTATGCACAAGGCACCTCCAAAGACGAATTCAAAAACAACCTTTGTTACTGTTAATCGCATAAGAAGTAACTTGTTTATTAATTTCTAAGGTTATTCAAAAACAACCTTTGTTACTGTTAATCTATTATTTGCGTTATTACACATAATACTAGGTATTAATTCAAAAACAACCTTTGTTACTGTTAATCTATTATTTGCGTTATTACACATAATACTAGGTATTAATTCAAAAACAACCTTTGTTACTGTTAATCTGCCAGAACCAACACAGCAAGAAAAACAAATTGCATTCAAAAACAACCTTTGTTACTGTTAATCTGTATCGGTAGCAAGTCAGTTGTCATCGTGATTAATTCAAAAACAACCTTTGTTACTGTTAATCAACTTTATCTAATACATTCAACGTTTTCACCTACCTATTCAAAAACAACCTTTGTTACTGTTAATCCCTCGTTTTTAAAGGCTTTATATTTTATAATATAGCTCAAAAACATTGATATTTCAACATTCTAAGTAAAAATTACCAGGCATAATGCATTTATTTCTTTAATGAAAGAAATTTGCTATAACTCTTGTATTTATAAGGGTTTATAAACATATACTTATTTTTATGCCTGGTAAAATTTAGTTTATAAAATCAAACTTTCTCCATTTTCTATATCTTTTTTACCTAAAATATCTTCACCAAATACATTATCATTCATTAATTTTATAATACAAACAAAATCTTCTTCATCTACTATAATTTTTTGTAATTCTAACTTTAATTTCATTAATTTTGATGGTGTTATTTCTCCTCTAAATACTGAGTTTTGAAAATGTGATAAATATTTTTTACATATCTTAAATACTTTCTGTACTCTCTTTTCATTTACATCATAAAATAAAAAAGCATAATTATAATTTATTTTTTTACTCATTCATCAATACCCTGCTTTCAATGAATATGGTATAAATTCTTTATCTTCCATAATAAATTTTATTAACTTATAACAATCTATCTTTATCATTGAATGATATGATGTCTTTTTCTTTAATTTGGGATGTTGCACTACCATTTCCATACGATTTTGAAAAACTTTTAAAAATATGTTTCTACCTTCTTCATTTAATATGCAATAATTTACTTTTCTCTCAAAATGATTTTCTACTTTTATTTTTCTATTATTCACTAAATCAAAAATAGTTTTAAATACAATAGCAGGTTTAAAAACTTCACTTATATCTAAACTTAAAGAAAATCTTCCTTCTGAAGGCTCATGCAAAAAACTTATTCGTTGATCTAAATGTGTTCTGTAAATAGCTGATATTGTCTTTGTATATAATAAAGTATTGCCAAAAGATATCAATGCATTTATAGGATTATCTGGTGGTCTTTTTACTCGTTTGTTCATAACAAAATCTTCAGGTAAAAAATATTTAAATGTGCTATAAAATCTAAGCCATAAATCGCCTTCAAAAGCCATTAACTCTGGTATAGATTTCACTTCATTTACAGCTGAATAAAATTGTGTTTTTATCCAATCTAATACTTCTTTTACCTCTTTTTTATCATGCTTATAATAGTGATACAGCACTTCATAAATATTAATACCAATTCCTTTTACAATCGCTCTTGCTACAGTCAAACGCTCTGTATTAAATTTCTCAACCTGCTTCACTAACAATTTTCCGCTCATATATTTTTTTCTTGGATAAAAAGTCCCACTATAATTGCCATAATAATTAAAGAAATGAACTATTATATTTTTCTGTGCGAAAAAATCCAATAATTTACTATTGATACTCACTTCATTAAAACAGTATATTTCTTTAACATTCTCTACAGGAATATATATATGTTTTTTCTCATTTTTAAAACATAAAGAATTATCTTTCCGACTCAATTCACCTATAGATGCAATACACTTTGTACTACCCATAATATCACGTCTTTCTCCGAACAAAAATCTTAAATATAACAATACTCATAATAAGCACATTTTTTACAACTGCTTTTACCTAAAACTGGTGGTACTTCATCACATTTTAGTAATTCATCAATGGCTTTTACATATTTTTTTAACATAATTTCTATCTCTGGAGTTAATTCTAAAATCATCGTCTTCTTAATAGTCTTTTTCTTTTCAATGAACTCTAATTTTCCTTTCCGCACAACTCCTTTATCCTTTAATATCTTCAAATACAATAATAATTGCCATTTACAAGCTTCAATATCTGCATCAGATTTTTTAATTTCTGTCAAATATTCCTTAGTTAATTTATCTAATTTAATATTATCTAAGGCTATTTCTGTATTTTCATTATCCGCTCGTTCTTCATGAAGAATTTTACCTATATTTACAGTTTCACTATTATCTTCTAAATTTATCCGATTTCCAAATAAATAACATTGTCTAGGACAATGAATATAATAATTTATCAAAGTTCCGTTCACATTCATCTTTGATACCTTCTTTATTTCAAATAAAATCTATACCTCCAACACCTTGTAACATCTCTCTATTAAATTTATCTTTTGTAAAATATTTATCACCATCTTCTATATAAATTATGTTGCCCATTTTATCATTATATTCTTTTAGTTCTAAGTTTGATTTATTAACTTGATATATAAAATAATTCATTTTACTTGTTATTATAGACATATTTACTTTCCACTCTGCATAATCCATAGAAGATTTCATTTTCCATAAATTTACATATTGCTTCCAAATCTCTTTACCATCTATCAAATCACCATTAATATCTACAATTTTTCTAGCTAAATAAACCTGTACTATATTTTTATCTTCATCAATTAATTTCATATGTTTATCTATATATTCATAGTTTAAATCAGCTATAGATCCTAAAAAATCTTTAATATAGGCTTTATTATTATTTTTAGTTACATCTAAAATTTTATTATAATAATCACCAAAATTTTTATTAATAAGAATTTCTCTCATCTTTTCTTTTTCTAACGTAAATTCACTATCTACTCTAATATCATTTTTATAGATATCTTTAGCATCATCAATTTGGAAAAAATATGTTATTCCCTTCCTTTTGCATGAACGATTTATTCTACCTATAAATTGTTCTTCACTATCTAATTTAGATATATTTTTATAACCAATATCCATATCTATATCTACACCAGCTTCAATAACTTGTGTTGCTACTAAAACTATAGTATCTTCTGTTTGCTTTATTTTATCCAAAATTCTTTTACGTTCAGCTAAACTATCATCTCCAGATAAATACTCAATTTTTATATTTTTTTCTCTAAAGTATTCATCTTCTACTAGATATAACCAAAAGTCATTAGCTGTTCGTTTTTTTATAAATTCAATTAAAATCTTTTTATCTGTATCTAAATGTTGTTTTAAATGCTCTTTTAATTGATTAAATTTATCATCAACTTTAGTATCTAATAAATCATAATTCAACTGAACACGATTTTTGAAACAATCTGTTTTAAAAAATTTATTAGAATTCTTTAGTAAAAATATTGCCTCTGATTGACCTTGAGATAATCTATCTAAATTAGGCAATGTAGCTGACATAATAATAATTTTCATATTAAATAAATTAGCTAATGATTTTAAAAAGTATATTATTTCTGTCCATATACTATTTTTATAACTTTGAATTTCATCTAATACTATTACACTATTTATTAACTGATAAAAACCGAATAAGTTTTGTTGACTTTCTCCAAATATAGTATTAAATAAACTAACATGTGTTGATAAAATCATAGGATAATTCAAAAATTGCCTGTCTAACAAAGATTGCCTATAAACATTTTTTTCGTTATTCTCATCAGGTTCATCATTTTCAGATATTATATTTCCTTTACAATCTACATGTTTTAATTTTATTGGTGTTAATGAATTTATTACAGCAATTTTTGAAATAATATTCTCTTTCTTTCCAAAAATATATTCTAACGTATCTAAATTTTGTTCTACTAAGGTATTAAAAGGATAAATCCAAAAAATCTTACATAAATCTTTATTCCAAGACATCAATTTAAAACTTAAATTCATTGCTGTATTACTTTTACCACTACCTGTTGGAGCCTCTAAATAAAACATATTTTCTTGATAATTATTTTTTATTTGTTCTTCAGCTTCACAAAAAATTTCACTACGTAATATATTTATATTTGTAGCTTTATTTAAATTCTCCATAGACATAGGATAACTTTCATTTTGATATTTACGAATATTTTTCATTAAATCTGTATTTTCATAAACATTTATCCAATCTTGAATATTATTTAAATCATCAACTTCATTAAAAGAGCCACCATTCATAAATTCCGAAGTCGCATAATAATCACTTGCTACTAATAAAGAATATAACCATCTTATATAGATACAAATATATATCCCTTGTTTTTCACTACGCCTCTTATCATTTTTATTAATAAACTTTTTATCTTCAAATGATGCAATCAGATTATCTGTACTACCTTTCTTTAAAGATAAATCTTTCATATATATTTTACTTTTAGTTATAGCCTCTATTAATTTACTAATAGGTAACTCTTTAATTGCTTGTTCAGTATCAGGATTTGCCTTAAAATTAATCTTTCCAACAAATTTACCAATTTTATCTATATCACTATGATGTCTTTCTATAATATAAGCATGATACAATATAAATTCCTTAAGTAAATCTTTTATTTTTCTTCCTTTTACTTTATTTACTATTTTATTTCTAAAATAAGATAAATATATTATCGCTGAAATAAAAGAATGTTTTGTTTCTATAAAATTTTCATCTCTAATAATTTCTTTATTACTCATTTTTTCAATTGCCAAAATTTATCAAAATATTTTTCTGTTCTTTTTGTATGTTCTAACAAAGTTTCATATATTTGTTCTCCCTTTTCATCTTTTTCATTTTTAGGTTTTTTATGTGCTTTATACTTATCTACATCATCTATTAACTCATTTAGAATTTTATAGTCCATCTAAATCACCTTCTAACTAACAAAATTTACAACACTTGTTTCTATTAATCAATTAAATATACTTAAATTAATAAAATATAATATATTTATCTTCTATTTCTTTTTTATTTTTGTCTTGTATATAATATACCCTTCTATCTTCCTCCAACTCTACTAAATTTCCAGTATAAATAAATCTTTCAAGTTCATAATTATTTGTTATCTTACTTATTTTATATGGCAAAGCTTCTTCATATTTAAAATTTCCCTTAGATGTAGGCTTTCCTTGAGATTTCCAGTCATTTAATTCCTCTTCTTCTAAATTTAATATATCTACATCACTATTAAAGACAAAACTATCTATTCTATACATTTCATCTTCTATAGTTTTTGCTTCTTCTACACCTAAATACTCAATATCTGCAAAATGATCATTTGTTCCTAAATATGGATAAAATTCACATTTATGATTTTGTATAGCCTCTTTGATTTTTTTAGCTTCCTCACAATCTAACAAAATGCAAATTTCCCACTTAGGGTTTTCAAGCCATTGTTCTTTTACTATCAAGTTTCCACCCTGTTCTTTAGAAGCATAACCAACAGAATTATTAAATATCTGTATTTTTTTAGAGATAATACCTTTATTATTCAAAGGCAAAATAGCAATCTTCAAATCTTTTAGTTTCTCATAGAATTCAGGATACGATGACTCTAATTTCCCTTTTTTCTTTTTATTAGACAAAATATCTTGCATTTGGCTATAACCTTTATATCCTAAGATAGCTCCTAAAATTCCTAATAAAGCCACTCTATGAATATTGCCATACGTAAAATAACAATACGTATTCACTTCAGGCTTTTTAAAAAAAGCACTCTTTCCACTGAGTTTAAATTTTAAAATTTCCATTTATTGCACCTCTTTAGAGGTTATGATATTAAAGTATTTAGCAAATTTCATATCTTTATTTGCTAATTTTGTAGTATATGGATTGTAATAAATTTCTACAGATTTAATCTGCTGACTCATATCATTTAATATATCCACCAAATTTTTTAAATCTATAACATTAATATTTTTATCTTTAAGGTCTTTATCTTCAATGTCTTTATTTTCTTCATCCTTTGAGAAAGTTACATATTCAGATAAATTAGGTAAATAAGTATCACTTTGCGTTTCTACAAAAACAGCAAATTCATTTTCGCAGCCCACTTTAGAATTTGTTGCAAATGCTGTGGCAGATACTAATGCTGTACGCTTAAAATTTTGATAATCTTCTTCTGTATAACCTTCTGTAACACCTAAATCTACTAATTCTTTATAAGCAAGTGGATTAATTACAAATGGATAAAAATAATGTGCTTCATTGCTTGTTATTTTTGTACCCAATGTAGAATTTTGAGCATCTTTTACTTCAATATCATCTTCTGATAAATTATTCGCCTTAGCTTTAGCTTTTGCTTTTACTTCATTTTTCTCTTTTGCTTTTGCATCTTTAAATGGAGATAAAATATCTTGTTCTTCTGCATTAGTATCAATATATTTATTAAAGCCTTGACCAATTTGTACTGCACCAGTAATAGCAATATTACAACCAGCTTCCGCAAAAGTTGCACCAAAATTTTTTACATCTACTGCTGTCATTAAATTAGTCAAAACCTTCTTTACATCTTTTAAATCATCTTCACCAAATAATAATTCATAACGTTCTTTTAAAGTTCTAGGTGTTAAACTAATAGAACCATCTTTTCCTTTTTCTCCAAATGCTAATGATTTAATATATAAAACATTTTGTTCTTCATTATCCCACATCTTTTTCATTGGATATTTTAATGCCTTATCACTGCCAAATACATTACCATCACTTGTTGATTTTGGATAACCTGAAAAATCTGCATTCCAATTTCCCATAATCGAAGAAATACCTAATATACCATATACTCGTTTATTCATAGTTTTATTTTCCATTTTTATATCCTCCTAAAATTATATTAGTTCTCATTTTAAACAGTTTTTGCATTACTTTTTAATAATATATTTTCATCTAAATAGCCAAATAAAATCATTTCTTGATTTACTTTATTTTGAGGCTTATAGCCTAAAATCATTGCATATAGCTTTTTCATATTATAATTATGAATAGATATATCGTAATTATATTTTTTATATAACTGAAACAATCTCATTTTTATAATATTATCACGCTTAGCATTAAGTACTGGATTTATCATAGATTGCATCCTCTTACCAGCTCTGCTTTTAAAAATAAAATATGATAATAATTGCCCTACTGCATAGTAATATTCTTTATCATCACTAGGCATCACTACCTCTTCCTTAGACATAACTTTGTCTTTTACGCTTGTTCTAATTTTTGTTGCTATATCAGCCATTGTTTCTCCTCCTTGTTCTTTTTTCATTTTAAGAAAATAATCCTTTAATGACCAATGCAAATTCAATTGTGATTTAGGTCTTAAGTTATATTTATCTTCATTTCGTATTGAATTTTTTATTAAATCTAAAGCAAATTTTTCTTCTGCTTTACTAAAATTATTATCAATTCCTTTATAAACCCAATCAAAAATTATATTACGATATATAATAATATTTTGTCTTAACACACTATCTTTTATACTCATATCATTTGCATCTATAAAATAATTTGTTCTCAAAAATTTTGAAAAAAATATTTCATTAATTAATGTACCAATACTTGTTCGTTTATCATAAACGCCATACTTCTTAGCAAATTCAGGTAATTTATCTTCTTTAATATCAATACTTATAAACTTCACATATTCAAAATTTGTTTTTAATCTATTTTGATAATCCACTATATTATCTTGAATCTGAATTTCTAATTCTTTGCCCTTTTGAATACGTAAATAATATCCTGAAGCCATTTCATCAAAATCATCACGTTCGTCTTGATCACTATATGCTTTAATTCTATAATTTTTCGTATCTATATAAATATTATTTTTACCATTAGCAGCAAAATTCATTAAATACTCAAAAAATTGTTTTTGCAAAATAGCTTTATTTATATCTACTAAATAAGCAGCAGGAGTTTTTCTTGTCTTTATAGCTAAAAATGGTTTCTTAGCATTCATTCCCATATTATTATCTGGAATGCCTTGTATTTTCCCATTAATTTCTACATTATAATCATTACTATTGTAGATGCTAGGGAAAATATATCGATTATCTTCTTGAATAAATAATTCTTTATTCTTCTTATTATCTTCTTCATCTGCTTCAAAAATTTCAAAGAAAATTTTAAGATAATCTTTCTTTTTTAAATCGATATCTATCAATTTATCAATAGAAAAAATATGCTGTTTTATCCAACTTCTACATTTTTCCAATATTTCTATATTTACAGGAGCATATTCTTCTTCAAATTTTTGATAAATCTTACTTGCTTCTTTAGATTTCTTATATTTTGCCTCTAAAGGATTTTTTAAAGTATCATAATAATTATCAATAATAGTTTCTGTTAATTTAGACGTAATACTTTCTTTTTTCACTGCAAAAGCTAAATAGTTATTAGAATGAATTACTTTTTTGCTATCCATAGGTTTGTTCATAGAAATCAATTTACTATGATAATCATAAAAACATATCTCTTTAAAATAACTACCTTTTTCTACAGCCTCACTTGTTCCTCTCTTTTTTTTATCAAGTTTTATATCTTGATAATTTTTTATCTTACCTTCAGCATCTACAATTATATAAGAACCATCTGCTGGTATATATTCGTCCAAGATAAGATTATTATCATAGTCTAATTCTCTTTTAAATACTTCTAAACATTCTTCAAACATAAAATTCCTCCTTTCTTTTAAATAAAGTTATAACCAACGATAATTCAAAAATCCACAGCCACGAGCGTTCATTTCCCCCAGACCAACACCTAAAGCGAAATACCACAAATCCTGAGCACGCTTATTATCAGCCACTTGTATTTGAACTTTATCGCCCAATAATTTTATACTTTTATATTCCATAGCAATTGGCTTTTTATTTTTAAGTTCTATCACAGTGTATAAGTCAAAATCTTCATTAATTTTTTCTTGATGATAATCATTCCATTTTTTTATTAAATTAACTTTTAATCTTTGCTCAAATTCTGCAAAACTTATAGCTTCTTTCCAATAACCTTTTTCTGTTTTTATGATCATAGGCGTAAGCGTATATACTCTTTCTAATATTTTCTTTGGCAGCACTCTTATTTCCGCTACTAATCCTTTAATTTCTTTAGTATGATTATCAACACATACTAGCTTAAAATACTTTGCTAATTCTAAATCTACAGTACGTATAGTCAAAGTATATATCTTTCCTTTTTTATAAACCCGATCTTTTTCTATTGGATATAACTGATCATAGCAATAATTTTTGTAACTATTCTGTTCATGAAAATTTAACCACTTCTCATCAGTTTTAAAACCCGAATCAATAAAAGCTGTTATCTTTTCTTGAATTTTATTTGCAGCTATATCCTCTAAAAGAAATAATTTTAAGCGAATCTGATAAATTTTCATTAAATTTCTCCTTTCATTTTGATTATATAAATATTTCAATAATATATTAATCAGTATATAGAAAATAATATATATTATTTTCTATATACTTTCACCAACATTAAAAATTAAAATTAATATTAATATTAATTTTAATTTTTATATCTTTAATAAACAGGTAAAATAAAAGTAACATATTAATGAAATACCTTCTTTTTATGTTTATAATACTCTTATATTTTATTCTTGTCAACTCTATAGTTATATAAAAAATTGTAATGTATATTTTTTTCAGATATAATAAATTCATAAATAATAACATATATTGTATTTGAATACTCTTTAGTTTGAGTATTTCTATTTAACCGTAACATTTGATGTTCTAATCTATATATCCTGCAAAAAAATTAAAACTTAGCATGATATAACAAAAAAAGCTGTAATAACTAAAATTACTTAGTTATTACAGCTTTTTTGTTTTAGTAAATATTATTATTTTAATTTAAGATAATAAATCAATATCAGTATTTACTTTTTCTGGAATTTTATTAAACAAATATTTTCCATTTCTAATAGAAGCTAATACACCTGCACGTTCACAAACTGCTTCAAATTCACTTTTAGCATTAATAACAATAAAATTAGCATCTTTTCCAACTTCAATTCCATAAACATTATCTAGATTCATGGTTTTAGCTCCATTTATTGTTATTAAATCCAAAGCATTATCAATTTCATCAAAAGACATCATCTGGCAAATATGAATTCCATGGTCTAAAATATTCATCATATTTCCATTTCCTAAAGGATACCATGGGTCTGATATAGAGTCTTGAGCAAAGCAAACATTTATATGATTATCATTTAATTCTTTTACTCTTGTTAGTCCTCTACGTTTTGGATATGTATCCTGACGACCTTGAAGATAAATATTTTCTGTTGGACATGATATAAAATTCATTTTTGTTTTACATAATAAATTCATTAATCTAAAAACATAAGCATTATTAGCCGAACCTAATGAACAAGTATGACTAGCTGTAGTCTTTTTATCTATCCCTTCCATATATGTAAGAGCTGCTAATAATTCTACATAACGAGATTAATCATCATCTGTTTCATCACAATGAACATCTATTAAGCGATCATATTTTAAAGCCAATTCAACTGCTTTATGAATAGATTTTTCACCAAATTCCTTAGCGTATTCAAAATGAGGTATTGCACCTACACAATCTGCTCCCATTTTTAAACCTTCTTCGACTAATTCTACGCCATTTTTATATGCATACATTCCTTCTTGCGGAAAAGATACTATCTGAATTGTCACTATATCTTTTAATTCTTCTTTTAACTCTAAAATAGCTTCTAATGCCTCAAAATTTTTATTAGTTACATCTACATGTGTTCTAATATATTGAACTCCTGCTAATACTTCTTTTTTTATTGCTTTTTTAGCTCTATATTTTATATCTTCTTTTGTAAATTTAGATTTTGTTTCACTCCAACGTTGTATACCTTCAAATAATGTTCCTGTTTTATTAGTTGCTCCTTCTAATTTTGCAGTGAACACATAATCTAAATGTATATGCGGGTCTACATACGGAGATACTACTAGATTTCCCTTTAAATCAATAATATTATAATCATCTTGTGGTTCTATTTTACCAATTCTTTCAAATTTGCCATCATTAGCTAATATAGATTGTAATTCTTTATTTCCTTTTAAACGAACATTTATAAATAAATTTTTCATAATGTATATCTCCTATATGTTATACCCTAATAATATAAAATTATTATAAATTAAATTCCTTTTTACAAATATTTACTAATTCAGGAAGTACTTTATCCACTATTATTTTTCCTTTTTCAGCACTAGAATAAGCACAACTTGCTAATGCTCCTGATTCTGGTACATCATCTTTTTTCAATGGATATCTAAAATAAGGCAATGCATTTGTTGATACTACATCCACTGTTCTATCCATTTTGCAAAGCTCTGGTGCAAAATATAACATCAAAGATGTTTCTGTTACAGCTGCATGTTCTAAAGCCCAACCTGGGAAAGGCACTTTATCGAATATCAAATCTATCACATCTTCAGGCATTGGGTCCCACCAATTAGATTCAACAATTGTTGCTGCTCCATTTGTTTCTCTATTGACTAAATCCATTGCTTCAACTACAAATGCTTCATTTTCAAAATGTGCATTCATAATGAATATTTTTGTAAATCCATCTCTTATTAATTCCATCAATATATCATGAACTAAATAAATTAAAGTATTTCCATTTAAATCTATTGTTCCTGGAAATAATGGACCGCCACCACTTAAAGGTTTTGATTTATAACCATAAACAATTGTCGGCATTACTACTCCATCTATTTCTTCAGCTAAATGTAGAGAAAATTGTTCTGCTATTTTAGCATCTGTACATAAAGGAAGATGTATGGCATGTTGCTCTGTTGAACCGATTGGCAAAATAACTACTTTATCTTTTTTATCATTGAATTCTGGCCAAGTTAAATCGTGCATATAATACGACATATAAATTCCTCTTTCCTTTAATAATCTAACAAATTATTATTTAGCTTCCGCTACATTACTGATTAAAGCTCTATTCTTTTTATTAATAAATACAGAAATTACTACCATACATATAGCGGCTACAACAATAGCCATCAAACCTGCAAACCAAAAATTAAAACCAACTACATAATTGAAAATAATATAAGCAATTGGACCAACAATAGAGGAAACAATAGCTCCTTCTTTTGTAGATTTTTTAGAAACAATTGCTGCAAATAATGGAATACCAATACAAGAACCTATTCCACTCAATCCCAAATATAATACAACAGATAAAAATTCTGGTGGATCAACATAATTAAATGCAAAACAGATAAATGCGACTACTACAATCGCAATTCTAGTAACTAAAACTTCTTTTTCTGGTGAAGCATTTTTGTTTATAGTTTTAGAATAAAAATCTCTACCTACTGCCTGACCAATTACCAATAAAACAGAAGTTGCTGTAGACATCATAGCTGCAAAAATACCAATCATCATAAAAGCTGCAACTGCTGTAGGCAAAAGATTTATTGCCATTGTTACGGTTAAATAATCGGCTTTAACATCTGGGAATAATACTCTACCTGTTAAACCTGCAATATAAAAACTATTGTAAACAACACTTAAAATTAAAGCTGTGATTAAGAATGTTCCAATTGTTTTTCTTTTTACATTTGGTATAGCTAAAAAACGAGAACATAAATATGGCTGACTTATAAAAATAACACACCAAAAAACAAAATTTCCTAAAACTCCAGATAATGACATTTGAGCATCAGGTGCTTCATCTTGAACGACCTTCAACATATTAGGATCAATCTGTGATAATTTTTCTTCTAAACCACTAAAACCACCAACAGCATTTAACGAAACAACCAATAAAACTATACTAATAACTAACATTGGTAAACCTTGTACAAAATCAGTCCATGCTACAGATCTTAAACCACCAACAATAACATAAAAAATAATTACAACTGTTATAATAGCTAATCCCATATTAAAAGAAATACCAGTAAAAGATTCTAATAAAACAGCTGCTCCTTTAAATTGAGCTACTAACGGAAAAATATAAAAAACAGATATTACACCTGCAATTATTAAACGCAATGCTGTACTATTATATCTTTGTCCTAAATATTCAGGAATAGTCAATGAACCAAGTTTTTCTGCTTGCTGTCTCATTTTTGGCATAAGCAATACAGCTGGAATGATTAAACCTGGCACAATAGCAATAACTACCCAATAATATGGCCAGCCTACTGTAGACATAATCCCTGGATCTCCCATGAAACAAGCTGCACTAATTGAAGATGTTACATAAGAAAAGGCTAATACTACTGTAGGAGTGCTGTGTCCACCTAGATAATATTCAACATCAGCAGATACACCAGATGCTTTTTGTTTACTAGAAAAATATGCTACTATTCCTACAAAAACTAAAAACCCAAAAAAGAATATTATTGATAATTCCTGTAAAGTCATTATAGCCTCTCCTTTTTATAAAAAATAAAAAAAGTTTATAGAAAATAAAATTTGATATTCCAATCCTATTTTATCTTCTATAAACTTCATTGTTTATTATTAAATCTATACTATTCAATTTTATACCCCAAAAGCTTGTGTTTCTTTGACTTTTATTTGTTTTGTTTCATTTATTATTTGAACATCAACCTCATCTAATGGTTCTTTTTTATACATAAAATTTAAAACTACTCCTAAAGATAATATAGCTGTAGCAGCCTGACAACCTAACATAATTACCCATGTTTCCATAATAAATTCCTCCTTAAAATAAAAAAAGCTTATACAAAAATAATTGCCAAATTCTATTACAATTATTTAATGTATAAACTTCCTTGTTTATCTTTTATATTATTTTCTTGATGTTCATATCATATCTATTTATAACTTAAAAGTCAATATTATTTATTCCAATAACATAAAATTTATACTGTTTCTACAAAGATATTTCATATATTTTGTGCAAAACTTACAAAATATATTTTCGTATAATTATAAAATCATGATTATACTATATTGTATATGCTATAATTTTTCACATATATTATCCCTTATTGGAGGTATTCCTTATGTTTCAATGTAAAGATTTATTTAAATTACCATCTTTATCTAAAATGAAAATAATTGCAGGAAATAAAGGTCTACATAAAATCATTCGCTGGAGTTATAAGGCAGAGTCCATTCATCTCGCAAAATGGGTACATGGTGGAGAACTTTTGATTGTCAGTAAAATGGTTATTCATGAAAAAAATTTTAATTTGTATAACTTCTTAAAAGAAGCTATTTCTCTAAATATATCTGGTGCACTATTACTCATTGGGCCAAATTATATTGAACAAATTCCTCAATCTGTCATAAATTTAAGTAATCAGAAACATTTTCCTTTATTTCTTATACCATGGGATACTCCACTTGTTGATATTTTTGAAGAACTAGGTCATGCTATTGCTAGTATTAATTTGATTAATGACAAACACAAAGATTTATTATTCAGTATCATTTTTAACACTAATCTATCTCTTGATTATCTAAAATATCAAAGTCAAGAAGTAAATTTTTCTTTTGATGGATATTTACAATTCTTTGAAATCAATTTTCTTTTACCTCAAAGTGAAAATGCCATTATTTTAAATGATGTGGATAAAGATACTATATGTCAATTTATTCATACATTATTTGAAAATGAACATATTCCCATTTTATCCTCTAGTTATACTAAAAATATCATCGCTTTAATTAATGTTAATAATACTTCTCTTGATACATTAAATACACTTTTTCCGCAAATATTAAACTATATTAAAGAAAATCATCCCAATTATATTGTAAATATCGGCATTGGTACACGACAAAAATCACTAGAAAAATATAAACTCAGTTATGAACAAGCCTCAAAATGTATTAATCTAGCTATTAAACAAAAACAAAAAAATATGATTTATTATTATGAACAATTAGGTTTATATCAATTATTTTACGATATAAACAATAAAACTCTATTAGAGAATTTTGTGCATAATATACTATATAGTTTAATGGCTTATGATAAAAAGTATAATACTAATTTAATACAAACTTTAGAAGTATACCTAAATAAAAATTGTAATTTAAATCAAACAGCCGAAACATTATTCATTCATCGCAATACCATAAAATATAGATTACAGCGTATTGAAGAAATTACTAATACTTCTTTAGATGATGCTTTCACTCGTTTAAATTTTTTCAACGCTATCTTAATCAAGAAATTTCTCCAATAAAATGATAATCTCTCATTTTTCATTATGATATAATATCTTTACTTATAAAAAATTAAAGGAGATTTTATTTTGAATAAGGCTGAAATCTTACAATATCTTACTGATAAACAAATACCTTTTACTAAATATGAACATGAACCTATATTTTCTGTAGAAGAAGGCGATAAATCCAATCTTCCTAATCGTGAAAAGGTCATTCGCAATCTATTTTTATGTGATGCTAAAAAGAAAAACTTCTATCTTGTTTCTTTATTTGTGCATAAAAATATCAACCTCAAAGAATTAAGTGAAAAAATTCCTAGCAAACGTCTTAGTTTTGCAAAACAAGAAGCTATGGAACAAATGCTAGAAGTAAAACCTGGTAGCGTTACACCACTTGCCATATTAAATAACAAAGATAAAAATATCTTAATGATATTTGATAGTGAATTACAAAATCAAACAATAGGTATGCACCCTATGGAAAATACCGCCACTGTATTTTTAAAATTTGAAGACTTATATAATCTATTACTACCTCATGGCAATGAAATTCGCATTATTGATTTATAAGGTTTTTATAAATAATAATTGCCGATTTTCTTTTAGAGAAATAAATTCATGATATATTTCAAATTCTAACTTTTTGTGAAGTTTTATACTAGCTATATTCTTTCTAGCTACTTGAGCAGTAATTACCTTATATCCATAAAATTTAGCTATATTTTGTATTAACAGTATACTTTTAGTTGCTAATCCTTTATTCCTAAATGGTTTAAAAATTTCTACTCCTTCGCTAACTACAGTACTAGTATGTTGATATAATGATATCATACCCACTATCTGTCTATTTTCTACAATAGCAAATATCTCAAAAAATTTATTTTTATATTTCAATAAATTCCATTCTCTTATTATCTGTTTAAATTGTTCTTCTTTTAAATTAGGCATATAATATTTTGTCAATTCAAGATAATCATTTTCATTAAAATGTCGTAAATACAATTATTTACACCTCTAAATAGTTATTATATAGTAAAGAGGCAAATATCAAAAATATTTGCCTCTCTTCTAACTATACGATTTGGAATAAATAAAATTTAAGATAATAAGTTTCTGGGATACCAAATACAATTGGGTGGTCAGGAGATTGCTGACGTGCTTCAATCTGACGAAGTGTTACTTTGGCATCACTTGCTGCTTCATTTAACATTTTTAAGAATAAATCTTCTTTCATGAAATGAGAGCAAGAACAAGTTGCTAAATATCCGCCACGTGGCAACAATTTCATTGCACGTAAATTAATATCTTTATATCCACGATAAGCATTTGTTACAGTCGCATGAGATTTTGTAAATGCTGGTGGATCTAAGATGATAAAATCATAATCTTTATTTTTTTCTTCGATAAGTTTTGTTAATAAATTAAATACATCAGCTTTAATCGCTTTAGCATTATCAAGCCCATTCATCTCAATATTTTTAGTAGTCATATCTACTGCTTCTTGAGAAATATCTACAGCTGTTACAGATAATGCACCGCCACTAGCAGCATTTAAAGCAAACGCACCTGTATGAGTGAAGCAATCCAATACTTTTCTGCCTTTTGCCAAATGAGCTACGGCTCTACGATTGTATTTTTGGTCTAAGAAAAAGCCTGTTTTTTGTCCGTTTTCTACATCAACATTATATTTAATATTATTTTCAGTGATGACTAAAGTTGTATGTTCCTTACTTTCATCTAATAATGGATGTTTATAAAATCCTTTGTATTCTTCCATGCCTTCAAGTTTGCGAATTTTAACATCATTGCGTTCATAGAAGCAATTTATTTCTTCGCCATATTCACGCATGATTTCAATTACTTTGCTAAAAATAACATCTTTGCGAACTTCGATACCTAAAGATAAAACTTGTGCTACTAATACATCTTCAAAACGGTCAATTGTAAGCCCAGGGAAACTATCTGCTTCACCAAAAATCAAACGACAGCAGTTGAAGTCTTCACCCATTACTTGACGGCGATAATCAATAGCATAACGTACGCGACGTTCCCAAAATGCTTCATCAAACTTATCATTAGCATTTGTGGAAATAATTCTTATGCGAATTTTAGAATTATCATTAATAAAACCTGTACCAAGGTATTTGCCTTTATTTGTAAGTACATCAACTAAATCGCCATTTTCATAAGTGCCATCGATGTCGATTACTTCATCACCAAAAACCCATGGATGACCATGTTTTACAGAACGTTCTCCTTTTGGTGTAATTTTTATTTTTGTAAATTCTCTCATTTTCTTCGTCCTTTTCTTTAAAACTACAAATAAAATATTATGCTCTATTATATCAATTCTTATGAAAGCCTTCAAATATAATCTATAATAAATTAAAATATATTTATCACTTTAGCGAAAGGAGTTTCATTATGTATCTAAAAGAAATAGATTACTCTTTGCGAAATGAAACACTCATACATAAGTTGACAATTATTTGGCAAAAATCAGTTGAAGCTACACATTTATTTCTTTCTCCTCAAGATATAAAAGATATTTTGCCTCAAGTAGTCATAGGATTAAAACAAATTCCGATTTTACTCGTATCATTTACAGATGATGATGAGCCTATCGGTTTTGCTGGAATTGCTGACTATAAATTAGAGATGTTATTTTTAAGTCCTGATTATTTTCAACAAGGTATCGGCTATAAAATGATTTCTACTGCCATACAAAATTATCAAATTAAATATGTTGATGTAAATGAACAAAATCCTAAAGCTCTAAAATTTTATTTGCGACAAGGTTTTACTATTTTTAAACGTTCACCTGTAGATAGTGATAACCGCCCCTTCCCCATATTACATCTAAAAAAATAAATCTAAGCTATAAAGAAAATCTTTCCTAGCCCTGTATTTTCAAGGAATAATCTTCTTTATAGCTTTTTTCATTTTTCGCTTATTTATATCCCCTAGTAGAGCTTGTGGCTAAATATTTATCGTTTTATACTAATTTACATAATCATACAATGGTGAGGATAATTATGACAAAATTATTACAAGAAATACAAACTTATTGGACAAATCGCGCCGAAGGATATTCTCAAGTCAATCAAGGCGAATTACATAGTGAACAAAAATATAAATGGCAACAAACTTTATTGCAATACATTCCTTTTAAAGCTAATAAAAATATAAAAATCTTAGATATTGGCACTGGCCCAGGCTTTTTTGCTATTATTTTAGCTCAATTAGGTTTTGATATCACAGCCATTGATTACACTGAACAAATGCTTTTAGAAGCTAAACAAAATGCAGGTAAACTCAGTGAACAAATCGACTTTCAACAGATGGACGCTCAGAATTTAAACTTTCCTGATAAAAAATTTGACGTCATCGTTACACGCAATCTGACATGGAATTTAGAAAATCCGCAACAAGCTTATAGTGAATGGTATCGCGTCTTGAAAAAAGATGGCGTTTTATTAAATTTTGATGCTAATTGGTACAACCATTTATTTGATGAGCAAAAAAGGCAAGCTTATGAAGAAGATAGAAAAATAGTTGCCAAAGCTCACATAGACGACCACTATACTTGCACCGATATTGATGCCATGGAAAATATCGCCAGACAAGTTCCTTTGAGCGGTATAAATCGACCTGATTGGGATAGAGAAATTTTAACTAAAATCGGTTTTACTACGATAAATATTATTCCAGACATCTGGCAACAAGTATGGAGCGATGAAGAAAAATTAAATTATGCTTCTACACCAATGTTTTTACACCAATGTTTTTAATTAAAGCAATCAAGTAATCTAAATCAATATTAAATGGGGAATTTTTATGGAAACAAAAATCAAAGATAGAATTGTTAATTATTGGACAAAACGCAGTGAAAATTTTGCTCAATTGCGACAAGAAGAATTGCATAGTTACATGTCTGAATTATGGCTCACTGAAATCACTAAATATTTACCACAAAGACCTTGCAAAATTCTTGATGTAGGCACAGGCACTGGCTTTTTTGCCAATCTACTTGCCCAATATCATCACGAAGTAGAAGGCATTGATTTAACAGCTTCCATGATTGAGCAAGCGAAACAATCTTTAACAAAACTTCAACAGCATGATTATAAAATCAATTTTCAAGTGATGGACGCTGAAAATCTTTATTTTGCGGATAATACTTTTGATGTCGTCATCTCTAGAAATCTCACATGGACTTTGCCCAATCCACAAAAAGCTTATAGCGAATGGTATCGCGTATTAAAACCACAGGGAATTTTATTAAATTTTGATGCCGATTATGGCAATGAGCAATTTTATCAAACTAAAATAGAAAATCTACCTCTAAATCATGCTCACCGCCAAGTGAAACCAACACTTATGCAAGAATGTGATTTAATCAAAAATAGCTTAGAAATATCTTCAAAAATACGTCCTGATTGGGATTTACGCATTTTAAAACAACTTCAATTCAAAGATGTATTTGCTGATACGAATATCGGTCAACGTATTTACAAACATCAAGATAAATTCTACAATCCTGCTCCTGTATTTTTAATCTACGCACAAAAATAAATTAATTATTTACTATTACTCTATTTATATTTTATATAGGAACAATCATGAAAAAATATATACTACATCGTTTACTTTATTTAATACCCATTTTATTAGGTATTACTTTATTCACTTTTATTTTATTGCATTCAACTAATGATATTGTCGATATCATGGAACTAAATCGTGGAGTCGTTTATTCAGAAGCCACTAAAACACAAATTCGCCAAGATTTAGGCTTAGACCAGCCGATATTTATTCAATATCTAAATTGGCTATTATCCATATTATCTGGCAATATGGGAACTTCTTACCTTTCTGGAAAAGATGTTTCTTCTCTGTTTTTTGATAAATTGCCACAGACTTTATATCTGACATTTAGCTCTATCTTATTGACTCTATTGATATCTTTGCCACTTGGTATTTTATCAGCGATTAAACAAAATAAAATAATTGATTATATTATTCGCCTATTTAGCTTTATCGGCAATTCCTTACCTGGATTTGTAGTGGCTCTAATTTTAATTTATATTTTCTCCGTACAATTAAAATTAATTCCCGTCTTAATTGATAATAATTTTATCGGTCTTATTTTGCCTTCCATAGCACTTGCCCTGCCTATGAGTGCAAAATATATCCGCCAAATCCGCATTGTAGTCATTGAGCAACTTCATCAAGATTATGTACGCTGTGCTAAAGCTCGTGGTTTAAAATTATCTACAATTTTAATTCACAGTATTTTAAAAATGATTACACTTCCACTTTTAACGCTTATTTGTCTATCTATTGGTTCACTTTTAGGTGGTAGTGTCATCATTGAAACTATTTTCCGCTGGGACGGTGTCGGCAAATTGGCTATTGATGCTATCAACCTTCGCGATTATCCCATCGTTTTAGCATATGTATTTTATCTCTCTCTTATCTATATGTTTATCAATCTGATTGCAGATATCTTATATCATTATTTAGATCCTAGAATAAAACAACAATGGAAAGCTTAATATGAATACTAATTTTAAATTTTATTTATTAACTTGTGCTATTTGCATTTTACTATTCATCACTATCCTAGCACCATATATTGTACCGTTTGATCCCTATGAACAAAACTTGGCCAATACACTACAAGCACCTAATACCATACACTTACTCGGTACGGATAAATATGGTCGCGATATCTTTTCTCGCATCTTAATTGGTGCTCAAACGACTATTTTTTCTTCATTATTTCTCGTCATTATATCAAGTGTTTTCGGTTCTTTAATCGGTGTTATCTGTGGCTATTTTGTCAAAAACTTAGACAATCTTTTAATGCGAATTACAGATATTTTTCTTGCTTTTCCGGGAATTATCTTTGCTATCGCTTTAGTTGGTATTTTAGGCGGTAGTATTTTCAATGCCATACTGGCACTTTCATTGATTTCCTGGCCCAAATTTGCACTACTTGCTCGCAGTCAAACTTTAGTTTTAAAAAATTCTCTATTCATTAAAGCAAGCATTATCAATGGTTCTAGTGATTTCAAAATTATCTACAAACATATTTTACCCAATATATTCCCCATTTTACTCACTACGGCCACTTTAAATATCGGCACTATGATTATGGAAATTGCTGGTCTATCTTTTTTAGGCTTAGGTGCTATGCCTCCATCAGCAGAATGGGGTGCCATGATGAGCAGTGGTCGTATTTTTTTACAAATTGCTCCATGGATGATTTTAGCTCCTGCTGCTGCTATTTTTCTCACAGTATTACTATTTAATCTATTTGCTGATGTACTTAATGATAAACTAGATCCTAAACAATTATCCTAAAATAAAATAGGAGGTTTTCATGTCTTTTTCTAAAGTCCTAGCATTATGTTTATTTTTAATAAGTTTTTATTTAACAGGTTGTACTTCCGATAACACTACTTCTTCCACAGAAAAAGTATTTCATTTTGGCACTACTGCCTATGGTATTGAAATGGGCAATACTGGTCTAAATCCACACCATGATTATTCCGGCTGGTCAGCAGTCCGCTATGGTGTTGGCGAGACCTTATTTAAATTTAATGATAAAATGCAACTTGAACCATGGCTGGCTAAAAGCTATGAACAATTAGATGATTATACTGTAAAAATCACTTTAAAAGATAATATTAAATTTTCTAGTGGTAGAGCCTTAGATGGTCAAGCTGTCAAAGAATGTCTAGAAGATTTAATCAAAAATCATGACAGAGCTCCTTTTGATTTAAAAATTGCTTCAATCACAGCTGATGGTCAAGATATCATCATTAAATCACAAGAAAAAGTACCTGCTCTTTTAAATTATCTCAGCGATCCTTATGGTGCCATTATCGATATGCAATATGGCATTACTGCTGATAATAATGTAGCTGGCACTGGCCCCTTTGTCGCTACTAAAGTATCAGATAAACAAATTGAACTTGTAAAAAATCCTAATTACTGGAACGGCAATGTAGCCATGGATAAAGTAATTATAACTGAAGTAATAGATGGCGATACGCTCACTATGGCATTACAAACTGGAGAATTTGATGCTGTCCAAGGGCTTCCTTATGCTAATTTAGATTTATTCCAAAATAATCCTGATTATCATGTGAGTTCAATAGCTACTTCTCGCTGTTTTTTTGCCCAAATAAACTATAATAATCCTATACTTCAAGATTATAATATTCGCAAAGCTATAGCTATGAGTTTAGATAAACAAGGTTTTACGCATAATCTACTCCAAGATAATGGCTCTATAGCCATTGGTGCTTTCCCAGATAATTTCACCTTTGGTGGCGACAAATTACAAACTGTAAATTACAATCCAATAGAAGCTAAAGAGCTATTAGCCCAAGCTGGCTGGGTAGATAATGACGGTGATGGCTATGTTGATAAAAATGGACAAAAACTCATACTTCGCTGGCTGACTTATCCTGGTCGCCAAGAATTGCCCTTGCTTGCAGAAATCGCTCAAGCCAATCTAAAAACTATCGGCATTGACTTAAAAATCAACAATACTATCAATCAACAAGAATTTTTAGCTAGTGGAAACTGGGATATCTATGCCAGTGCCTTTGTAACTGCACCGACTGGCGATCCAGAATATTTCTTCACTACACATTGTCTCCAAAATTCAGCCAAAAATCGTGGTAAATATTATAACGATAAATTAGAAATCTTAGCGCAAAAATTGCATAATGAATTCGACAGCCAAAAACGAGCTGACTTAGCTGTGCAGATGCAACAGATTTTATTAGGTGATTATGGCTTTATCTTCGCTTCTCATTTAAAAATGTCTTTTGTCTCTAAGTCCAAGGTCATAAATTTTGTAGCTCATCCTAGTGATTATTATGAAATCACTGCCGATTTAGACTTTAAATAATAAATAGGTAGGTCAATCATGTCCTTATTAACTATTCAAGATTTAACTATTTCCCATAATAAACAAAATATCTTAAATAACATCAATCTAAAATTAAATACTGCTGAAATAATTGGAATTGCTGGCGGTTCTGGCTCTGGAAAAAGTACTTTATTAAACAGCATTTTACATCTATTGCCCCAAGATTTTAATATTCAAGGTGAAATCCATTGGCAAGATAAAAATTTATATGACTTAAAAACAAAACAATTAACTCATATCTATGGTAAAGAAATCGCCTTTATTTCACAAAATCCGCAAACGTTTTTTTGCCCTGTCCGCACTATTAAAAGTCAATTCATTGAAACCATATCTGCACATCAAAAAATCACAGCTGATGAAATCATCTCTCAAACATTAGATATTTTTACCAAAATAGGTTTAAATGACGGCAAAAATATTTTAAATGCCTATCCCTTTATGTTATCTGGTGGCATGAACCAACGCATTAATATCGCCCTTACAATGATGTTAAAACCACAGTTATTAATTGCTGATGAGCCTACTTCTGCTTTAGATGTCATGTCCCAAGCTAAAGTTTTGCAAGAATTATTATTGATGAAACAAAAATTAAATACGAGCATTTTATTCGTATCTCACAATTTAAAAGTTTTAGCTAAAATAGCAGATAAAATCATCATCATGCACCAAGGCAAAATAATTGAACAAAATCCCACAAAAATTCTTTTAGCCAATCCTCAAGAAGGTTACACTAAAAAATTATTACAAGCCGTTATCACACTAAAAAAATAAACACCTAAAGAGGTGCTTTCATGCAAGAAATTTTAAAAGTCATTAATTTGACTAAAAACTATCTAAAAAATGACCATGACTTTAAAGCTTTAGATGATATAAACTTCACCTTGAAAAAAGGTGATAGCCTTGCCATTGTCGGCGAAAGTGGCTGTGGCAAATCTACATTAGCCAATATTTTAATAAGACTTGAAACGCCAACTACAGGAGAAGTATTATTTAAAGATAAAAATATCCATCAATATTCTAGACAAGAATTGAAACAATTTTATCGCCAAGTACAAATGGTCTTTCAATTACCTCAAGAATCATTTAATCCGCGTCAACGTCTAGGCGATAGTATTATTGAGCCACTCCTCAATATTGGTACAAACAAAGCTCAAGCAAAACAAATTTTAGATGATTTATTAACTAAAGTAGCTTTACCCTTGGAGATAAAAAATAAATATCCTCATCAAATAAGTGGTGGTCAATGTCAGCGTTGTGCTATAGCTAGGGCTATTTCTATTAAACCTCAAGTTTTAATCTGTGATGAAATAACATCTGCCTTAGATACGATAACGCAAATGGAAATCTTGAATTTACTATTAAAACTTCGCCAAGAACTAGATTTAAGCATTATTTTTATCTCTCATGATTTAGCTTTAGTCCAAAAATTATGTAATAAAATATTGATTATGTATCAAGGAAAAATCATTGAACGAGGCTTAACCTCAGAAATTCTAAAAAATCCCCAAGAAGAATACACAAAAGAATTAATCAATATATGTAGTTAAAACAACTATATAAAACAAAAAGATTGCACTAGAAAATCTTCTAATGCAATCTTTTTTTATTTACCACAATAATAATCAATCAAAATTAATTAAAATCAGTCATTACCTCTGAATTTATCTTTAAGAATAACGTCATGTGAACCGCCTTCTACGATACTTGTTGCAGAAACTAATGTGAGTTTTGCTTTGTCTTGGAATTCTTTGATGTTTAATGCACCACAGTTGCACATTGTAGAACGCATTTTGCTAAGAGTTAACATAACGTTATCATGTAATGGTCCTGCATATGGAACGTAGGAATCAACACCTTCTTCGAAGGATAATTTTTTATCTCCACCGAGGTCATAACGTTGCCAGTTACGAGCACGATTAGAACCTTCGCCCCAATATTCTTTTAAGTAAGTACCATTGATACGAACTTTATTTGTTGGGCTTTCATCAAAGCGGGAGAAATAACGTCCGAGCATGAGGAAATCTGCACCCATAGCTAATGCAAGAGTCATATGATAGTCATGTACAATACCACCATCAGAACATACAGGAATATAAATACCTGTTTCTTTATAATATTCATCACGAGCTTCAACTACATCAATTAAAGCTGTAGCCTGTCCACGACCAATACCTTTTGTTTCACGAGTGATACAGATAGAACCACCACCGATACCAACTTTTACGAAGTCAGCACCTGCTTCAGCTAAGAAACGGAAACCCTCTCTATCTACTACGTTACCAGCACCAACTTTTACATCTTCGCCGAAGTTTTCATGAATATATTTTAATGTTATTCTTTGCCATTCAGAAAAACCTTCAGAAGAGTCGATACAAAGTACATCAGCACCAGCTTTTAAAAGTGCAGGAACGCGTTCTGCATAATCACGAGTGTTGATACCAGCACCTACTAAATAACGTTTATTGTTATCTGTAAGTTCTAATGCATGTTCTTTGTTATCTGTATAATCTTTTCTAAATACCATGTAGCGTAAACGTTGATTTTTATCAACAAGAGGTAACATATTTAATTTATGTTGCCAAATGAGGTCATTTGCCATAGACAATGTAGTAGTATCTGCATCAGCATAGATTAATTTGTTAAATGGAGTCATGAAAGTTTCAACTTTTGTATCCATGCTCATACGACTAACACGATAATCACGGCTAGTAACAATACCTACTAATTTTCCTGTTGGTGTACCATCTTCAGTAACAGCCATTGTAGAATGTCCAGTTTTAGCTTTTAATGCTAATACTTCGCCTAAAGTAGTAGAAGGCATAATATTAGAATCACTACTTACAAAACCAGATTTATAATTTTTTACACGACTAACCATTGCGGCTTGGTCTTCAATGCTTTGAGAACCGTAAATAAAGGAAATACCGCCTTCTTTTGCAAGTGCAATAGCCATTGTATCATTAGATACAGCCTGCATGATAGCGGAAGTCATTGGAACATTAAGCTTTATTTTTGGTTCTTCACCTTTTCTGAATTTTACAAGTGGAGTTTCAAGAGAAACATTTGCAGGAATGCATTTTTCAGAAGAATAACCTGGAACTAATAAATATTCCCCAAAAGTATGAGATGCTTCTTTAAAATAATATGCCACGACAATACCTCTTTCCTTATTTTTTATAGTACTAGTATAACGCAAAATAAAATGTAATAAAAGTATTTTCTAGATAATAGTATTATTTTTCTTATTTGTCAACTACTATTAAACAAAATTAATAAAAACGGCTGCAATTTCTACAGCCGTTTTACACTTTTTTATTCTACTGTTACAGATTTAGCAAGATTACGAGGTTTATCTACATCACAACCACGAGTAATTGCTGCATAATAAGCAAGTAATTGTAAAGGTACTACAGTTAAAAGTGGAATTAATAATTCATCTGTAGCTGGAACTTTAATTACATGGTCTACATATTTTTCAAGTTCATTATCATCTTCAGCTGCAATACCAATCATAACTGCATCACGAGCTTTTACTTCTTTAATATTGCTTAAAGTTTTTTCATATACACTTTTTTGAGTTGCAAGAGCAATAACAGGCACACCAGATTCAATCAATGCAAGTGTTCCATGTTTTAATTCACCAGCTGCATATGCTTCAGCATGAATATAGGAAATTTCTTTTAATTTTAAAGAACCTTCAAGTGCTACATTATAGTCTAAAGAACGACCAATATAGAATACATCATTGTTAAATGCATAATTTTTAGCAAAAGTTTTGATTGGTTCTACATCTTCTAAAGTACGATTTATTTCATCTGGAAGTAAACGAAGCTGTGTTAAAAGTTCGTGAGTTCTTTCAGTTGTAATAGTGCCTTTTAAGCCAGAAACATACATAGCAAATAAGAACATTGTTACAAGCTGAGTTGTATATGCTTTTGTAGAAGCTACAGCGATTTCTGGACCAGCCCATGTGTACATTACCTGATCAGCTTCACGAGCTATAGAAGAACCTACTACGTTTGTAATAGCTAAAGTTTTTGCACCAAGGCGTTTGGATTCTTTAAGTGCTGCAAGTGTATCACTTGTTTCACCAGACTGACTGATAACAATTGTAAGTGTGTGTTCATCAATGATTGGATCACGATATCTAAATTCAGAAGCAATATCAATTTCTACTGGTATACGAGCTAATTTTTCAATGTAATATTTACCTACAAGACCAGCATGATAAGCTGTACCACAAGCTACAATATAGATTTTATTAAAGTTTTCTACATACTCTTTAGTCCATTTTAATTCATCTAAAACAACTTGTGTATTTTCTTTATTGATACGTGGAGAAATTGTATCTCTTACTGCTTTTGGCTGTTCATGAATTTCTTTTAACATGAAATGTTCATATCCACCTTTTTCAGCAGCTTCAGCATTCCAATTTACTTCAAATACTTTTTTAGTAATAGGATTACCTTTTCTATCTGTTACCCAAATGCTATCTTTTTTAACTACTGCAATTTCGCCATCATTCATAATATAAGTACGACGAGTATAAGCAATGATAGCAGGAATATCAGAAGCTATAAAGTTTTCACCTTCACCTAAACCGATTACTAGTGGATTATCTTTTTTAGTACAAATAAGTGTATCTGGATAATCTTGGCACATGAAAGCAAGAGAATAAGAACCTTCAATTCTATTCAATACTTTATTTACAGCTTCTACAAAATCGCCTTCATAAACATCTTCGATTAAATGAGCTACAACTTCAGTATCTGTTTCAGAAACAAATTTATGTCCTTTAGCTATTAATTCTTCTTTTAAAGACATAAAGTTTTCGATAATACCATTGTGTACAATAGCAAATTTACCAGAACAATCTGTATGTGGATGAGAATTCACATCAGATGGACGTCCATGAGTTGCCCATCTAGTATGACCAATACCCATTACACCTTCAGGAGTATTATTTTTGATTTTTTCTTTTAATGCAGCTAAGCGACCAACAGATTTTGCCACATTAATTTTTTCACCATCAAAAACAGCAATACCAGCAGAGTCATATCCTCTATATTCTAATTTTGTTAATCCATCAATTAAAAAATTAGCTGCCTGTTTTTCACCAACATAACCTACAATACCGCACATAAAAATATGCCTCCTAAAATTAAATTATTAAATTTTTGAAGATATATTTTCTGTATAAATCTTTTGCTGTATTGTCCTTTTAATCACTTAAAAGTTTTGCCAGCTACTATCGACTAGATTAAGCCGAGAAGCATCCGCTGATATTTTCGACGACTTCTTCCTCGTACTCTATTTCATAAATATAAAACAGAGCCAGCGCTAAAGTTTATATAAACCCTTTTATTATCTTTATATACAGAACTATATCAAAAAAGCATGCACAAAATTATTTCATCTTTGTGCATGCTCATATTTTAATTATAACTTATGATTTTGTCAATAGAAATAAATTAATATATTTTTCTATTTATCCTTGCTGAGCTTTTACTACATCAGCAATTTTATAGCAGATTTCTTCCAATTCTTTTTGGTCAGGGCCTTCAGCCATTACACGAATTAAAGGTTCTGTACCAGATGGACGTACTAAAATACGACCATTTTCACCTAATTGTTGTTTGCCTTCTTCAATAGAAGCTTTTATAGCTTCATTATCTTCCCAACCATCTTTAGTAGCTACTTTTACATTTACTAAAAGCTGTGGATAACTTGTCATGATTTTTGTAATTGCAGAAGCTTTATGTCTTGTACGTTTTAAATAAGATAATACTTGGAGTGCTGTAACAGGGCCATCACCAGTAGTAGAAAAATCTGTGAAGATAATATGACCAGATTGTTCTCCGCCTAAGTTATAACCATTAGCAAGCATATTTTCTAATACATATCTATCACCTACAGCTGTGATTTCTGTACGTCCGCCATTTTCTTTAATAGCTTTATGGAAACCGATATTTGCCATAACTGTAGTAACTACAGTATTATCTTTTAATTTGCCTTTACCCATCATATAAATAGCACAAGCTGCAATCATATGGTCGCCATCGATGAATTCACCATTTTCATCAATACATAAACATCTATCAGCATCACCATCATGAGCAATACCAATATCTGCTTTATGTTCTTTTACAGCTTCCATCAAAGATTCTAAATGTGTTGAACCGCAATTGTCGTTGATATTGATACCGTTTGGTTTATCGTGAATTACAATTACATCTGCACCTAAACGACGTAAAATTTTTGGCATAGCTTCATAAGCTGCACCATTTGCGCAGTCTAAAACAATTTTCATACCTTCTAATTCGATATCAGTAGTTTTAGTTACAAAAGATACATATTCATCTAATAAATCATGACGATAAACTACATTACCAATTTTGTCATCTGTTGGACGATATAAATTATCATTATTTTCAATTTCATGTACTAATGCTTCGATTTCATCTTCTACAGCATCTGGTAATTTATAACCATCGCCACCAAAGAATTTAATACCATTATCATGGAATGGATTGTGAGAAGCAGAAATTACAATACCTGCATCAGCTTTATGTTTGCGAGCCAAATAAGCTACAGCTGGAGTTGGCATTACACCTGTTAATACTACATTACCACCAGCAGAACAAATCCCTGCAGATAAAGCTGCTTCATACATTGGACCAGATAAGCGAGTATCTCTACCAATATAGATTGTGCAAGCTTCGCCATCTTTCTTTGTAAAATAAATAGCAGCAGCACGTCCTAAGTTATAAGCTAATTCTGGTGTTAATTCAACATTTGCCTTACCTCTAACACCGTCAGTTCCAAACATTCTAGCCATAAAATAAACCCCTCTCAATTATTCTATAATATTTTCTATATAAGCATAAGCTGCATTTACGCCATCAACGGCAGCACTCATTATACCGCCAGCGTATCCAGCACCTTCGCCTATAGGATATAACCCTCTTACATTTTCAGACATATATGTTTGTCTGTTACGAATAATTCTACATGGTGCAGAAGAACGCATTTCTACCCCAGTCATCACCACATGTTCACCTGCAAAACCTGGAATTTTCTTATCAAAATTAGGTAATGCTTCAGCCAACATCTGCGTTGTAAAATCTGGTAAACATTCGCGTAAATTGCAAATCTTTACTCCCGGTTTATACGTTGGTTCTACTAAAAAATTATCATCACTTACTTTATCTTTTAAGAAATCGCCAACCGTTTGCACTGGTGCATGATAATTTCTACCGCCACAAATATATGCCATTTCTTCATAATGACGTTGAAAAGCAATGCCATCTAAGACATTATGACCAAAATCATCTGGCGTTACATTGACGAGCAGAGCACTATTTGCAATACCAGAATTACGTTTATAATTACTCATACCATTTACAACGACTCTGCCTAACTCTGAAGCGGCAGCTACTACTTGACCACCTGGGCACATACAAAAAGAATATACACTTCTACCTTTTTGGCGATTATTATAAGTCAATGAATAATCTGCTACTGGCAATAATTCACTTTTATAATCTTCACCATATTGAGCTTTATCAATTAAATCTTGCGGATGTTCTATGCGGACACCAATTGCAAAAGGTTTTGCTTCCATGGATATTCCCTTGGAATATAACAATTCATACGTATCTCTTGCACTATGACCAATACCTAAAAACACATCACTTGCTGTGAATTTTTCTTTATGATTTATTTCAACTCCACAGATTTTATCATCTTTTATTATAAAATCTGTAACTTGTGAATTAAAGAAAATTTCTCCGCCTAAAGCTTTTATCTTCTCACGAATATTTTTTACAACAATGCGCAAAATATCTGTACCGATATGTGGTTTATGCAAATATTTTATTTCCGGTGGTGCTCCAGCTTCTACAAAAGCTTCTAACACATCTGTAATTTTACTATCATTGATACGAGTTGTTAATTTGCCATCAGAAAAAGTTCCTGCTCCACCTTCGCCAAACTGTACATTCGAATTTTCTTTTAACTGTCCACCTTGCCAAAATTTTTCAATATCTTGATGTCTAGTATCTACATCACTTCCACGTTCAAAAATAAGTGGTCTATATCCATTTTTAGCTAAAACTAAAGCCGAAAACATTCCCGCAGGGCCAAAACCAATTATTATCGGTCTAGATGTTTTACTTTTTTGACAATTAATTTTATCTGCTTTTTTTGTAGTTACAATTTCTACATTCTTGTCTTTTTTTAATCTAGCTAAAACTTTATTTTCTGCAATATTAACTTTCACATCTAATATATACACAAAATAAATGGGAGCTCCTTTATACCTTCTAGCATCAATCCCCTTACGAACAATTACCACCTCATCAATATATTGAGGTGGTAACTTTAATCGTTTTGCAACTAAATCATTTATTGGAGATTGGTCATTAAATGGTACATTAAAATTTTTAATTCTTATCATTTAACAAACCTACTTCATCTTATTTTAACTTTATTTATTTGTTTTATTATCAGTTTTATTTTCTTTTGTTTCTATTTCTATCCATACAGTTACTTCCTGATTAGGAACATTTATATCTTCTGGCACAATTAAATTAACTGTTTGTTTCGTCGATTTTGTAACATTTGCCAAAGATATATTTTCTGTGGATAAATAAGTCATATTGCCAATAATATCAGGATTACCACTAACTTCTATTTTTTCAGGCTCTACCTTCACTGATTTTAAGATATAACCCATTGGCAAATCAGACATCAATGTCGGTTTTATATCGATAATTTTTTTGTTTAAACCTTTAGCCAAAATAATGGAAACATCTACTGTTTTAGGTAATAGTTTAACGCCTTCCACTTCTTTATCTTTATCATTAACTGCAATAAGTGGAACTGTTACACTAAAGTTTTCATTATTTCCATTTACACCAATATAACCTACTGCCGCTGTTACTTTATTTAAAATGCTAACAGGGCCTTCAATTGTTATATTCTGTAAAGACTGTTCTACACTTGCTACCACTTTGTCATCACCTGGAATACCAGATAAATTCAAGCGAACAGCTACTTCTTTTTGCTCAATTTTATCAACATTTATAGATACTTTTGTTGGACCTGCTGAAATCAATTCAAAACCACTAGGTAAAACTGTCTGTATCTGTAAATCATGAATTCCATTTTCCACACCATTTAAATCTACATAAGCTCTAAAGCTAGATGTTTCTACATTTGAAAATAGCGAACGTGGTGCACGCACTTTCAATTTTACTTCTTCAACATCTTTGGATATTTGATATCCTTCTGGTGCATTAACTATTCCAATTGGCACTGTATAAGTATTTTCAATCTGCGGATTTTGGTCATTCATTACAAAAATCCAGCAACCTATGGCAACTATAAGTGCTAAACATTTTTCTGGAAGATTTTTTCTAAAAAAACTTATCATTTTTTTTGCCTCCATTTCAAGACAGCTTCTTTTAAGGTTGTCTTTCTTGGTGAAAATATTGGCATCAAATATTGTTTTAACTGTTCAGAATCTAAATGACGATATATTCTACCTGCTTCAGCCACAGAAATTGTTCCTGTTTCTTCACTGACAATAACAACTACAGCATCACATTGTTCTGATAAACCTATAGCTGCACGATGGCGAGTTCCAAGCTCTGTGCTCAATGACCTATCATCAGTAAGTGGCAATAAACAACCTGCCGCAATCAAACGATTACCGCGTATAATGGCTGCTCCATCGTGTAGTGGAGTGTTTGGGATAAATATATTTAGTAAAAATTCAGCACTAACAATCCCATCAATTTTTATTCCACTTGCACAAATATCATTTAAACCCATATTGCGCTCAAGTACAATCAATGCTCCTGTTTTTGTAGATGATAATTTTGTAACAGCCTTATCCAATTCTGATACTAACGAACAAGCTTCTTCATAGTTCAACAGCATTGAACGTTTGAAAAATCCACCTTCACCTATATGCTCTAAAGCACGTCGTAATTCTGGTTGAAATACAATTGGCAATGCTACAAATAACAAAGTAACAATCTTTTGTAATAACCAGTTTATAACATGCAATTCAAGCCAACTAGTAATAATCGCTAAAAGTAATAATATCAATAAACCTCTTGTCAAGGTTATCGCTCGTGTATTTTCTAACATTTTATACACTCGATATAAAATAAATGCCACAATTAAAATATCAAAGACATCTAATATGCCTATAGTTTTTATAAGACCTTCTATCTGTATCAACATATAGATTACTACTCCCATCTATATTAAGTATAAAATTTAAATATAAAAATATTCTATTTAATTATAACAGATTTTATTTATCTTTATCTATTATTAATTATTCGCATAAATTTGTAAAGTTAATTTCGCATTTATCGTATTATTTTGTATAAAAATATTGCTATCTTGTATACTTACCAATCTACTATTTAAATTCAATTGATGTAAAAAATCAACTATAGCAAAATAATCACCTTGCAATACAAGTTCTATTTCTTCCTGCTTTAAATTATCTTGTGTACTCTTATTTTTAGGCATCATTTCTATGATATTCACTGATGAATATTTTGCCATATCATTCAACTGCAATAAAAACTTTTCTTCATCTATTTCTTGCGGTATTTTTTCTGTCAATAAATTTAAATTAAAATTTATCTTTTCTCTATAACTATCTATATTTTTATTTTTTGCCATAAAATCATAATAACTTATCAATTCTTCTTGTTGTTGATTTCTTTCAATATTTAATATATCTATTTTAGAACTCACTATATTTCCTAAAAAAAATAGTATCATTATCCATAGACTAATGATACTTATGCAAATAATTAAATGTTTATAATCTTTATATTTCATTTTACCTCATCACTATCTTCATCGTAAAATCCAATAAATTATCTTCTGTATTAATCTTTATCTCTCCAATTTCACTCGTTTGGAAAAATCTTATTTCCGATAATTTCTCTTTATATACAGCTATATTTTGATAATTTCTCGCTCGTCCCTTCAGAAAAATTTCTCCATCTTTTATCTTCAAATCAGTTAAAGCTACATCATCTACTGTATTTACACCTAAATTAATTAAAATAGCATATATATTCACTGATTTTTCTTCTAAGTTCTGTACTAATTTTTGTTTATCTTTAATTAAAGCTTCTTGTTGTTTTAACTGCTCTATATCATCTATATCATTTTGTACTAAAGCTATTTCTTCTTTTATATTTTGTTCCTGTCTTTCTGCTTGATAATATTTTGTAATTGCATAACCACCTAAACAACAACTACAAGATAATAAAATAGTTATCAACAATAAATATATATTTTGCCAATTTAAATAACTCATCTGTTGTTTTTTAGGCAAAAATTCTTGATATTGTCGCTGTAAAAAACATACTAAAATTTTACTTATCACATCAAAATCTTCTATTTCCGCCAATAACTCTCTATCTATTTGTAGCTCACAATTAAAAATATCACTTTGTTTTTCTACTCTATATCTTTTTATATATTCATCTTCTGCTATCACATCTATTTTTACATCATTTTGACAAAATACACTATACAAATTAAGATTTTGTTCTTTTGCCAATTGTTGCCATAAATCCACTAAATTCTTATTAATTAAATTTACTTTTAAATTATAATTTTCTTTTACATCTTCTAACGTATATGTATAATAATACTCCTCTAACTTTATATCTTCCTGTAACTCCCAATACAGGGCTTTTTTTATTTCCGACAAAGGCATATGAGGAAAACTATAATGTAAAATCTGCTGTTTTTGCTCAGCAAAGTTTATCACTAAATATTTTATATTTTCTCGTTCTTGTTCCTTATAAAATCTATATAAAATCTCTTGATAAAAATTAATATCTTCATTATTTTTCTGAATTTTTTCCGCATAAAAATGAATGATTTGCCATCTATCATCAGTTATTTTCTGCACTGTCAGCAAAGAAAGTTTATCTTCTTCTATATAAGCAAATATAAACTTAGCAAAATCTCTTATATATAATTTTCTTCCTATTTTCTTTAACTCTCTTTTAACGTTCCCAACGCTGTACAATGCAATCATCATCTTTCTTTTGTAAATAAATACAATTTTGATTTGTAATATCTTCTAAACTACTTTCTACAATTAATTTATATATATCTTGATTATATATCTGCATTAAATATGCTTTTATCTTTACAGATTTTTTCATCTGTTTATCCATTACTGTCTTTTCATCTACTACAATAGCCTCATCAAATTCATCTTTACCTTGTGCCTTCATGCAATCATCTTGCCATTTTTCTTTATCATATTTATATATATCAATTAAATTTAAACTCTCACTTATTGTATAATTTTTAGTCTGCATATTCATTTTTAATATTTCTAAACTATCATTTTCTGTAAGACTTAATCTATAAATATACAAAGAAAAAACAGCCATTAAACTCAAAACAATCAGCATAGAAATACTTATCATACCATCTTCTTTGTTCATGATTAAACCCTCATTTTTCTTTGATTAAGGCTCTATATTATCCATTATTTTTGCATTTCGTTGTAAAACCACTGTAGTGAGTTTAAATTCTTGATTAGTTCTATAAGTTTTACCAATTACATCTAACTGATATAAGTCATCGCTAATTTTACGACAACTATAACTTATATTGTCATTACCAAAATAATTTTCGCTATTTAATGGCTGTTTTGCTCGAATAGTATATATATCATTATTCAATTTGGATATTTCACAACGATAAATAATCGCTCCTTCTTTGCGAAAGCCGATATATTTTTCCATATCATCAGAATTAGCTGTAGCCCTTCTTTTTGTCGCAATAATCAATGTTTCTTTATGAGCAAAATCTATTTGGTCTATGATTTCATCAGCATAAGTGATCTCTGTTGCCATGTTTTCCAAAATATTTTTCGTCTGTTCTTGCAATATCCAATTGTCAATATAGTTAAAGATACTACTGCTAATGGCTTGCACTATGACTAAAATAGCAATTATTAAACTAAAAATCAACGGTAAAATTATCAATGCATTACCTACAATAAAGCCTTGTTGTTCATTTAATAACTTCTCTTTTAATTTCTCTTTCTTGATATTCCATCTCTTCTTGATCATGATAGCGCCAGCTTATTTCAATACTAATTTCATCTATATCATCTTGAAAAATTTCTTTTTGTTTTATCATATACTTCATACCATTACATTCTATTTGATTGGGAATAATATTTTCTTTTTGTTCTTCCATAAGATTTAAATATCCTTGTGCTAAATATATCGCCGTCATTCTATAACCATTGTTCAACTGTTGATTTCTCAAAATTCCCATACAAATATATATCATTGCTACACTAGACAATATAGCCATCAAAATCAATAATTCTATATGCAAAAATCCATTTTCATCTTTATTTAAATTTTGCCATATATTCATGATGAGTCCTCATAAGAATTTATTATACGTATTCTACCCACACGATTTATCACAATATATTTTGCTGTATTTCCACTATAAATTTTTATCGTTTTATTTGGCCAACTGTTGTATAAACTATTTTGGCGAAAAACATAAAAATTAGCATTATCATCAAAATCTATTTTTATATCATCAGGCAAATAATAAATCCTTTGTGCCGTATTTTCATTTAAATTCAATATATATTTATCTCTATAAATATAGCAATGTGGTCTAAAATCACTATCTTTCATATAATGATAATTTCTTGAACACTCCTGCACATTCATAAATATACTGACTAAATTAATTGCTTCATTATTGACCTTCTGTTCTTCACTGGCAAAATCAACAAATATCACACTCTGTGTAAACAATGCTATAATCCCTGTCATTATAATTAATTCTACATACCACATTTGCAATTAACCTATAAAACTAAGCCACAAATTTAAAATATTATCAGCTTCAAAAAAAGATATGATATTTCCTAAAATAAGCATCGGTGCAAAAGATATCTTTTCTTTTTTACTTATTTTATTTATATTCTTCAAGTAAAAATAAATAGCTACTATTCCACCAAAAATAAAACTTATATATATCGCCACTATACATTGAGGATAATTACACCATAAAGCTAAAACTAAAGCTAATTTTAAATCTCCTGCACCCATTAATTGCTTAGGGTAAAAATATATCACACCAAAGATAATTAAATTGATTAATAATGCATAGATTATTTTTTCTAAATCCATGTTAAAAATCATTAATCGAATAACTAAAATTAACCCTAGATATAATAAACTCTTATTTTTTATTTTCAAAATCTTAAAATCTACCCAAGCAATTTTGCCTAAATACATACAAACAATCAAATCATAAATAAAACTTGCTTCCATTTTATTACTTATCTCTTTAATATTTATCTCTAATTATGAATATTATTCACTAGTATTTTTACCAAATTCCATTCTAGTTTTTCCCATAAAAGTAGCATTTGTTTTATCTGAATTTAGACTATAATTTTCTCCCGTTTCATTAGAAGTCAAAACGCCATTTACATATACATCTCCAGTAGGTGCCTTTATATTTTCTACATCAATATATTCATCTAAATCACTTATATCCTGTGGTGCTCTATTATTTTGAACTTTATACATTGCTATTGCTGTATCTAAAGATTGCAAATCAGCTTGTACTCTAGATGTATTTGCCATTGCTAAAGATTCATTAAATTTCGGTAGGGCTATTGCTGTCAAAATAGCAATAATTGCTACAACAATCATCATTTCAATCAAAGTAAAACCATCTTCACTTAGTTTTAGTTGTTCAATTTTATTCATCATTTTTATCATTCTTTCCCATAATAACTAAAAATTTATAAACCAATATTATTTACCAAATCAAATAAAGGCATAATAATAGCTATAATAAATACTCCCACAATAAAGCCCACACTTATCATCAATATCGGCTCTAATAGTTGCAAGCATATCTTTATTGTATTATCTAATTCTTTTTCCCAAAAACTAACTAAATAAGACAATATATCTTTTAACATACCTGTTTTTTCGCCAATATCTATGAATTCTTGTAAAATATTTATACTCAACGAAACTTTAGCAAAAGCATCAGCTAATGAAAAACCTTGCTTTACTAAATTTTGCACCGTTTTTAAATTATCTTGTACTAATATATTGTGATTGCTATTTAACATAATGTTTAAAGCTTCATCTATACTAATACCACTTCCCAATAAAAAAATTAGCTGATTAACTATATTTACTAAATAAAACTTTCGCAAGAAATCACCAAATACAGGCAATTTTAATATATACTGCAAAAAAATTAATCTTAATTTATCTTTTTGCTCCACCAAAATAATAGCTATAAAAATTATCAATAACGATACGCATAATTTTATAAAATGAGCTTTTATATTTAAGCCTATAGATAAAATAGTTGCTGTTAAATAAGGTAAATCAATATGCATACGTTGAAAAATATCTGCAAATGCTGGAATGACTAAAAAAATCATCAACATAATTACTATTGCTAAAACGCACAATAAAAAAACTGGATAAATACATATTTGCCTCAATTTTTGTTTTAATTCATATTCTTTGGCTAAAAAAATACCTGTGTCTTTTAATGCCTCTGCTAATAAACCTGTATGTTCTGCTATATTTATTGAACTTATTAAATACGCAGGTAAATTAAAATTTTTTTGCCAAATAGCAGATAAATTTTTACCTTCATTCAAACCTATAATTGTTTTTTCTATAAAATTTTTTATATTTTTATCACGTAAATTATTCTTAACTATTTTTAAAGCCTCTATAATATCTATTCCTGACTCTAAAATAATTGACAATTGCTGGCAAAGTAAAATCACTTGTTTATTAGTAATTTTTTCATCTTTTCCTATGCTTTTTATATATTCTTTTATACTATAGATATCATTATTGTGTATAGCTATTATCAAATATTGTTCTCGCCTTAAATAATCAATCACCTCCAATTTATTATTTGCCACTAAAGAGCCCTTTATTAAATTGCCTTGTTGATAATCTCTTGCTATATAAAAAAATTTAGTCATCATCTTAACCTATATACTTCTTTGCTATTTTTTCATCTATTAATTTAGCTTTAACTAATTTTTCTATATCATCTTGTATAAACTGCATACCATTTTGTCTATTTAATTGCATTTGCGAAATCAACTGTGATAACTGATTTTTACTAATTAAATTTTTTACTGCTGTAGTTGCCAATAAAATATCCATACAACAAACTAAATTCTCATCTATTGTTGGAATTAATTTTTGAATGATAATACTATTTAACGAACTTGCAATCTGCATACTAATAGCTTCTATCTGTTCTTGATTAAAAAAACTTTCCATGCGTATTATCGCTTCTATCACCGAAGAAGCATGTAATGTTCCTAAAACTAGATGACCTGTTTCAGCAGCATTTAAACAAGCTTTCATCGTTTCTGTGTCTCTTATTTCTCCCACCATTATCACATCTGGATCTTGTCGCATTGCCATCTTTATAGCTTCACTGAAATTTTCAAAATCTACATGGTATTCTCTTTGATGAATTAATGATTTCTTATTAATAAATACATATTCTATAGGCTCTTCTAAAGTTATGATATGCTTAGATTTATTTTGATTTATATACTCTATCATAGAAGCTAACGTCGTTGATTTTCCTGTTCCTGTAGCACCACAAATCAATATAAAACCCTTATCATTATGCAAAATATCTCGCAAGACTTTTTGCTGATAAAAATTCTCTATAGGCTTTACATTATCATTTATCAATCTAATAGCCATACCATAACCTTTATAAATCATATAGATATTTATCCTAAATCTTCTATTATTAAATTCATAAGCATAATCTATCACTTTATTTTGCCTAAATAGCATTTTCTGTGTTTCATTTAATGTATTTTCTATCACTTCCCTAAAATCTTCTCTTGTAAAAAATTCATCTTCCCAAATATTTAACTTATTATTTTGACGATAATATATATTTTTATCAGTAGTTAAATGAATATCTGACCACTTACACACTATCGCTTTTTGTAAAATTTCTAGGAACTTCATTTATTTGATATACTCCATTTAAAGTTTTCCATACTTCCTGAGCTGTAGTTATGCCCTGTAAAACTTTCATCTTTCCATCATCTAATAAAGATTTAAAATCTGTTAACCTCGCCTCTCGTTTTAAATTCACATCAACATCATCTCTACTGATTAAATATCTCATTTTTTCTGTAGGTCTTAAAATCTCTTGCAAAGCTATTTGACCTAAAAAACCTGTATAATTACAATATTTACACCCCTTTCCCTTATATAAATCCATACCTAAATAAAAATCTTTTCCTAAAAGCAATGCTTCTAAAGAATTTTCACTTGGTTTATAACTAACTTTACATTTAGGGCAAATCTTTCTCACTAATCGCTGTGAGGTCATACCTAATAAAGCAATGCTAAGCATCACAGGACTGACTCCTAAATCAATTAATCTAGCTGGCACACCCAAAGCATTTTTAGTATGCAAAGTAGTTAATACTAAATGACCTGTCAATGCCGTAGTTATCGCTTGCTTAGCTACCACTTCATCTCTTATTTCTCCTATCATTACAATATCTGGATCTTGTCTAAGTGATGCTCTCAAAGCTACAGCAAAATCCATGCCTGCTTTTTGATTTATCTGCATCTGATTTATACCATCTAGATTTAACTCTACAGGATCTTCAATCGTAATAATATTAGTATCCAATCTATTTAAATAATTTAAACTAGCATAAAGTAAAGTAGATTTTCCAGAATTTACAGGGCCTGTTATCACAATAAGACCACTTGATGCACTTATCATATCTTTAAAATATTTTAAATTCATTTTAGAAAATCCCATTTGATTTAAATTCAACAGATTTTCTTTATTCCCCAATAGTCGCAAAACCACTTTTTCGCCAAAAAGTACAGGTATAGTAGATATCCTGATATCTATATTTTGAGCAGAAAAAATAAATTTTCCATCTTGTGGCAAACGCTTTTCTGCTATATCTAGATTACTTATCAATTTTAAATATGATATCAAAAAGTTACTGATCTTATTTGAAGCTTTATAAATCAATATCAATTTTCCATCTATTCTATAGCGAATTTGTAGATATTTTTCCTGTGGCTCTAAATGAATATCACTAGCTTGCAGTTTATAAGCATTTTCTAACAAACAATCTATAAAATCAGCTACAGGTGATTTATTACGATAACCTTGCAATATATTATGTTTGCCCTGTAATTGCAAATTTCTCATTATTTTTAATGATAATTGCTCTAAATCCTTTTCTATTTCCATTTACTTCATCTTCGTTTCTAAAATAAAAATAGATGTACAGGCCTCATCTCAATCTCACCCATACATCTATGTTCATAGCGGTCTAAACAAACCTTTATTTATTTTTATTCAAATAATCATGTAACGTTTTCACCATGATATCCACATTTATATCTTTATCAGTCCATAAATGAAGTGCTGCTACTCCTTGTTCAGCTAACATTCTTTCACCGTTTAATATTTTATGCCCATATTCTTTGGCTTCTTGTAAAAATTTTGTTTCGGCAGGGATATATACAATATCATAAACAAACGCAGATTTTTTTACACTTTCCCAATCAACAGGTGGTTTACTATCAATATTGCCTTCCATTCCTAACGGAGTAGTATTTACTAATAAACCAGCTTGAGCTAAATATTGTTTAAATTCTTCACTATGCCAATCGCACACTTTTATATCAACTAAATCATTAAAATCATTTGCTAATAATTGTGCTTTTGCTAGATTTCTAACGGCTAAGATGATATTTTTTATCCCTTGTTTAATCAAGCCACAAACAACTGCTCTACAAGCTCCACCAGCTCCTAAAATCACAGCTGTTTTATCTTTTATTTCCACATTTTCCTTTAGTAATGGATTGATAAAACCAATAGCATCTGTATTATATCCATATAATTTACCATCTTTTATATGTACAGTATTTACAGCTCCTATTAATTTTGCCATCTCATCTATTTCATCTAAATACTGCATGATATTTACTTTATGCGGAATAGTTACATTAAATCCAGTAAAATTTAATGCTTTTAACCCTATTACTGCTTTTTCTAAATCCTCTGGAGCTATCGGCATAGCAATATATGCATAATCAATACCTGCTTCTTGTATAGCTGTATTTTGAATAACTGGCGATAATGAATGTTTTATAGGATAACCGATTACTCCTAAATTTTTTGTTTTTCCTGTAAATACCATAATTTCGCTTCCTTTACTTTAATTTTAAATTTTTTCTTGTAAATTAAAGTTATTACGATATTGAACGGCTTCTGCTATATGTTTATCTTCTATATATTCACTATTATCTAAATCAGCTATAGTCTGTGCCACTTTAATAATCCTATCGTAAGCTCTAGCACTCAATCTCATCTGTTCAAAAACAAGACCTAACATATCTTGTGCCTTAGCTGTTAATTTACAATATGATTTTATCATAGCATGTGACATTTGAGCATTACAAACTATTTTGGCTTGAGCAAATCTTTTTAATTGTATCTGCCTTGCTTGTTCAACGCGTTGGCGTATCTGCTCTGAAGACTCTGCTTTTTTATCTGTTACAAAGTCTTTATATTCCACTCGTGGCACTTGAATTTGTATATCAATTCTATCAAGCAGTGGCCCTGATATTTTCTTTGTATAGCGTTTTATTTCATAATCACTACAAGTACAATTGCGTGTATTATCATATTTATAACCACAAGGGCAAGGATTCATAGAAGCTACTAAAATCATTCGTGAAGGAAATTTTAAAGAAGCATTTACCCTTGTTATCATGACTTCTCCATCCTCTAATGGTTGTCTTAATGCTTCTAAACTAGCTTTACTAAATTCTGGTAATTCATCTAAGAACAAAACACCGTTATGACTTAATGTTACTTCTCCCGGTTTTGGTATAGTACCGCCACCAATGATACCAGCACTAGAAATTGTATGATGTGGACTGCGAAAAGGTCTTTTCGTTACCAATCCACTATCTCTTGATAACAATCCAGCTATACTATAAATTTTAGTTACTTCCAAAGCCTCTTGATATGTCATTTGCGGTAAAATTGTTGCTAAACGCTTGGCAAGCATTGTCTTCCCTGTTCCTGGTGCTCCCACCATCAATACATTATGACCACCTGCTGCCGCTATTTCCAAAGCTTTTTTCGCTAAAAATTGCCCTTGCACATCAGCAAAATCTTCTTTGAATTGCATATCTTGAGATAATCTCTTTTGTCTTTTTGCTGGTTTTAACTTTATCTTTCCTTGTAAAAAATCTATTAGTTCTGACAATGTCGCTATAGCATATACTTCAATACCTTCTACCAACAAAGCCTCTTGTTCATTACCTTTAGCTACAAAAAATTTTTTAAACTTAAGCTCTTTACATAAAATAGCCATGGACAAAATTCCTATTATTGTTTTTACTTGACCATCTAAAGATAATTCAGCAGCTAATAAACTATCACTACAACAATCCTTAGGTAAAAATCCATATGCTTCCAAAAGTGCTATAGCTATCGGTAAATCTAAAGATGAACCATTTTTGCGCAAATCGGCAGGAGCTAAATTTATCGTTACTTTCTTAGGCACTAAATTGACATTTGTATTTCTAATAGCAGGTCGAACTCTTTCTTTAGCTTCTTTTACTGCAACATCTGCTAAACCTACTATTTCAAATTTTGGCAATCCATTTGCTACATCAGCTTCAACTTCTATGAGTACACCATCTATACCTAGTGTTGTTGCCCCATAAGTTTTTGCAAACATAAAATCACCCCATAATATTTTGGGGTGATTTATCAATATCCTTTATATGCAATTTGTTATTAATAAATTATCCCAAATAAAATTTAAACTTCACTTGGTCCTGTCCAACGTTCAAATAAATCATTATCTACATTTAAAGTATCACATATTTTACCTACCAACATATCAACTAATTCTTCAATAGTTTGTGGTCGATGATAAAAACCTGGACATGCTGGCACTATCCTTGCACCTGCATGTGATAATTTCAACATATTTTCTAAATGAATAGCATGTACTGGTGTTTCTCTTGTTACTAAAACGAGCTTACGACCTTCTTTTAAAGTTACGTCAGCTGCTCTAGTGAGTAAGTTTCCAGCAATGCCATTTGCTAAAGACCCTAAAGTCTTCATGGAACACGGTACAATAACCATTGATTCACAAGGAAAAGAACCACTTGCTATTGCACTATCAATTTGATTTACATCATAAATCTTATGAACCATTTGTGTCAATTGAACCATAGTTAAACCACATTCATACTCTAATACTTCAAGCCCTGCTTTTGAAGCCACAAAATGTACTTCAATTCCACTATCAGCAAGGACTTGTATCAATCTATAGGCATAAATCGCACCACTTGCCCCTGATACACCAACTATAATACGTCTTTTTCGCTTAAAACCCTTTGTTTTCAAAGCTCAAATGCTCCTTTCAAATGATTAAAATTCACCTTATTATCATCATAGTGAAATACCTCTATTATATCAAATCTATAATCAAATTCTGCATTAAAATTATCATTTATATATAATTGAGCCGTTTTCATGATTTTTTGTTGTTTTTTATAATCCACAAATTCAGCAGGAAATCCAAATGCAGTATTTTTTCTAGTCTTTACTTCAACAAAAATAATTGTATTTTGCTTTCTTGCTATAATATCTATTTCACCAAATCTACTATGATAATTTCTCGCCAATATTGTATAATTTTTTGCCTTTAAAAACTCTACAGCCTTATTTTCTCCCCATAAGCCCATATTTTTCATACAAATACCTTATTTCTGCATCACCATTGATTTTATTGGCTCAAATGATTTTCGATGAATTTCACATGGTCCATACTTTCTTAAAGCTTCTAAATGTTCACTTGTTCCATACCCTTTATTTTTAGCAAAACCATATTGTGGATAAATCTTATCAAATTCATTCATCATTCTATCTCTTTCCACTTTAGCGACAATGGAAGCTGCTGCAATCGAAGCAGATTTTGCATCACCTTTAATTATTGATTGATGATAGATATCCAAACTTTCTAAAGGCATAGCGTCAATTAATACTGCATCAGGTTTAGGATTTAATCCATAAATAGCCTCATACATACCATTCATTGCAGCTTGATAAATATTTACTCTATCTATAGTTTTTTCATCGATAATCGCTCTATTTACAGCTATCGCATTTTCCCTGATGATATCATAAATTTTTTCACGTGTTGCCTCGGATAATTTCTTGGAATCATTTATTTTTTCAATAAAAAAATTCTCCGGCAAAATAACACTAGCTACTACTACAGGTCCTGCAAGCGGTCCTCTACCCACTTCATCTACACCAGCGATTAATTTATAACCATTAGCTCTACATTCATTTTCAAAAGTATATAAATTAGCCACTCGCTGACGTTCTTTCATTTCTCGTTGATAACTTTTATATATACTTTGTACACCTTTACGGGCATCATTTTTTATCGCTGTCAATAATTCGTCATTACACTCTTTAACCATTAAATCTTTTATCTGTTTTATAGACAATTTTTCAATATTCATATGCTCACCTACTTAAATAAAAATTATATTTATTTTAAAATTATATCATAACGGATTTAACTATAAATGCCGAAATTTATTATAAAAAATATTTATAGATTGCAAGAATTGTCTGAATTAAATAATTTTCAGATTTTGATATACAAATAAACAAATTTTATGCTATAATAGTCTTGAAATTTAAATTTTGTCTATGGAGGTTTTTTTAATGCCATTAGTAACAACAAAAGAAATGTTTAAAAAAGCGTATGAAGGCCATTATGCTATTGGTGCATTCAACGTAAATAATATGGAAATCGTTCAGGGTATCACTGAAGCTGCTAAAGAATTAAACGCTCCTTTAATTCTTCAGTGCTCCGCTGGTGCTAGAAAATATGCTAAACATCAATACCTTGTACATCTTGTACAGGCTGCTATTGAAGACACTGGTCTTCCAATCGCTTTACACCTCGACCATGGTGCAGATTTCGAAACTTGCAAATCTTGTATTGATGGCGGTTTCACTTCCGTTATGTTCGACGGTTCCCACTACAGCTTCAAAGAAAATATTGAAAAAACAAAAGAAGTTGTTGAATATGCTCACGCTCATGGCGTAGTAGTAGAAGCAGAACTTGGTCAGTTAGCTGGTATCGAAGATGATGTTAAAGTAGCTGCTCATGAAGCTCATTACACTGATCCTAACGAAGTTGAAGAATTCGTTAAAGAAACAGGTGTTGACTCCTTAGCTATCGCTATCGGAACTAGCCATGGTGCTTACAAATTCACTCCTGACCAATGCACAAGAAATGAACAAGGCATTTTAGTACCACCTCCACTTCGTTTCGACATTCTTGAAGAAGTTGCTAAACGTCTTCCTAACTTCCCAATCGTTTTACATGGTGCTTCTTCCGTTCCTCAAGATTTCGTTAAAATTATCAACGAAAATGGCGGTCATATGCCAGATGCTGTTGGTGTTCCTGAAGACCAACTTCGCAAAGCTGCTTCCATGGCTGTTTGCAAAATCAACATCGACTCCGACCTTCGTCTTGCAATGACTGCAGGTATTCGTAAACACTTCAACGATCATCCTGATCATTTTGACCCACGTCAATATGTTGCTGACGGTAGAACTAACATCAAAGCAATCGTTTCTCACAAAATTAAAGAAGTTCTTGGTTGCGACGGTAAAGCTTAATTTTAAATTAAATTTCGCTTAATAAATAGCAACAAATATAAAAGCTCTCTTTACAGAAAAACTACTGTATAGTAAACTATTTTTGTAAAGAGAGCGTTTTTTATTATTAGGAGGTAAAAAATTGAGCACAATTCATGAAATGGTTCTTGTTATTGACTTTGGCGGTCAATATAACCAATTAATTGCACGTCGTGTTAGAGAATGCGGTGTTTACTGTGAAATTGTTCCTTATGATTATACAGTAGAAAAAATTAAAGCTAAAAATCCACAAGCTATTATTTTCACTGGTGGTCCTAGCAGTGTTTACGCTGACAATACACCACAGGCTGATCCAAAAATCTTTGAACTTGGTATCCCTGTACTTGGTATTTGCTATGGTCATCAGTTCACAGCTCATAATCTCGGTGGTAGCGTAGCTCATGCTGAAGCTGGCGAATATGGTAAAATGGACATCACTCTTGATACTACTAGCGTTTTATTCGATGGTATCAATACTGATGAAATTTGCTGGATGAGCCATCGCGACTATGTAGAAAAAGTTCCAGAAGGTTTCAAAGCTATTGCTCATACTAAGCATACTCCTGTTGCTGCTATGTGCGATGACAGTCGTAAATTATATGGTGTACAATTCCACCCAGAAGTTGAACATACTCCATTTGGTCAGCAGATGATGAAAAACTTCTTATTCAAAATCTGTGGCTTAAAAGGCGATTGGACTATGAGTTCTTTTGCTCAAAGCAAAATTGCAGAAATCAAACAAATCGTTGGCGACAAAAAAGTATTATGCGCTTTAAGTGGCGGTGTTGATTCTTCTGTTGCTGCTGTTTTAGTTCACAAAGCTGTAGGCAAACAATTAACTTGCGTATTCGTTGACCATGGTTTACTCCGTAAAGACGAAGGCGATCAAGTAGAAACTATCTTCCGTAAACAATTCGATATGAACCTTATCCGTGTTGATGCTAAAGACCGTTTCTTAGGTAAATTAGCTGGCGTTTCTGATCCTGAAAGAAAACGCAAAATCATTGGTGAAGAATTCATTCGTGTATTTGAAGCTGAAGCTAATAAACTTGGCAAAATTGATTTCCTTGTTCAAGGTACAATCTATCCAGATATTGTTGAAAGTGGTACAAAAACTTCTGCAACAATTAAGAGCCATCACAACGTTGGCGGTCTTCCTGAAGATATTCAATTCGATCTTATCGAACCACTTCGCGAACTCTTCAAAGATGAAGTTCGTGCAGTAGGTGAAGAACTCGGCATTCCTCATGACCTCGTATGGCGTCAACCATTCCCAGGTCCTGGTCTTGCTATCCGCGTTCTCGGCGAAGTAACTGAAGAAAAACTTGCTGTTGTTCGTGAAGCAGATGCTATCTTCCGTGAAGAAGTAGCTAAAGCTGGTCTTTCCGAAAAAATTTGGCAGTATTTCGCTTGTCTTCCAAACATCCGCTCTGTAGGTGTTATGGGTGATAGCCGTACTTATTGCCACACTGTAGCACTTCGTGCTGTTACAAGTAGCGATGCTATGACTTCTGAATGGGCAAGAATTCCATATGAAGTATTAGACACAGTTTCTCGTAGAATTGTAAACGAAGTACCTGGTGTAAACAGAATAGTTTATGATATAACTTCTAAACCACCAGCTACAATTGAATGGGAATAAGATAAAAAATATAGCTAAGTCCTTAATTAAGGGCTTAGCTTTTTTTATCATAATTTATTATTGTAATTTCAAACATATATCTTATACTCCTTAATCTTATTATACATAAAATTTACCAATCCAAAATTTATAAAAGTTCTATAATTCTTACTTATTAACTTAATAAAAGTCAAAATATTATCTATCATTTGCTGGTAAAAATTATAAAAATTTTACAATATCAATAATTTATAACTATAATGTAATTAATAAATCCTAATATTATTAAAGATAAATATTAATGATATTGTACTTCTAAAAAAAGATAAAAAATAAATTAATTTATATCACCAAAAAATAACATTGAAATATCATTTATTTTATGATAGAATATTTTATTCATACATCAATAAAAAAAGTCTACAATATTGATATCTAAAAAAACATAAAAATATTAAATATATACGAGGGATCTTATGAATACCGAAATTTCTTCATTTATTGACAAATATGTTAAAGAACTCAAAAATAATAACGCTGCTATGTTTATTGGTGCAGGATTCTCAAAAAGTGCTGGATTTGTAGATTGGAAAAATCTTCTTAGAAGTATAGCTGAAGATTTAGGACTTGATGTTGATAAGGAGTATGATCTAGTCTCTTTAGCACAGTATTGTTATAATAAATACGGAAATCGTAGTCTTATTAATGATACAATATTCAATGAATTTTCTAAAGACAAAGATATTGATGAAAATCACAAAATAATTGCACGTTTACCAATTCTTACTTATTGGACAACAAACTATGATTCCTTAATCGAAGATGCATTGAATGAAGAAAAAAGAATCGTTGACATAAAATATAATAATAAACAATTATCATTAACTAAACCTCACAGAGATGCTATTGTTTATAAAATGCATGGAGATAAAAATAATCCCGATGAAGCAATTCTAATAAAAGATGATTATGAGCAATATTATAAAAATCATGCACCATTTATTACAGCTCTAAGTGGTGATTTAATTTCAAAAACTTTTCTTTTTGTTGGATTCAGTTTTTCTGATCCTAATATTGATTATATATTAAGTAGAGTCCGAATTGAATATAGCAATAATAGACAACATTATGCGATTATGCGAAAAATAAAAGAATGTGATTATTCTAATCATGCAGACTATGAATATGCACAGCGAAAATATACTTTATTTATTGAAGATTTAAAACGCTACAATATTAGAGTATTATTAATAGATGAGTATAGTGAAATTACAGACATTTTAAATGAAATAAATAAAAGATTCAACCATAATAATATTTTTATATCTGGAAGTGCACACGCATATGATGAATATGGTGAATATGCGAATGCTATAGACTTTATTCAGTTGTTAAGTAAACAATTGATCATAAAAGACTTCAACATTATATCCGGCTTTGGCTTAGGTGTAGGGAATCCTGTAATAACTGGAGCGTTACAAGAAATATATATGCACACAAAAAATGTACACGAATCTCGACTATTATTACGTCCATTTCCTCAAGGAATTGAAGATACTACCACACGCTCAATGCTATGGAAAAAATATCGAGAAGATATGATTTCTCGCGCTGGTGTATCAATTTTCTTGTTTGGAAATAAATTCGATAATAATGAATTAAAATTGGCTAATGGTATGATGTCAGAATTAAATATTGCTCAAAAAAAACATATTTTGATTGTCCCTGTTGGTTGCACTGGATATGCTGCAAAAAGAATTTGGGATATGGTCAATAAAGATATGTCAAAATTCTATACTAATGTTGATGACACATTGACTACTGCATTTACTAAATTAAATACTAAATCAGATAATTTAAGTTTAGTTAATGATATAATTTCATTTATTAAATTGTTTAAAAATGGAAAATACAGTCCAGTATAATAAATTTAAAGGAGGAAACATGGCCCATAAAACATTTATTTCATATAAGTGGAGTGAAGCTCAAAAACTCAGAGATGATATTATTAATGCGCTTGGAGATGATGCAACATATTACAAAGGCGAAACAAGTGAATCTCCTGATTTAACAGACACATCAACAGAAAACATCAAGAAGAATTTAAAAAATATGATGTACGATACATCTGTTACCATTATCATTATTTCTCCGAATATGAAGAAAAGCAAATGGATTGACTGGGAAATTGAGTATTGCTTGAAAAATATTACTCGAAAAGATCGGACTTCACATACAAATGGTATCGTTGGTGTTATTATGAAATATAATGGAGGTTATGATTGGTTTAAAACAACTACCAAAAAAAATGACGGTTGTATTTCTTCATCATATAGAGAAGATCTTGTATATGACATAATTAACAATAATCGTTTTAATCAAAATCCAAAGGAATATTGTTGTAATATATGTAAAACTGTAAACTCTTTTACCGGTTCTTATATTTCATATGTTGAAGAAAAAACATTTCTTGATAATCCTACTAAATATATTGATAATGCATATGATAAAAGCGAAAACGATGCCTCTGGATATGATCTTGTAAAACATCGTTAAAATAACAAAATATAAGATAAAAAATATAGCTAAGTTCTTAATTAAGGGCTTAGCTTTTTTATTTATAAAATTTATTTTTATAGCATGTGTCCCACTTATAAAATAAATACATGATAATATAAATTTAAATCATCAGTATATTTAGGAGTTTTGGCATGGAAAAAGATCACAATATTATACAATTAGAAAAATATATTCAATGTTCTTTTATCAAAGAAAAATATAATCATAGATTTAAACAATTTAATATATATTCTTCTTGGTGGTCAAAAAGAAAAACTGTCAACCTAACTTATAGAAAATTCTTACAATTATCTTGGATTTTTAAAAAATCTCCCTCCGCATTATTAGAAAAGTCCACTTCAGAAGATACAGAAAAATTTTTAGAAATGTGTGATTCAAATGAAAAAATAACTAAATTTATAAAAGCTACTAAATATGTTATGAAAACTATTTTTAAAGAAAAAAAGCTAAAAAAAACTACTTTTTTAGAAAATATTTATGATGAAAGAATAGATATTTCAAGAAAAACCATTAATAGAGTTTTAAACAATGAAGAACATCTTGAATTCTTCTTAAAAACTTTCTTAATAATACTAGAAGGACTTAACATACATTACAATGATTTCTTTAAAAAAATTTATGAGGTGATTAACAATGGAACTAATAATTCGAACAGAAGAAAGACCTAAAAAATCAACTTTAGCTACAATACTAAACACACTTTATTCAACATATTTAACAGAAAAAGATATTAATATTATTCCCATTTTTTATAATCCAAATATTTTTAGTTTTAAATATAATGTGAATATTAATTTTCCTATAAGAGAAATTAATACTATAACTTTAGAAATAGTTTCTGGTAGTTCAAGCTTTATAGATTATCTAATATTTGAAAAGCATAGTATTTATTCTGAATCTTTAATAGCAATGTTTGAAGAAACTAAAACTGACGATTCTGAATCTAGAAATACTGGTGTATATCAACGAGCATCTAAATTTGTATATGCTAATTTATTTTTTCCTACTATACCTAAATATATGCTATATGTAAATGAAAATAATCAAAATAAAAAACCAAGCGAAACCGCTCGGTTTGGTACAAAATTATTAAAAACTATTGGTGTAAATATAATAGGAAAAAATGATTATTACAATAAATTAACTCCTTTTTATTCTGTTGATGAAATCATCTCTTATAAAAATAATATGAGAAAACCACCTGAAAATAATACACCTATTATAATTACTAAAAATTTAAAATTAGAAGCTTTAGATTCTTATTCAATATCTGGAATTTTATCTAAACCTAAGATAAAAGGTAATATTGCACATGATCCTAATATAGGAGCATTAACACTTATTTCTGCTGGAATAAGAGCATTTGATCAAAGTACTCCAATATATATAACTAACCATTATGTAAGTCAAACTTATATAAATAAGATTTCTGGTAATAAATTTTTATATATAGCTAATCTTTTAAATATAAAATTATTTAATCTAATATATAACCCTAGTGTATTTATAAATAATAAATCCTATTATCATGAAGAACATCAATCCGAAAAAATAACCACTATTTTTTTACACATTTTATTAGAAAATATAAATTCCAAACTATTATATGAAAATCATGCTGGCTGTGAAAGAGGATATTTCTATACTAAGGAAAATAATATAATAGCTTTACCTAAAAAAATTGAACAACAAAAATTATATATTCCTGATTTGATTATGCAACTTCCTTCTGGTAGAGTTCTTATAATTGAAGGAAAAAAATTATCTACACTTTCTCAAGGAATAAGAGAATTAAATAATTATGATTTAATAGAAAATGAATATATTAAACCTCATTATGATTATCCTAACACAGAACGATGGGTTACTACCTTTGGAGGAAACATTGAGCATCTTGATAAAAAAGTACTAATTCATATAAATGACAATGGTACTATTTTAATTAATCAAAATGCACCAATAGAAATAAAAAATATATTTAATTATTAAAATTAATAGCCAATGTTATATATACATTGGCTATTTTAATTTACATAAATCAAATATATTTTAAATCTAAAATTTTTTTTAGATTTAATAATTAATTATTAAAACTTCTCTACTCTCACTATTTTCTTTATTTTTCTTTCTATAATTAGAATTTTTATATGAAGAATTAATATCTATAATATTATAATCTCTTTTATTTAACCATTCATTAAGCAATATATTTTCTTTTCCTTCATGTTCTAATACATTAGATAAAGCAAATTTTATTCCCAATTCATTTAATTTATCTAACATATTCAACAATTGAACTTCTTCTGTAGTAGTCCAATTTTTAAAACCTCGATTTCCATCATTATAACTTCCTTTAGTAATTAAATAAGGTGGATCACAATAAACAAAAGTTCCTTCATCTAAATTATTAAAATTAATATCTAAAAAATCTTTATTTGTAAATACAATGTTTTCTTCTTGCATTCTTTTTACAAAAGTAATTAATCTATTTTTTAAAGTTCTAGAAAAACAACTCCTATTTGTACCATGTGGACAATTATATTCTCCAGAATTATTAAATCGTATTTGATAATTAAAAGAAAAACAAATTAAAATATAAAAATCTAACGGATTTTTTGTTAGACTCAAATTATATTTCTCTCTAAATCTAAGAAAAGATTCTTTATCCACTTTATTAATTTTATTCTCTTCAATAGTTCTTTCTATATAACTAATACTCTCTTCAATAGGATTGTTTTTTAAATATTTAAATAAATCTACTAATGGAGTAATTTGATCATTATAAATAATTTTTTTTGCTTCTATATTTATTCCAACATTAAATCCGCCCCCAAATAAGTCTATAAAGGTTGAAATATTTCGAGGAAAATATTCAAAAAGCTGATCTATTAATTTATATTTTCCGCCTATATAGTTAAATGGACACTTTATAAAAATTTTTTTATTTTCATTTTTAGGAATAACTTTTTTGTCTAAAGCATTTATATCCTTTTCAATAAAAAATAAAAGTTCATGAAGATCTCTATTTTTTTGTTCATGTATACTTTTATATTTTCTATATTGAATTGGTACAGATTTTTTAAAAGTTTCTGGTATCCCATAGGTTTTAAATATCTTTTCAATTTCTTCTTCTAACAAAATTCCATCTGTACTATAACTCATAACAATATATTTGAATTTTGCTTCTTTTATTATTTGACTAAGAGCTTCTTTTACTTCTTTTTTTCTACAAAATCTAGAAATTTGTTTAGAATAATCTCTTATTCCTGTTACTCCTTTTATTTTTGGATAATCATATTTAGATACTGTTTCTAATAAGTGATAATTAGGTAAATATTGTCTATTATTATATGGTGGATCTAAATATAAAATATCTCCTTCTATTTTGTATATTAATTCATGTGCATCTTGATTATAACTTTTATTTTTTAATCCATTATTAATAATTTCTAATTTTTCAAACATAAAAGAATTTAAAGCTCTTTTATCCCAATGTTTTAAATATGCTCCATAAACTCCACTAATATTTGAAATAAATGGTATTCCCTCTATCAAACAAGCTAACAAATAAGTAAACTCTTTTTGAGAAATAATCTCTTTTTTTAATAATGTATTTAATGAAATTCTAATTATATCTATTCGTTTTCCATTTTCTTCACTTAAATACATTCTATTTTCTTTACTATTAGGCGTATAATTATTAAAAATAAATAATTCTGATTCAGTTATATTAAAATTCTTCATTAATATAGCTGAATCCGTTTCTTCAAAATACTTAAATATTTCTTCTATCGTATTTAAAGACAAATATTTTTTCAACTTTATAAAGTCAGGTATTTTTTCTAATTCAATAGTAGCACTCTGTAATATATATGAAAAATTCATTATATCATTTGAAATAATTCTATATTTTTTTTTAAAATATCTTGCTACTGAACTACTTCCAGAAAAAATATCACAAAATGTCATTCCATTTTTAAATTGAATACTTTCTTGAATAAAATTATCTATCTCATTAAGAAGTTGTATCTTACTTCCTATAAACCTCATTTTAATTCCTTTCACAAATTTTATAAAAAATAATTTATATATTTTAATTTATCGCTATTTTATTGCATTTGAAGATTATAACATTTATACTATTTCTAGTCAATTTACAACAAACTTATATATTTTTTAATCAAATTATAGGTTATAATTATATACATTATGCTTAGAAAGGTTTTTATCATTATGAAAAATTTCTTTATTGAGTTTAAAAAATTTGCTTTTAAAGGTAATATGCTTGATTTAGCAGTTGGTATGATTATTGGTACTGCTTTTACAGGGCTTGTAAATTCCATTGTAAAAAATTTAATCATGCCTATAATCAGTATTTTTACTGGTGGTATTGATTTTAACAATATGTATCTACCACTTAGTAAGGCGACTTTTATACTTGCTGAAAAAGGTGCTGACCTTGAAACAGCTAAAAAAGCTGGTGCAGTTTTTGCTTATGGTGCCTTTTTAACAGATTTTCTCCAATTCTTAATTTTGGCTTTCGTAGTCTTTTGTTTAATTAGACAGCTAAACAAATTAATTCCTATTCCTAAAGAACCGCCAAAAACAAAAATCTGCCCATTTTGTAAATCTGAAATTCCTCATGAAGCCACTAAATGCGCTCATTGTACCTCTGACTTACCAACAACTTAAATATACAAAAAAAGAAAGCATAGTCTGATGTGCACCCAAAATATTGGACATATTAATTAGGCTACTAATTGAAACTTAATTCTGTATTCTACAGGACTAAGTCCTTTTAGTTTTATCTTTATCCGTTTTGTATT